>ENA-UOXP01000502-UOXP01000502.1-mixed-culture-metagenome-genome-assembly--contig:-NODE-502-length-30457-cov-30.613446_pt1 | contig 30457 bp, 17 predicted proteins | sample MGYA00238161_ERZ761639 | MGnify/ENA primary metagenome ERZ761639 (study PRJEB28913, sample SAMN08776760) | mixed culture metagenome | isolation source: Freshwater growth medium | place: USA...
CCCCCTCGCCACGTGTGCGCTGCCAGTGGGCGTTGTTTACTTACTTACTTACTTAACGACCGCGGGACACAGCGGAGCGACCCGGACACGACGGAGGCGCACACATCAGAAAGTGATATGCGTAGCGCTCAGGAGATTGCATCCGACCTTGAGGACCCTCGCTTGTGCATCTCGACCCGACAGCGACACCCCAGGCAAACCCCACTGGCCGACGATGGAGCCCGCTTCCACGTCAGCCGTCATGCACGATGTCCACGCCCGACCATCCCGCCTTGCGTAACGCCTTCTCTCCACGCCACACTCCTCGGTGGCGCTAGTATACGAATCCCGTCAGTCCCTTCGGCGCGCCGCGAGGGTACCGTGGGAGTCGTGGGGTGTCGAGGGGCACGCCGCCGCTCAGTAGTGGCGGCGGCGGTACTCGTTGAGCACAAGTTCCTTCACGAGCGTGCGTTGGGGGCGCACGTCCATACCCAAGCTGTTCGTCAGGGCGTCCAGCACCGCGCCAAAGGTGGTCTTGCCCGTGGGCACGTCGACGTTCACAGCTTCCCTGTCGAGCATGTCCAGTAAGGTGCCGACCGCCTCCGCCAAGTAGCTCGCCGTGAGCACGGGCTCGTCGCGCCGCCGCTTCTGCACGCGAGGCTTCTTCGTTGGCTTGGTGGCCGCGCCCTCCTCCGCCTGCGCCGCGGACTTATCGACGGCCGTCATCTTCGAGGGCGCCTTCTTCGAGGGCGAAATCTCCTCCGCCTCGCTCTGCGACTCGACGGCCGCCGCCGCGCGAGTGGGCTGCTCCACCTCCGCTGCCACCGCCTCTGCCTCCTCGCTCGCTTCCGGGCGGAATCCGCGAACCCCCTCAGCCCACGGTACTGGCCCCCTCGGACCAGGGCTCGCTGGACCCGCCTGTTCTTGCTGCTTCGGGTCGGAGTCGTACTGCAGCGTACGCGGTGGCGGCATCGAGGCGGGCGTGCGCCCTGCGCCCGCGGCGGCCGCCTCCATCCGCATCGTCTGCAGCTGTTTGATCGCCTTGTCCTCCCAAATCGACTCCTTGATGCCGGGCTTGGGGTTGGACAGGTACCAGCGCTCGAAGTGCTTACCCGGCTTCTTGCTTTGCTTGCGCTGCCACCCCTCCCACGGAGAGCCCACTGCGGTCAGGTCGGACACCGCCACAGGCGGCGGCGTGCGTGACGGCAGCATCCCGACGCTCGCTGGACCCGAGGCGGCCTCTGGGGCCTCTGCCGTGGTTGCCTCCTCCGTGACCTCCTCCGTCGCCGCAGCCTCATCCTGCGCTGGTGCCGCGTCGAGCTCCGCAGTGTATCCCGTCGGCTGCGCTGCTGCCTCGGAGGCCTCGTGCTCTGCCGTCTCCGCAGCTGGTTCGACCTGCATCGTCGTTGTCTCTTGCTCCGTCGACGCCTCAACAAAGGCCTCCACAGAGGGCTCGTGTGCCGCCTCGGCCATCGTCGCGTCGTCAGACGCGTCCGCTGCGCCTTCGGCCATTTCTGCCATTTCTGCCGTTTCCTCGGCCTCATCGAAGGTCCCAGGCTGCCCAGCCTCGTCCGTCGCCGCCTCGTCATCGACAGCCTCGTCGTTCACAGCCTCGTCGTGCACAGCCTCGTCGTCGGCAGCCTCGTTCGCCTCTGTGGCAACCCCCGCCGCAGGCTGTGGCGCGGGCGTCATCGCAGCATCGGCACCCTCAGCGCCATCCATCTCCATTGTCTCCATACCATTGGCCTCCTCAGCACCGTCGTCCTCCGCCGGCGCCTCGGGCTCGGGCTCGGCCTCGGCCGCTGCCTCGGGCGCCGCTTCGGGCGCCGCTTCGGTAGCCGCCTCGGGCGCCGCCTCGGCCACCGCCTCGGCTACCGCCTCTCCGCTCTCCGTCGAGGGCGAGGGCAGAGAGACCGCGCTCGAGACTGCGCTCATGCGCGGAGAGTCCGTCGCTGCAGAGGCGACACGCGCGACCGACGACGCAGCGGGGGCCTCGACCGTCAGACGTGTCGGCGGCGCGGGCGCCGGCGGACCAGCGTCGTCGTCGTCGTCGCTGCTCTCGGCCTGCTGCATGGCCTTAAGCTCTTTCCAGCTGAGCACGCGCACTCCGCTGGCCTCATTTGGGGCAGCCGCCGCCGTGGGCGTCGCCAAGCGCTCGACGACGATATCCTCGTCGTCTCCACCATCCTCGACCTCGACAGTCTCACCGGTGCCCACGACCTTCCAGATGCCCTGCTGTGCGGGCGCACGGCCGATCGCCGGCACCTCTTCCGACACTGCAAATGTGGCCTCAGCAGCTGCGAGCGCCTTCTCCATTGCATCGTCTTCGTCCTCCTCGGAGGCCGGTGGCTTGCGGGCTGCCTCGGTGGCAGCCACCGCAGCGTCGAGCGCGGCATCGTCGAACTCGCCGTCCTCCACGGCAGCAGTTTGGAGCTTGGCTGCTGTTGCTGCCATTGCCTCGGCAGCAGCGATTGCCGCGTCGATCGCGTCTTCGTCGTCTTCAGCATCATCGTTCGCGGTCTGCACGGGCGGAGGCGGTGTATTGACCTGAGGCTCTTGCGACTGAGATGCGACAATTTGGTCGATGGCCGACCAGTCGAGGCCGTCCTCGTCGTCCATGGCTCAAAGCCTTCGCCGGTGGCTTTCGTCGCGCGCGCCAAAGCTGGCCAAAGGCGGCCGAAAGCGCCGCGACGGGTGCGGCTCAACACAACGCGCCGTTCGGACCCCCAAGCACGGGAGCCGCGATCCCATGGACGGAGGCATGGCCGACACAGCCTGCTACACACAGGCCGTTCATCGGCAAAAGGTAGGGGGGAGGGACGTGGCTCGAGCTTCGACACTTCTTAGTTATTTCGACGATGCGGCTGGAGGACAGCTATGAATATATGTCCTATGAGTTAGACAGGTCGAGCTGTCGTGGTTTCGGCTTTTTAACAGCCGACGCGCTCATTATTGTTTACTCGGGATCGGCCTCCCGCGCGTCCAGAAACTCAATCCCCAGCGCGTTGCCGATTCGGCCCAGCGCAAAGGCCTCCTTCTCGCCGCACAGCACGGTGACGAGCCCGGGTTGCCCCATGCGGCCGCAGCGCCCGGCGGCGTGCAGGTAGTCCTCTGCCGAGTCGGGCACGCCGAGGAGGTACACGTGCGAGCAGTGTGCCACGTCCAACCCCCGTGCGCCGAGCGGAGTAGAGAGCAGCAGCCGCTTCCGACGCTCCTTGAGCTCACGCACGGCGGCAGCACGGGCGTTGAGGGGCTGGCCTTCGGCGAGGATGGCGGGCGGTGCCTCGTCGAGCACGCCCGCCAGCGCCTCGGCGATGCGCTCGAGCGGCAGCGTCGGCGGCGCGAAGACGATCGCCGCCTGCAGCGCGGGCGCATGCCGTCGCAACAGCACTCGCAGCGCGGCTAGCCGCTTCGAGGCCGCGCAGGGCGCCCAGCCGTGACGCAGCTGCGCGGGCACGGCCTCGAGTGGCTCTGCATGCACGAGGACCGGAATCTCGCGGCACCAGCGTTGCTGTACGACCTGCTTTCGAAAGACGTTGCGCTGCGGCAGGCTCGCGCTCACAAAGAGCGTCTGCCTCTCCGCGAGCGAGCCAAACGAGGCGGCGCGTGCGACGCGCGAATCGGCCGCGGCGGGAACGGCAGGCGCCGCGGCCGCTGCGCCGGCGCCCGCGCCCGCGGGGATCGCGAGCTTGCCGCCAAGCAAATTCTGCAGCATCACGGAGGTCGCCCCGTCGGAGAGGCACGCATCGACCTCGTCGACCACGAGCAGCTTCAGCGTCTCGAGGCGCAGCAGCCGCGCCTGGATCACGGAGTCAACCTGCTGCACATTGCCTACCACCACCTGCGGCGGCTGCGCCACGAGCCACTTGCGCTGGCGCTTGGCGCCCGAGCCGTCAAGGAGTGCCATCACAAGAAGCCGGTCCGGACTCCCCGCGGCCAGCCGCCGCGCGACGATGGCCACCTGGCTGGCGAGCTCACGCGTGGGAAGGAGCACGAGCGCTTGGACCGATGACTGCGGCTTGAGCCCCGCGAGCAGCGGCAGCATGTACGCAAGCGTCTTGCCGCTGCCCGTTTTGGCCTGGATGATGGCGTCGCGCCCTGAGAGCACCACATCGATCGCCTCGGCCTGCACCGGCGTGGGTGACACGTATCCTAGCGCTGCCGCGCGCTCGATGAGCCATGGCGGAAGCGCGCCGCCAAATGCATTGGGCGGCGATACCAGCAAAGCGAAGGAGAGGAGAGTGGTGATGTGCATAGACGCCTCGTCACAAGGCTCGTCAAGTCTCGTCAAGCGACGGTCGCTCGCGGGCCGCCGCGATCTCGCCTCGAATCTGTGCATGCCTGCATTCATCCTGGAAATCGAGAAAAGCAGTCTCGTAACGTAACGAGATTGCACTCTCCTGAAAGTGGCGATGGCATCAACAATCCTACTCGTCGCCTTCCCTGCGCTTTATTTGCCTAACAATGCGCCGGCACGCGGTGCCGTACTTTACATGCAGGCCAGTGCCACTGTATTGCACTGTAAGACGTCCACCTGGGGCCAGTCCCCTCGCGAGGCGGCTGCGCTGGCCAGCATCACCAAGCTTGAGCAGGGATTCACATCCTCGGCAGACGAAATCAAATCGCAGTTGTACGGTATGTGGAAGCTTCTGATCGCCGACAAGGCCGACGATCTCATCACGCAAGGCATGACCGGCTACGGCGCGCCCTCGCACAACACAGTGCTCGCCCACTTCCAGCTTTTTGAGGCGACCCACCCGGAAGATGAGACGCGCCCGACCATGCAAACGGTGGAAGTGATTGAAAACAAGTGTGAGGGGCGTTCAGCCATTGCCGCGCTTAAGGGCAACTTTTACGTCGGCAAGCTGGCTGGAAGCGATGCAATTGGCGTCGTGGAGGATTATACCCGCATCGAGTACGCCGGGGACAGCCGGTACGACTCGAGTATCGAGCCCGAGCGCTGGAGCTGCGCCTTCATCAGCCCGACGATGCGCGTGTGCCGCCTCGAGGGCGGCAAGACACGCGTCTATGCCCGCGTCGACGCCAAGGAGGCGCAGATAGAGATCGGGCGGCTTCTCGCCCAAAAGGTGGAGGCGATCAAGGCGGACGAGGATGGCGAGCAGAAAGACGTCGAGGACGACCGCCCTCTGTGGCAGAAACGCCTCGACGAGGAGGACGGCCGCTCGCGCGGCAAGAAGGGCAACAGGTTCGACGGGCCGAGCATCACCTCTGACATTCCCTAAAAGTTGAACTCAATGGACTGGAGAGAGAGAGCGCTGTGAGAGGGCATATCATGCGTTACCACGTCCGCCTTCTTCGGCGCGTCCTTGAAAAGGCGCATCTTCATTCACAACACACCACCTCGCGCATCTTCTGTGTGAGTCTCAAGACGTTTTAAAATCACATACGATGTTGACGCAGTGGCCGTCGTGATACATGATGATATCAGAGTCTCTGAGACGCAGGGGACGCACCCTCGTCCCCTTGATTAATGGCTTTACCGGAAATCATGTCCTCTCCCGACCTCACGCGCAAGGAAACCAGCGATGATATGGCCGTCTCGCCTGCTGGGGCGACCGCTCCTGACCATGATCAACCCAACTTCACACGTACGCTATCCAAGACTGCGTTGCCGCATCATGGCACAACGGAATCTGACAACGACAAGAACTGCACGCCGACGACTGACGAGAAGCGGGCCACGCGCGAGATTCACATCGTCGCGCTGCGTGGCTGCGACCCGAACACGACGCCGGAGCAGATTTGCAGAACCATGATAGGAAAGATCGACGCGCTGCCGCTGCTCTCGACGGGTCTGAGAACCTCGACGATGGATTCAACGTCTGCTGAGAGCATGAAGAGCACCGCGGAGGCTCTAGACAACCTTAAAGCACACATCGGCATCTTCATGAAACACGTGCTGGACAAGATGCTGCAGAAGGACGTGGAGGATTTGAAGATCCTCATGCCCTATGGCGCCTATCTGCTTGCGCAAGTCACTTCGCTCGCCGCCCGAGCCCGCGCCACAGGTCCCTCACCGCCGCCGCCGTCACCACCGCCACCGTCACCTCCGCCCTTGCCGACGCCACCCTTGCCACCTCCATCGCCGCCGCCCTCGCTGCCGGCACCCTCGTCGCCACCCAGTCCACCACCGCCTTCTCTGCCGCCTCCCTCGACACTGCCGTCGCCGCAGACACCCTTGCCGTCGCTCCCTCGCTGCCGCCGCCATCGTCGCCGCCTCCATCAACACCTCCGCTCCCACCTTCACTCTCGCCGCCGCCGCCCACACCGCCTCCACCCTCGCCGCCGCCACCGTCGCCGCCGCCCAGTCCGCCACCGCCTTCTCCGCCGCCTCCCTCGCCACCGCTGTCGCCGCCACCCTCGCCGCTGCCGCCCTCACCGTCGCCCCCCTCGTCGTCGCCTCAGTAACCACCTTCGCTCCCACCTCCCCCCTCGCCGCCGCCACCGCCGCCGCCGTCCAGTCCGCCACTGCCTTCTCCGCTGCCTCCCTCGTCACCACCGTCGCCGCCACCCTCGCCACCGCCACCCTCGCCGCCGCCCTCCTCGCCGCCGTCCTCTCCGCCAACCACCACCTCCGCTCCTACCTCCCCCCTCAACGCCGTCGCCTTCGCCGCCGCCACCCTCGCCGCCGCCACCGTCGCCGCCGCCCAGCACGCCACCACCTTCTCTGCCGCTTCCCTCGCCACCGCCGTCGCTGCCACCCTCGCTGCCACTCTCACCGCCGCCCCCCTCGCCGCCGCCGCCTTCTCTGCCTCCTCCCTCGCCGCCGCCGTTGCCGCCACCGCCGCTCGCGCCCTCGCAGATGCCGATTTCGCCTCCGCCCTCGTTTCAGAACAAATTGGCGGAGCTCAGTACGACGCGTCAAGATGGGCACCTCAAGTTTGGTAACGCCTCGAACCGCACTGTCTCGGGCACTCGTGTAATCCATGTGGTTCTCTTTGCACTGGTCCTTCTCGTACAGCGCTGCGACGCAAGGGGATCTTCGGCGAGGTGCTGTACGACGCTGGACATCGGGCACGATGACTCGGGAGCGTTGCGATGCTATGATACTACGACGCTGCGGTGCTACGACTCTAGTTCTCGGATTGAGCAGAGACGGATGGCGTCATGGCTGCCGACGACATGCGAGGATGCTGGTCCCGCGTTTTGGAGATGCCTGCAAATGCGTGACGGACAGCTTACTCAGCCGACACCGTTGTTTGATGAGAACCTTGAGCTTGAGCCGGATCCCGAACCGAGCCCGAGGTGGGATGCACCTTGCCAAGCAGCTGATGCAGCCGCCGCTCGGGCGAAACAAAAGCGAGATCCGGTGGGGCAGTCACGACCAAGGGCATGTGGTGGAGCAATCAAGTCCGCCGAGGCGCCGCGGAAGCAACGAGCTCCGAGGCTACGATGGGCAGCGAAACGCGCGAGCGCTGCACCGGTGGAGCCGGGTAGCCTGCGAAGGCGACGACATCGATGGCACATCAGTAAGAAGGCTTGGAAGAGACGGATGCGAGCGCTCCGTGGGAACACGATGGCTGACATGTTCAACGTTGCGATCTGGAACGCACGGGAGTTTCACGCCGATGCGTGCCCCACACGCGAGGCATCACGGGCGAAGATGCTTTGGATCTTGCGGCGGCTCCAAGACGAGGATGTCGACGTGTGCTTTCTACTCGAGGTGATGGGGTCGCAGGAGGCATTCACAGCCCACACTCATGGGCTACGCGCGCTTGCAAAAAAGATTGGCTATGTGGTGCGCTGGATCGTTGGGGAGGGTGGGAGCCAGCGAGAGCAGCACCAAAGCAGCAACTCGTACACCAACGGCATTGCTGTGCTTGTCAAGCAAGCGACCTGTGTCATTGAGCGGCATGTGCGGCTCGAAGAGAGGGTCCTCGGCGTATGGATCAAGGGGCGCGCGGAGAAGGAACACATTCACACGCGGATTGCAGCAGTCCACGGGCTACATTACAATGGCACTTCGAGCTTCGAGAAGCAGTTGCAGTCGACGTACGCGTGGGCGGCCGACTTCTCACAGGTCGTTAAGGGCTGCCTCGTCGTGGGTGACTTTAACTACGTGGCGGACTCGGCTTGGCGATCCTCTCACGCGGCACTGAACGTCAATGACCAGTTATTCAGGGACTTTCTCTCGCTTCCCGGGACGGAGTACGTCCTGCCCGTTGGGTCGCAGCCGTTGATCGTATGGACACGGAGGGGCGGAGACTCCACCGATGTGAGCGGCTCTGAGTCTCGCGTTCGACCGGTTCCACCCGCGGGACGACGCTAGCATCGCTCCAGTACTCGCTTCGGACGACCCTGAGGTGTTCCTTCGGGGGCTGGCACGAGAAGGTGATCGACTGGTCAAAGGCCTCTCATCAACTCCGCCGATCATCGAGGCATTCAAGGCCTTTTGCAAGGTCTTCTGCCCGACCTACGAGACCTTAAGGGGACGAGACGGTGGAGAGTGGGAGCTCACCAAGGAACTCACCTTCCCGGTCTTTCTGCAGGTTCTCAAGCGCGTACCGAGGGGGAAAGCTGTAGGGCACGGCGGCTTCTCCATCGAGCTGCTCATTCACGCCGATCGCGAGATCAAGAAGGCGTTCTACGAGTGCCTCATGGCGGATCTGCGGGGAGGGGAATTTCCACCGTCGTGGCGGAAGGTCATCTACGTGCTGCTCGCGAAGCCACCGCCCAGCAATCAGGCGCTTATCTCTGAGAGGCGCGAGATAGCTCTGATGGCGCAAGACATGAAGTTGGTTATGCACATGGTACGGGCGACGGCGTATCGGCTCATCACGGGCAGGCTTCGCTCGGAGCAGTGTGGATGGCTTCCGGGGTACGGGACAACCGATGCTGGTCTCCCTTTGGCCGCGGTGCTCCAGCAGGCGCAGCGTCAACAGCAATCTCTATGGATACTGTACGTCGACCTGGCGACGTTCTTCCCGCGTATCGACCGTGAGGCGCTCACGGTGGCCGAAGTCTTGGTTGGACTTCCTCCCCAAGTGATCGAATTGGTAGGACAGATCTACGGTGCCGGGCGTGCGGTTGCAGAGGAGGCGGTCGAATGTCAATTTGACACATCAATAGGCCTCAGCGCTCCCTTCAGGAATCATATGGGGGCGCTCATGGGGGAAGTGCTTTCTCCCGACAGGGCAAAAATTATCCTCAACTCGATCCTATGGGCTATTAAGCTCCACGTGCACGGGGTGCAACTCTTCGGTTTTGGGGAAGACGAAGAGGGCCGCATCCGTGCGATTGCAAGCCTCGCCTACGCAGATGACTGGGCGGGAACGTTTGGCAGCGAAGCGGATCTTAGGCGTGCCTGGGCAATATGGAGCGTTTGGGTCCCCATCTCCGGCTCAAAGCTGGGCATTAAGAACAAGCTCAAGACTGTGATCACTGGGGTGCTACGAGATGGGCAAGGCAATGAAAGCGACATAGCTGACCCGCAGCTCGTCACGCTTGATGGGGCTCGCGTGCCTGTGCTCTCTCGGAGTGAGGCCTACAAGCACTTAGGCGTTCTGCGTGTCGCGATGGGCGGTGACGAGGCGGCGGCCGACTCACTCAAGAAGCAGCTTCGGGTGGCTATCGGACGGGTGGCGCGCATGCACAAGCCATCCAGGCGCGATATGATTCTTGTCACGAATGGTCTCTTTCAAGGGCTCGCGGGGTTCAAGTGCAGCACGGTCTATTACCCGTTTGAGTGGATGGAGGACATCGAGAAGGAGTGGAGGAGAGTGTTCAACAAAAAGGCAAGGCGAGACTCGTCCACGCCGGCGTGCATGCTATATGAAGGGGGGGGGAGCGAGACTGGAGGGAGACGACACCTGTGGGCTATTGGATGCGCCTCCTTTTACGTGGCCTTCACCAGAGCGCTCGCGGATACGGCTGACACTTCTCAGCGCGCGGCCGCTCGATCGGCGCTAGCTTTGAGCCTCTCGAGGTGGGGGGTGCAGGGTGACCCGAGACTGTTCTCGTGGCGACATCTCACGAGCGCTCTCGAGAGGCAGCTAAGAGGGCGTCACAGGTATCTCGGGGAGGCCTTCATGTTCATCTCGAGTCTTCTACAGGGCGACAAGCCGGTGGGCGAGAATTGGCGTTGGGTGACGAACCCGAATTCTTGCGACCCGCTGCATGAACTTCGACCGCATTTTCGGACGCTGGAGTCCATCGCGCTCTTCGAGTCCGAGTCGTGCGGAGGCCTCGGCATCGAACCAGCGCCCAAACTCCTTGACGCACGCATTCGCGTGGCGGGCCAGATGTTCACCTGGGGCGCGACACACGAGGGCTCTAGGCTAATGTCGTTCGACGAAGCACGGCGGCTTTACCCAGGGTTGGTGACGAGTGCGAAGACAGAATGGGACAGGACGGTGGCGGGCTTGGAGGAACGATTTGACGGGGTGACAGTGCCGGAGCGCGAAGCCAATAGGGCTTGGAACCAGCGCGGGCTCTGCGTTCATGGTGGCGACATTGGGCTCAGCAACCAGACGGTGGGCACAACTACAACGGATGCGGCGAGCGAATGTGAGCTTCACAGCGCCATTCGGAAGGCGCTGAGTGAGATCAAGGGTGGCGCGGAACCTGAACCGGTCGATTGGGAATCCCTATTACGGAACACCTTTCAGGGGGTCGAAACGCCGAGCGCGGAGGAGTGGTGCGTCGGGGGTGGAGACCCGCAGGCGGACGCCAGAGGTGGGCGAGTCTTCTGTGATATTGACAGTGAGGAGGAGCCGCGCGGTGGGGAGGCCTCGTGGCTATGCCGTTCGGATATTGACGACCAAGGATTCCTCGCGGGTTGGATGGAGCGCGCAGGCGACATGCGATACAGGTTTGGGTTCGACACGGAGGGCTACCTCTGCTCTCGACACGGTGCGAGACTGGAGCTTCAGCAGCTGGCTCCGCTCGACCCGGCTGTGCAGCTTGTGGCGCGTGCGCGGTTGGCGCTTGGCGACGTGGAAGTCATCTCTGGTGACGGAATTAAAAGGCAGCACACTCATGTGCAACTGGCTGCGCAACGCTGCCTGTGGGAAAAACTCACAACGTGGTCTGCACGTATCCAGGCGACGCGCATCTATACGCTGGATGGGGGATGGCGAGAGGTGAAGACGGATACGGGGAGTATCAAGATTGCAACGAGGGCCGCGATCGATCATGAGGGTCACGTCTTAGGGGGGCGGATATGCGAGGATGACGTGAATGAAGATAACTATATCGCCGAGCTTGCCGCTCAACTCGACGCGCTGTCAGATGCCGTCTCGCGGGGAGTGGAGGAGAGGGTCATCATCATCTTTGACGCCACGTCACCGGTGCGCGCGATGCTTCGGTTTGGGCGACTCAGTGCTCGCGCACGCGGAGATCGGCTGGCGGCCGAATTGCTTGAACACTTCGAGCGTCTTCGGTGGCGGGTGGCGGCTCTCGTGCTCATCTGGCAAACTTCGCACGTGGGCGAGCCGATCAACGAGTGGGCGGACGTCATGTGTGACACTTTTGGCATCGAGGACGACTGGCCGATCCCGCGAGGCAAGGTCGCTTTCGCCTCCATCACCTTTCCAGCACACAAGGGTCCGGCACAGGCGTATGCCATGAATGGCATGAGTCGCATTGTTGCGCAGCGCCTGCGCAGCCGGGTAAAGGACACGATACTTCGGGATCCCGATGAGCATGTGCAGCTCCTTGGGATCACGCCGGAGGCAAAACAGATATGCGATGAGATCGCATCTCGACGCTGTCAGTACGTGGATCAGCCGTATGCAGACCTGCGGCTTCGCCGGGTGCTGGCTGCTGAATGGTGCCCCCTTGGGTGCGCAGATCACGGGAGATGGCGTGAAATTCACTCCTCTGCGGTGGCGCGACGGCGCGTCTTACATCTTCCTAGGCTGGCTAACCTTATCGCGACCACACTGGGCGCCCAGCCCGGAGCCACGTGTGCGGTCGCGCAGCAAGACAATTTGGAGTTGGGCGGAGATGCGGTGAAAGCTGGTGACGCGATTGGTTGGCAGGGCAGGTGGTTCGCGCTGGTGGAGCGATCGCCCACTTGGTGGCACTTTCAATTTGAGTGCACTGGAGCGCCACTTTTGGCAGCTCGTAAGACATATGCCCTGGCGGCGGTTGCAGCGAGGCGTTGTATGGTCGAATCGCAGAAAGGCCGGGAGCTCGTCCCGCACAGTCAGCTCAACGATCTCATTCTACTCATACATCAAGGGATGCAAGGCTGGGAGGCAGAAGACGGGGCCAGGGGGTCGCTGGCGCAACAACAGTGTCTTCGCAATCAAATCCAGCGGGGGATCACCGAGGCCTGGGAGACGGAGCTTCTCCGCGCTGGCGCGGCGGGCGCGATACGGATCTCTGGGTCGAGGGCGGACACCAATGGACGTTGGCGACTGGCGCTGACAGAAATGGTGCTCAGCGGATGCCACTTGCAGAAAATGGGTAAGGAGCACTGCGCGGAGGGGCGGAAGGCGTTCTGGGGATGTCTGAGCAACCTTTGTCTCCTCGATAAGATCTTTAGGGCGTGGCGTCGAGTGCCCTTGCACACGACGGTGCGCCGGGCGGTCGCGCTACGCAACCTGCGGTTGGCAAGGGAGTTTGTTGGGGAGCTTGGAGAAATGAATGGCTTCGAGAAGCGACGGTTGCGCAAGGAGGTCGAGAGACGGCTGGCTATGATCGAGGACGAGCGGGCAGCTAACCCGCCTGGGGAATGGCTTTTGCTGCGGGCGCTGGTGGCGTGGCGCATCGCTCTCGCTCAAGGCGCTGGCAGGAGCGGCAGACGTATTATCCACGGGTCGGGTCACAACAATCTGTGTGAGCAGCTGCTCGAGGCTTCGATGGGGATAACTCGGGAGTTCTCGAGGGACCTCACGGAGCTGGCCAAGTTGCAGTCTATGAGAAGGATGGCGTGGCGACGATGGCTACGCACGGGCGGTTGGGCCGAGTTCAATCTCAGCATCTTCAGGTTGGCGAGAGCTCGACGGAATCGGGCCTTGGCAGCGCAACGAGAGGGCATGCGACGTTGGGCGTGCGTCGCTGACGGCACTCGGTGGCAATTACTGACGGGCGAGGACATCGAAGAGCGGTTCGAGCTATGCCACGACGGTCTGAGAGCGGTACTCGCAATCAAACAGACTCTGAGCGCTGGCGAATGGAGGGCTCTGGGCATCAACAATCTTCGACTCGGGCACTTTATCAGGGTTGGTCATGGGTACTCGGAGATGCTGTACGGACCTGAACAAGCTCCCTCTTGCCACACGTTAAGTGGCAATGTTGCGGCTGACGTGGGAGAGGTTGTTCAGATTGAGATCGAGCCGAGGTGCGATGCACTGCGCGCGAAGAGACGCAGGCAGGAGGTTCAGCATAGCAGGCGTGAAGTTCGGCGGCGCGTTGCCATGGGTCCGGTTATTGCCGGGCAGGAGGCTGATGACGGAGGGAGATGGGCGGTGCGGCGCATCATGGCTGTGCGTCGCTTGGAAGGGCGGCGGGGGCGCCCGCTAGACGTGCTCGTCGAGTGGGAGGGAGAAGACTCTGACGGTGATCTCTGGGAAGAATCTTGGGTCAGCGTCACATTCCTTTCGAAGGACCTGCGTGAAGAAGCGAGGAGACTCGAAGCGGAGCTGTTTGGCTCAAGGGCAGCAGCAGTCGCGCCGGCTTCAAGTAGGCGAGCCTCACGGCGGGAGGCCGCTAGGCAGAGACAGGAGAGAGAAAGAGACGCACAACAATGGAGAGCACGGCTACGAGATCGGGCGAGAGGGGACGTACACGACTAACCCCGCAGCTCTTGAGCCGCAAACGGGTGCTGACTGATGGCTTTCATCAGCCTCAACGCTCGATTTGCTGAACACCGTACACGCTTTGTATGCCTGGGGGTGTCCCCCTCGCCACGTGTGCGCTGCCTGTTGGCATGTTTTACTTACTTACTTACTTAGAGTCTCTGAGACGACACCGGCGGCGGCGCGTACCGGTACACGCACGCATTCACATGTTCACGGCATCCGATTCGGAAGGAATCGGAACTTCACAGCCACATTGGTTGTAATCTCGATATTGGATATTCAAGTCTCCGGACCGCGTATTTGGAGAACAGGGATCTCTTCACAGCCAATGGTTTCAGTCGACACCCAGACACCTCTTCACAGCCAATGTTTATAATTCGACACTCAAGACACCGGACCGGCGTACATACGTGTGCGGTTACATCTGGCTCTTCACACCACGGATCGCCCACAAAATCGATGCCGTGTTCGTGCTCCATTTTGCGCGTTCGCGTGTGTCGTTTCTGAGCAAACAATGAAGGACAAGAAGCCCTTCAAGCCCGCGAAGGGCAAAGGCGGCAAGGCGAGCCTATTGACGATCGGCGGTGTCGTGGCCGCCATCGGCCTCATCTATGTCTTCTCCTCGCTCTACTTTAATCTACCTCGCTCGGCGCCGGAGCCGCCCAGGCGGCGCACGTCTGAAGTCCCGCGGCGACGCGATTCTGATGCGTCCAGGCCTGTGGCATCCAAGCCCAAGTCTGCGGATCGCAAGCGCGACGTCCTCGGCGTTCCGCTCGAGGAAGATCCGAACGGCGTCGTTGAGTCGGATGACTCCAAGCGCCGCTCCTCCGAGTGGACCTCACTGCCGCGCTCTCTGCCAGAGTGCATCAAGGCACAGGAGGAGCTGATGACGATCCCGGTGCACTGGCCAGGCTTCCACGCACTCTGCATCGAGACGATGGCCGAGACCCACATGAGCGTGCTGCTGCACCGACGTTCAGGCCAACGCATCCGACAGCCCGAGGTCGCTGACGTGGACCCATCTCCGCCGAGTAGCTTACGAGCCGAGGGCCTGCGCTTTCCGGGTGACACTCCGCGGCCGCAGATGCTGATCGACGGTCTGATCGAGCAGCTGAAGGCCAAGCTGCTCCAGCACGAGTTCCAGCCCGTCGACAACATGATCTCGACCTCCGCCTACGACTTCCCACCAAACCCTTGGGCTCTGTTCACCCAGGTGGGTAACCCCGTGCTGAGCGACGAAGACCTGCGCTCGCTCGGGCCCGGTGCGGCGCTTTACTTGTACACGGGCGGCCAATTCATCTGGCCGGGCGTGCGCATTGGGCACAAGACGCGCGTGCCCATCCCGATCACCCACGGCACGGAAGGCGAGGGCGGCCTTACTCACAAGATCGTTGAGATGACGACCATGTCGCTGCGCCCTACCGTGATGGTCTTGAGCGGCTTCTTGACCGAGGCGGAGTGCGCCTTCATCAAGGACTATGCCAAGTCGCGCATGGTACCCTCTGGTCTCGCTATGATGGACTCGAGCGGTGATTCGAAAGATGTGCGTACCTCGACTCAGACGTTCATGGAGCGCAGTGGCTCGGCGCAGATCAGGGCTCTCGAGGAACGCGCGCACAACCTGACGCGGCTGCCGTACGACAATGGCGAGAACATCCAAGTGGTGCGTTATGAGAAGGGGCAGAAGTACGGCGCGCATCGCGACTTCTTCAACCCGAACGACTACCACAAGCAGCCTGCGATGCTCAGGTCCGTCGAGTACGGCGCGCGCAATCGTCTGGCGACCGTCTTCTGGTATCTGCAGAGTGTGAGTGAGAGCGGCGAGAGCGGACCTAACGGACCCGGCGGCGAGACCTTCTTCCCCCGCGCTCTGAACGCGGAGGGCCGGGAGTACAACCCATGGAATGGTGACCACGAGGACTGCTACCGCGGCCTCTATGTCCCTCCCGTGCGCGGCAACGCTGTCCTCTTCTACTCGATGGTGCCCGACGGCCGGCTAGACGAGCGCGCGCTGCACGGCGGGTGCAGGCCGCGCCTCGACAACGTGGAGAAATGGGGTGCCAACCAGTGGATCTGGAATCACCCGCACCGCAAGACTCACTCGGGCACGTACCCGCGCAAGGTCGACTCGCAAGCCAAGCGCGCTGCCGCCGCCCAAGCCGCCGCGGCCGGCAAACCAGGCTGCGTGGACCAGGACCCTGAGAACTGCGCGGCGTGGGCTGCGAGCGGCGAGTGCGAAAAGAATGCGGCGTATATGGCGGAGGCGTGCAAAGCCTCGTGCGGCAAGTGCTAAGGGAGGGCTTGGGGAGATCTAGGGGAGATCACTGTGGTCCGGAAGCGGTGTGGAGCTTTGGATCGGTAGCGCACTGTACCCGGGCTACCACGCGCGCTGGACCGCGTGGAGATCTGATCTCGCTTCTCCCGCACCGCACGCGGTGGATGGGCAAGCGGCAAGACATCCGTCAAGTGTCATCCCAATCCGACGTGTATGGTATGTGCATCTCCGAGTCCGACGCACTCGCCAGACTCCGGTGCCGCGCCCGCACGCATGGCCGTGGATCGACAGCGTAGATCTTAAAGCTCCGCTCCGCGGATTCGATTGTGTAACAGATATTCGCTCCGACACCCGGACACGAAAGGTACATACACAGGGGAGACACATATAAGCACACACCCGGGTATACAACGCATCAAGCACACAAATAGAACGGAAATACGGTTTCATGCGCCATGCCGTCCATGCACTCACGCCAATTTGCTGCAAAATCAATCTCACCCGCAGTAGGCATGCCGTCAGTTCGATTGCTCGAGCAGTTGCTGCCGGCAAGGCCTTCCCCCGTGTCAACGCATCGTCAGCATGCCTCCACACTGCACTATGATCTGAAGTCGGGTCGCAGCAGCGCAGGCAGCATCCGCCACACGCAGCAGCGCCTCGAGCAATCTTCCCCCGACGGGAGGCGCGCGCTGGTCGCAGCCGAGTCAGAGCGCCGCGCTGGTCGACGCGCCGGGCGGCCAGCCACGCTCAGGCCAGTCCCCTCTCCGCAGATGTGACCCCGAGCTGGCGCTCACCCGAGGACATGGACGAAGACATGGACGAGTTGGCCAAGACCGTATGATGCGGGCGCATCTGGGCTGCTGACGGGTAGTGCGAGCCCGCACGGATCGGGCGCGCGCCGCCCAGCGGGTTGGCGCCCACGCTGCCGGGACGCGAGCCGGAGCCCGGTCGACTGCCGGGGCGCGAACCGGAGCCCGGGCGACTGACGGTTGCGCTGCCGCCGAGGACGCCGCCGCCGCCGCTGCTAGGTCGGCCGCTGCCAGGTCGGCCGCTGCCACCAGCTGTGCTGCGCGCGCCGGAGGCCGAAGCCGACCTCCCCAATGTCGAATTGCGCCCCGAGTTCCTTCCGGACTTTGTCGGCGCCGCGGCCACTGCGATGCCTGACACAGCGCCCGCTGTGGGCGGCGCGAAGGCATTCTGGAAGGGATGCTGAACAGCGCCGACGCCGCCAGCGTTCGCGCTCGCGTTCGCGTTCGCGACGTGCGCCGCGAGCGCCGCGCGCGCCGCGTGCGCCGCGTGCGCCGCGTGCGCCGCGTGCATCGCGTGCGCCGCGTGCGCCGCCGAGCTCGCGCCCTGATAGCTGGCGCTGGCAAAGGCCGCCGAGTGTGCTGAGCCCTTGATGCCGCCGGAGCCCGGCCGTCGTCCCGAGCTGGATGATTGGCCTGGCTTGCCGTTCGCGCTCGCGCTCGCGCCGTTCTCGGGCTCCTGGTGCAGGCGTGTCTTGCCGATCTTGCGCGCGATCCTGTCGCCTGTGTCCAGCGAGATCTCCTCCACCACCTTGCCGTCGCACAGCCTCCAGCAGGTCTGTCGGTCGGCACTCCAGCGCACACCCTCCCCCACGTCGACGTTGTTCTCGTAACGGCCGACCTCCGCGCGCCCGTCGATGTACTGGTACGTGCCGAAGCCCTCCATCGCGCCGTTCTTGTACTCACCCTCGTAAATGGCCCCATCGGCGAAATGGTACACGCCGCGCCCCTCGCGCTTGCCGTTCTTGTAGTCCCCGATGTAGAGTGAGCCGTCGGCGAACCTGTAATTGCCGTGCCCGTCCATGACGCCCGCGCGGTAGTCGCCCTCGTAGCGCGCGCCGCCCGCATACTGGAAGGTGCCCTTGCCATCGCGCAGGTCGCGCTTCCATGGCCCCACGTACACATCGCCGCTCGCGTAGCGCATCGTGCCCATGCCTGCGCGTTTGCCCTCTCGAAAGCCGCCCTCGTACACCGAGCCGTCAGGGTAGCGCTCCTTGCCCTGGCCCTCGCGCAGATCGGCGCGGTACTCGCCCTCATACAGCGCGCCCGAGGCGGAGCGGTACTTGCCGCGCCCCTCCTTCTTGCCCGCTTTGTAGAAGCCCTCGTACGTGTCACCGCCCGGGTACCACATCGTGCCGAGGCCGTCGCGCTTGTCGTCCGTAAACTGGCCCTCGTACACGTTGCCGATCGGGTAGCGTTCCATCCCCTTGCCGCAGCGCTGCCCTGCGACCCACTCGCCCTCGTAAACTGCGCCGAGGGACGATCGGTACCGACCGTGGCCCTCTCGCTCCCCGTTCGCAAACTGGCCCGTGTACAGGCTGCCATCCTCAAAGCGCCGTGAGCCGTTGCCGTCCTGGATGGGCGGCGCATCGGGGTCGGGCTCCGCGGATGCATCGTAGGCAAGGCGCGGCTCGTTGAGAAACTGGGCTATCCTCGCAGGCAGCCGAGGCTTCTTGAGTGCCTCGGCGTGCTCAGCGGCATAGCAGGCAAGCGCTGTGGCCGTCACCGCGGCGCTGTCGTCCCACCGGAAGATGACGGGGTCGGTCATCTTCTTGGGAAGCTGGCCGCGCGGCACGCGCGTGGGCGCCGCGAAGCCTTGGGTGACCACCATGCAGGCGGCCGCCTCGGCTCCGGCCTCGAAGATGAAGCTCTGAACCAAAAAACTCGCTCTCCACCCTACATCCAACGACTCATGTTCACGGCCGGTCCTCCGCTGCGCTGCGTCGCCTGTCTTGCGGTGCGAGCCTCTCCGCTCCTGGATCCTCTTGGCACGGGCCCAGCTATCCAGAGTACTCGCCAGCGCGGCCTGAGTGCACAGCCGGCTGCAGCACCGTGCTGCTCATCCAGCGGTCGCAACAGGATGGAGCGCATGGCCTGCCGTCAGACCTCGCTGCAGTTGCGGTCCCTGCCAGCGTCAGCGCGCCTGCGCATTGCTGAGCTGCTGTGTGCTTCACTTTCGTCCCGCAGGCCATCGTTGAGCAGCAGCCATGGGTCTCCAACACACCCTTTCGCGCGGTTACCGCGCGGGTACCCGCGACCTCTTCTCGAAGAAGTTCCGCACCAAGGGTGGCAACCCGTGCCTGACGACGTACCTTCGGAAATACAAGGTTGGTGACATGGTTGACGTGATCGCCAACCCCGCTCAGCAGAAGGGCATGCCGCACAAGTATTATCACGGCAAGACTGGCCGCGTGTGGAATATCACCAAGCGTGCGATCGGCGTGGAGATCAACAAGGTCTTCCGGCAGAAGCAGATGGTCAAGCGCATTCATGTGCGAGTGGAGCACGCGCGGCCGTCGCGCTGCCAGTCGGGCCACTTCGCGCGTGTCAAGGCCAACGAGATCATCAAGGCGGCTGCCAAGGCGAAGGGCGAGAAGCCCGGCGCCTACTCCGTCTCGCTCAAGCGCGAGGCCAAGGGCCCGCGCCCTGCTTTCAAATTGGATCTCGAGGGCACCCTCGGTGCCAAAGTGCACCTGCTTGTGCCGCAGGCCTACGTGTTCAAGCCGATGCAGCAGCCCTATCTCATCAAGTAGATTACAGGGCGTGATGAGCAGGGTCGCAGCTTTTGCGACGCAACTTATCTGTTCCCGAGTCGTGCGAAGCGGCGAAGGTGCGGTGCGTGCAGGCCAAATGTATGCATCCGGTGTAAAAACGAGTAGACTACGCAATACGGCTTTGCCTTTGACAAAATTTGAATACCAACGTTTCAGCCCTAGGGCTGCTGATGGTGACCTTCAAAGCATGAGCTCTGATCGCTGAAGCATGTCGCTGAAAAGCCGGTTCGGTCCTCGGAAGCTCAAGGTCTAAGAGGTCAAGGTGCAAGGTCCCAGGCGTGGCGGACGCGCGGCGCTATCGCACGCCGCTATACCATATCCCGACCCACCGGCCGGGGCGCGGCGGGGCCGCCAGCCGGCGAGTGCCGGGTCGTCGGGTGGGACTTGGCGTTTGATGTTGGACACCGTCGCTCCACTGCGGTGCGCCGGGGACGTACGGTCAGCGTACGGTATATATCTCTCGTATGTGGGCGAGTGGGCCGCCTTGTGAAGTTGGGACGAGGCGGGAATTCGCTATTCGGGAAACCACCGACTTCCCGGGACCGAGGGTGACCCATAACGGAATGTGCGCTGCATCGCCGGAAGCCCGAACGCACCCACGCCGGCGGCATTAGTACCGCGGCCAGATCTTCGGATCACGAGTCTCGGCCCAGCGCTTGCCACAAAAAGTCGTACGTCAGGGCCCACATGAACGCCCGCTGCTTGTTGTCAGCCGCGCCCCCGTGGCCGCCTTCGATATTCTCCCAGTAGAGGACGTTGCCACGCCCGCCGCCCATCGCCGCGGGGACTTCATTCAGCAACGCCTTGACCATCTTACGAGCATGGCCTGGGTGCACTCGGTCGTCTTTGGTGCTCGTCGTGAAGAGGACGCGCGGGCAGCCCGCCCACGACGACGCCTCGCCCACGCCCTTGCCGTCAGCCGAGCCCTCGAAGCATGGGCCGCGTAGCCGTTGGTACGGCGAGATGGAGCGCAGGTGCCCCTCCCACACGCCAGGCTCGTCGGGGTTACCGTACTCTTCCATCCACGAGGCACCTGCAAGCAGCTTATGGTAGCGCTTCATGTCGAGCAGCGGTACCTGGCACACAGCCGCACCGAAGAGGGACCGGCCCTGCCGCGTGAGCATGTTCCCAATGAGCAGCCCACCATTCGAGCCACCGATGCACCCGAGCTTCTCGGGCACGCACACGCCGCGCTCGATGAGGTCGCGCGCGACCGCCTCGAAATCCTCATACGCTTTGTGGCGCTTCTCACGCAGCGCCGCCTGGTGCCATCGAGGGCCATACTCGCCGCCGCCCCGAATGTTGGCGATGGCCTTGACGCCGCCGCGCTCGAGCCAACCGACGCCCACAGCGCCCGAATAGCTTGGCGTCAGAGAGATCTCGAAGCCTCCGTAGCCGTCGAGTAGCGTTGGGTGGGACCCATCGAGCGCCATCTCCTTGGGGCCGAGTAGAAAGTAGGGCACCTTGGTGCCGTCGGCGCTCGTCGCAAAGTGTTGAGAGCATGCAAGCTTGGAGGCCTCGAAGCGCGGCGGAAGCGACTTGAGGCTCTCGCGTCGCTGCGCGCCGTCGGCGGCGCTCGCCTTGGCCAGCGTCGACGGGTGGAGGAAGCCCGAAGTGCTCACCCAGCATTCGTCCGAATCCTCCGGCCAGATCGCCGAGATGGTGACGGCTTCGCCCGCAGGCGCCAGAGCCGCCTCGGCCGGGGTCTCATCGACCCAACGGCCCTCGCCCGCATGCTTGTGGAACCCGAGCCTTGTGCGCACGTGCTCGGAGACCTGGAGCACGAGGAAGTTGCGCGTCGCGCTCACGCCGGCGAGGCTGTTGCTGCCGTCGGCAGCGGGCTCGAAGAGCACCGAGCACCTCGACCAGTCGCCGGTTGCGACGTCCTTCATCGGCGCCGTCAACAGCGTGCCGGCGGGGTACGTGCGTCCTTCCGGCGCCCGCGGCGGCGCCCATTCGGAGCGCAACTCGAGCGTCGCCTCGTCCCCAAACGTGCCGAGCGTCACGTCGTTTGGGATGTCGAGCTTGATGAAGGGCGTCGCGTCGTCCGGCGCGGCCTTGGACATGTCGGGAGAGCGATACCACTGCTCGGACTTGTAAAAGGAGATCTGGCGCACCTGGAACTCGTGCGCCACGCCGCCCCGGTCGAAGTAAGCGTACTGCCTCGCCGCCAGATCCGTCCGCTCCACCTCAAAGACGGTACGCGCCGTCTCGAGCGGCGTGCCACGTACCCACGACTTGACCACCCGAGGGTAGCCGCTATCCGTCAGCGTCTTCCCATCGCCCTCAAAGTCGGTGCCGATGAGGACCTCATCACGCCGCCGGAAGCCCACGTCGCACTTGGCAGCCGTGTCGGTGCGGAAGCCGCCCGGCACGAAGGTCTTGGAGGGCAGGTCGAACTCACGCACGACCTGCGCGTCGGTCCCGCCAGGCGACAGAAAGACGAGTGCGCGGTCCCAGCGGCCTCCGGCGCCCTCGTCGAGCACGTTGTAGCCATGCCACACAAAGTTCTCGCCCTCAGCGACACCTTCGTTGGCATTGAGCTGATCGAGGTCCAGCACGTCTTCCCACTCAGGATCAGACGTGCGGAACGAGCCGAGTGACGTGCGGCGCCAAAGGCCACGGGGGTGCTCAGCGTCCTGCCAAAAGTTGTACCAGCAGCGGGCACATTCATCGCCGGTAGTGCCGCCGATGCGACCCACGTACGGAATCTTGTCCTTAGCATCGGCGATCGCGATGATTTTGCGGTACGTTGCGCTCTCCTCCGGGTTGCCAACGGCCGCAATCGTGCGCTCGTTTTCGCTGCGGCACCAGGCGAGAGCCGCCTCGCCCTCAATCTCCTCGAGCCATAGGTGCGGGTCAGCATTCACATCCAGGTGTGCGGCAGACACTGGACGCCTTGATGGGAGCAGCGAAGCACCGGAAAAGCCAGCGAGGCTGCACGCGGCCAGGCGCAGGCGCGGGCGGAGCGCCGAAAACATCGACGCGACGTTCACGCCGAGAGCAAGCAATCGTTCGTCCGCCCCCGCGGCCGTCGCGGTCGAGCTCGACACGACGCGCAATTTGCCTCTCTTTAGGCCGTGGCCTTGTTGTTTATGTCAAGACTAGGCAAGCCATAATTCGTCTTGACTTGTCGGCCTGTGTGAACGTTAACACCTGTGTGTGGTGTCTTGTGCTTTTTGCGTTCATGCGATCGTCTCGTTCTGTACCGCGAGCGCCGAATGGCGTACCCAGTTCACCGGCTGGTCGGAGACATTGGTGCCACGGAGGGTTTGAAAGTCGTGGCCAAGGGGCTCGGCATGCACTTAGTTTTGCTGCAATTCGTTGCACAGCATCACTCGCCATCTCAACTCGTGCTGGTGCTGAATCTGTCTGCAGCCGAGGAGCGATGCCTGCAGCATGGGCTCGCAGTTGCAAACTGCGCTCCACCAGTCAGGATCACAAACGAGTGCACGGCGCGTGAGCGCGTGGAGCTGTATCTCGCAGGCGGTGTGATTCTGGTGACGACTCAAATCCTCGTGGTGGATCTTCTGAGTCACAGAGTGCCGACTCAGCAGGTGACCGGGCTTCTTGTGGCCAACGCGCACCGCGTGCACGATCGGTCGAATGTGGCCTTCGCCGTCCGCATCTTTCGGCAGGAAAATGAGAGCGGCTTCATCAAGGCGTTTTCGGACGACGCACATGGTTTCACTCACGGCTTTGCGCGTGCGGAGAAGGCGATGTGCCTCCTCCGCGTCCATCGGCTGCAACTGTGGCCGCGCTTCCGGTGCGAGGTGAACCGTATGCTCCAAGGCTGCCAACCTGAGGTTGAAGAGGTTGGCGTGCGATTATCCCAGCGCGCCTCGCAGTTGCAGCGCGCCTTGCTGCAGGCGGTCGACTCGTGCCTGCAGGAGCTGCGCTCGCTCAACGGTTCCGCGATTGACGTCTCCTCCTTCACAGTCGAGAATTCGCTCTTCAAGTCGTTCGACACGATCGTTCGCATGCAACTGAACCCATTCTGGCACAAAACCAGCAAGCGCACACAGTCGCTGGCGAACGATCTGCAAACGCTGCGCAAGCTGCTCCACTTCCTTGTGTCGTTGGACTGTGTCTCGTTCTTTGAGTACCTCGAGACCGTGTTCGACGCGGCGTCGGCACTGCACCCTGCGGAGAGGCCCGCGTGGATGCTCAACCACTCCGAGACCGTCTTCCTGCTCGCACGCGAGCGCGTCTACGAGGTGGTGCGTCCGCCCAGTGGGCAGGCGCGCCTCTTCGGACTCGAGCCTTCCAATAGCTCCGAGCGCCATGGGGAGCGCCCGTTGGACGTTCGCTGCGTGCTCGAGCCCTGCCTCAAGTGGCTGGCTCTGTTCGATTTACTCGCGGAGGTCCAGAGAGAGGAGGGGGCCTGCGGCAGCTGCCTAGTCGTTGTGCGCGACGAGCACACTGCAGCCACCGTGCGAGAGTTGTTGGTGCGCGGTGCCAAATCACTGCTTGAGACCAGCTTCGTCAAATGGGTGAGGCGCCGACGCCGCAGCACGGCAGTCGTGCTCTCGGCCGGCGCGGTGCTCTCCGCACGGCAGCACGAGGCGAGGCTGCTGGGTGCTGCGGCAGCTAAGCTCTCCGACGAGCGCCAAGGTGGTCACCGTGTGGACGATCTCGACTTGCGAGATTGCGTGCTCCCCGAGCACGCAGGCGTGGGCGGCGGAGGCATGGTTACACCTGGTGCGCCGCCGACGACGACACAATGGCAGGGAAGCGCCGAAAGTATCGGCACGTTCTTCGAGCTTCTGCCCGACTTGGAGCACTCGACCTTTGTCTGCACGTTCGAAGCGGTCGCGATGGACGTGCTCGAAGACTTGCAGCCGCAGCATGTCGTGCTCTATGACTCCGAGGCTGCGTTCGTGCGTGCCGTGGAGATCGCGCAGGCCGCGCGGCCCATGACGAGGATGCACGTCTACTTTGTGATCCAACTCGAATCCGTGGAGGAGCAGCGATACAGGTCCTCTCTTCGGGTCGAGCGCGAGGCGTTCCAATCCCTCATCATGAATAAGGGAAGCATGGCGATTCCGTCCAAGTGGGAACCGGCATCGTCGCAGCACTACGAGGACGTCAGCAGCCTCGGCAACCAGGCTACGCGCCGGGGAGGAGGGCGTGCGCTCGAGGCTGTGGGGACTCCGACGGTGGTCGTCGACATGCGCGAGTTCCGTTCTTCGTTGCCGAATATGTTGCACTTGCATGGTATGGCGGTGCGGCCTACGACTCTCGAGGTAGGCGACTATGTGCTCTCGCCGGAAGTGTGCGTGGAGCGCAAGGCTGTCTCAGACCTGATCCAGTCGCTTGCCTCCGGTCGTCTGTATAGCCAGGCGGGGTCGATGCTTCGATACTACAAGCGGCCTGCCCTGCTCCTCGAAATGGAAGAGGGTCGCCCCTTTGGCATCGTCAACCCGAATGAGCTCGGCGCGGAGATCTCGACACTGTCAGTGCTCTCCAAGCTGTCACTTCTGATGCTGCATTTCCCCACGCTCCGCCTGCTCTGGTCGCGCTCAGCTGCCCATACAGTCGCCATCTTTTCCGCCCTCAAACAGGAGCAGCCAGAACCAGATGTGGCTGTTGCGGCTGGCGTCGGTATGCCCACTGCCGCTGGGGCCGAAGAGACGTTCAACATAGCGCCGCAGGACGTGCTGCGGCAACTGCCAGGAGTGCACGTCCACAACTGTCGCCAGCTAATGAATTCGGTGCTCAATTTGCGGGAGCTTGCCACGAAGAGCCGAGACGAGCTCGCCAGCGTCATTGGCGCTCAAAATGGCAAACTACTCCATGAGTTCCTGCACCGAAGCATTTGAGGGAGTTTTGACCTTTACACTTTACTGTAACAATCTTAGTAACAATCTACTCAATCTATCTTTAGTCGACCCCGCGAGCGTATAAAGGGTGCAGTTGGAATAAAGCGTTAACTACGTACTAACATAAACGCACGTCCGACTTGTCAGCTTTAAAGCCGCGCCGGTGCGACACGATTGCGGTGCGAAGTGTCCAAGTGACATCTCGGCCTGGCCGTTCGGCTTCGATCCGCTTCCCGGCTGTACCCGCAGGCATGACCCGCAGGATGGCGTGCGTGTTCAACGTTACGGTTCGATGTCGCATGGTTATTTGTTCGTGTTCACGTTTTCCCCTCCGCCTCCCGCGATTCATCATCGTACATAACGTACAACGCAAGTACCGCTTCATATTAACAAATCATGTTCAAGTTCACCTCTGTTCCGATTGTATCCCGCATGTTGAGTTAAACTCGAACCATTCCCAGATCCGGTGAATCAATGCGATGAACACCGCACAGCTTCGCTGCGCGGCCACACCTCCTACAGCCCGTCTCTCACAGATCGGCGGTCACCATCATGCACGGCCAGAACGACGAGCTCTTCTTTCTAGGATGCTCTCGAGCATCTTCAAAAATAGACGAGCGCGCGCGATCCCCTGTGGATTGTTAGAAGATATCCCTCGAGTAGCGCCCGAGCCGTCTGAGTAGCGCCCGTGCTCTGCCCACAGGGGATTGCGGTGCCGGTGGTGATTGCTGCGGGGGGATTGCCACAGAGCTCATCTGCCGCACACTCTTCGAGGTTTCTTCGAGCGGGGACGGCTGCTGCCAGTTGCCATTATCGCTCAGGTTGAGGGGCGCGCCGAACACATCCTCATGGAACCTGCCCTCGAGCTTAAGCTGCTCAATCGCATCGCCACGGCCGAATATGTGGCACATCTCCAGCTGCACGCCCGCGGACATGTTGGCGTCGCCGCAGATGTAGACATGGCCGGGCTGGCGGCCAGCGCTGGGGTTGACGCACTCCCGAAGCAGATCGGGCGCCTCTTGCAGTGCGTGCTGCACATACCGCTTCGGGTTGGCGTCGCTGCGCGAGTACGCGACCACATATCTCGTGAGCGCGCCGCTGGTGAGGGCTGCCTTCGCCTCGGCAGCGAGCAGCTCGCCGTGCGGATTGCGGCAACCGAAGAGCAGCGTCGCCGGCCCGACGGCGGTGCCGAACTGGATAAGCGCAGTGCGCGCCGCAAGGAATCCTCGGAAGGGCGCGACGCCCGTGCCCGCAGCGATCATTAGCAGCGGCGCGCGGGGGTCGGCCGGCATGCGGAAGTCGCGGCATGCCGAGTACGAGAGACGAACTGCCATTCCCGGCTGTAGGGAAGTGAGGTAGCCCGAGGCGAAGCCGACTTGCAGCTGATCGTATGGGGTCGAACGGAAGGAGACGCGCGAGAGAAGCAGCGACACCTGATGAGAGGGTGGCAATCAGAGGTCATCAGAAAGGCCATCAGCGGAAGGAGACGCGCGAGAGGAGCAGCGACACCTCGTTTGGCGTCGCGACCTGGGACGAGGCGATCGAGTAGAATCGTGGCTGGTTGGCGGCGTGCATGATCAGCGCGCTCAAGATCTCGTACCGCGGCGATCGGTCGAGCGACTTTGCGGCGGAGAGGCTCGGCGCCAAGTGGAAGACGTCGCACACGCGCATGCGCGAGCCGCGCAGGCACTGATTGAGAGTGGCCGAGTCTGCAGCTAGCGAGCGCAGCAGATCGGCATCGGCCTCATCGATTGGCGAGCACGCGGCAATAGCGAGAATGAGCTGTCCGGTGATCGGCACCATCAACGATACGTATCGGGTGAGCGCAATGGAGACGGTTGTCGGGACATGCAGCAGCAGCCCGTGGGTGGTGCCTGCTTTGGCCATTGCAGCCTGCAGCAGCTTCTCGGAGCGTGTGGCGTTGGTCTCATGTGTGTGGGACGACCCTCCGCGAGGTGTCTCGGCGCAGCTCGGGCTCGACTTGGCTCGGAGATCAAAGCAGTCCTCGAGCGCCATGCCGAGGTGCATTGCCATCTCCGAGACGATGTATGGCGGGTTCTCCGCGTAGACGCGTACGTGGTCGCCCGGCTCGTAGCGCGTCAGCCGCGACGGATTGCGCTGATTCGCTTTAGTCATGTCGATCCTGAGTAGGCACGTCGAGTGGGCGCACGTGCGACTCGCCAGAAGCTCAGTGCTCGACGAGACGATGCCGACGAGCGGCATCGCCTCATTCTTGCCGGCAGCGCACCGCACTGGCGCGGTGTGCCCATGAAAGTCCAAGAGGGACGGATGTACAGGCTCGGCGATCCAAGCTGGCGTGTCGTCCCATGCAGCGACGACGCCGCCCTCGTCGAGCTCTTTGCACACGGCCGTGCATCGGACCGCCTTGATCTTGCCACGCTCCGCGAGCGCGCCGAGCACGCTCTTGAGCCACTGCCGGAACGTCCCCTCCTCGTCGTTGAGCTCATCGCCTTTCGTCAGCGGGACGAGCTCACTAAAGGACGCCTCCTTGAACGTCGCATCCATCTCGACGGCCGCACTGTTGTACCGCGCGTAGCTCGAGTTGCCGCGCCCGTACACGGCCACCTCGGAACGAAGCAGCGCCGAGTGCAGCATATTCATCGTGTTCCGCCGTCGAACCTCACTTACGTCGTCGTCGCCGCCGCCGCTGCCCGAGTGCTCCTTATCTGACGATGGGGTGGGCGGCAGCTGTTCCGTGGAGGCCTCACTCGTGAAGAATGAATCGGTGCTCATCGCTTTTCGTCGCGTACGTAAGGATACGGCCTTCCCCAGTACCGGTTTTGTCGCTTCCTTGACCCTTTCACTGAGCGAGAGATCATCCTTCGGGCGGTGGAGGGCCTTTAGCAACGCGACGAACTGCGACGCACCCGACGGCAGCATGCCCGACCCCGACGTGCACGTGAGGAAGAGGCATGCGTCCGCCCCGGAGAGACTCGCTGTGAGCTGCGCGAGCGCGGCGGACTCCTCGGGGGGGTGGTTAGTCTTAAAGACGCTTGCGAGATCGACGAGCCTGACGTTGAGCACCTGAAGAGGGAGGCAATCGGAGGTCATCAGAGGCCATCGCCTCACATGGCGAGATCGACGAGCTTGAAGCCGAGTACCTTGGAGAGCCAGTGCTCCGCCTCGTGCGCGCGGGCGCGTGTCGTGCCGGAGACGCTGGCGAACAGGACGACGACGTGCGTGCTGAGCACGACGCGGCCCGTCAGCTTGAACAACTTCGAGGCCAAGAGCCTCGCATACTGTGATTCCTTCGACGAGAAGAGCACGCCACGCGCAAGTTCGCCGATCGTGTGAAGGTCGAGCGCATGCTTGAGGTACGCTCTCCACCCGGGTGCGTAGACGTAGGCCGGGAAGAGGGTGTACTCGGTCCAATGCTTTCCTTCGAGGTACATCTTCATCGTCGAGCTGGCTGTTGGCGGCGTGAGCCACTTCCAGTTGGCCGGGCAATAACCGCGGGTCGTAAGCTCGCCTTTGTGCCAGGCGAAGAACGTCTCCGCCACTTGGTGGTGGTTGACAAGCGAGACGGCGGCGATGGCAAAGGAATGCAGGATCGCCTCGTTGAGAGTCGCGAGCGCGTGCTCCTTCCACATCGACGCCTCGTCCTTGATGTCGAAGCCTAACAGCCTGGCGATCGGACCGAGCATATCGTACCGGTCCGCGTCGCTCAGGTTGCGCATGATCTCCGTGCACATGTACCAGCCGCTGAACGGCGCCGCGGTGTACGAGAGGCCGCCGAGGCTCAGGTCCATGTTGCATATGGCGGGGATTGCGTACCTGCACAGGGTTATCATTCACGTGCGGGGATCTTGTATCTTAACCGTGAGGGATCGCATGCAACCGGGTGGTCGAGGTGCGGGGGCGTGGCAACAGACCATTTGAGTCCCAGGTCGCCAAATCCCGCAATGCGCGGGTGTGTCAGGTCGACGACGCGAGCGACTTCTTTTGGCAGCTCGAAGATCTCCGGCGGCTCGTTTGGGTGGATCTGTAGTATTAGGGGGAGGATGTCGAACATTGATGGCTCACCAGATGGTGCCCAGCCAAAGACCTTCTTGAGCAGCTTCGTGAACTGGAGCTCCGCCGGATCGCCGAGTACCTTGCCGCCTGGAAGTTCGTGCCCGGCGAACCGGACAAGCTGGTTGTTCCATATGCGCGGGCCGATGGCGACGGGCGCGCCCGACTTCGACTTGCTCGAAGGAGCGCTCGCGCGGAAGATGGAGATGACGGCGGTCACGGCCTCGCCGGCTAAAGCACGCCTCAGATGGTCAACCAGGCATTCGAAGAATTCGGCGTTGGTCTTGACGCCACGTCGGTCTAAGAGCTGCAGTTCGCCGTGCACTTGACGGTTGATGCACTTGCCGGCATTCCGCCACGCCACGCGTGAGCCATGCTCGAGCTCTTCGAATGTGTGATCGTAGGCGCCGGTGCGTCGGATCTGTTCAAGGATCTCTGTCAAGCGACCGTCATGCTTCTCCTTGCTCACTCCGCGCTCCCTACAGAAGAGCTCGGTGAACTCGGTCGCCTCTCGCACCATCCGGTCGATCGGCGTCTCAATGATCGCACCAGGGGTGCAACCATTCGAGCAGATTTGGGGGCTGCGGCCGTGGACATAGCCCGGGTACGGATGCGAGTGCACGGTGCCGTGGCCAAAGGGACAGCGCCCTTTGACGTATTTGGCGGGCTCGTCGGTGATGATGTCAGCTTTTGTTGACATTTCCCCAAAGGAGGCGGCGATCGGCAATCCGAAAAAAAATGCCACGATGCGCGAAGCCGATGGAGATTTTCGGAGAACCGCCGCGCCGGACGCGCAAAATGGTACAAATTCAAAACGATTCATTGATGTTTCATAACGCTTTCTCATTAAAACATTGCCGAGCCGAGCGGCGGACGGCGGCGTCCTCCAGCAACGATTACCCCCCCAGCGAGGACAGGCTACCCGGTACCGTAATTAATTACGGTTAAAAAGACACCGGGGGGAGCCGGGACACACACGAGACACACGGGACACGCGGAC
>ENA-UOXP01000526-UOXP01000526.1-mixed-culture-metagenome-genome-assembly--contig:-NODE-526-length-29972-cov-31.775078_pt1 | contig 29972 bp, 26 predicted proteins | sample MGYA00238161_ERZ761639 | MGnify/ENA primary metagenome ERZ761639 (study PRJEB28913, sample SAMN08776760) | mixed culture metagenome | isolation source: Freshwater growth medium | place: USA...
CTGAAGACCTCTGATGACCTCTGATGACCTCTGATTGAATCTGATGGCATCTGATTGCCTCCCAGGTGAAGCCCGGTCCCGCGCACGCGCCGTCGACCAAGTTTCCCGAGGACGTGCTGCCGCTGCAAACGGTGGTCGGCACCCAAGGAAGGCTTGTCGTCCACTTATCCGACTGCATGGGCAACAAGTGCATCGAAGGCGGCGCTCATCTCGAGGTCTCGGTCAACACGAACGGCGCGCCCAAGGCCGCTCTCACGTGTAAGTGCGACGACCAGCAGGACGGCACCTTCCTAGTCACCTGGTCCAGCGAGGTGAGCCACAAGTACATGCTCGAGCTCAAGATCCACAGCATGCATGTGCTCACCACGACGCTCCACCCACTTCCCCACAGGTGAGCCACAAGTACATGCTCGAGCTCAAGATCCACGGGGTACACATCGTCGGCTCCCCGGCGCCGCTGACCCTGCTTCCTGGAGACCTCGAGGTGAGCCGCTGCTCGCTGCTCGCGCCTCGCGAGGCTGTCGCGGGCGTGGCGAGCCTGGTTGAGACCAAGTGTTGCGACGCGTATGGGAATGAGGTTGCGCCGGACGTGCTCGCGGGCCATGCGCCACCCTTTGGACTCCTCCTCGTGCCCGCGCTGCTCAAGGGCGCCAGCGGGCCGACCGGCAAAGACGGACGGGACGTCGAGGAGAAGCGCGGTCCCAACAAGGGCGACCACGTGGACGAGAAGCGCCGCGCAGCCCTGCTCAAGAAGGAGGAGCGCGCGAACCTCGTCAAGACGCTCGACACGATGAGCTTCCATGGCTCGTGGGACGGGTCCAGAATGATTATGAGCTTCGTGTGCCCAAAGAGGCCGGCGACTTTGAGTTGCATGTCTGGTGCGAGCCCAACACAATTGGGGTTCGTCAGTTCCTTCCAGGCTGCCCGACGATGATCCACGTGAAACCGGGGCGTGCTAGTGCGATTGGTTCGCATGTCCGATCCGATGGCGCGTCCGTCGCGCTGCTCACCGCCGGCGACAAGCTCGCCCTTAAGGTCCAGTGGCTGATGAGCTTTGATTGCCTCCCTCATCAGGTCTGATGAGCTTTGATTGCCTCCCTCATCAGGTCCAGATCTGCGACGAGTTCAACAACTTCGTCTCCCTCGCATCGGCGTCTGATATGACCTCGATGCTCGAGACGCCCATCGGGCAGCTCGCGCTGATCCAGAAGACGAGCGAGAAGCTCGAGGATCACAAGGAGGGCGACAAGAAGAAGCACAGCGTCGCCGCCGGCTCGTCCGCGGTCGGGCTGTACGAGATCGTGAGCCCGGGCGAGCTCACTGTCAAGGGTGCGCATAGGGTATCGATCCAGCTCTTCGGCGAATCGATCACGGGCGCGCCCATCAATATTATGGTGGCGCCCGGGCCGCCAGTCTATCACAAGAGCTACCTTGAGGCCAAGGGTAGCCGACAGGAGATCGATTCTCCCATCGACGTCATCCTCCATCTTCTCGACAAGTACGGCAATCGGTGCGAGCAGGGCGGCGTACGCGTGGACGCGAAGGCGTACGGCTCCAAGGCGAGCGAGGCCAAGGTGGTCGACAATTCGAACTGGCCATTGATGGCGCCCTTCATCAGCCTCCCTCATCAGCCTCCTTGATTGTACCTTGATTGCCTCCCTCATCAGGTGGTCGACAATTCGAACGGGACCTTTTCGATCTCGTTCAGCGCGGCGGTCCCGGGCGATTACAAGGTCCAATGCCGCCTCGAGAATGCAGACTTGCAAGTGCTGCAGCTACACGTCCTCGAAAAGGGCGAGAAGGCCGACAAGGCGGATTACGATGAGGAGATAGCGCCAGCCCTCAGAGCCCTCGCCAGCTCCAAGCCTCCAGCCCCTCCAAAGTCCGCAAGGTCAGCCTCGTCACCGACTTCGTCGGTGGTCACGGCGCCTTCAGCGCTGCCACCGGCCCCCATGATGCCCCCGCGGCCACCTGACGGCATGTCGGGTCCGGAAGCCGCCCTAGTCAAGCAAGATGCAGACGCAGCCAAGAAGAAGAGCAAAGAGAAGGGCAGCAAGACTGGCCGTGAAGAGAAGAGCGCCCGTGAAGAGAAGGGCGCTCGTGAAGAGAAGGGCGCTCCGAGCGCCACGAGCGCCGTGACGAGCGCTACCGAGGACGAGAGCACCAAGAAGACGGCCCGGGCCGGTAGCGGCAAGGGCATCAAAACTGGGCGCGAAAGTACTGCGAGCAGTCCACCAACACCAAAGAAGGACGCCGCCAAGAAGGGTGGTAGTAAAACCGTGAGGGTGGTTGGATGAGACGTCAGCAACAGTCACCTAGGGGCAACCTGGCAAGACCCGCGCAGCACACGCACATCAGAACGGCATGCCTCCCAGCGCAGTATTGGAAATTGCCGTGCGAGGTGCGAGCCGGATGCGGATCGCGTATTCCATCTAGTTAATTACCGAACGACCGGGTACCTCTTCAGGTGTCAGGAGGTATAGTACGTGTTCGACAATCGCGTATTCGATAACGTACTGAGTCGTGAGTGAAACTGAGTGCAGAGTAGACACTCTTAGAGGGTGACGAGGGGTGCCTCGCCTCCTGCCGCGTCGCTGGATCGGTGCTTGCGGCGGCGGCGCTTCTCCTTCGGCGCCCCGGCATCCTCAGGCTGCGCGGGCGCTCCGAACGCCTCCCCGTCCGCGTCTCCGAGCAGGTTGACAAGGAACGGCCCCTTTGCATGGCTGAGCAGGGCTTTGGACGGCGCAGCCAGCGGCGTGGCTGCGGTCGCTCCTGCGCCGCCGGCCATTTCAGGCACGCGTCGCTCGTCGTCATCGTCATCGTCGCCGGCCCCTTCGGGCATGGCTTCGTCAAGATCAACGGCCGTAACGGCCTCCTCGTCTCCGAATGCATGCGTACCGCCTGCCATATGAGCCAAGTCGCCCGCGCCCGCAGCGGCGCCGCCCCTGCTGCTAGCGCCGCTGCCAGTGGTGGTGGCACCTTCGGAGTACATTAGAGACGGCTCTGCCGCGCCGGGCAGCGCGGTGCTCGGCGGGCCGGCAGGCTCGTCCGTCGCCAGGTAGTACGGGCCGGCGCGCCCGGGGCGTCGTGCGCCGTCGGAGGAGGCGGAGGTGGCACTGCCCGGATAGGCGGTCGGCGTGGAGGGCGTGGAGGGCGCGGCGGGCGCGGTTGGCGGCGGCGGCGGCGTGTACAGGGGCGTGTGTAGGTCAAGGTCCGCTGGCGGCTTCACCTTACGCTGAGCTTTTGGGGCCACCGCCCGGAGCTCCACCGTGAGACCCTGCCGCAAGGCCGCGAGCAGCCGCAGCGCACTCGGCTCGGGCCAGCTCGGATCGGGCCCACCACCCGCACTCGGATCGGTCCAGCTCGGCTCGCGCCCACCCAACGCGACGGCGCCCAACGCGGCGGGCGCGTGCATCAGCTTGGCCGAGCTCCCGAGCTCGGCGCCGTGTCGGGCGTGCGCACCGGCGCCGAGCACGAGCACGAGCACCTCAGCGGCCGAGGTGGCGCGTTCGCTCACCTCGAGGTGCGGGGAGGCATAGAAGCGGCACAGCGCGCCGTACGTGGAGCGCACGAGCGCTCGCAGCGCCGCGGCCTCGTCCCCTTGGCACGTCGCGCCGGGTCGATCGAGCGTGGCGAGGGCGCTCTCTACCTTGGGCAGGTGGACCAGAACGCGGGGGGCCGCCTGCACGCATGCCGCCTGGACAGACGGGGAGAGTGAAGCCACCGCTGGGCACAGGAGCACCTCGAGTGACCGAAGCTGTGAAGACGGTGGCAGCTGTGAAGAGTGCTCGCCCAAGACCCAGGCGGCCGCGTACAGCGTGGCATCCGGCTGGAGCAGGCCGGGCAGGGAGGCGCCCGCCATTTGGTCGAGCGCCGTCTCGAGCACCTCGAGTGCCTTCTCCGCCGCAAAGCCGCGTACGGACTGTACGCGGAGCGTCACCTCGACGAGGAGCTGCGCCACGTCAGCATCGTGCTTCGAGGGGAGCGCCGCGAGCGCAAAGAGCGTCGTGACGAGCCAGCGGAAGGACGGCACGTGGGAGAAGCTCTCGGCCTTCACAGCCGCCAGGAGAACCTCAATCACCTCGTCGCGATACGAGCTCTCGCTAGTGTACAGCTGTCCCATCAGCTTCGCGACCAGCCCCGGCAGGCTCGCGCGGCTGACCATCCCCGAGATCAGGCTGAGAGCGCGTTGACGAACCGTCGGCTGGTCGTCGAGGCATTTGAGAATCGCGTCGCGGCAAGGCTCGACCAACGCCTTGTCCGCCCTCTGAAGCTCCGCGAGCGCGAGCAGCCCGAGGGCCTGCAGGTTCGGGTCGCTCGTCTCGATGAAGCCCTGAAGGTGCGTCGCAGTCAGCTGCGCGAGCTGAGGGCTCGAGTCGGCCATCGTCGAGGCGACCGTGTACAGGCATTCAAACTGGAGCGATTTGGCGGGAGTCGTCTCGATCAAATGGGTGAGGGGCTGGACGAGCTTCTTGGCGAGCCGCGGCTCATGGGGCACGAGCTGCCGAAGGAACTTGACCACCTTAATGAGCGTCCAGTTGGAGGACGAGGTGGTGAGCACCTGTGGGGAGACGCGAGGGCGCCGTAGTCAGCACTTGCATGCAGAGTGGCGTCCGGTGAAAGGACGAGGCAGTGAGCACCTGGTAGAGCGCGGGGGCTAGCCCGAGGTACCCTTTGGGATTCTCGGTCGCGAGCTCGGTGAGCACGTTGACGGTGCACGAGACGACGTTCGGATCAGGGTCGTCGAGCTTCTCGCGCAGCCGCGGGAACGCGGTCGGCAGCGCCTCGGGCAGACGCCGCAGCAGCCGGTACAGCGCGATGACCGCCTTTTTGCGCACGAGAGGGCGCGACGAGGAGAGCAGATTGGTCACGTCCTGAAGCAGGTCGCGCGAGAGGTCGGGCGTCGCCATGACTGAGAGGCTGTTGAGCGCGAGCGACGCGTCGTGGTGCACCGACGACGCGAACGACTTGCGCAGCAGGTTGGTCGTGAGCAGCATGACGTCCGTCGCATCCGTGAAGGTCTGCGCGGCGGCGAGGTAGCCGATGCGCTTCCCGCGAAAGCGCGGCGAGGCCATCAGGTCGACGAAGTGAAAGGCGGCCCACGAGACGTCCTGGCCGAGCATGTGCATGTACATGAGCTTGAGCACTGCATGCTGCTTGACCGTCGTGTCCGTGCTCGAGAGCTCGCCCTTGCACTCGGTGATGCAGGTGGCAAGGTACGCGGCCTCGTTTTGCGGGTTGGCGCGGATGCCTTTGATCATATCGTTGAGTGTCTTCTCGAACATGGCTGCAAAGAGTTGGAGCAGTGCTCACTGGCGATGGCAATCGTCCGGCGCGGGCGCCTGCGACGGCTTTCCTCCTTCGCACTTGACAAAAGAGGGCAAATCAAGTCAAGTCAAGTCAAGTCAAAGAACGCTCATCCCTCGCCCGGCACGCATGCACGCAACCGAGTTTCAAACGAGACAGACTTTCGTGGGGCTTACATGTACATGTTTAGGGTCTGCAGGCCGCAATTGCCCCAATTGGAAACCAACACATGGGGATTTTTCTCCGTAGAGGGCCGGCACAACCTCAGGAGTCCCACGTACGCCAATGCTGTCTGTCGCTGTGGCCTGTTGCCCGGTCCTCGGTTCCAGTGCAACAGTCGCTGTGGCAATGGCCTGTACTGCACCGCGATCGTGCACCTCGTCGATGCTGTCAAAGCTGGAAGGAACCTCGTGGCACCCTTCTGTGGACGGTGCTGCCGCATTCGTTACCTTCACGGACGAAATGTACGAGGCGATGCTGCACGACGACGCTCGCACATCGGCCTTCGGACTAGCGATAAGCCGGAGGGTGCGTGCACACGCGGGCGACTGCGTCGTCCTCGACCTGGGAACGGGCCCATTTGCAGTGCTGGCCCTCTTCGCTGCGCGTGCAGGCGCCTCAAAAGTGTTTGCCGTCGAAGCCAATCCGGAAGCCGCGGCGAAAGCCCGCGCCTTGATCGCGAGCTCTGCAGCGTCTGACATTCCGCCAGGAACGATTGAGATAATCGAGGGCTTCTCGACGACGATCACGCTGCCGGAGCAGGCCGACCTGCTCATCTCCGAGATTGCGGGCTCGATTGCATCCGAAGAGGGCATGTTGGCCACGATCCGCGACGCGAGGCTGCGGCACATGAAGCGGCCGTGGGATCCCCGCTCCTATATCCCCGCCCGCGTCCAAACGCTCGCCGTACCTGCCGCCTACAGCCTTCACCACCGGCTCAATTGCAATTGGATCGCCTCTGGCCCTCCTGTGAGGTTTGCGTGCGACAACCCGTGGCTGCTCCCGCTCGCGACACCGCAGCTGTGGGAAGACTTTGCCTTCGGAGGCGAGGAGCTGCCGCCTGGATCGGGTGCGCGTTGCACGACGGTGCTCGAGTTCCGCGTGTGCGCGTCCACCCTCAAGGCCAACGCAGCTCGCTTGCTCGAGCAGCTCGATCTGCACGACGTCGACGCGGACCGAGCCGGTGTGCCCAAGCAAGGCCGCTCACAAAACCCTGCGCGCTGCGCCATGCCCTGCGCGGCCCGCCCCGAGCAGCTCGCCGATAGCTCGCCGAGCGCCTCTGATTATACTCCGATGGCCGCTGATTGCGACGGATTGCATGTTTGCTTCCCTCATCAGGTGCCCAAGGCCGCTCACTCGCGCAGCTCGCCGAGGACGTGGCGCACTCTCTGTCCGGGCTCGCCTGCTGGCCACGCCTCGTGCTCGATGAAGGCGGTGGTGGACCAGTCGACGAGCCCCCCATCCCTCCCATCGTCATCGAATCGCGCGGCATGCGCGGAGAACCCTTTCGTAGCCATTGGCAAACGGTGCTCCCGTTGCTGTCGACGAGGCCAACGCCGGTCAAGGCGGGTGCGCTCATCTCAGTGAAGGCGACTGTTGAACTGAGCATGGACGTTGAGTTGCCGCCCTATTATGAGATCGAGGCTTCCATAGAGTACCCATGTGATGGCGCGCTGCCCTGAGAGCTTCAATTTCAAATGAAAAACTCCTCCGAGAGCTAGCGAAACTTAGAAGTTACTGAAGAAGCGTGTTCACAGGCGAACTTTCGAAGTGCATCCTGGTGCGAAATCGGACCCGGCCGAGTGCGTCCTGGGCGAGCAAAAGGGCCCTCTACAGACTCTTGGCCCACCCTCCTGCTGAAGCGGATGACGCGCGCCAACATCTGGACGCCTCGCAAGTCAACGCTCCTCTACTCGTCACCATCATCGCCGCCGCTCGCTGGCTTTCCAATCCGGCATTGCGGGTTCCGGTCGTGGGGCGCTGCGCTCATGGGACCCACGAGCAGCAGCGCCGACGCGTCGCAGGCGGGAATGTCGCGCCTAGGCGGACCAAAGGAGAGCGGTGCCGAGTCAGAGCGGCCTCCTACCAGCAGCGGCGCCGGCACATCGCGTGGCGGCGCAAAGAAGAAGGACGGGAAGAAGGATAAGGAGAAGCCCAAGGACGTGTCGTCGGCCGTGCTCTTCCAGCGCGCGCGTGAGCGGCTGCAGGAGGCGGCGATTTCCGATCAGAAAGCGCTGGAGGTCTACTCGAGCTTTGAGCGCGTGCTCGGCGCGGCGCTCAAGAAGAAGGGCATGAAGATTCCCGAGCTGCTGCGGGACTGGGACAGCGAGGGCAAGGGTGAGATTAAGAAGATAGCGTTTCGCCAAAAGGTGCGCGGCAGCCTGGGCATCAAGGCGAACAATAGCGAGATAGACAACTTCTTCAACTCCATGGACGAGGACAAGGGCGGCTCGCTCGACCTTGCTGAGCTCAAGCCAGCTCTCAAGTTTCTGCTCGACTCAGCGTACGACGCGGAGGCGGAGGCGGAAGCGTTGAGGCGCAGAGCCGAGGAGTGCCGAGCGAAGGCGGCGCAGATCGAGGAGGCGGCGAAGGCGACGGAGGCGGCCGAGAAGGCTGAGGCCTCAGTCGTGGAGCTCAAGAGTGCCATAACGGGCCCGCCTGCCGTGCAGCTTGGAAAGATCATCACGAGCCGCAACCTCAAGGTTTCAGATATCATCATCAAGTGGGACCCGAGCAATGACGGCTCAGTGGACAAGAAGGAGTTCAGGGAGAATGTCAAGGAGTTGGGCGTCAAGGCCTCTGACGACGAGATCGACGCTCTCTTCGACTCCCTCGATGAAGACGGCGGCGGATCGCTCGGGGCGCCCGAGCTCAAACTGGCACTGGTGAATCTTATGAATGACGCGAAAGCGGCGGTGCTGCAGGTGGCAGACATCGAAGCGAGCGCGCACGCGCTGCGCAAGGTCGCTTCCAAGCTGCAGCAGGTGCTGCACACCGAGGAGAAAGCCAAGGTCAAGGCAGAGAAGGAGGCCAAGGAGGCTGCAGAGCGAGAGGCGGCGTCCAAGGCCGAGGAGGAGCGCGAGGTGGTGGAGGAGAAGAAGAAGGAACGCTTAGTGGCCGCGATGAAGAAGGCCGAGGAGAAGGCCGCCTTCGAAGCCAAGATCGTGGCGCGACGAAACAATAAGGAGGCGGCCGACTCGGGACTCGCACCCATGCAGGAGCTCGAGGCATGAGGATGCTCTCATAGGTCAGAAGGTCGCACAGCGCAAGCCTCAAAAGCGCCAGGTCAGCAGGTCTACTTAGGAACTTACGCCTTTTCACTTTTGTGCACCGTGCACGGTAGGCGTTTTAGTCGTGGCACAGACCATAGTCCGAGAGATCCGGCACACGCGTCCCCGTAGACCCACCGTACTCCCGGTCACAGACTCACCGGTCGAACTCAGTGCGTCTGCGCGGACGGTGCGGTCGCTCGCTCGCTCCCGCGGCGCGGTCCGGACCGGACGGAAGACGTTACGTTAACTATTTAACTTAAAGATAACGCGTCGTGAAGTGGCTGTGCGGGTAGCACACGCGCGCGCCGCGGTCCGCGCCGCCGGCGCCGCGCGCGGTGCGGTGTGCCATGTTGCGCGCGGTGTCGTATGCCGTCGACTCACGCGACACAGCACTCAGCAGTCTCGGAGCGTCCTCCGTGAAACTGCTCAACCGACTACCCCGGTATTAAGTACGTCCGGTCGACCAGCTCTTCCGCATCCGATCGGAACCGCCAATGTATCTCCCCTGATCACCTTACCTGTCTTCCGACGCCAACGATCCGACGCCCTTGCCAGGTCCAGTCTCCCCTGATTACCTTACCTGTCTTCCAACGCCGACGATCCGACGCCCTTGTCAGGTCCGATTCCCCTGAGTACCTTACATCCTCTGACGCCGACGATCCGACGCCATGCCAGGTCCAGTCAGCAGTCTCCCCTGATTACCTGTCCTCCGACGCCGACGATCCGACATCATTCATGCGCGTACGCTTTCCCTGATTGCATGCTGATGGGGCCCTCCCTCATCATGGCATGCCCATGGCCCTCCCTGATTGCATGCTGATGGGGCCCTCCCTCATCATGGCATACAGGCGATCGTGCCGATGTACCCCGGCGGGCGTCAACGTTCCGAGCCACAGCCCTGAGCCCAGAGACCACAGAATCCTCGTCGTCGTCGTGATTCATGTCGAACGGGCTCAATCGCGAACGGGGTGTTTCGAAGGTAAGAGCGAAAGGTATCCGCGAAGGATTACAGCCATCTTGGCCTGCCGCGAGCTCGGGTGTGGTGGTGATGAACTCGGAATCGCCGGCGGGATGTGCAGGACCTCAACATTGGGCTCGTGGATCGCGAAGACCGTTTCCGGAGAGAGAACCTCTCCGACTATCTTGCTCTTCTTGTGATCCAGCCAGACCGTCTCATCGAACTCACTGCCAATCAAGGAGAGGCGCGCGCGCGATGCAATCAATCGTCAATTCGACAAAAGGTGATTCTGCCCGCACGGGCAGCACGGTAGCACTGCACTCACCAAGAATTGCACTCGCGCCCGCAGTAAAGGCCGCACCCGCACGAATTTACACGCATGGGCATCGCTGATTTGGCTAAGGGCTGAGCGAGCCGCCCTTGTGCTCGATGGGCTCGTCGCGGATCGACAGGAGCGCGCTTTCCGGAGACATTGAATGAAGGCGACTTCGTCGATTTCGTTCTTCGACACGAATGACGAAAAAGGTAATTTTCGGATTGCTGGACATTTATCTGGAAGATTCGACAATCTTGAACTTTTGTTTAATTTCTTGTACATCCGGACCTATACACATCACACCACCTCGCACTACTCGACGTCCCTCACGTGATGGTGGGACATCCCGCCAACAGATCGTCGCCCATGTGCATGTACGTTCGCGGGTACTGCCCAAGGGACACGTGCCATTGAGCCCCAATGAGCGGAAGACCCCTCGTGCACTGGCCGCTGGCACCTGGATGATCGCAAAGTACCATCACGGGAAACTGAGCCCACGGCTTGGATGTGCGGACTCGTCGGTAATTTGCGGCGATAAGCTCACCAAGAAGCATGGTGAAGGTGGATCCAAAGCTACCGAGTAGCACGTCCGCGCGGCTCAGCAGCGCCAGATCTTGCATCGCAACCTCGCCAGCGTCCTCTCCGTGCTCCAAGGGCACTCGATGACTGCGAGAGACGTTCTGATGTCCAGGGGGCCTGGGAATGGATACCACCTGGCATTCCGAGCCCTGGAGAGCATCCACAAAGGCTGATAGCGTGAGCCTCCTATCCGTCGCGAGAAGCACGATGCAAGCCTGCCCCGCATAAGCGTAACGACGTCTCGCCTCTCGCACAGCCTGCTTGTACATATCAACCGCCTCAGTGCCTATGAAAGATTGGAGCCGGTGGCGAATGTGCGCCGCAATCAGGAGCGGTGGGCGACCGTGTGCAGCACTGCTCGCCGATTGAAGCACTGCCTCAACGGGTTCTAGGACGCGCTTGGCATCAAACTCGAAGGAGAGTGTGAACAGTCGACCGAAGAGGTAGTGCGGTCCAAGAGCAAAAAGAGCAGCTGCACGCGAATTTCCATGCTGGAATCTCACGCTGCACCCTGCCCCCAGTGCAGCCAGCTCCATGGAGTCGAAGCGCTCCGCACCTTTACTTGAAAGAACGATGAGATCGTTTTCCGTATCGCACCGCCGCAACTGGCGAGTGCCGACACAAGCTAAACGTTGCTCAAAGCTCGAGTTTGACACTTCTGCAAGGGCGTCTCCCAGGCGGCAAGTGGAGCGCTTGGCGCACCGATCAGTCGTTGAGTGCAACCTCACATTGTTCAACCACGACGAGCGCTTTATGTACGTATCACATGGCTCAACCTGGTACTTCCAAGACTGGGACCATGCGAATGGCACATTGCGAGTCGTTGCAAAGGCTAGCGCGTTCAGGTAGTGATGCATGAAATTTCCTATGCGTGCAGGGCACGCATAGTCACTCGACACGCACGGCTGCTTGTACCAAGCAGTATCACCCATCAATGTAGCTTGCACATACTCAGTCAGCAATTTGTCGATGCGTTCCATGTGCGCTGCGACGTCTTGCGCGGGCACTTGCTTGAGGTCGGACCATGCGTGCTGCTTTGACAGCAATACCGCAAAGTCAGTTGAAAGGTTAGGACCGTGAGCCATCCTTCGGGGAAGACACCGCCACTTGGTCCACTTGCCTCCACGCGGCGCGTGCGCCGCCTTTGCCACACTCCCTCACTAGCCTCTTCGCGGCGCGCGGCGCGGCGCGCGGCGCCTGAAAAGGGACTTGCGGACTTCATTTACCGGTAAAAAGACACCGGGGGAGCCGGGACACAGTTACCGGTATATGATTATATGAGATCATATTCCAGGACCCGATAGATACTTTTATCCGTCGAGAGCGTCAAGGAACTCCGCAGCACGCTGGTCCTTGGCAGTCCATTGCCGCGCCTTGTCGTCCCGCGTGAAGCGCGGGCCCTTCCGAGGCTTTCTGAAGGCCTCTACTACCTGCTTCGTCTTCCGTCGCTCCTCGGCCCTCGCGAGCCGCTCGATGGCCAAATCGAGCTCCAAAGAGGCCGCGAGTCGCAGGCAGGCTGTGGGCCGAATGGCGTCATAGAGGGCGGGGTCGTCAATCTTGCTGCGCTCCTCGTACAGGTAGAAGGCGGCCTCTTCGGAGCCGTCGAGCGGCGCCTGCTTCATCGCTTGAACCCACTGCTCAATGCCACGACGGACGTCCCGACGCACGCCGATCCCGTGCACGAGAGCCCATCCCCAATTGAATTGGCCGAGTGCGGACGCCTGCGCGGCGGCGGCCTCGAAGCAACGCGCCGCCGCCCACGAGTCCTGCGTCATCCCGCACTGCCCCTCGTCGAGCATCACGCCGAGCTTGCAGAGGCCCACAGGGGAGCCGGCAGCGGCCGTCGCCTCGATGATGGCCCTGCCCATGGCCTCGTCTTGCTCGACGCCGGAGCCACGCCGAATGCATCCGCCGAGGACGGCGAGAGCATCCAGGTTGCCTTGGGCAGCCGAGGCGGCGTGCCATTTCGCACTCGCGCGTAGGTCTGAACTGCACCCACCCACTCCCGAGAAGAGGAGAAGGCCAAGGGTCTGGGCAGCCAGAGGGTCGCCTGCTAACGCGAACGGCTCTATGCAAGCGAATCGGCCGGCGAAGGGGGTGTCAGCGCTGAAGATGTATTCGCCTTGCTTCGGCAGCGCCTCTGGTCGCTCCACGACGCTACTGCTGGTAGCTGTGTGTAACGCAGCAATCACCGCGCAAGCCACGGCAGCTGCTTCTTCTGGCTCCGGTCGGGAATTGACGCCGAACGCAGCGGCGCACGCGTCGCGCATACCCAGTGCAAGCGGCAACGGCGGACGCGCAGGCACGACGACCGTGGACACGGAGAGGAGCACAAAGGAACTGCACATGCTCCTCGTGACGAGCACTCGAGCAGGGCCTCTCCATGTGTGCTGTACTCCTTTGTGTGAATGTGAATGTGTGTCTGCAATTTCTTAGGTTCACACATCCGAAGAAAACCGGCACGCGGACCGACGCACGGACGCAGGCACACGCAATCGGCAGCAGCGGAGTACACCCGTCGGACGTGGCGAGGCCGAGGGTGTTCAATACTAGAAACGTTGTCGAACTCTTTTATACTCTGAGACTTACCTCTGTATCGAACCAAAAAGCTTCGAGGTGATGGATCTGACGCGACCGCGGTTGTCTCATTCCATCGAAGAGTAGACCCTGTGGAGCGGCGACGGGCACGGCACACACATCCACACATCGCCCACAGGGCGCGTGTGCCGTCAGCCGCGCTCGCTGCAAGGCACGGCATGCGCAGGGAGCACGAAAGTGAAGGCCTCGGGTTCGATGGCGGACGCGCGTGCACTCCCAAAACCACGAGATCGGTAGCTTGACCTCGCCGTCCAGGCGGCAGTATTCGGACGGGAAGACGATGACAGGCATCACCTGGTTGCCGTCCGCGTCGGGCTTGACCAGGAACTTCAACGCCTCGTGCACCTCCGCCAACTCGAGCACGCCATTGTTGTTCTTGTCAAAGTGGCGGAAGAGAACCTCGCAATAGTAGCGTGAGAAGACCTTGGCCGTCAGCACCTTGACGCCGTCTTCCCTGTCGTCGGCATGCGCCAAAAACTGATACTCCATGGCCTGGAAGACGTGCGGCGCGAGCTCTTCCACGCCAAGCTCCTTCGCCATCCCAGCCTTGAGCTCCTCGAGAGTCAAGCCGCCCGAGCGGTTCAAATCCATCTGCTTAAAGGCATGGCGCACACGACCAGGCGGCCTCGTGCGGTCCGCCGGCTTGAGCAGCGTGCCAGGTTCTGCAGTCGGCGGCTTCTGCAGGCACTGTGCCAGTAGCCGGCACAACAATCCGACCAAGTCCCCAGGGACCATCACTCCACCAGATCCCTCACAGAGGTTCCGCGCACCGCAAGTAGGTGAGAGAGAGAGCAGGGGACACAAACAGCCACCAAATTGTGCTCCGCCAGGAGTCAATTGTTACTGTGAAATCAAGGTAAGTTGAGGATAAGTTCGGCGATCGGTCTGCGCCCCCCCACGGTGTGTGTCCACGGGACCGGTGGGTGTGCGACTTGCCGCGACTTTGCAAAATACGTGAACGTGAGTTCCGTCCGGCGCGAACTGTGATCGTGAAAGCCCTCTTTGGCTACAATGCGCACACCGTCTCTGCACATCCGATTCGACGGGAGCTTTCGCGGCAGCTGCGGCGGCTGTGGCGCAGTGCTTTGGCTCGACAACGTACTGCTGTGGGAGGGCGCCCGGTTCTTGCCGCGGTGTCCCTCGTCGACCGCTGCAGAGTATGAGGGCCTGTTGCTCGGTCTTGCGGCGGCGGCACAGCATGCCCTTGAGCCCTCAGTGCGTGCAGCCTTGACCGTCGAGGGCGATTGTCGCGTCGTCCTCACGCAATTCGAGGGGCGTGCCACGCCGCGCAAGCTCTCAAAACTGCACGCGCGCGCGCATGAGCACGTCGCGCTGCTCGCGCCGAGGTCGCTCTCGACCTCACTTGTGCCACGCGAGCAGAACGCACACTGCGACGCGCTCTCGCGGGCAGCCATGGACGCGGCCGTCGATTTGAGAACGGGATCCATCCTCGGCACCGCCCGTGCCGGCCAGCGTCAGCAAGCGCTCGCGCTGCTTGAAGGCGCGGGGCGCGACGGCGTGCCATGCGACCCAACGCTCATCCTCGAGTTGCTCCTCGGCGCGCGCGCCGCCTCTGACTGGGGCGGCCTGCTCTCCGTGTACGCGGAGGCGGAGGCACAATCTGGGATCGGCACGGGCCGAGGCTCGAGCGGCGCTGGGCCGGGCGGGCGGGCGCTCGCGATCGAGGCGCTCGAGGCACTTGAGGTGCGTCGTGGCACGTCGGCGGGACGGCACCTAGTCGAGCTCCGGCGGCAGGCGAGAGACGAGGCGCAGCGGCGCCCGAGACGGTATGCTCTCGCAGAGGCGCGGCCGCAGACGCAGACGTCACTGCGCAGTGACGGCGAATCAGTCGAGAGAGTAGCGGCCGCTGCGGCGGCGTTGGACGCGGTCGGCGTTCACGGTCGGCGTTCACGGTCAGCGGCGATGGACACGGTCGGCGAGGAAGAGATAGCGGCGGCGGCGGCGGCGGCGGCTGACGAGGAGCGACTCCGCACACCCATCGACGACGGCCCCAAAGATGACCGAAAAGAGGAGCGCGCGTTGGCGGCAGCCTGCTGGCGTGAGGCGCTCGAGCGTGAGGTCGGCGGCCCCGAGGCGCTCCGAGGAGAGAGGAGCGAGCCCGAGGCGCTCGAGCGGCTCGTAGCGCTGGCCGAGCGGCTGCAGAGTGAGCACGGCTTTGGTCGCACTCCAGAGAACTGTCCTACCAACGACAGGCGGTAAGCTCAATTTTCGTCGTCATCACCGCAGGAAGAGAGATACCGACGTACCGTGCGTACGGCCTTCATCTTGTGTAGCTACCGAGCCCGGCGCGGGTGTTGGATACCGGCTTTTATGTGCACGAGGAGCTGTGCAAATCTTGTCAAAATCTTTATGTACGTATCTTTCCGTTCGTGTGGGTACTTTCCTCTGTCTCGCGTCGCCGCCTTGCTCCTCGCATGTCACACAGGACCGCCGTGACACGCGTCACAGGACACACTCACTACCGTATGGTACACCTTGTCCCATACCGCGAGAGGCGCGGGGTCTCAGGTGGGCCTGAGGGACGCGACTCCATCTCCTCAACCGGGCGCAGAGGCGCAGGCTCGCCAAGCTGCACGAGCGCCCGGTCCCGGTTGGCGCGTGCGGCCTCGTACCACGCGTCGATACCCAGCGCCGTGTGGAAATCGAGAACCGCCTTGTCCGCCTCGCCCGTCGAGAGTCGCAGCGCGCCGCGGTTGTTGTGAGCACGCGCCGTAGTGATATCCGAGCCGCCAGAGGCCGTTGAGAGCTCGATGGCACGGTCAAAGGCCTGCTGAGCGGCGCGTTCGTGCCCCTGACACCACTCGACCAGCCCCAGGTTCGTCAACGCGCGCGCATGCCCAGGACGACGCTCGAGGGCTTCGAGAAGCGACTCGCGCGCTGTAGTGAGCTGGTTACCCGGCTGGATGATGGACGTCATCAGGCTCTCGAGGAGCGCCGCCTCATAGTGAGCGACGCCGCGGTCATTGAGGAGTTCCACCAGCTCCTCCTCCGCGCACGCGCCTGCGCCCGCTGCCCCACCGGCACCATTGGCAGGATCGGCAGGGTCGGTGGCGGCCGTCACATCGTCGTCTCTGAGTGCCGCCCTGAGGAGCCGCAACGCCTCATCGAAGCACTCAATAGAGCGCGCCAGCCGCTCGGCCTTCGCGTCTTCCTCGTCCGCTGTCGCCTTGGCCCACTCAAGCAGCGTACGCGCCGCCACCGCCTGCGCCGCCCACCATGTGGGCGCCGCGCCATCAAGCAGCTCCGCGCAACAAGACCACCCTTGCTCGAAACGGCCATGACGAAGCGCGGCGTCGGCGTCCTCCCGAAACCGATGCTGACTAGCGGTTGGAGACCCAGGTGACGATGGCGGCGGCGATGGCGGCGGCGATGGCGGTGGCGATGGCGGCGGCGATGGCAGCGGCGAACACGGTGGTGGCGATGATGGCGGCAAGGGCGGCGGCGGCGGTGATGGAGGAGGTGGTGGCGGCAGCCCCAGAGCAGCCGATTGAACTACCCATGCCCCACATGCCGCATTTGATCCAAAGCCAAGGGCGCCCAGCCGGCGACGGGCACAGCAAGGACATCGAGGTGCCGTGTTCGAGATGCTTGCCATCCATTCATTCCTTCTAAAGGTGCTCAGAACGACGGTTGGTTGCAGCTGAAAACTTGGTCGTATAGGTTGGTTATTGCCCATACTCAGGGCTTTCTTTCCGGCATCCCCTATGTTTTTTAGAACGGTCTACTTCTGAGAAGCGTTAAAACTTTCTGGTTGGCCGAGAGCGAACAACCACATCGTGTGGCTCCCGCAAGGCCACACCTCAAAGGACACGCTGTTGGATCCGGACGTGAGTGCAAGCGCCACAACCTCACGCTCAGAACTCTTACGGCGAACACCCTCGCTATGCTGCCAAGGACCCTCGCTATGCTGCCCAGGACAGAACGGCGACGGCGAGAGCAGCTGTATACGAACAACGGGCGCGAGCCGAGCCGCTGCCAATGGGTCATCGATCCACGCGTCACAGAGTGGATCGCCTACTGGGACTTGGCGATGGGCTTGGCGCTCATCTACACTGCGATGGCGACGCCCGTCGAAGTCGCCTTCTTGGTCCCACAAACAGACGACTCACGCTGGCAGGACGGGCTCTTCCTATGCAACCGCGTCGTCGACCTCGTCTTCATCTGGGACCTGCATCTCCAGTTCCGCATCGCCTTCAAGAGCGAGAGCGCCGAGGAGGGCATCAGGTGGCACACGCGGCCGCGCGAAATTGCGCGCCACTACTTGCTCTCGTCGTGGTTCTGTGTGGACGTGTTCTCGATCTTCACTTCGATCTTCGATTTGGGCGTGGTGGGCGGCACCGAAGGCGTCTTCGCGCTCCGCGTCGTGCGCATCCTGCGGCTGACGAAGCTCGTGCGCCTCGCACTCTCTTCGCGCATCTTCAAACGGTGGGAGTTGAGCGTCTCCATCAACTACGCGTACCTATCCATGGGGACAACGATGGTGGCGATCTTTCTCGGCTGTCATTGGATGGCATGCGTATGGGGCCTGCAGGCATCCTTTGCACCGCTCGAGTCATGGCCGCGAAGCAAGGCCTACTGCGTGCCCTGGGGCCACCCAGACGAGGCCACCGCGCGCGCGATGCTCGCGACGAACTGCTCGGCGATCGCAAGCGCCGTGCACCGGAGGGCCGACCACTGCGAGATCGGCACTTGTACGGGCGGGGTGTGCTCTGGCGGCTTCAGCTGCGTCGATGCCTGGTCGATGTACGCGTACTCACTCTACTTTTCCGTCATGACCATAACCTCCGTCGGGTATGGTGACATCACGGCGACACCTTTCAACCCGACGGAGCAGGTGATCGCGTCGGCCATAATGCTCGGCTCGGGCATGCTCTGGGGTTATCTGATCGGTACCTTCTGCGGGCTCGCAGCCAACCTCTCGCCCGCCGCCGCCGCCTTCCATGAGTCCCTCTCACAGCTGAACAGCTTCATGTCGACGCACCTCCTGCCCGCTGAGACGCGCTTCCGGCTGCGCGAGTACATGCACGAGATGGCGAACCTTCGCACGGGGTCGCAGTCGCGGCTCATGCTCAGCCACCTCTCGCCCGCGATGCAGGGCGAGGTGCTGTGGCTCATCCATCACAGGTGGATCCGCAAGGTGTGGTACTTACGGATGCTCTCGTCGCATCACGGCATGTTGATCCAGGTCGCGTCCAAGCTGGCCAACATGGTCTTCCCGCCGGCCGAGTTCTGCCCGTCGGGCTACATGTACATTGTGCAGCGTGGCTCGGTGCTCTGGGCGGGTCGAGTGATCCGCGAGGGCGGTGTGTGGGGCGATGACGTGATCCTCGAGTCTGAGGACCTGCAGCTCGACTTCCCAGCGCTCGCGGCCTCGTACCTGCTCGTATTCACCATCAACGGCGCCTCCGTCATGCAGACGATGCGCAACTTCCCCGAGGCGTACAACGAGTTCCACAGGGTGCGATCCCGCTGGCGCATCACGCGCGCCCTCGTACGGGAAGCCGAGCGGCGTGCCTTCAAAAGCGGCGCCCAGTTCCGCAACCGTCTGCGCCCGATCTATGACAAGCAGCTCGCGCGCGAGATGGACGAAAGGGCGCCCGGCAATTGGCGAAAGAAGCTGGACCTGAAGCTCGAGACAATGGCCGGCCACCTGCCAACTCTCGAGCAGACTACTTTGCATGCAGCGTCGCGGGGCAGTTCGGGCGCGATCGCTTCACTGTCGGGACGCCGTGCGCGCGCGCGCAAGGCCTCCGTCATTCCAAGGATGCCCCATGTGTGGGGCGTCAAGCACGTGCTTCCAGCTGACTTCGAGGCGCGGAGCAGGGCGGAGAGCTCGTCGCGCGGCTCCGTACTCTACGCTGCTAAGCAGATCGGCGTCGCCATCATGAAACAGCAGATGTCGGCCTCCGTCGAGGCGCAGGCGGATCACCCGCCACACCAGCTGCCCAATCTCTACAGCACGCACGCCGACGAGGACACGAGCGGCTGTGCGCATGCTCACGAGACGGCGGCTGCCGTCGAGCGACTCGAGATGCGCCTTGCTAGCTCGCACGAGAAGCTCGAAGCGAGGATGTGCGAGCTCGAGAGACTCCTGCTCAGAGCGTTCGGCCCGTCCTCGGCGCTCGATGCCGCTTGCAACAGAGCCTCGGACCCCGGCGCCGTAAGTGCTCCAGCGCGTTTACAGCCGGGTGCAACACCGGGCTCCATCTGTACCAGACGGATTGGCCAGGGCAGTACCTCGACGGCGGCTTGGGAGGGGCCGCTCGCTCGCCTTTCTATTCTCGCCAAAGCCACCGGCGCTGGCGCCAGAGAGACGGCTTCTTGGGACGGACCGCTCGCGGGCTTTCTCTTCTCCCCGGCGCCACCGCCGCGGGTGCCAGAGAGAGAGGATGTCTGACTGAGATCTCGAGTCCACCAAGGAGTCCACTTCATCTCCACCCCCACCCCGAGAGTCGGAGCTTGAACAGTTCTGTACACTGCACTCGTCAAGTAGTCTGTCGGCGGCATTGAGATGTGCGCGTCGCTCCCTGCCGAGGCGAGATGGCAAAATACGTGAACGTGAACGTGACGTGTCCTCGTTCGTTTCAGACTTTATCCAATGTGACCGAGGGAAACGTGTGTGTTAAGGAATCATCCATTTACAGACATATTCACACTTCACACTCCGCATTCATGTTCATACTTGTCGGGCCTGGCCGATTCCTCCACCCGCCCCGCGCGATCGCGACATGTTCACCTGTGACGCGCTCACGCCCTCTCTGTGCTCACTCACTGTCAGAGAAGGCACTCTCCAGGTTCGAGGTCTCAACCTTACGTACTGGAAATACTCGGGCTCCAAGAAACCGACGGGTGAGCCCATCGTCATGGTTCACGGTGGGCCTGGCTGGAGTCACCACTACATGCTGCCGCTGAAGCAGCAAGCATGCCGCGGCCGTGACGTGTACTTCTACGATCAGATGGGCGCAGGGCTCTCTGAGCGGCCGGTGCCATCCGCCAAAACCTCAGCGCCGTGGCTCTTCGATCTCTCGTACTACGCAGAGGAGCTCACGGCTCTGATTGCACACCTCGGTCTGACGCGTCACCACGTGCTCGGCTCGTCGTGGGGCACCATCGTCGCACAGCTCTATGCTCTGACGCATCCAGCCGGCCTCTCAAGCCTCGTTCTCTCGGGCCCGCTCTCCGACGGTCAGCTCTACATTCGGTCGCAATGGGATGAGGCCGAGGGTAGCCTCGGCTCCCTGCCCCCCTTCGTCCAGCGCACGCTGAAGTCACTGGACGCAGCGGGCAGGTACGACTCGGCTGAGTACGTCGCGATCGTGCGCGCGCTCACGCCCTTTTTCACAGTGCGCACGACGCCGGCGCCCGACTGTTTCGAGACGGCCAATAACCTCATGAACTCCGAGATTTACGTGGGGATCCAAGGGGCCTCGGAGTTCACCATTGGAGGCGTGCTGAAGCATTGGAACATCACGGGTCAGCTCCCGGCGCTGGGCCATCTGCCGACGCTACTCACGTACGGTCGCTACGACACGATGCGCCCACCGTTGATCCGCGCGATGGCGCGAGCGCTGCGGAATGCACGCCAGGTAGAGTTTCCTCATTCCGGCCACTGCTCGATGATCGATGATCCCGGGCTGATGAACGATGCGATTGACAGCTTCTTTTTGTGCGTGGAGCTCGGCGCTTGCTCGAAGCGGGCTGCGCATGAGCCGACCCATCACGTCACCGGCGCGTTCTTGCAGGTCGACAGCGCGCCGTCACGAGCGCCGTTTATCGGGACGTCACCTGTCGCCTTGATGACGGCCGCTACAGCCATCTTCGTGGGTGGGGCGAGTGCAGGCTTCCTCATGGCTCGCAGGGCCCCTCCGTATCAGCTCCTGCCCCCAGCTCTTGGGCTTCTGTGACTATTCTGTGACACCTCTGCCCTGTGTGTGTCAGTCTCAGTGTCTGGATCGAGGATGGGGGGTGTGTTTGGGGGTGAACATGCTGATGACCAGGTCTGCGCAGAGCGCACTGCGGGGCTCCTGAGCATGTGCAGCGCGCTACATTCTTTTACCCGACGCTGAACGAAACGGGGGAGGGGTACCCGGAGTAGGGCCTAGAGGGAGGGATCATCTGAGGGATCATATCTGAGCTCATCTTAGGATTCGCACACAATCCTCAACCTGGATGCTGGAAGTGAATGAAGTGACCGCGAACGTGCAAGCTGGAACCTTATTTGTTCATACCCTTAATCTGAGTGTGCCGTTCGTCGCAGTGGAAATCGCCGATGGCGATGTTATGGCGATGCCGCCGATGCCGCGCGCCGCGAAATCTGATGTGGCGATGTGGGGATTACCGGGACAATGAATGACGATGACGAAGCACGGGAAAAAGTTTCGAGATGACGTACCCGGTATCTTTACGTTGACGACTCGATGACCCGAGCCCCGAGCCTTTCCCGCTGGAAAACATGCTTCCCAATCACACGATCAACCAGCGCCTTCTCGGGCGCATGAACACACCCACACATCTCTCTGAGCGGGCAGTAACAGTGCCGTAGCACCGGTTGTCGCGTCTGTCGTGTTAACGTTCACACCTCACACGACGGTTGGTTGGTTATCATGCTTGTAGCGTGCACTTGTAGCGAGGGTGTGGCTCACGCGCTTGTCGGGTCATGGTTGTTACGCAACAGAGCAAGCTCCGCAGCGATCCATTTGGACAATGGTCGCCGTACGGCAGGCATGAAGCTGAGGCCGACCCTGGCGAGTGGTTGCCTGTGTCGCAACCAAATGCAGCGCCGCCGCTGCATGGAGTGCCGAAAGAATACGGGCTGCGCGCAGTGGCCGCACAAGGCTATGGCTCGCGCGAGTCGTTACTGAGCGAGAAATCGCTCCTGAGCGAGAACTCAGACTGGACGCCGCATCAAACAGTGGCTTTGCTCTCGACCCACCGTTCCGCTCCGACGTTCCGGCCGCGAAGTGCGCCGGCACATCGGCCAGCTCCACTTTTCTTGCTTAAGAGTGCGTCGACTGCATCTGTCGCTGCTCCGTGTCGACCTTCGTCTGCCGCTACACCGTCCGGCGGTGGAAGTGCTTCGGGCCTTGCGTCTGGCGGTGATAGCGGCGCAGCGCTAGCCGCCTCTTTCACGCTCGCGAGCTCGATCGAGCTGGCTGGTGATAGCGCTACAGCGCGCCGCCTCAGGCCGCCTCGACCTCAGTCGGCGAGTGTGCTGGGAGGTACTCGGCCATCCAGGACAGAGCTCTGGGCTGCCAAGAAGGCCGCCAAAGAAAGCCGTGGCCTCCAAGCTTCAGTGACGCAATCGAGGACCGAGCACCGGGCCACGCAACAAGCTACCGGTATGAAAGAGAGGAGAAAGGTGTTGACGGATGGGCATCCCCAGGATGGGGAGGCGAATTCCGAGAGCATGCCTCTGGATCGGGTGAGCAGGTGGCACGGATCGACAGAAGCCCGCACTCAACCCGACCCGCTGCTCGCAACCACGCAACGCGAGAACGTGCAGCGCCAGAGTAACGAGCTCTTCATGGCCCATAAGCTGGAGGAGATGAGTGCGCAGATCCTGCGCTTGGACGCGACCATACGCTCGAGGAACGAATGCATCGCGACCCTGACGCGCGAGCTGGACACGACGCGGCACGCGCTGCAGGTGGCAAACAGTCGCGTCTGGCAGCCCGGCGAGAATTGGCAGCCGGGCAAGTACGCTGGAACAAGCAGTGGGGTCGTGAATGGTGTTGGGGGATCAGATGAAGCTGAGCCAGTGCGCGTGTGCCGCGTCAGCATCAGCGTGCGTCGATGAGTGCGCCAGTGGCGGCAGGCAACCTGTGGTCGGTCATGATTATACTGCTACTTTTCGGTATGTGTGAATCCAGTTGCTGGTTCCCCAAGTGTGTGTTTCGTCGGATCGTCGCGGACAGCGCGCACATCGTCCGTCTCCGTACTTACTACTTTCGCCTTCTACTTTGTACTTAGTACTTTCGAAACAAAGTGAAGGTCAGTTGAACCGACACGCACGCGAACGCGCACCGACCAGCCAAGTCAAGTCAACCAGGCACGCGTACGCGCACCGGCCTCGTCGTGAAAAGGTGAGATCAGAATGGACTCGAACGAAAAGGTCAGCTCGACAACGCGCAAACGTGAGGAAGCTCGAGGCGAGGCAAACCCCGTTCGCTCGGTTTGGTGCGGCCGCGATGTGGCCGCTGATGACCGCTGCGATCTCAATGCTGCTGCCCTCTTGTAGCATCCTACGACACCTGTCGCCTCGGGTCATGGTTCCCGCGATGTCGGCTGCAGCGGCGGCGGCGGCGGCACCACTGCTCACCCGCCGCGCTCCGCTCTTTTCCTTTGTTGGCGCCGGGCGGGAGGAGGCGCTCGGCATGTGGGAGCGTATCGACGATGTGATCATGGGCGGCGTCAGCAGCAGTCGACTCGTGCTCGCTACCGACGCGGCCGGCGGCGCCATCTTCGAGGGGCGCATCCGCGAGCAGGGTGGCGGCTTTTGTGGCCAGCGCATGAGGTTGCTCGCGGAGCCACTGGACCTCTCGTCGGCGTCCGGCCTCTACCTGGACCTGGACGCGTGCCAGGTGGGCGTGGGCACGCGCGTTCTGAAGGTGGCCATGCGCACGCGCCAGGACAGAGGCGAGGTTGTCTACCAACGAGCCTTCCAGCCGACCGCGCGCGGGCGTGAGCTCGTCTATCTTCCCTTTGATGAGTTTCGTCTCGTGCGCGGCCCGCGGCTGGTGCCCGGCGTGCCGCCGCTCAGCCCACGCCAGGCCAATGAGACGTACCAGATCTCGCTCGTCGTCAGCAAGTTCGAGGTAAGTGAGACGGGTGCGCCACTGGCTTCGTTCAAGGAGGGACCCTTTGCCCTCCGCCTCTTCGAGGTGGGCACCTACCGGTACGTGGAGGGCGCAGCGGGCGCAGCGGCGGCGACGGCGGCGGATGCGATGATCGCACCCGCGCCGGTGCCCGTCCCGAGGGCGCTGAGCGAGGCGGAGCAGGCAGCGGCCGCTTCGCCTCTGCTGCGTATCCTGCGGCCCGTGCTCGGGCTTCTCTTTGGAGAGGCGGCGCGCCGGAGGCGGGCGGCGACGCTCCTACTGCAGGGGCGCGGCACGGGCGCCTTTGGGCGCTGGCGGCTCGGGTGGGCTTGGCGGGCGGCCGGTACGGCCGGTCTGCTGGGCGCGGCTCGCACCACGTGCGCCCTCGCCCTTCGCGACGTTGCAGCGCTCGCCCTTACCCTGCCAGCGCAACTCCTTTTTCGCACTGTGGTGCTGGTGTCGCGAGCGGTGCGCTGGCTCAAGGCGCGGGTGAGCGGCGGGGCCGGGCAGAAGGCGGCGGTCGCGTGAGAGCAGGGTAGCCATGATGGCAGCACGCGCGGTCACTGCTCGATTGCGCCGCGACGCTGTGTCTGGGTTTCGTCAAGTATCTCGTGGTGTCTCGTGGTACGGCTTTGTTGCGAGGGTGCACCAGGCGCGGCGGGGAGAGAGACTGAAGCGTTAAGGGCAGGGAGGTGTGCGTGCATGTGCCCCGCATACGGCGTTGCCCCTCACCGACCGCGAGAACCGCGGCGCATCCACGCCGGCACAAAAGTCAAAACGGAAATAGATAGTGGGTGTCCCGCGGGACCGGAGAAATGAGGGTCTCCACCGGTCTCCACCGGTCGCCTCGCGGCGCTCGCGGCTCGGCGGCAGTCGGGCTTCTCGGGTCTCGTCTGACAAAGGGTCTGAGTAACTGAGATACAATTAACTGAACCGCGAACCGGAACCCCATTCGTGTTAGCCTGTAGGAAGCTCGAAGCTGCGGACGCCTTGCCGTGCTCCTCCGTCAGAAGAGGCCCAGGAACTTCTTTGGTTCGATGGGTGGTGGCGGCGGTGCGAGTTGCGGTACGCATTGATAGACCAGCTCTTGGGCTCCAGCAGGCAGCATGTTCGTCACATGCAGCGCGAGCTGCCATGCTGTTTTCTCAAACGTGAGGACAAGGAGCGCGATGATGACGATGGACGAGATGAGCGACGCAAGGAGCGGCTTCGCGGTCGGTTTAGCTTTCGAGCTCTTGAGCAGCGCACTCTGCTGCCAGCTCTTGAGCGTCACGGTGCTGCCGGTGCTGCTCTTCCACGACATGGTAGTGTAGAGGCGCTGCCGGTCAACCTCCTAGCACGCTCCCGCGTGGTAGCGCGGCGATCCCTACACGCACCAGCAGGGGCTGATGCACCGTGACCGCGGAGAGCGCAGCTCGAAACAATCTCGATTCACCCAAAAGTACCGGTAAAAAGACACCGGGGGGTGCCGGTACTGTGCTGTGCATTACGCATCAACTTTTCACTTAATTAAGCGCTGCATTTGTCGAGTTCTTGTCGTCGCCACAGGACCAGAATTCGCCACCACTTTCGCCTCAGCAAGACTTTGACGCGAAACAAAGCCCCTTGCAACAAAGCTCCCAGCCCCTTGGTCAAAGCCGCGGCGTTTCGCGTCAAAGCCCATTGCTTTGACGAAGCACAAACACGCGGCGACTCCGACCGACGGCGATTCCGATCAAACGAGAGAGCTCCCTCAATGTCGTCCTCGCCTAGGGCTCTCTTTGTCGCGCTCGTTCTCTGCTTCGTGGGCGCTTGCCACGGTCAAGGAGGTTTACCCCCTGACCAAATGTGCTCAGAAGACCGCCGCGCGCAAAGCGAGCTCACGTGCAACCCAACATATCAGCCACCGAAGTTTCCATTTGCGTTTGTGTTAAATGGAACGCGGAGGATGACTACCCCGGGGAACGACGACTGCGGCCCCCCCGCTGGGAGTCTAGGGGAGTGCTGGGAGTGCTGCTACAAGGAGCCACCTGCACCGCCGCCACCGCGATGCTTGGACATCAATACGCCACCTGTTGGTGATTACCGATGCGCCGATCAAGGCGGCTGGGATGCGGGGGTGAACAAGATCATGTGCTGGGTGTTCGATCCTCAGGGATTAGCGGTACAGGCACAGTGTTCCGAGCAAATCGCTGCTACAATGCCCGACAAATCCAGAGTCGCAAGCTACTCCTGCTGTGGTGATCCGTCTCGTGCCTATTGCCTGACGCAAGCCGACTGCACTGGGGCCGAGGCTTCACCCCCTTCATCCTCCCCCGCGTACATGCCCCCCCCAAGATCCCCAGGATCGGCACCGCTGCAGTGCCCAGATCACGAGGGGCTTGAGAAAAGCAAGCTCCAATGTAATCGCCCTGGCCTTACCTTTGTGGAGAAAAGATTTATGCAAGGCTTGCCCGCCGTGCCCGACTTTCCCGACCAACCCGGCTCCGGCTTACCCAAATGCGACGAGAGCTCTATCTCGCCTGCCTACCCTACCCTCGAGGACCTTCACTGCTGGGAGTGCTGCTATACGGCGCCACCGCCGCCGCCGGCGCCGCCGAGGCCGCTGCAGTCTCCGATTCCGCCGCAGGCGCCGGGGGCGCCCGGCATCTCGGCATCGCCCCCGCCCCCGCCCCGACCCCCCCCGTCTCCAAGGCCTCCCCCGGGCTCAGTACCGCTGCTCTGCGATCACGAGCACCTACAGAGGTCCCAGCTCAGATGCGAAGACCCTAAGCGCCTGTTCGTGGAGCAACGCATTGACCCGAATTGGTCGTGCGACACCAGCAACCCCCAGGAGGACCTTCGTCCCTGCTGGGAGTGCTGCTATACTGCCTTCGTGCCACCGCCGCCGCCCGCTGCCCCGCCATTACAGCCATGCTTTCCAGCCCACGCTAACGACTGTTTTGGGCTAACAGGCTGGGATAACACTAAATGCGTGAATGGACCGCCGGAGTTGCCGGATTTGAAATTCTGCTGCTGTGCAGCATGGACAGGGCTCATGTGTCTGGCCGCAGACTATTGCCCGCAGAACCCTCGCCCGCCGCCACCTTCGCCACAATTGCCGGGCGCGCCATTCCCCCCACCGGCCCCGGCATCGCCTCCGCCCTCGCCCTCTCCGCGGTCGCCCCCGACATCGCCTCCGCCCTCGCCCTCTCCGCCCCCGCCCCCGACATCGCCTCCGCCCTCGCCCTCTCCGCCGCCGCCACGTTTCCCCCCCGATTTGCCAGCGGACGCGCCCCAGGCACCGCCGCCGCCGCCCTCGCCCGCGCCGCCGCCGCCCCCGCCCGCGCCGCCGCCGCCCTCGCCCGCGCCGCCGCCTCCGCCCCCCCCTCCCCCCAACTCGCCTCCCCCTTCGCCTCCCCCTTCGCCTTTGCCTTCGCCTTCCGTCGCCGTCCACTCGCCTCCCCCTTCATCGTCCGGCGTCGACTCGCCTCCCCCACCGGAGCAGGCCGCGCTGACGAAAGGCGACGGTGGATCGCCACCCGAGACGACGATCATGATCGCTGCCTCTGCTGGCAGCGCGGTCGTGTTGCTCTTGATTGGAGCTGGGTTTGTGGCCTTCCGTCAAAGGGGCTGCAACGTCCTCAGCGGACGACCCAGGAGCAGCCGTACGTCGCTGCTGGACGAGCTATAGGCCGAACAAAAGTGCAAGTTGTGTCATGGGGGGGAAGAGACAGGAGAAAGAAGGTGGCGGACCCTTGCAAAATGCATCCGCCACCGAGCACGGTGCTGTGGAGGCACACAAACATTCCATGTATGTTCGATGGCACATGAGGACATGTTCTGTCAGTCAAGAAACCCGGGCTAAGCGCCGAAGACCGGCGCTGGGGCGAGCGGTGATTCCGCGATGCGCCGCGCTTCGCGGCTCGCCCTAAGAGGGTAGCGGTAGGGGCAATCGCCGAAAAGAGAGGGAGGGGAAAGAGAATCGGAGCCGAACAGGCTGCAAAGGGGATTTGACGAGATCCGGCACAAACCTATGTACTAAGGTACTCGTGTTGGACCACCGCGTCTGAAAGAGTGTCGTACAGCAGGACATACCATACAGCCGCAATGCCGCATACCCCGTTGTCTGAAGCCCGCATTCCGAAGACCGGGTCGATTTACGATTATCTCGATCCCGGGCGAGGCGAGGGCCGCTGTGCGGCCCGGGCTCGCGCCGCCGAGCGCCGTTCGGCGTACGCGGTACGGGGCGACGGCCGGCCCGTGGCGCGCGTGCTGCGTCGACGAGTAAAGATCCCAATCCGTCGCATCACCAGTCGACCACCCTCCCCCCACCAGGGGGTGGGCGTGACCGGCGCCCCCATAAGGGGTCGGCCACGGACCCACGGTGCACGGACGAGGACCACAACGACGCCATCGTCTGTACGCACTACGGCGCGACGCCCCCCCCCACCCGGGGGCGGGCCGTGAAACGCTTTGCCATTGGGAAATCCTCCCCGTGATAGGGTTCAACCTCCCGCGCTTCCCCTACGGAAAAGGGGAGGTGGGGGGTCTAGGGGCTGTCATCAACTCATCATCTTGGATGAACCAAGATGAACCCCGGGCCGTATTGGCCGGGTTCCACTTAGGGGGGTCAACGAACCGCCCCTCGCCAGGCCCTCAGGGGGGAGTTCACGAGTTCTAGCAGCCCGAAGGTTTGGTTAGACCCGCCTCGTTAGAAGGTACGGTCTGGTGAGACAAAACCGACCGAACCTAGGGTACCCCCTAAGAGGGGTTGAACCGCTTTTATAGGGCGAACAACGTCGCGAGAATGGAGAATGGCATCGGCAACCATGCATGATGGAGGGCATGGGGGGCTGCTATACGGGCCAGTCGTGTCGTGTCGGGCCCTTTTGTGAGAGCCTTCTTCTCCGGGTCAGTCCGTTTAGTGAGTGAGGTCTGAGTCTCTGAGGGCGCCCTGATGACGTGTCCCACCCATCGGGCGCTATTTCCGGTCTAGAAACTTCTTAGAAACTTCCTATCTTCATCGCGCAGCATCTTCGCGGTGTAGTGCGAGAGGGGCAGCCCCCCCGCGGCCGCCATGTCGACGCGCACCCGCTCCGCATACACCGCCGCATCCGCCTCTTCTTCGGCCGTCGCAGGCTGCGTCGGCGGCAAGAAGGTCACCACCACCATCTGCCACGGGTTCAGCAGCAGGCTGCGTAGATGGCTCCCTACGCCCGAATGGAGCCACGCCGCGGCGTTGCGGTACACAAACGGGTACTGCACCAGAACCGGCTGCACCACGCCGCCACCCTCAAACGCGCCACTGAAGAATCTCACCAGCACCTTGCCATTCGCCGTAGTGCCCTCAGGCGCAATGGCGACAGGCGGCTCGCCGGGACGCCACGTCATCTTGTGATGGTTGATCGCCTCACGGATGGCGGCCGAGCGCCTCGTGTGCGGCGGGGGCGACGTAGCTTCCTCGGCGGCCTTCACGTACACTGGCTGCTGCTGCTGCTGCTGCTGCTGCTGCTGCCGTTTATGAGCCTCTGCCTCCGCACGTGATCCCGCGGGTGGCAGCGGCACGGCGAGGCCGCCAAGCAGTCGGAAAAAGTGCCCAACGATGGCCATCTTAGCATACGTCTCCATCATCACCGGTCGTGGCATAGGCTTGCAGAAGTAGATACCGAATAGCACCTCGAGCATGCCACAGTGAGGTGCAGCCACTAATATCGGCACGTCAGCCTGTTTGCCATGCACGCGGATCATCCCCGGATAGACGCCAAACGCGAGATACAAAAGCCGCCCAATCGTGGGAAGCATACGCAGCGTGCAGCGTCGCGGCAGCGCCATGCTCAGTGGCATGAGCACGAAGCACGTCACAAGCAGTAGCAGCACCCGCAGCACAAAGGCGATGGCCAGCATCGGAGACAGGAGGACAGTCATGAACCACACGCTGCAGGTCATGCGCGCCTCCATCGCATCACGCGGGTGCGATGGTGCTTCGGTGCTGTCAAACGTGAGCGTGTCGGCGGGTAGGACTTTGGCCGCCGTCATGATCACGACACTGGGCAAAACGCAGCGATCGTCGCCACACACACGTGCAACACACTTGGTGTTGTGAGATCACATTCACTTTGTGCAAACGCGACAAGGCGCGGTGATGA
>ENA-UOXP01000530-UOXP01000530.1-mixed-culture-metagenome-genome-assembly--contig:-NODE-530-length-29876-cov-5.617082_pt1 | contig 29876 bp, 28 predicted proteins | sample MGYA00238161_ERZ761639 | MGnify/ENA primary metagenome ERZ761639 (study PRJEB28913, sample SAMN08776760) | mixed culture metagenome | isolation source: Freshwater growth medium | place: USA...
TTTAGTATTGTTTGCAAATAAGTTACCTTTAAGTTCCTAGCCCCATAACCGCAGATAAAATCCCCTAAGCTGACATTCATAAAGCCTTAATTTTCTATTTTAATAAGCTTCTATTAGAATTAGATTGATTGAGCTCTGTCTATAATTTACTGTTTAAATTAGAGTGGCTTTGGCTAGTCCACATGAAGTGTGTTAGGTAGCGAGATATTGCAATACTTTTCGTCTAGGGAATGCGACACCTACCGCCAAAATTATTAGGCCCACTGTATTAAGTGCAAGCAATGTTGGCTCTGGAATTGGAGAAGTAGAGACGAGGTATCCAGAAATCGTATCGCGTGAATAGCCTGGATTGGTAATCTCATTCGCGGCTACCCAGCAAGAATAATTTACACAAAAACTTTCAGCTCCCACATCTAGCCATTGGTTCGCAACATAGCCTGGGGGCGCATTGAAGTTAATGTAGGCATCAATACGAAACCAACCTGCCCCTGTGAAGTCAGGTCCATCAACGTCACTAAAAGCTAAGACACCGAATTGTGGTGAATTGCCCCAGTCTCCAGCTGTGGAAATAAAGTGCCTTCCGTTAAGCAGTGAGCCACTGGTGGTGAAAATATTAATATCAGAAAATTGTTGAGTATCGCTGTCGAAAGAGAATGATCCAAATGCTTTTCCACCATCGTTAAACTGAAAATTCACTAACTCCCAGCTTACAGGTTCAGCAATCGCTCCCTGAGTGGTTAAAGTAAAAAAAATAGTAAGTAGCAATTTTTTCATATTGTTGACCCTGAAGTTATGCTTGAATAAAAATGTATTTCATTGAGTTTCTTTTTGCATTAATGAGCTTTAACTCAAGATATTTTTTAGCCAATATTTAGGATTTTTATATCGATTGAAATTTTTTTAGAGTGTAACTCCTAAGCGGGTCATAAATATTACAAAGAACTAATATCACTAACGGTTCTGTAATCAACGCTCTGCTTGCCAGAGATTGAGGCTAAATCCCCAAAGCGGACTGTTAGATTGATTCTTAACGATGTAATACTTAGATTTTACTTGCGTTGTCAATTCAGCTAATACAGCATATAATGAGAATGATTATCATTAATAATTTATGAGACTTTGTTTGACAAGCTATGACAACTGCAGACGTATCCATTCAGCAAGAAGTACATGCGTTGTATCGCTCTCACCATGGCTGGTTAGTAAGCTGGTTGAAGCGGCGTCTAGGCTGTGTGCAATATGCAAATGACCTAGCACAAGACACTTTCTTACGTGTCATCGATAAATCTACCAATTTTGCTCAAGTTAGAGAGCCACGCGCATTATTGAGCACCATCGCGCATGGCCTCATGGTAGATCATGTGCGCAGAAAAGAATTGGAACTAGCCTACCTTCAATCGATTGCAAACTTGCCTCAGAGATTTGTCTCATCACCTGAAGAGCACTTAATTTTTATCGAAGCCTTATTGCACATTGACCAACTATTCAGCGGTGTAAAGCCTATTGCGCGCGATGTATTTCTGCTCTCAAGGTTAGATGGAATGACCTATCCAGAAATAGCAGTGAAATTAGGTATTTCACTAAGAACGGTTGAGAGTCACATGGCCTATGCGCTACGCCATGTGTTAACAAAGCAACATTAATAAGTAAGGTCATGCTTTACGGTAAGTATTTACAGCGATATGCTGTGCGCTTTACATCCATTTAAGTAATTTACCTTTGAACGCCCCTAGATCGTCCCCAGCTGAGCAATTAGCGACTCCTGACAATGCAGAGATTGCGCAATCGGTCTATGAGGAGTTAATTGCTTGGTCGGTCAAGTTAAACTCTGGAATATTCACGACAGAGGACAAGCAGCAATTCGAAGCCTGGCTTAAATTGAATCCAGCACACGAAGCGGCTTGGCAAAAGCTATATGCCGTAGAACAAAACTTAGGAACTATTCCAGCTGAGTCTCGACAAGTTGTTGTGGAAACTCTGAGGCACGCAGATAAACAGGCAAAGCGACCAGCCGCTAGACGCCGCACACTCAAGTTGCTAAGTTTGGCCTTTATCACCATCATTGGCTCTGCGCTAATTGCTAATCAGTATGCACCTTGGCAGCAGACGCTACATTACACAACGAGCATCGGGAAAAGAGACAACTTTTTGCTAGCGGATGGGACGCAACTGATGCTGAACACGAACTCCGAAGTAGAGATAAGGCTTTCTTTACTAAAGCGCGAAATCGTAATACATCGCGGTGAAATTTATATGGAAACTGGTAAAGATAGTGAATCCATTATCGGTCGCCGTTCATTTTGGGTAAGGACTGAACAAGCAAAATTGGAGGCGGTTGGCACACGATTTTCTGTCAATCAGCAACTTTCTATTACAAAACTACACGTAGTAGATGGCATCGTCGCTATGCATGTAGATAATGACCTGCCGCCAGTGCGCGCGTATGCCAATGAAACCTATACGATGATTGATGTTGTGTCGGCGCCGATTAAAATGGGCACTAAAGATGATGGACTGCGCATGGATCCAATGGCTTGGGTCAATGGCATGCTGGTGGTTAAACAGATGCGTTTGGATGAGTTTGTCATAGAGTTGTCACGCTATCAAAATTTACCAGTGGTCTGTGAACCGAGCGTTGGTAGCCTAAAAGTCTCTGGTGTATTTCAATTAAACCGTGCAGACCCTGTAGAGTATGCGCTCAAAGTCATTTCTAGAACACTGCCAGTCCGCATGCGTAAACAAGATGACATCATTTTTATCAACAAAAAATAGTGTGATTACGCAGTATTTAAGTAAATCCTTCCTAAAATAATTGCAAAAAACTGCGGGTTTTTTGCTGGTTGTTCGGCATAAGGTTATTTATCTCAAATTCAATAAGGGATGTTTAACCTATGCTTCACCAATACACCGAGCAACTCTCTAACCATGCTACGCATTTGTCACGCAAGCTATCGCCAAGCAAAAAAATTACAAGCTTTGTAGGCGCATTATTTTTAACGGGTGGATTTGCTGTAATGGCACTTACCTTTACAGGATTAGCCAACGCTACTGACTCTAAACCAGCTCATTACAATGTGCCAGCAGGCAATCTTGAGGATGCACTCAACGCATTTGCAAAACAATCTGGTGTCACGTTAACGTTTGACCCTGCCATAGTTAGAGGTAAAAGCGTCAATGCAATCAACGGTGAATTCACTCAGCAGCAAGTCTTAAATAACTTGCTCAAAGGTACAGGGTTGGAACCAGTAACACGTGATGGCGCCATAGTGGTCCAATCCATTCCTGCACGTAGTGAACTGCTAGAAGAGGTGGTTGTTAAAAGTACAAAGGAGACTTCGCGCAAAGGCTTATCCGCACCTTTCGCTGGTGGTCAGGTGGCAAAAGCTAGTCGTGTGGGAATTCTGGGCAATGTAGATATCTTTGACACCCCCTTCAGTACGCAAAGCTTTACTGATGAGTTTGCGCTGGACCAACAAGCACGGCGCGTAGCAGATATCATTGCAGTAGATCCATCTGTACGCAGTGCGATGGCTGAATATGGTGACAGTGAAACTTACATGATTCGCGGTTTTCCGTTATTTGTGAATCAAGTGGGGATGAATGGTTTATATGGTATGACAGAACTCAGACGCATTGCTCCAGAGTTCTATGAGCGTGTAGATGTTTTAAAAGGACCAGCTTCTATGCTTAACGGCAGCAGCCCATTTGGTATCACGGGCGGTAATATTAACTTGGTGACAAAACGTGCTGACGACAAACCGCTCAACCGCTTCACGGGTAGTTATATCTCGGATAGTCAATTTGGTGGGCATGTGGATTTTGGTCGTCGTTTTGGCGAGGATAACGTTTGGGGTGTGCGCCTTAATGTACTTGCACGTGACGGGGAAACACCGATTAACAATCAGGAAGACCGGATGTATGACGGTTCTTTGGCTGTGGATTATCGTGGTGAAAAGTTAAGCGCTAGTTTGGACATGATTAGCCAAGACCGTATCACAAAAGCATACTCCGGGAATATTACTTACAACCAAGGCTTTGCACTGCCGCGTGCTCCGGATAATGATAAAAACTATGTCAATGATTGGGAGTACTTCAAAGGCAACTCTAATAATTGGATAGCAAAAGCAGAATATGAATTTAGCCCAGAAATTAGCACATATGCAACTTATGGGCAGGCAAAAGGGCAGGAGGAATATTTTTATGCGGGTACACAAGGCCGTCGTTTTATCAACAGCGCAGGCGATTTTACTGGGCGCGTAGGTGGATATAAAGGCTATTACGAAGTGGAAACCTATGAGGTGGGTTTGCGCGGTCGTATGATGCTGGGCAATATTAGTAATAGCTATGCGCTTTCTTATAGTGATTTTGATCGTACCGCTGGTGGTGCGACGGTGCATGCAACCGGCGTATACACAGGCAATGTGTATGAAAGTCCTAATCTCCCTAAACCTACCGTCAATTATGGCGTAATTCCTCAAAACGGAGATTTACAACTAAGCAGTTTGGGCTTAATCAATACCTTTGGTTTTTTAGAAGATAGCTTATTAATCACGTTAGGTGCGCGCGATCAAAAGCTGTATAGCGGCATTTTCACAACAGGTGTAAAAACTGGCGCTTATGACAAAAGCAAAATAACACCCACAGTGGCAGTGTTAGGTAAGTTAGGTAACTACTCTCTTTACGGAAACTACAGTGAAGGATTATCGCAGGGTGCCACTGCGCCTAACACTGCAACTAATGCACGTGAGAATTTAGCCCCTTTTGTAAGTAAGCAATACGAAGCTGGCGTGAAGTATAACGCTGGCACTTTTGGACTGACCGCGGCAGTATTCCAAATAAGTCAGCCAAGTACCTATACCACTACAGCTGGACGTTTTGTAGCAGATGGTGAACAACGTAACCGAGGGCTGGAGTTATCTACCTTTGGCGAACCATTGAATGGCGTGCGCTTACTAGGTGGTATTACTTTGATTGACCCGGAGCAAACTCAGACACTGAATGGTGTGAATGACGGTAAAGATGGAATTGGTGTACCTAGAGTGAATGTAGTGATGAATGGTGAGTATGATGTTTTCGGCATACCTGGCTTAACCCTGACAGGGCGCATTACCGCTTTTAGTGATGCACAAGCGGATGTTGGGAATACGCAGAGTATTCCTGGTTGGACTCGATTAGATGCAGGCGCACGTTATGTTACAGATGTATCCGGCAAAGTGGTTACTTTGCGCGCTAATGTCATGAATCTAACAGACAGAGATTATTGGAATTCAGTCTCACGTAGTTTTATTACACAAGGCGCTCCACGCACAGCGTTAATCTCGGCGACAGTTGATTTTTAAAAGCTGACTTTAAAGCTATGCGCTCTGCTCTTACGATACTTCACCGCTATGTCGGTCTGTTGATTGCTGTTTTTTTGATTTTTAGCGGGCTGACTGGCGCGGTCATTTCTTGGGATCATGAACTTGATGACTGGCTTAACCCTCATCTAATGGCGGGAAGTATAGGCTCGCCGATTTCAGCTGTGGAAATCGCCCAACAGATTGAAGCGCGCTATCCTGATGTGCGCGTGACAAACCTACCCATCAGTCTTGAATCTGGCGAATCTTATCACTTTGGTGTGAGTCCTAAACGCAATCCTGAGACTAAGCGGTTGCATGAGCCAGGATTTAATCAGGTGTTTATCGACCCGGTGACCGGTGACGAGCTAGGCAAGCGTCAGTGGGGGCAGGTATGGCCCATTACGCAAGAAACGTTCGTCTCATTTCTCTACAAACTACACTATTCGCTACACATGCCCGAAATGCGGGGAACTGACCGGTGGGGTATTTGGCTGCTTGGGGTGATTGCCATATTGTGGTCGCTAGATAGCTTTGTTGGCTTTTACCTCACCTTACCAAGCAGGCGTCGCAATAGGAAGGCAAAGCATAAAAGTGGCACAGGCGATTTGTCTACAGCAGATTTCCCCATGCCAGCCAGTAAAACATGGTGGCAGCGCTGGCAACCAGCATGGAAGATACGCAGGACAGTTGGTGCAGCAAAACTTAATTTCGATTTACACCGTGCATTTGGCCTTTGGACATGGGGGCTGTTATTTGTCATAGCATTTACAGCCTTTTCCTTAAACCTTTACCGTGAAGTGTTCTATCCTGTCATGACGAAAGTTTCAAAAGTCACACCATCTCCGTTTGATTTACGCACCCGCGCGCTAAAACACACGCCTATTTCGCCGGTGGTCGAGTATAGCGAAGTCATAAACCACGCGCAGGTCGAAGCAAAAAGTCGTGGCTGGCGTGAGCCAGTTGGCAATGCTTTTTACAACCAAGGCTTTGGCATTTATGGTGTGCAGTTTTATTACCCAGAAGATGGGCATGGGGCAGGAGGCGTTGGACATAAACGTTTGTATTACGATGGTAAAGATGGCCGCTACTTAGGTGACCGTCAACCATGGAATGGTACAGTTGCAGATATTTTCGTGCAGGCGCAGTTTCCGTTACACTCTGGTCGAATACTTGGAATGCCTGGGCGAATATTAATATCGGCGATGGGATTGGTAGTGGCCATGTTAAGTGTAACGGGCATTATAGTCTGGTGGCGTAAATATAATTCCCGTCGACGATACATATATTCAAAGAGTGTCAAACTAAGCGTCAGCTAATCAAGATCATTTGATTAATAAGCACTTATAAAAAATCATTTTGGATATTCATACAGCATGAGCCACGCCATTGGCCCTCATCACATAAATCCCCATATCCGCAGAATCCCCATAGCTGACGATCGGATATTCATACTAAAAAATAACCAAAACTGAATACTCAATTGATGAACTTATATTAATAAATTCACACTTAATAGTTAACTTAATTAGGAATTTAATTATGCAAAAATTAGGATTGTACGTGAGCCTTGTAACGATGATTTGTGCAGTGAATCTAGCTTATGCGAATCATCATGGGGAGCATGATAGCCATGATGGCACCAAATGCGAAGGCATGGAAAATGCAGATTTTAGTATCTCCGGATTAGACAAAGACAAAAATAAGTTAATTACTATTCAGGAATATCTAGCTGGTGATGAGACTAATACTGAAAAAACCTTCAAACATATGGATGCTAATGGTGATGGTGTTTTGGATGCAGAAGAGCAGTCAGAAATTGAAGCTGTATATAAAGCGATACATCTCAAGCATAAATCAAAAACAACCACAATGTAGAATGCTGATTTTGTATTGAAAGATAAATTGTGAAGTTTGTAACTCTTGTTTAAAAACTGGCACCAATTAAAGGTTAATAAAATAAAAAAGACGATCTTAAATCGTCTTTTTTATTTGCACTAGAAACAATATTGACTAAACAAGTTTAAACACACCCTTCATTACAGAACCATGTCCAGGGAAGCTACAGTAAAATGAATAACTATCAGTTGCTTTAACATTAGCTAATTTAATTTTTACAGAGGTCGATTCTCCGCCACCAATTACAGAAGTATGCCCAACTACTCGGGCATCTTTTGGTTTTACATAATTACTTGCTAAACCAGCGTTAATGCCATCGTTAATCACAGCCTGCATATCTGATGTTTTAGAAATAACAATATTATGGCCCATGACTGCTTTTGCCATTGTGCCCGTATTTTTGAGGTTTAACGTAATCTCTTTACAAGTTTTGGGAACTGCAATCTCTTTCACATTAAATGCCATTGCTGCTGTGGCTTCTACATTCACATCACATGCCCCAGCAAATGCAACGTTAGCAAACATAGCAGATGAAATACTCACCGCATATATACTCAATTTCATTTTTAACATATTCATTTTCCTTTGTTTAATAAATATTCACGCATTAACTAGACTCATTTATTTGATATTAGTGCACTTGTTTGGTGACTATTTTTAAGCATCTGGAAGGTTTTATTGATTAATGAGGTAAATATTGAATGGCGCATGTTGGAGGTACATATCAAAATAAAACGCCACACATGCTGGTGTTTATCATTAGCCTATCATTGTAGCGATAAACACCTTATTTCATTGCATCTGGATATTTTCTTTGCACAAAATTCAATAAGCTAGGGCCAATTATTTTAGAAATTTTGTGGCGATATTTTGCGAATATCGTATAAAACTTGGCATAAAAAAACCTAAATAATCTAAATGAGAATAGAAAGTTAATTACCTTTAGGTCGGTTCTTTTATAGGCTTCAAAGAAAACATCAGGGCCAGTAATGATCTTTTTTTCGCCTAGGCGCGCGTGAATTGTCTTAAAAGCTAACTCACAATTTATCTGATGGTCGATGCCATCCAATGCTTGCAAGCTGACAAAGTTTAAAAGATTTTTTTGATTGTGATGCTTTAAAAAATGTATTTCAGCCATGCAAAGTGGGCACTGGCCATCGTAATAAATGGTTAATTTTAAAGATATATTGTTAAGTGAATCTAAATACATGATGCATGACCAATTGAAACATACAGTTATTGTCTGGATATGTTGACTTTAAGTTTTTATATACTTGGCTTTGATATAGATTGAATAACTCAGCGCATCAAAATAATTAAAAATTAGTTATATGTTTTAATGAGTTGATTGGCGAGGTGTAATCCACTTAGCCAAGCGCCTTGTACTTTTCCGCCATTAACCCAGTCGCCACAAATGCCAATACGTTCTGAAATATCATAATGACAAATGTCCGTTAAGTATTTTTCAGCATCAGCATATAGCCATCGATGTAAGCTTCGGCATTTAGGTGCTGTAAAAGTATATGCCGATGCTTGTATAGACTCGTCAATCTTAAGAATGTGATTAAATTCGTTGCGCATTTCTTGCGCAATTTTTTCTTTGTCGTCATCAATGTGCGATGCGCTCCATTCGGCACTGGCGTGTAAAATCCATACATCAGATGAAATGTTAGAGGTTACTTTTCGTCCTGGTTTTGAGCTGTCTCTCGCCACCCAGCTGAGTGCCCCAGCTTGAACAAACAGGCCGTCAAATTGACATGGAATAGTGTAGTCATACTGTAACATCAAGGCAAAACAAGGACGCATCACGACCGCATTGCATATGTGCAATAAATCGGATGTAGTATTTTTTAACAGTGTGGCTGCTTGCGGGGCTGGAATTGCCAGAATGACATCATCAAAACTATCAGGATATATGCCATGCTCCATCCGGTTAATTAGCCATTTGCCTGTTTGTTTGTGAATGCCAATTACCGTTGTTTCGCTGACCACATGCATTGTTTTAGCTAGGAATTTTGCGGGAGCATTGTTTTGAGGGTATCCCACATAGCGTGTGGTATTGGAATCATTTTCTTTCTTTAATAAAGTATTACCATCAAACACTTTCAGTAATGGTTGCCATTCTTGAGCAACACCATGATCAATCCAGCGTTGCACTTCGGCATGAAAAAGTGAGTCACGTGCTGTGAAGTATTGAGCACCATGGTCACACTGCCAATCGTCAGTCACCCGAGTTGAAAGTCTTCCTGACACGCCTCTGCTTTTCTCAAATAACGTGACTTCAGCTCCTGCATTTTGTAATGCAGATGCACAACTTAATCCAGCCATTCCTGCACCAATAATTGCAACTCTATTCCTTGAAGTCATGCGCTATACCCAACCTTGAGACCAGATAGTGTTGTCATTTAACTGCGTCCAAGGAATAAGTTGGCTACGCCCAGAGTGAACTGCTTCTATCTCAATACATTCGATTGCTTGATTCTGCAGGGCAGGTAATATGAGTTTGGTTACGATAAAGTGTTTCTCTTTATGTGAAGGCGAAACTGCTGTCCATTTGCTCATCAACAACTTTTTTGGGCTGGTTACTCTTTTTAAACTGTTCATTTTAGGTCGTTATGCAAGTGCTCAGATGTATTGTCAAAAGCATCATCGTTAATTATGTTGTTTGTATTGAAACGTTTGCACCTTCGAACAATCCATGTTGATTATTATTGGGAGTAATTATGGAAAAGATTGCAGTAATCACTGGTGCAAGCGGAGGATTAGGCCAAGCCTTAGCAAAAAAGTTGCTAAGAGATCATTGGCAGTTGATATTAGTCGGTCGTGACGCAGAAAAACTGAACGCTATTTATGGTAATGCGCATGCGCAAATTATTGCTGATTGCTCTAAAGTCTCAGGTGCTAAGTATGTATTTGATGAGGCAATGTCAAAGAATTTGATACCAACTGCACTCGCACATTGTGTAGGGAACATTCAGCTTGGCGCGATGCATCGTATGCAAGAGTCAGACTTTAATGATTGTATGAGCGCTAACTTGTTCAGTGCCTTTCATACGTTAGCTGCATTTATCAATCATTTAAAACAAACTTCAATCGCTGGTTCCGCTGTGTTTGTATCTTCAGCTGCCGCACGTGTTGGTACGCAGAATCATGAAGCAATTGCTGCTGCCAAGGGTGGCCTAGAGGCGATGGTAAGGAGTGCAGCCGCAACATATGCAAGTGCTAACATACGCATCAATGCATTGGCACCTGGTATATTGGATACAGCAGCTTCTTCCAGCATACTAAGTAGTGAACTTATGCGTGACATGGCAGCAAAGCAATATCCGCTCAAAGGGATTGGTAATGCTGCAGATGTGGCAGATCTCATGGCATGGTTGTTATCTGAAAACGCAACTAGAGTTACCGGTCAAGTCTGGTCAGTTGATGGAGGATTTTCTTCAATTAGGCCGATTGTTAAATAGCCTCAATATTTTTGTTTAACACTATCGCAGAATCCCCATAGCAGACGTACAAAGAAGTCAGTAATTATTAAGTTATTTTTTAGATGATAAAGAAACACCAGTTGAGAATAGGTAAACTTTACTTCTTGAGGGGCTATGTGTTCATGCTATGTTTTGAGACGTGCTATAGAGCACACTAAGCCAAGACCAGCTAATAACATCGCATAGGTTTCTGGTTCAGGAACCGGAGCGGCAAGTAAGAATGCTCGTGTTAAGCCAGTCTGAGTATTATATGCATTTCCAATGATTGAGCCGTAATCATTGATATCAACTGCCTCGGTCAACACCCATCCAGCATTAATAGTAGCCATGTCTAAAAAGCTGTTCAAATTTACGATTTGACCATCTCTCCATAAAGCTGCGCGTGGAGCCTGATTGGGCATATAAGACCAACCCACAATATCTCCCACGTTGTTTATGGCAAGGGCTTGACTTGTCAGATTCGGGTAAAAAGCACCCAAATCAATCATGGAGTCACCATTCCAAAAAGTAGCATGTTGGAAAAATGTAGATGTATCGGAATAGCCTACAATTTGTCCAACATTATTGATACTTTGAGCATAACTTTCTCTTCCACCTAACGTTCCTAAATCTCTCGCTAAACCACTTTCCCAAATAGTGGCTCGGTTTGTACCACTTGGATCATTTGAAGTGTGGCCGACTATTTGTTCATTATCATTAATGCTTACAGCAACACTCCTATAGTTTTCAACACCCAACTTATCTCCGATGGGGGTAAGTCCAGTTTCAAAACTCCAGGTGACACCAGCAAGCATATTTGAATCTGTAAGGGAGTAGCCAACAGCTACTCCCTTATTGTTAATTGAGATAGCATTACTAAAAGATACATTGGATGATAAAGCCCCGAATTCATTAGGGGGCGAGTTCTTTGAAATTACAACGCCTGTAACAGAACTTGTTGTGGGGGATATATAACTTGCCGCTATCATGCCTGAATCATTAATCGAATTTGGTGACATATATCCCACTGAATACGCTGCACTTAGATCAACCATTCCAGATCCGCTTGTCCACAGAAATCCTACAGCGTAATCGCGAAAGGGTGTGTTTTTCATCATGCTAGTTCCGACTATTTCCCCGGCATTGTTAATGCTGCTCGCATAACTATTACCTACATCTAATGCACCCAAGTTCGTGAATGTGTATGCTGCATGAGTTTGATACGAAAAACATAAAAACACACTAGTAATGAGCAGTGATTTATTTAAGGTCTTGAAAGCGTGTATGAGGTTCATTTTTATTATTTTCTTTTGGTAAGTTTTATTGGAAACCCAGTGGTAAGCTTTAATTAATGCATTAGGCTACGGTGGCGGCTAGCAAAGCCAACAATACATAAGCCAGCTAGAATCATTGCGTAAGACTCTGGTTCCGGAACGGCTGCAATAGGAGTGCCCTGTAAAATTAATGCGCCAGTGTAATCAATGCCAATGTTTTGCCACGTTGAACCAAAGTCTAAACTAAATGCTGTTTCAAGCTTAATTGGTGCACCGTTTGTAAGGTAACCAAAAAAATCTTGGCCAGTTCTTACCTCAAAGGCAACCCAGTAATCACCTGCATCAACAGCCCAATCAAGATTGCTAAGTCCATCCCAGCCGAAACCCTCTACAGTAAGAACACTTTTGTATAGTTCTTGGCCGGGCACATTGCTATCGCTGTTATATAACGCTATTGTAAGGTCAGTCGCAATAGTTGAACGACCAAAATAGCTTTGTATGTCTGTAATATTAGTAGGTTCTGATATGTTGACTTTGAGCGCAACTGACTGATTACAATAACTCGCATTACTCAATGGACCACAAATAGATATGCCACCCGCACCAAGTGGAGTACCAGTGTCAATCAAAACAGCCCCTTGAGCGATTGACCTGAACAATATAGTAGATATTAAAGAGACAAAAAATTTTCCCATTGGAAAGTAACCTTATTGTGATTTTTAGTTGAACGAGTGTAGCAGGTCTATTCAATAAAATGCTTAGGCCGAAAGAACTAACCTTGTAATGATATCTTCATGAAACGAAAACAGATTCGTAGTTGAATTTAGGGATGTATTAATCAATTTTATCCCCATAGCTGACGTCCAGAGAAATCACAATATTTAATCATATAGGCTTACATTTCTTAATTAAGCTAATTTTTGATCGCAAGACTTAATTGATTAGCGCATGCTATTTGTCCCTATTTATAGGAGACAAATATCATGGAACAACAAATTAAGTTTCATCGAGATCCTTGGAATAAAGGTAAGCTTGTCGGTCAAAAAGCTCCACTGAAATTGAAAGAGATATGGTCTATACGAATTCGCTTGGAGTTATCTAGCCGTATACGTGATTTAGCGTTATTTAACCTGGCTATAGACAGCAAATTACGTGCGTGTGATTTAGTTAAGCTCAAACTTAGAGATATTTCTCACGGTAACCAAATCACTAGCAGAGCAATCGTTATGCAACAGAAAACTGGTCGACCAGTGCACTTTGAAATAACCGAGCCTACACGCAACTCAATATATGCGTGGGTTCAATCTGCAGCTATTCGTTCTGAAGATTATATATTCCCCAGTAGAGTTCATGACTCACCCCATATATCGACTCGACAGTACGCACGAATAGTGAATGCATGGGTAGAAGAAATAGGACTAGATTCATCCAACTATGGCACTCATACCATGAGAAGAACGAAAGCCACGCTTATTTACAAACGCACCAAGAATTTGCGTGCGATTCAATTATTACTTGGGCATACCAAACTTGATAGTACTGTGCGGTACCTTGGAATAGAAGTGGATGATGCGTTGGAGTTGGCCGAGCAAACAGAGGTGTAACAATAAAGCCAGCTTGCAGCTGGCTTTATTGAAACTGAAACCAAATTAATTGAGTTTTGGTGCATCTACCATAGGTTGTATGGTGTTTATGGCAGAACCCATTGCTGAGACTTTACCTTTGATTACTTTTGGTGCTAGCACCATCGGTTGAATCACATCAATAGCGTTTGTTGAACTAGAGGTCATTCCAGTCAGAGAAGCTGTTGTGTTTGTATTTGAATGAGTCATTGAGGTAAGACCCGACGCACCTAGGCTGAGTGCATTAGCAGATAATGATAAAGTTGAAAGTGCGGCTACTAGTGATAAACCGAATACGTATTTGTTCATGATAAAGTCCTTAAGATGTAGATGAATTTGTTACATACATTTGTCGGGACTATTCGATAATCATTACATTATTTCTTGTGAAAGTTTAAAGCATTCACATTGACCTCAGTTTTAACGGATGAATCTTAATAACATCATCGTTAACAATACTAAGTTGTGGTATCAGGTAAATTCACCCTATTTTTAAACTCTTTATTCCAAATAGCATTTAAATTCTCATAACATTTCTGATCAATTACTCCAGAATCACTCCAATCAACTAATTTATCATCCGATATTATTGTAGGCGTCAAAATCTTTTCTCCCTTAACTGTTTCAAGAAATGCCATGCCTGCATAAACACCGCTTTGTCCACAATACGGCAGGACTTGAATCACTGGAGGTTCATTTTTTTGGTTCGAATTGATACCAATTAATATCAGGCTGTTTTTAACAGGAAAGCCATAGTATTTATATTTAGCTATTTTATTTGTGAACGACGTGTACTGAATATTTGCATGCAAATAGCCTGGTAGCTCAAAATTTCCAAAATCAAACTCCCTGTAGAGCCAGACGTTTTGGTTTTCTCTATGAGTCAGTAAATAGCCATTAAATTTTTTTCTGAATGGAATTAATTCTTCCTCTTTAGATCTCCAAGGTACTTGTAATAACTCATTGATCATAGTCAAAACCCCGTCTAAAGGGGCAGGTGAAAAAAACATACCTATTAAAGATGTCAGGCCAAAACCCAATACAACGCTGCCAATTGATGCAGTGACAGTTTTGATAAAGACATCAAGGATTTGACTTGCTAGGGCTACAATCAAAATGCCAACTATTAAAATCAATATTAGGTTAAATAGTTTTTGTTTCTTTTCACGGGCGATGAGCGATTCATTCCAGACTTGTTTATACATTTTAAACTTTCGAAAAAAATATTATTTAGTAACTATATAAAATATTGATAAATATATACAAATTTATTTTAAACATACATTTTTCATTGAGTATAAAGAGTAGAAACTAGCTTGTAACCAAATTCAATTTTTCATGTGAAGCCAGTGATATATCTAGTTCCCACTTGCCGTAATAATCATAATTAGGCATGGCCTCTTGCTTTAAGCAAGTTCTCATCAATTTTGAGTGACTTAAATATTAAATTTTTGTGACAAATGTAATATACCTAAATACTAGTTTGATCTGACCGATAAACACCTATTACTTCGACTAATGAAGCCACTACTTATATCTGTACACTAGGTTTGATAAATACTTACATTTAGCTGATGCATGAGTTATGCAGCAAAAGTGCGGTAGATTATTCAAAAATTTCAGCGTGTTTTGAAAAGGTTATTCCATGTTTTCTAGTTTTATGAATTTAAGTGTTAGATCAAGATTGGGTTTTAGTTATCTGATCGTCATTGGTTTAACAATAGTCATTTCCATACTCTCATATCAAGGCTTTAAAAAAGTCCAATCTACTTGGACGGATTTTGAAGAGGTGACGTTACAAAAACGCACTTACATTGAAGACGCATCCAATGCACTTGGCGGTGGTATCCATTATTTTAAAAACTACATCCTTCGTGGTGGGGATTACAAAGGTAAGTTCAATCAGCATATGGATGCAATTATTGATGCAGCAAACAAATATAAATCTGTTGGCAATATCACCACTGCAGAACTAACTGAGATAAACAATATTCTGGGTGGTGTAAAAGTATACAAACAGTCAATGGAAGCAGCGGTTCAGCTTAGAGAGAACAAAAAAGCAATTGCTGAGATTGATGCTTCAATTAAAGGTGCAGATAAACCCTTGAATCAAGCACTTAAAGAGTTGATGAAACTCAACAATGAAAGCACGCATTTATCATCAGTAGCCCTTACTGATATTGTTAAAAAGACTGTACTTGAAATTGAAATCTTTGCAGTCATTGCAGTACTTCTAGGCATAGCAACAGCTGTATTAATAACTTATTCAATTACAGAACCATTAAGAAAAGCGTTAAAAATATCTCAAAACATCGCAAAGGGTGACTTAAATACAAATATAGACCACTTTTATAATGATGAAACTGGAAAACTGCTTAAAGAAATGCAGCATATGAGCAATGTCATTAAGGCGATTGTGAATGAGTTAAATCAGATGTCTAAAAAGCACGATGACGGTGATATCGATCACGCACTAAAATCAGAGCAGTTTGAGGGTGCATACAACACACTAGTCATCGGTATTAATACGATGGTGAGCGGCCATATCGACATGAATAATAAGGCTATGGCAGTGGTGAAAGAATTTGGTGAAGGTAACTTTAACGCACCACTTGAAGCATTTCCCGGTAAAAAAGCATTCATTAATCAAACCATAGAGGAAGTTAGGGCACACTTAAAAACTTTGATGGCAGATGTAAATTCATTATCAGAAGCTGCGGTTGCTGGAAATCTAACGACACGTGCAGATAATACTAAGCATCAAGGTGATTTTCGTAAAATTGTGGAAGGCTTCAACTCAACACTGGATGCTGTGGTAGGACCTCTTGGCGTCGCTGCTGATTACATTAAACATATAGCGGATGGAAATATCCCAGAGCCAATCAATGATCAATTTAACGGTGACTTTGATATTCTTAAACAAAACATCAATGCATGTGTGAGTGCTTTAAAAGCGCTTGTGGCAGATGCTCAAATGTTAGCTAGTGCTGCTTCTGATGGCCAACTGTCAGTGCGGGCAGATGCGACTAAACACTGGGGTGATTACAAAAAAATTGTGATGGGTGTTAACAACACGTTAGACGCCGTGATTAAGCCGCTTAATGTTGCTGCCGATTGTATGGATAGCATTGCGAGCGGAAATATTCCTGAACCTATTCATGAACAGTACCAGGGAGATTTTATAAAGATTAAAAACAATCTAAATACCTGTATTCATGCAATTAATCTTTTAATTAAGGATACCAATCATTTAGCAGAGTCTGCAAAAGATGGAAAAATTTATGTGCGCGCTGATATTAGTATGCATCATGGCGATTTCAAAAAAATTGTAGAAGGTGTTAATCAAACTTTAGAACTGATAGCTGAACCGATTATTACAATTAAACAGGCTGCTGACACTATTAACACTGCCGCACAAGAAATTGCATCTGGTAATAATGCCCTTTCTCAAAGAACGGAAGAACAAGCATCTTCACTGGAGGAAACTGCGTCAAGTATGGAAGAGCTAGCCTCTACCGTGAAACAAAACGCAGAGCATGCAATACAAGCAAATCAGCTAGCAGTAGCCGCATCTAGTATTGCAGTGAAGGGTGGTGATGTCGTGGCTGAAGTAATCAACAGCATGACAGCAATTAATAACAGTTCTAAAAAAATTGAGGACATCATTTCTGTTATTGATGGTATTGCATTCCAAACCAACATTCTTGCACTGAATGCTGCTGTTGAAGCAGCGAGAGCAGGTGAGCAGGGTCGAGGATTTGCGGTTGTCGCTGGGGAAGTTCGTAATCTAGCTCAACGTTCTGCAAGTGCAGCAAAAGAAATTAAAGAGCTTATTGTTGATTCAGTAACTAAAACTGCAGAAGGCACTAAGCAAGTAGAGACAGCTGCAAGCACTATGGATGAAATCGTGGCATCAGTGCAACGAGTGTCAGATATCATCAGTGAAATCAGTGCGGCATCTCAAGAACAAAGTACTGGAATTGATCAAGTTAATTCTGCAGTTACTACCATGGACGAGACAACGCAGCAAAATGCTGCTTTGGTCGAGGAAGCTGCTGCCGCAGCTGAGTCCTTGATGGAGCAGGCTGAACAAATGATGGAAGCAGTCAATGGCTTTAAAACTTCGCCAGAAGAAATAAGTTCGTCTACATCAAACATCGCCAAATTCAACGCTAAAGCAAAGCCCTCTATTTCAAATAGGACTGAATCAAATAAATTTTCTACTAGAAAAAATGGATCGAATAAGGAAGAGTGGGAAGCATTCTAATATCAAATTACTTTTGCAGATACTTAATGTAAGTAGTTTATATTGCACTTAATAAAAAATTAAAAAGCACGTTTAATACGTGCTTTTTAACTACTCAGATTACATCAATTTATTTAGTTGAATCAACAATCTCAGCATCATGCACATTCTTTTTACTGAATCAATGCCATTGTCTCTAGATGAAGCTGATTCACATGACTCACTTTAATAAGCCCAAACTCTAGTTTGTCCCCCACTAGTTGAATCCCCATAGCAGACATCTTTTAATGTTTGTCTAACCCAATAATCAAGAACAAATATTCAGAATTAATTATGAGCCATCAGACCTTAAATCTGAGATGGCTAGCTTGTATAGGACTAGGCCTGTAATAATTAAATCACACTAAAGCAATACATTCTCGTTACCGATGCAATGTAATTAGAAGGTAACAATAATGAATCTATCAGTTTTGAAATTAACACATCTTCTAATTTACTTGCTGCTTGGTTCATTAAGCTCATTAGCATTTTCAGCATCAAGTTTGAGCGTCAGTGAGAATGGTGTTTTGCTGGGTGCAAACAATGTATCTGTGCATGGAAATCTTTTCGATGTTCGCTTTTACGATGGATCAATCGATTTTTACGCCCCTAATAGTGTTAATTTTGATAGCTCAACCGCCGAAGCTGCTAGCCAAGCATTACTTGATAATGTCTTTATTGATGACGAAAAAGGGCTATTTGACTCCTCCCCAGGTTTAACCAATGGTTGCACAAGAGGATCGACAACATGTCGAATATTTACACCGCTACTACCAGGCGTAGTGACAGGTATTTCAACAAGCGGTAAACCTAGGATGGCAGTATGGTATGTTTTAAACACGCAACCATCACTTGGGGCTAACGGATATCGAGATAATGATTTCCTCAGTGCGGCAGAGGTACCATTAAACTTCAATACTAGAATCGGAGTAGGGACTTGGGCTATCTGGTCACCTGCCATATCAGTTGTTCCAGAGCCGAAAACATACCTCTTGCTTTTCGCAGGTTTAATAATAGTTGGTTTAGGTTATCGAAAGAATAATAATGCAATCTAAGCCAATCAATTTCGTATTCGTTCTTTTAATTGCAACCTTTCATAGTGCTTACGCAACTACCCAAGATGGATCGCTTGAAGATGGCTATGGACTGATTTCACTAAATAAATTCAATGAATGGGAAGAGATTACCTCTGTACGTCTTGAGGAATTAAAAGCGGCACACAATGTTGGAATGATACGAAATGATACAGGAATTCGACATTTACTAGATATTAAGCTCAAGAATACTGCTGAATGTAAGTTCCGAGAGCTGACCTATAAGTCAGGTGAAGATGGCTATAGGTGGGACTTATTTAGACTCAACTTCGAAGTTTCAAATGTTCGCAATCAATTTATGAAATATTCGAACGATGACTTTTTACGGTTGGGAGTAATACCACAAGTTTCTGACACAAAAGCAAGCTCAACCAAGCTGATAAAGGCGGGTGCATCTACTTACACTCGTTTTAAGGGTTGGGAGCACCGCTACCGTCATGAATTTAACGGCGAGCGTGGTGGTAAGGTTATTGCTGAAACATGGACAATCAGTATGCCTTTTGCTTCCAATCCTAGTGCTACTAGACGCTTCCTTGTTGCAGAGTGCTCGCTAAATGGAACTCTAGAAGCTGTCGATGCTGTAGAGCGCCTGCTGACAGGTTTGGATTTCGATGGTGACATCTCAAAGCAAAATGCTGATTCAGAAAAAAAAGAGGTTGGAAAAAAAAGGAGTGAGCTAAATTTAGCTAATTCTGAGGTTAATCAAACTGTCAATGCTGGGATTCAACAAGATAAATTTAATGAGTATTATGTTTTGGCAGGAAAAGGCGACGCTAATGCTCAAAACAAGGTTGCTTTATCTTATGTGAATGGAAATGGTGTAGCAAAAGACTTAGCTAAAGCATTTACTTGGTTTGAAAAAGCCGCTAATCAAAACCACCCGGAAGCGCAGTTTTATTATGCAAAATTTATTCTCAACGGTCAGTTCACAGAAAAATCTCCTGAAAAAGCACTGCTATGGTTTAAAAAATCAGCTGAGCAAGGCTATGCAGATGCACAAAATGCATTAGGAACGTTGTACATGATTGGCCTAGGTACAAAAGTGGATTATGTTGAAGCGTCGAAGTGGCTTAAAAAATCAGCTGTAGCCGGTAATGCTGAGGGTATGTATAACCTTGCGCAGCTTTATGAAAAAGGCAAAGGCTTAGATCAAGATAGTCATCAGGCTATATATTGGTATGAGCAGTCCGCAAGTAAAGGCTTCGCATTTTCTGAATTCGAACTCGGTGTTGCCCATGCTCATGGTCTAGGTGGGTATAAAAAAAATGAAACAAAGGCAATGGAATGGTATGAAAAAGCAGCGAAAAAAGGCATCAGCGTAGCGCAAGCAAACCTAGCAGAGATTTATTTGGCTAGAAAAAATCAAGATTATAAAAATATATACCAAGCCGTATCATGGTTCAAAAAAGCCGCTGAACAAGGACTACCAAGATCTCAGATGATGTTAGGTTTAGCTTATCTAAACGGAGAAGGCATTTCACGCGATAAGCCATTAGGACTTGAATGGTTGATCAAATCATCAAACAATGGATACGAGCCGGCAAAAGCAGCGCTTGTTGATATAAGAAAGGCTCATGAGAATAAAACAGAAACTCTAGCCAACGAGTATCGAGGAAAGATTAGTACTTGGCCAGAAATTGTTGTTGCTCAACTCGAGCGATCAGCCATCAAGGGTGATGCGACTGCACAAGAAAACTTAGCGATAGCACACCAGTTTGGCTTGCTAAGAATTCCTAAAAATCCATCCATAGCTGCGGACTGGTATCTAAAGTCTATTGGTTCAAATGTTACCAAGTACAATTTTGCTGTGCATAGAAATTTAGGCTTAATATACATGCAAGGCACAGATCAAGTCTTACAAAAACAAGAAAGCGATCTTTCAAAAATAAAGCTAAATATCGATCAATTGGCTGAACAAGGTGACATGGCTGCAATCAAATTTCTTGCTCGATTCTATTACAATCTGGGTGATGGGTATGTAAGTCTTAATAAGGCAAAGTACTGGTATGAAAAAGCAGCTAATACTGGTGATTTAGGCTCGCAATTGGCGCTTGCAAGACTATACACATTCAGTGCTCCCAATGAAGAGGGAGCTGATGCTAAACCAGATTATGTTAAGGCGGTGCACTGGTACAAAAAAGTAGTGATACACGATTTGCCATATGCGCAATACGAGCTTGCGAAACTATATTTAAATCGTCATATTTCAATTGGTAACAATCAAGAAGCCATGAATTTACTGAAAATGGCTGCTGATAAAAATATTCTTAACGCCAAACTTGATTTAGCAAACGCTTACAAGGAAGGAGTTATAACCACGCAAAATTATGCACTTGCGATGGAGCATTTTCAAAAGTTGGCAACACTTACATATCCTTCTGAAATTTTCCGAGAAGATATCTTTTATAGTTCAGCCATGTCGGTAGCAGATATATACGAAAATGGTCTGGGCGTTCCAGTTAGCAAGGTGAACGCATATGCTTGGCTCAATCTTGTACTTGAGCGTCTGGATAGAAAATTGCTATCAACAGATAAGCTTAAAGGAAGTGTAAGTATGGGTAATTCATACATGGGTGGCGGATACTTATCAACCCATAACCCTGAAGTAGATAGTCCCACTGGTTTTTCTCTTGGTATCGGCACTGATTCACCGAAAGTTAAAGAAAATGAGGTTAAGAACCGTTTAAGCCTCCTGCATAAAAGCATGACGCCCGATGAAGTCAAACTTGCAAAAGAGATACTTAATCAATTGAAAAATGGTAGCTTTAAGGTAACAAACCACTACAACCAAGTGGTTAATCAACGAGAACGAGGTGTCTAATGACAACAACAATTAAACAATCACTAGCACTTGCTGTTACCCTCATATTCCCCCTGAGCTGTATTGCTGAAGATGTAAACCCTGCATCCGTAAGATTGCCTGCCATTTACCATGTTTGGGGAGATTCTGTTGCAGATAAACCTTCGATAACGATTGAAGAAATTGAAAAGTGCATGGGGGAAGACAACACACTTCGTCAAGAAGATGAGCGCTTTAAAATTGAGGCAAAATTAATAAACGAAGAGACTGCTAAAGCAGAGTCTCTGGTTAAAGATAACCAAGCTGCTAGGCTCGTTTTAGATAATGAGGCTACGGCAATACAAGCTGAGAAGTTATTGATGGACAATCGATTTGGTGAGATTGATCGTAAAAAAGCAGAGTTCGCAGCAATGACAACAAAAAAGGTGGATGCTGCAACAGCAAAAAAAATAAATGCGCAGATTGATCAACTGAATAAGGACATAAAACAACAAAATGCAAATTCGCTAGTTTTGAATGAGCGAATTCGCCAATTTCAACAGAAGCAAACTCTGTTTAATGATGACTTAACTCCCCTAAAGAGCAAGCTAGAAAAAGTTAATGAAAATACGCAGCAATTTAATGTTCGTCAAAAAGCGTTTAATGACAAAGTTCTTGCCTTTCGGGCTCAATGTGAGGGCGAGAGAAGGCTTGAAAAATAAAGTTTAATAACGATACCCAATTTTTTGGGTTGTCGTTAATTAATTACAAAATCCCCAAAGCGGACATTTTTAAAACTCAACAGACAGCTCAAACCAAGCTCATCTATCTTGGTATTCCTGAGCGTTCCTAATCCAAGCTCTGCAAGATTAGATCTATGCAACTATAAGATGTGATTAATTCACCCTTTCCAAGTGCCACCGTATCTGTATTCAGGTAACTTTTTTGAATCCAAACAGCATGCATCGCATACAAACACCCAAACTTTTCCTTTTTTTAATTGTATACGATACATAACTGAGAATTCTTTCGTACATACATGGCATGTTTTCGTTTTCAATTTATCACCAAATCAAAGTTATACGACGCATGTTAAACAAAACTATCATCAGCAAAGCTTCTTGTTTATTGCCAGAGTTTGCAGATATCGTAAATGGCGTTAGTTCATTACTTATCAATTCACGCAGTAATAAAAATCCATGAACGGACGAGTTAAAAAGAAACAAATAGCCATTCAAGTTAACTCTTACCCTTTAGTTTTAATGACTGAGGAAAGTGTATGCCCATTATGCATGCGGCTAATTCCTAAGTCACAGCGGGATGCACATCATCTCATTCCAAAATCGCGAGGTGGTGTTGATACTGTCATTTTACACAGAGTTTGCCATCGGCAGATTCATGCTACGTTGACTGAAAGCCAACTGGCACGCCATTACTCAACGATTGAGGCTTTAAAGAAGCACCCTGAAATATCCAAGTTTATTAAATGGATTAGCAATAAACCTGCTTATATTCAGACCGCAATCAAGCGAAGCCGAGATAAAGGATTTTTATAAAAGAATTTTATAACCTACACGGAAAACAATTGCATTCATGGCTAATGCAATCATTATGGCTTCAGAGCCCAGTCACCATTTCCTCTTACGCTCAAAGGCGTCTAGTAAATTACGGGCGATTCAAGTAAGGTTTGGATTACTATTCCGACTAAACAAACAAATAGCGTGTAATCTAAATAATATAGCACCTGCATTTAACAATTTTATAAGGCAATACAGTGATGACATTCTGTTGGTACAAATCACTTCGTGCTCAAATAGGGTTAGCTTTTTTAGTTTTATTTCTCTTGCTAGCGGCTACACTAGCGCACACCTTTAACTCTCTAAACTTGCGTAAACATGACTATTTGATTCTGAATCTTACTGGGCAATTACGAGTACTTAGCCAAACAATAATGGATCAATCCATTAACTACATCAATCATGCTCCTGATAACTATGAAAACCACAATCGAGACCTAGATGGTTATTGGCCAAACTTACAAGAACAAATCAAGAGCTACGAGAAAATCACTCACGCTTTAGAATCACGAGTCATTGATGCTGAGCTTGGTGGGCACGATGGACACAGCAAAGTTGAGTGCAAATGGAATGAAAGATCACGATTGCAAATGGACAAGACTGCATCTGATTGGAGAAAACTCAAAACAGGCCTAGATGAAAGTTTAGGAAATGACATTAATGCACCACAACTAACCTATGCTGCTCGATATGTTAGTCAAAATGGCCCTAGACTAATTAAATCCTCAGAACAGCTCGCGATGGCCTTTAGGCAAATGATGGAAGAAAAGCTTGATGAAATTCGCACATTTCAATCGATTGCCGCGGCTCTTGGTCTTGCAATCCTTGTGATAATTTTGACTACGCTACAACATTTTATCTTTAGACCATTAAGTGTTGCCACCAAAGGCTTTAGCCTCGTTGCAAATGGTAATTTTGAACATCAGTTGCCAGTGAGTCAAAAAAATGAAATCGGTCAGATGACGATTGAGTTTAATCATTTAACCGAACGACTAAACAGTATGTTTAAGTTAACAGACAGGATTAATCAAGGTAAAAAGTTGGATGAAACATTACAGTTCATTTATGAGGAATTTCAGAGTTTTGTACCATTTGATTGGGTAGGTGTTTTTTATAATAGTCCCGATAATAAGCGGTACTCTCTAGAACGTTGTTACAGTCCCAAACCATTTCACTTAAGAGCAGGAGTCAGTTTTGATGCGCAAATAGGTGGTTTTCGATTAGCGTCAGATGAACCAAAAGCATTTGAATTTGCTAATTATTTGCCTGAAACAGGAAGTATCGATGCTGCGCTTGTACGAAATCATCTAAAAGCGGCTGTATTTCTGCCTTTACTTGGTCAGAGAAAACAACGTGCTGTCATGATATTTGCTGTCAACAGTCAAACTTTTCAACCAAGCCATGTCGAGTTTCTAGCAAACATTGGCACCACTGTAACTCATATTCTAGAAAAAACACTTGTTGTCGAGAGCCTTGTTGCATCAGCTATTGAAGGACTGGCAAAACTTGCAGAAAGTAGAGACCCCGAGACTGGTGATCATCTTTTACGCATGGCGCACTACTCAGCCATTATTGCAGAAGAACTTGGCAGAAATGGACCATACATGAAGAATATCACTCCTGCTTATGTGCGTGATATTTTTCATTTTGCACCTATGCATGATATTGGCAAGGTAGGTATTCGAGATAATGTACTGTTAAAACCAGGTCCACTAGATCCTAAGGAGCGAACTGAAATGGAACAACATCCTTTGATTGGGGGGGAGGTGTTACGTAAATGCGAAGCACAAATGGAAGCACAAGGGCATCAGATATTTCAAATTGCGATTGAAATTGCAGAGTGTCATCACGAAAAGTTTAATGGTAGTGGTTATCCAAGAGGTCTAAACGGCCAAGAAATCCCACTGTCTGCTCGAATAGTCATGGTTGCAGATGTATTTGATGCTTTAACCTCTAAAAGACCTTACAAAGAAGCTTGGTCAATTGAACAGTCTGTTGCTTTTATGAAAAGTCAAAGCGGTCATCATTTTGACCCAGCCATTATTGAGGCATTTGAAAGATCTTTGCCAGATATGCTTGTTATATATGAAGAGCATAAACATGTATGAGGTCGTTTTGTAAAAGCGCTAAAGTGTATTCAAATATACAGATTGAATCGCTAGCAGTTTACTTGACGATTCCGAGTCGAAATAATACAAAAATCCCCCAAGCGGACTGTTACATAAAACTTATATCACCTTAAGAAATTTCAAAAGTTTTAATCATGCTTAAAAGGAGAGTTGTCCATTGAAAGGTTTTATCTTTAAATTTTAATTTCCTACTCGAACAAATAGGGTTATCTTTGAACATTCATTTTGATTATTATTTTCAATAAAACATAAAAAAAGGCCACATCCTTAAAGATGTAGCCCATAGACGTGTTATCAAATACTTAAACTGAGTTTTTGGATTTATAACGTGTAATACCTGCGATTCCAAATAAACCAAGGGTTAACATGGCCAAGTTGCTAGGTTCTGGTACTGCAGTCGTAATAGTTACCCGATAAGCAAGAAACATGGTGTCTATATCTTTACCATCGTTGTAACTAGTGCCCACCTGAAACCCATTGGTAGTTGCAAAGTCATTATCATTGGCAATAAATAAGAAATAATCATTTGGTCGACTAGGATCTAAAGTGGGTAGCAAAGCCAACCCTTCCCATTTTTCAGATAAATTATCCAAACCTGCCTGAACGCCATTAACTAGGCCAAAACGTGCCAAATCAGCGTTATTGTTAATATCCAGAAAAGGTGTATAAAGTGCTGGGGTAATCGCTGGATTCAACACGCCACCTGGTGCAATTACTGATTCAAAACTCTCGTCAAGAATGTTTGTTGCATCACTAATATCAATCACATCGACCCGACGTAAATTGGATGTTTGTGTCCCAACTTGAAAACCATTACTGTCTCTGGGTAGGATCAATAATTGAGTATCTGAGAGCGCCAGAATCTCACTCTGTGCAGCAACTAGTGTAGCTGTGCCTTGCTGAAATTTTGGTAGTTGTACTGCATACTCACCAGTGATTGAAATCTGGTCTAGATTGCTAACATCATAAGTAAACAAGCGAGTGTTATCTCTTGTTGCCGCGTTAGCAAGATCTTGTCTAGCAGCGCTTTGCAATGATACAAATAAGGTTTTGCCATCGGGTGAAAGCGACAACCCTTCAAATCCTTGATTATTAGCACGACCAAAAGTCGGATTGGCTGGAGAAGGGCCAGATTGTCCAGTCGCCGGATTATTTGAACTGTAATCGTTCACGCCGTTACGTACTGGCCTTACCGAGTTGGCGACTGGCAATGCTCCTATAAATTGACCGTTTTCTGAAAATCGATAGATAGATGGACCATACTCATCACTAATCAATCTTGAACCGTCAGAAAGTATCACAATACCTTCAGCATCAAGTGAAAGTTTTCCATTAAAGCCTTGTGGAAGTTCAGGAAACATTGCAGTTGCAGGCCGTGCCCCACCCGTAGCTACTCCACCAGGTACTGGGTCAATACCACTTAAGGGACGTGTATTGCCATTGGACAGGTTTTCATAAAGCAATGTTGATTGTGTAAGGGTAAGACCAATTTGATTCTGATTTAGTCCGCTGACGCCACTTGTTACAGGTGTAAAATCTACAGCGATGGTATTAATACGAGCAGTATAGTCAATCGTTCCTGCAACATTGTAGCCTCTGTCTGGTGAAGCATAAAAAATACCTGTGTAACTGTCACCAGTTCTAGTCCATGTGGACGCATCAGCCACTAGTCCAGAAATAGATCCAAAGGTTTCGCCATGCTCATCAAGAAGGTTTGCAGCCATTCGACCAACCCCAACTAATCCGTGTACTTCAAAAGACGTTCCGTTCACAAGCGTCTCAGCAAATGCTGACTGTATACCCCCCAGAAGAAACATACTCGCAAACGACAACTGGTAAAGCTGTGATAGTTTTCTATTCATTTAACATACCCTCCTTAATGTGTTATTAGTAAATATTAATGAACTTTTTTTACAAGCCATTCAAAAACGAATATAGGGTAAATAAATAAAGGGCAATGTTAAGTATTTGTGAAATACGGCATATTTAGCGGTGGTTAGTAATAATGGAAAAATTGAATCACCAAAAATTATGTAGCTGAAAATTACATATTTTCTCGAATTTTTTTATATCTTCCCTAGTGGTCATTTGATAAATCGTCATTGAGGACATTAAGTCAGAATTTTCACTTGGATTATCATAACCAACTGATTAAATTTCCTAAATATGTTTTGATTACTATTTATACTTTTTTTAATAACTCCTTTAAATCTTATACTTACTAGTTGTATTCACTCTAAGTCACAGAGTTATCAACAGATTTTGTGAGAAAGAATTTATCAAATTCACAAATTTGTCACACAACGATTTCCCCATACACCTATACTCACGAATTGAACATCTGACGGAAAGTAAATCATGAAAATTAAAGCTCCCGATGAATCTTTCATTAAAGCAGCCAGTAACTTAAATGAAGATGAAAAAGAAAGACTGCTCAGTAGAATGCGTGGCAAATTGACACGTAAGTGGGAAAACCAAAAGCTAGATACCCTGCAAGTGCTCGCAATTCAGTTGGAAACTGAAGATGCTGAGCTGGCGGATTGGCGTGAAAAAATGAGTGAAATTAAAGAGAAAGAGATAACAAATAAGAAAAAATAGAATGTTTAAAGGTCTGCATTGTCCCCATATCTGCAGATAAATTCGCATAGCAGATGTCAAATATCAATTAAAACGGGAGCCGTAGCCCCCGTCATTTTTTCTTTAAATCTATTAATATTATTGAGCGCTACGGCGTTTTGCTGTAGCACCAATAATCCCTAAACCTGCAAGAAACAGTGCATATGATTCAGGCTCAGGTACTGGAGTTGTAATCGCTGTGTATTGCAAGCTTAAGAACCCGTTCCCGTTAAATGGAAGCTGCCAACCGTTGCCTGGGATGTTGCTTAGAAATGCATGGCCAATACCAAAACCAGATATATCTCCTGTTGTTTGGGTACGTGATAGTTGAATGCCCGTCACATTTAAATCGCTACTAGTTAAGTACGCAATATATTTTGTGTCTGAATTTAAGCTCAAGTCCAAATTCTCGAAGCTAATAGTTGTAAAGCCACCAGCCGCATTATAGATTGAAGAAGCATTGCTGATTGTAGTCAGTAGACTAGGACCTACCAAGTTTGTTGCTTGGTTTTTAGCATTTGTATCTGGATTCCACTGCGCTACGTTTAGTTGTAGTGATGCTGATGTATTGCCGATTGCGTAGAAGCTAAAAGAAGATAGTGATTCATCCGAAGTTACGGAGAACACTTGACCTACCTTAGGCGAATCACCACTTGGGTTAGCTGCATTTCCAAATGATACAAATGGAAGGCCAGTTGAAGCGCCACTTGGTACATTAGTATAAGTTGCAGCTGATACATTACCTGAGAGGGCCAAAAATAAGCCTGCAAGAACATTAACTTTAAATACTGATTTGTTCATAAATACATCCTTTAATTAAATAGGTTGGCTCACTGAGTTTGTGAATTCATACAGTCGTAGTTAGACGAGTCAAGTGTGAGAAATGAGTTATTAACTTTAGAAACTACTTGAGTAGTAATTTACTCTTGGCGTGTGACTTGGGTTTGAAGGAATCTTAGTTTTAATAGGCCGAACGTACTGCTAACGATCACTTGAATAAGTCATATTTATAACAATACGTAGTTCATGATGGATAGCTCTTGATGAGCGTAATCAGCTTTAAATATATTTTTCTTACGTACTTTAGATATTTCTACCAAAGTGAATAATATGTTAACGATTAACGCAATTATCTATCTGTATCGGTCTTTTATCTGTTGACGCATAGGCGTGCGGTCAATAATCTACTCTAACAAAGCAAAACGGACCTGAATCAATATTGATTGCTAAAGATTAGTTGGTGAGAGCACTTTACTGGTTGACACATCTCGCTATACCAAGCAAAGTAAAGTGACCAGTGACATTCAACAACTATCAAAAAGGAGTGTAAATGAATAAATCAGAATTAATTGCAGAAATTGCAACGCAAGCAGGTATCACTAAAGCAGAAGCCGGACGAGTGATTGATGCCACTACATCCGCCATTACAGACTCACTCAAGAAAGGCGAAGCCGTTACCTTGATTGGCTTTGGTACCTTTAAAGTAAGTAAACGTGCTGCACGCACAGGCCGTAATCCGCGCACTGGTGCAGAACTGAAAGTAGCTGCACGCAATGCACCAGCATTCACAGCAGGTAAAGCACTTAAAGACGCAGTGAATTAAACTTTAGTCTCATCAAAATAGGGTTGTTAATTACTGAATTAACAACCTGATCCACCACATTTCAGGCCCGGAAATTTTAAATGAAGATTGTTAGTTTAAGCCGAGTTAATTAAGCCCAAGGTCTAGTTTATCTCCAACTGTTGAATCCCCAAAGCGGACACCCTACGCTTGCCATACTCCGAAGCCTGCACTACGCAA
>ENA-UOXP01000547-UOXP01000547.1-mixed-culture-metagenome-genome-assembly--contig:-NODE-547-length-29495-cov-36.562602_pt1 | contig 29495 bp, 25 predicted proteins | sample MGYA00238161_ERZ761639 | MGnify/ENA primary metagenome ERZ761639 (study PRJEB28913, sample SAMN08776760) | mixed culture metagenome | isolation source: Freshwater growth medium | place: USA...
GGGGTTTGGGGGTATCCAAGCGCGGTCGCAAGTAGGGCTCGATATACGTATCTTGTGTGTATCTTTAAATGTATCACGCATGTATCTGACTTGTATCGTGATTGTATCTTGTGTGTCATGTATCTGGATACATGCAGGATACATCAAGAAAACATCAAGATACATCAGGATACGTATCCGATAGGAGCCCCCCCCCAAAAGGAGAAGAAACCCCCCCTGACCCCCCTGTGTGTTGGCTAGTGTGTAGGGGGGTCCGACGCGTGCGTCGCCCTCCTGCCCTTTGGTCGCGCCGTGGGGACTGCGCGAGGATGCCGATCCCTCTAGGTGAGGAGAGCACGTGAGTGCTGACGAGGTGTGTGTTGTGTGAACGCCCACGGGGGCGCGTGTAGCGCGCGGTGTGACTATAATACGGAGATTGCGTACGTAGTCCTAGTGACGAAACACTAATTCCTAGTTCGTGGCCGTACAAGGTCGACCCCGTATATACTGTTCCCGGTTACAGTATACTGTACTGTACCCTCTCGACTCCCCCACACCGCCCGAGCGCCGAGGCGCGCTGGAACCGCATCAACGCCGCCTCCATCCGCACCGTCATACTGACTGTATGCTCACCTCATTCGCATGGGTAAATCAAGTGGTCGAGATCAAGGCTAATGGCTCACTCTGCCGCACCGGGTACTGTGAAGTCACAAAGGCAGCATCTGCTAGCAACTGCAAGCGAGGCCACAAAGGCTCGTGGGCGTTGAATGGCCCTAGGCACCGGAGCTCGTGGGAAGCAGCTTTTGACTACTGCGCGAAGCGCTGCACCAACTGCCAGCGCTGCCGCTACATATCAGTTTCGATTCAGTGGAATGACTGCTCGTGGTTCCATGAGTGCGACATGGACGCGCTGAAAAACGCACCTACGGGCTTCAAGTCGGCTATGCTGGAGAAGCGCATCTCGGCCTGCAAAGACACGAAATGGGAGAGTACGCGAATTCACAGCTGCACCTACACGAAAGCCACTCGGCATGCAAATCTTACGAAGATGGTGTGGCAAGGCAAGCCGGTGCTCCAGATGATTTGCAGCCAGCATGCCACCTATCGCCCTTCGAGCTCGGCCGCTGAACGCTGGCTCGTCACGTACCCTCACCCCAGCAACGGGCTAGGCAACCGACTCGCGGGGCTCCGGGCCAGCTTTGAGCTCGCCCGGGCGTCGGGTCGCAGTTTGGCGATTCGCTGGGGTGAGTGGCTCGAGGGGCCGTATCTGCAACCTGCGGACGGCTCCACACCGAATGGGACGTCGGCAAAGGTGCTTGGACTCGTCAACAGCGGACGGCTTATGGGCGACTTGTGGATGCAAGGGCCGTACTCCGATGCCGATGGCAAGATTGGTTGGCGATTCCCTTACAGACTCACCATTACCAACCTACCCCTGGACGCGGCCGAGGCGAGGGCGGCCAGCGACGGGTACCGTGGACAGATGTGCGCTCCCATGATCCAGCACCTGTTTCCACGGGTCAAGGAGCACTTCACCGCGGTTCAGACGTTCATCAACCTGTCAGCGACGAGCTCGCATCCAGTCGTCGTGACCCATGGGCTCTTCCAAGACGCAGTGCACCCGCTCTGGAAGCAGAGAGACGCCGTCCCGATCGCGTACGCGCAGTATCGTCAGTTTCTCGCGCCGACGCCTGCGCTCGTCCAAGCGGCCTGTACCCACCTCAAAACAGTCAATCTCTCGTTTCGTCGGCCATGGATTGGGCTGCAGCTCCGAGTCGATGTCGGCGGTGGCAATGAGTTCAGGCAGCTGATGCGGGGCTGTCTGGTGGTTGGCGGACGAAACTGCAAGCGGTGGGATAGGCACGCGTGGCCCCAAAAGAAGAATCTGACGAGTAGAGACGAGCGCAGCATCGACGACGCCGTCCGCTGTGCCCTTGAGGCACGCAATGCCTCGTGCCGACAGCGGTCGATCATGTGCAATGCGCCGATCTTTGTGTCGAGCAGCTCGTGGCAAGCTCTGAGGCATGCCATCCACAAGTTGGGGCCCGATGCGAGATACGCCCCGAACGAGGATTTTGGGTTCCACAGCGCGCCCGGTCATCACCTGCCCCCTCTGCTCGAGATGGCGGTGCTCTCGGCCTCGACCGTCCTCATTGGGACAGCCGGCTCAAGCTTCGCTGTGGAGGCGGGAAACCTGGGCAACCTGACCGTTATCCTGAGAGACTTCCACCTGTTCCACGCAGGACCCGCAGAACTGCGGCAGGAGCAAGGGAGTTGTGACCGTCCGGAGCTCGGCAGGGGGCAGAGCCTGCTCTTGTCACGAGGCATGTGCCGAGACATACAAAGCGTCGTGTCGGAATAGTGTCGGGAACGGCAACGGCATTGAGCATCAAGGCAGCGATGTCCGGGGGGGCGGTGGCGAGAGACGAGTGTGAAGAAGGGGATTGTGGCGAGAGTGGGCGCTCGCCAAGAAGGACCGGGCGGTCCGGACCAGGCGGTCGGGAAGATGCACGGCATTGGGTGGGGAAAAAGAAGAACTGCAGCCGGCTGATGCCTACATGGGCGCGGGCGCGAGGACGGGTTGAGGCGTCTGCGATGGGAAGGCAACAAGGCATCGAGGTCGATGCCGGCTGAGGGGCCGAGTCTGTCGAGTGACGGACGGGGCCGGCCATTCGTGACGAAACGAAGTGGCGTGATGGAGTGAAATGTGTTGCGCGCCCTGGCGGGCACGCCTGTGTCTAGGGGTGATCGACACCGGCGGGCGCCGCTTCGGGCCGTAACCCCTCAAAAATACAGCTCCGCGAACTATCTGAATTCGCAACGACGCCGCCGATGCGACGCGTATGAGCCTGTCGAGGCTGACTCTATCTTACATGCTCTGTTACATTGGAAGAGAATACACGTATCTTACATGTATCTCAATGTTTTGCATTTATTCTACACGTAACCTGAATCTCCCTACCCTAAAGGAGTCCAAGATACACATACAAGTACACATAGGGGATACATATCAGATACATCAAGATACATGTATCTTGCGCGCTTCCTTGGTGTCACTAAAAGGTGTCACACTGGATACATGTACATATCAAGATACATCAGGATACATGTACATGTATCCTGGACTCTTCATCAAGATACATCAAGATATACCGAGATACAAAATCAAACTTAAGGCTTTAATGCGGTTATTCAGAGGGACAAGTTGGGAAGGCGGAGAGGACAACAGAAGAGATGGACTACATGTACGGTCCTGCCCACACGCCCCGCTCACGCGCGTGGGATTTCCGTAACCACCTTGACGAATTGCCCAAAGCAACTGGTGCATCTTTCCTTGTGTGGAAATTGTCGAAATTTTTCTCTGGGCATCCCACACTGTCCGGAACGTCCGATCACCGTTAAACATCTTCTCTCCTCTGCATCAGCTCACAGGCCTCAGCCGGCTCAGGGCACAGCGCGCACCCCACAGGCATGTGTCGGTCCCCCCGCACTTACAATGCGCATCCATCACCCTCTGCTAGATATGGGAGTGCATGCACCGTCTCAAAGGACGGCTCCGTTCCCCTCGGTCAACACAAGTACTGGTACTCGCTCTCTCGGGCTACGACGGCCTCCTACTCAATTTCGCTAGTGAGGGGTCGGTCACTGCGTCACTCCCAGCACACAGGGTGATCTCTGGTGCTCGCTGCCCTATACTACCGGGCGGGATTGTGATAGGCAATCAGGTGGGGGGAGGGGGGAGGGGGGAGCTGGGTTAGGGTTTTGTCAACCGTCGTCATAACTCTGCCGTCGTTCGGTTGTCTTGCCGCAGCCTCAGGTCTACGGTCCGTGCGTGGGTAGCGCTTCTGTCAATCATGTCGATCATCCGCGATAGGGATATCGGTCTCGTCTTCCGACGTCGCGCAGCGCGACCGGTGCGATGTGCATCCGGTTCGCGGTTCATCAGGAACACTTTGTCAATGTGTACAGATGAGAGACTGAGTTGCGTGCCATGCCGGTGTCGGTCGATCATGCATTGGTCACGTCCGGTCTCAGTCGGTTTCGCATGGGATACCACAGTTTACCGTTTAGCCATGATATTCACGTGATAGTGTGACGCCTGTAAAACGTCTACAGCACCTCCACCGGGATCTCCCGCGCCCCTTTTGCTTTCGCCTCTATCTATCTCCGTCAGCGTCACGCACTTTAGACCACGATCCGACAGGCCCTGGAGCACCATTGTGAGCGCCTCCAGCGTGTGTTCTCGGTGGCCTCGCTCTGGCATGTGCAAGATGACAATCGAGCCTGCCTTAGCCTGGCGGAGCAGCGTCCGCGCCACCCAATCGGCGTCGCTCACTGCCCAGTCGTCGCAGTAGGCGTCGCCGATGGCGTGGCGAAGCTTCAATCGCACGATCGCGCGACGCATGCTCGACGTCAGGACGCCCTGCGGCGCACGGAACCAGCGGACGGTGGCGCCCGATTCCGCCTCGATCACGTCATTCGACTCCTTGAGCGCCCTCTCAAACTCGTCAGGCATGAGCTTCGAGTATCCAAACTTGTCCTCCTCCATGTGGTTGCCAAACTCGTGGCCGGCAGCGACGACCCTGTCGGCCCCCAACGAAGCCAAATACTTGGAGCACACGAAGAACGTGCACCGCGCATCGTGACGCTCGAGCAAGCTGAGCACCTCGCTCACCAGGCTCGTCTCCACCCCGCCACGCGCCAGCCCATCGTCGATGGTGAGCGCAACCACGCCTTCGACGCCTTCGAAGTAGAAGGCAGTATCGCTGTAGGTGGAAATGCGGCTGACGAGCCAGCCAAGCTTTCGTGTGCCAACTGCCGTCGCGCACGTCCACAAGCACTTGAGAGCGGGCTCCAGCATCGCCCGCGCTTTCACAGCCCCTAATTTGGAAAAGGTCTGTTGCTTGAAGGAGTCATGTACCGTTCAAATGACTCTACCGGTAACGATCGCGAGCACGTTGGAAACTCATCACGCATCTCGCTCGAGGATCCTTGAGCACCATGTCGACTCGGCTCGGGCCGGCGATTATTCACCTGCTGCAGTTCTACACGGTCGTGCTCAGCATCCTGGGTGTCGGCCTGCCCTTCGTGCCTGTCGTGGTGGTGCTCGTCTTCCCTTTCATCACTGCCGGCTTCATCGTCAAAGACGGCCGAGGCCTTCCAAAGCACTGGCATCGCTTGCCGTTTTCTCTTCCGACGACCATATTCGTGGACATCCCAGTGGGCAGCGCGTTCTTCGTGCTCAGCGCGTTCTCCATCCTCGTGTTCCATCCTGCTGCACACGTGGTCATGGAGCTGCTGCACGTGCTTGGGCTCCTGCGAGGGATTGGTCAAACACAGACGAGGCCGCTTGACGAGGAAGCGGCCGGCACGCCGGCGTCGAGCGCACCAATCTCCATCCAGAAGCAGCGATCGAGCGAAAATATGCAACTCGACGGTAACCGGTACCGGCAGCCCGATTCCTTGTGGGCCGCGCTGGAGAATGGCGACGTCCGCCTTGTGAGCCTCAAGTGGCTCACAGCCCTCGCAGAGAGGGGTGGCACTCTGGCGCGGCGGCAAGAGCTCCCCGAGGAGGCTTTCATCGACTCTGCGCGGCTGAAAAAGATCGAAGCGGGTGCCAAGGCCGCCTTCTACGTAGAGGGCTTCTTTCTGGCCGTGGCAGCGGCGGCAGGTAAGCCACTCTTCACGGCTGTGAAAGATGTCCTCGTGGCTCTCGTGCGTCGGAAACGAAATGTCGATCATCTGGTGCCCATCGTCGCGGTTTCATACATTTGGCTCGAGGCGGCGCACCCGGATCAGCATGGCGCCCAGCTGCGGCTCATGTTCCGAAAGCTTCGGGAGCTCTATGGTCGCGGTGGGCTGCTCGGTGCATGCCAGCAGTACGGCTTCTCAGACATGGGCGTGTTCATCGATTGGGCGTCCCTCTACCAGAAAGACCCCCAAAAGTGGCAAAGTTGGATGGATGGGCCCGCTCGCTGGAAGAGCGACCAGGACCTGGCCGTAGTGGCCGTGGACGGGCCGAAGATGGTGGCCGAGCGGCATGCGTACAATGAGAGCCGAAGCTCGGAGGAAACGGCTGCGTTCCGCCGCGCGCTGGAGAATACAATGGATTTGTGGTACGGCCATGGCGCGACGACGGTCATTCTGCTCACCGAATTGCCGGACGAGCTCCCGATCGGGTTCGATGTTACACGCACGTATGCGGCGCGAGGGTGGACCACGTTTGAGCAATGCAGTGCGGAGCTCGCGAAGAGCTTCAAGCTCAACAGGGCGCAGTGGAAGCTGGTGATCGACGTGGGCCTGGATGGGAACGAGGGCAAGGGCGGTGCGCGCCGGCGGCTCCCCACGACGCCGGAGCGGATGGAAGCACTCCTCGAGACTCGGCAGTTCACCAACGGTGCCGACAAGGGGGCAGTCCTCGAGCTCTACCGAAGGACGGCCTCGGCGGTGCTCGGGACAATTGTGTCCCTAAACTACCAGGGCCTCGCGCTGCAGCAGGATGACGAGTGGTGCTCTCCCTCGCGCCTGTCTGAAGCGTTGAACTACTGCTCAAGCTTGGAGAGCATCACTCTGACCGCCACCAGGTTGAGCGACGAAGGCATGGCAGCTCTGATGGATGCGCTGGATCCCGACGCCCTCCCAGCTCTCAAGATCTTGGACTGTAATTTTAATCGATTCGGGGTCGTCGGCGTCCGCACGCTCACTGGCGCGTTTCGCCGCGGCGTGGCGCCGAAGCTGGAGTTTCTGGGCCTCTCTGGCTGCCTCTTTGGCGATGCCGGCGCCTCGTCGTTCGCCATAGCCCTCCAGTCTGGCGGCCTGCCTTCGAAGCTGGCCCTGGTGGATCTCAACCTAAATGACATCGCCGACGAGGGGGGCATGGCACTGGCTGCCGCGCTTGAAGTCTCCGGCTCGAAGTGCCGCATCTTCCTGGCCAACAATCGTATCGGCCTTGCGGTTCAATCGGCGCTCCTCTGCGCGCTGGAACGCACGCACGGCCTGACGATCATGCACGCATGCGCTGTACTCGCGCTCAACCCGCCTTTCTATCCGCCCGCCGCCGCCCGTGCCACCGGACGGGGGATGCGGCTCTACTTTGAGGCCGGCCGAATCGCGTGACGTACGAGTGAGATCACGAGACTGTGCACCGTGAGGATCGTGACCAATATCGATAAACTGTTAGACGGTGTCTCGCGTGAAAGTCACTTTTAACGGCCGGAACCTCTGAGTAATAACGCTACAGTCGGTGTCCGGAAACTTGCCAGCGCCACACTGGCAAGCTCACCGAAGCATCACAGGCGCGCCTGCCTCTCTTCTCTCGAGAGCTGCGTAGCTGCGGCCGAACAGCACTGAACAACATGGCACGCAATGAAATGCGGAAAAGGCAGGGTCAACCCACCCCCCGGCCCCGTCGCTTGCCTTTCGCAGGCATCTTTCCTGGTCGAGTTGAAGAATGATCTGAGAATTCGCTATACGCCCATCGGCGACTTCATGGGTGATCCCATCCGCGCAAAGGGGCTAATTGGAGTGCCACTTCGCTTGTAGTACGCGGCCTCGAGCTGCGCGAGCCGCTCTTCCAACTCCTCGCTCCCATCGAATCTGTAACCGGGGATTTGCTCGACGATCGTCTTCTCGGCATCCATGATGTAACTCTCCATCGGAAGATCATTCGCGTCGTTGCCAAACGGCTGCTCGATCTCAACGGCCATCTGCTCGATGGAGAGAAAGAGGAAGGCCAGAAGGGAGTGGGCGGGCACTGCGAGCCAGCCAAACTTGCCCACGAGCGCAAACGGCAGCGTGAGAAGCCACACGATCAGAAAGGAGCGCAGCGTGGTTACATAGCTGTACACCATCGGCGTGTCTCGGATCTTCAAGCAGTTCTGAAACGCGTGGTTGATTTCCTGGAGCTGTTGGGACGTCTCGTCATAGTGCGAAATCGACATGCCTTTCCTAGCACCGGCTGCAGTCTCGTCGGGCAGGTTGCTCCGCACGGTGCTCAAGACCTCCTTGAGAGCCATCAGTGGCGGGTTGTGCGATCGGTTCAGCTTGCACACGAACACCCAATCCATCCGACCGCCGCACTCTTCCTGAACGATCTTCCCCCCTCGTAGATGCGCCTTGCACGCCATCAGCATCGCCATCAGCTGCATCAGGACAAGCTCGGTGGCCTCCGGGCTGCGCAGGATCGGCGCGGTGCACGCAGCAATATTGCAGGCAGATGATTTGATCGTCTGCCACGTGCACCGCGCTTCCCACCATCTGTTCATCGAGGCGTCAGTCCGCATGACGACGAGGAAGGAGAGGGCACTGCCCATGACGACGTGCGCGTCTAGCGGCATGTCAAAGTACTCTGTATGATGCGGAAAGTAAGCCACGTAGCAGCAGCCGAGAGTGGTGGCTATGGTAGATATCATCCATGGCCAGAACATGAAGTCGCCGACGCGGTACGAGATGGTGGGCAGCCAATATAACGGCTCATATAGGTTGAAGCCGGACAGGGCTTCTTGATAGTACTCGGTAGACAGCCACTTGATGTCCTGAGGTAGCAGCGGGAGGCGTGCCGGCACGTTCTTGGGGTACTCTGCCATGATCACAATGTGCAAGCACACGAGTTTTGGGGCTCACAAAACTGCTCACAACATACAAGTTTGAGCTCTTTTTGGCAGCTCACATCGGCGCTTTCGATGATTGGGCAATTAGATTTGGATCGACCGTCTGTGACGGCGGCGCATCCTTAATCCACTCCCTGGATACCACTACGTAACGCACCGGTCGAATACCGGTCGAACGCTTCGGCTGCCTGTCGGGGGGGCGCGACTATCTTCCTACCAAGATCCAAGATGCAAGAACCAACTGCGCGACTCCCTCTTCCTCTTCGACGTGTTCATCCACCGCTCGTCCGTCGTCGCGCGCGAGCTAAAAGTTAAAATCAAGCGAGTCTACACAGAATCATGGAAAGAACGCGACCGGTTAAACAACTGTAGTCTAGTGACGCAGTGTATATACTAGACTGTGACGTGGGACGGTTTATACATTATAGTGCGGTGGAGAGCGAAGCACCCCCTCTGGGCTCTGTGGCCGCTGGCGCGACACGGCATGCATGCTGCCAGCGTCCACGCTCAACTCGACGCGGTCCATTCGCTCCTCAGTGCTCCCGCGGGCTCACGCTAGGACTGCTGAGGAATCCGACGCGGACAGCGCTGTTAACGGTTACCGGCGCTCCTCGAGGGCTCAGCGGCCGATTGCCGCCGCCCGCGCCGCGGCCCCGAATGTCATGGACCACGATGGCGCGTGGCGCGGCTCCGGAGCCACCGGCGGTGGCGGTGCTGCCCGGCGCCGTGGGCGGCGCACGCCGTTTCTGTGGGCCACCTTGGTCGTTGTCGGCCATGGGCGGCGCCATCGTGGGCGGCGCCATCGAGGCATGAGTTGGGTGCGCTTGAGGCGGTCGAAGGGGGCCGTCAACGATGATTCGGAAGGGTGAGCCGGCCACGTGCTGCTGATGGAGCGTGATTGCGAGGCTGCAGTGGCCGCTCACGCCGTACGTGCACGTGACGCGGTACGTGCCGTCTCCGCGGTCGTAGACGCGCCCAATAGGGTTGCACGGGCCACGGAACGAGACCAGAAAGTGATCGCCGCCGTGCGTCCTTCGGTTCCCGTGCGCGTCGCGCGCGACGAGGATGAAGCTCGTCGGCTGTCGCACCCTCGCGCGGTGCGTCGCCTCGCCGTACGATTCGCACCGTCGGGGAAGCGTTGCGCCGGGCACAATGTCCACTGTGTACGGCGACCCCCTCAGGGGCACCTCCTCGCTGCCGTCGGTGCCCGAGACGGCGCTTCGCATGGCCACGTGGAGGAGCAGCTGCTCGGCGCGCGTGGCTGTGAAGGTGACGCGCAGTCGCTGCCCATCCTCGCTGGTGCTCACCTTGGGCGTGGCCAGCGGATGGTAATCCGTGGTCCTCGGCGCCGCAGTCGCCTCGCGCACCGCGTCGGCGAGACTCGCCGCGTGCCTCTCTTCCGGATCGGCCCGGAGGCCCAAGCTGGACTGATCTGAGTCGGCCCGAGATTCAATCTCCGAGTCGGCCGAGTCGGCGGTCGCCGGGGCCAGCGCCGCCGCCGCGCCCGCCGCGCCGCCGCCCGTTGCGCCCGTTGGGCTCCGTCGCTCGAGCGTCGCTACAAAGTGTTCGCCGCTCGGAGAACGGGCGTTGCCGAGAGCATCGCGCAGCTGCAGCGAGAGGATCCCGGCCTCGCCCGCGACGAAGGTGTACTCACGTCGTTCGGCAGGCAGCTCGCCGCTCATGCCGCACGAGAGGGGGCCAGGGAGCACCCAGAGTTTATACGGCATGCCGCCCATGGGCAAGGCTGTTCCCTCTTCCTCGGCCCAACGCACGCGCCCCTCCTTGCCGCCGCCACCGCCGCCGCCGCCGCCGCCGCCGCCGCCGCCGCCAGCGCTCTCAGCGCCGTCCTGGGCGGGCGTGGGCGTGGGCCGTTGGAGGATCCACGCATGCACCTCGTGTTCACACGCGACCTCGGGCCGATAGCGCACCAAGTAGCTCCCGTCGCCTTGGTCGACGACCGCGGCACGCTGCGCGAGGCCATTCGCGAGGCAACGCAGCTGCACGGCGACACGCTCGCCGCCCTGAGCCACGCGGTTGCCCGACGAGTCGCGACACACGAGCACAAAGCGCCCTTCCTGGCCGGCGCAGCAGTCGAGGAGGCTGCCCGGCGTGTCGTCGAGCCCGGAGCGGCGAGCATCCACTTGTCCCGCGCGCACGTTCAAGAGGAAAGGCGAGCCGTCGATCGGCTCGCCCCGCAGGAACACGGAGCACGAGTACTCTCCCGCCGCAGCCAGGCTCAGCACGGCTGCACAGGTGCGTCGGTCGGCGCTGCGGCGGACGCACGCCACCACCTCCGAGGTGCCCGAGGTCGAGCGCAGGGGCGAGAGGCGCACGAGCCAGTCAGCAGGCTCGCTGAGCGCGGCATTGCCGCTCGCGTCCATGGAGGCGAGGCTGATCAACGCCTCCTCCCCTGCCACGAGCACACGTGGAGGCTGTGACGCTCCCCCCTCGTGACTCGGCACCGCGCCACCTGAGGCGGCCGACGCGCCGCCCGGCGCAACCACGTTGTCGCCCTCGCCCTCGCCGTCGGCGTCGGCGCACCCCTCCGTGAGCGCGCCATCGGCGCGGCGCAGAAAGTTGGCACGCGCGACCGAGCAGCGCGCGCGCGGCGGCCCCGACTCACACAAGATCGCATGCGGAGAGACCCCAAGCGGCGTTTGTTCAAGAAAGGTCTCGAGGTGATGCATGCCCACCTGACGGCAGACCATCGAGCCGGAGTACGTGCCGTCGCCCTGGTCGGTGAGGCTGAGCTCGACGCGTTGGCCGTCGGGCCCACGCAGCGCGGCCCCAAACTGCTCGCCGCCGCGCCACGCTCGATTCTTGTGTCGATCGTACGCGTGGACCACAAAGGCAGCGGGCACGCCCACGCGCAAACCGAGCAGCTTCGACGTGTCCACCTCGCTTTGTGCGGCGAGCGCCCGGCCGGCTTGCACGAGCACTGTGAAGGGCGAGCCGCCGATGGGCTCCTTCCTGATATAGACATGCAACGGCTGCTCGCCGCTCTCTTTCGCGGTGTAGCTCAGCTGATATTCCCCCGTCCGCAGATCGACCGTCTGCGCCAGCACAGGCGAGCGATGCTTGCCCCGTAGCTCCGCTACGATCGGCAACTGGTCTTCATGCGTCACCGGGTTGCCGAAGCGGTCGCGCACGAACACGGACAGTTGAGCGAGCTCACCTGCGACGGCATGCGTCGCGCCCTCGCCGCGGACCAGGCAGCTGGGAGGATGCACCTCACCGGCCCGTACTGTGAACGTGAGTGGACCTCCCCCGAGCATCGCGTTCCCGTCGAGGATGACCACGCGCAGCTCGCCGGCGTGGGTGGGGACGAAGACGAGCCGAGTGCTCGCACCGCCGCCGCCGCCGCCGCCGCCGCCGCCGCCGCCGTCGCAGCCGCTGACGCAGCTGCTGTACGTGCCGGCGCCGGCGCCAAAGACGCCGCCGCTGCTGAACCCCATCCCGCTGACGCAGCTGCTGTTCACGCCACCGGCCGCGACGGCACTCGAGGCAGAACCATGCTCGAGGGGTAGCAGGCGGCAGTCGTGCACGCCGAGGGTCGTGTCCCGCGCCGCCGCCTCGCCGGCCGCATCGTCAACGGCCGCCTCGTCGCGCTGTGAAGCCGCTGTGAAGTCCGTCGAGCTGCCGCTGCTTACCGGTACCATCCCGTCCGCTGTGAAGCCGCTGTGAGGCCGCTGTGAAGCCGCTGTGAGGCCGCTGCTGCCGCCGTTGGCGAGGCTGCCGCTGCCGCTCCGCGCTCCGGAACTGCCCTTGAGTGGAGACCAAGGCTGTCGTGGGTGGGGCGGCGAGGGCGGGTCAGTGCGAAACGGCTTGGCGCGCAGTTGCGGCGCCGTCTCGGGCGTCGCGAAGCGCACACGCAAGCCGCGTGCGGCCGCGTGCGGCAGCGCGTTGCCGAACTCGTCAAAAAGCGCCACGTCGACGCTCGCCTGCTCTCCCGCCGTGGTGAGCGCCGTGGTGAGCGCCTCGGGGGTCGTCGAGGGCGGCGCCGTGGTGAGCGCGGGCGTGAGGCGGCATGAGGGTGGGTGTAGCGGCCCTGGCAGCACCTCGACCCGGAACGGTGAGCCGTGCACAGGCGCGCCGGTGGTCTCTTCGAGAAGCTCCAGCATGTAGCTGCCCGCCGCCGTGACCGTGTAAGTACCGACGTAATGACCGTTGCGCTGGTCGCCCAGCCGCAGACGGAGCGATGCGGGCAAGGTGAGCCCTGCCACGTCGGGCACGGAGGGTGCAAACGGGCCGTGCAGAGCCGCCACAAAAAAGTCGCCGCCCGCACTCTTCATCTGGCCGTTGAGATCGACGGCACGCACGCTGATCTTGGCTCGTTCGCCCGCCCTCGCCTCATGCAGCCCGGCGCCGCTCGCGAGGCAGCTGGAGGGGCACGCGATGCCTGCCTTGACGACGAGCCGAAACGGCGAGCCGGCGAGCGCGACGCCATCGAGCAGCACGAGCAGCTCGTACTCGCCAGAGACGGTCACCGTGTAGGTGACTTCGTACGTGCCATCGCCCACGTCGTGCAAGCTCCATTGCGGCGCGGAGCGCCCGCGGAAGACGACGCGAAACCGCTCGCCGCCCGTGCGGCTCGGCGCGCCGCGCACGTCGAACGCACGGATCGTGAACTTGGCAGGCACGCGGATGGTCGCTTCGGCGAGCCCCGCGCCCTCTATGACGCAATTGGCGGCGACGCTGCGTGGCGAGGCAGTCGCGCCGTCGGGCGCGCTGCCCGCGCCGACGCCGCCGCCGCCGCCGCCGCCGCCGCCGCCGGGCCGACGCGGCGACGCCGTCCGAGGCGTCGCGACGTTGCGCGCAGCAGGCACCCAGGGGGTCCTCTCATGGGCGCCGTGGTGAGCGCTTGCATGCGCCCAGGGGGTCCTCTCCCCGCGTGGCGATGAGGAGCGAGGCGGCAGGCCGGGCGATGAGGAGCGAGGTGGCAGGGCGGCGGGACCGCCGGCGGCGATGGCACACGCGCCGGCGCCGCTGTGCAGCGCCGTCGACGACGAGGCCGAGGGTGTCGCCCCGGCTGACGAGGGTGGTGGCGGCGGCGGCGGCATCGAGCGCGCGGCAACCACCGACGACGGCGCTTGCGACGGTGCATGTGGCGGCGCTTGCGGCAGCGGAGCGGTTATCGAGTGCGCTGAGGACGATGGAGGCGGCAGCACAGAGGGCGAGCCGCGGAGCGAAGGCTGCACCGACGATGGCTGTCTCGCACGCGCCGCGTCCCGGAAGGCTGCGGCACCGGGAGACAGCTCCCGCGGCGTCGAGCGCTGCGGAGACGCCTTGTACTCACGGTGCCGTCGCCACGCTTCTTCCTGCTGCGGCACCGCCGGAGGTCGCTGCGGCTGCTGCGGCGCCGCCGGCGGTCGCTGCGGCGTCGGAGATGCAGCACGGCCGCCGCGAGGCCGGCTATTCTGCAGCTGCGACGGCGATGGCTCCTCGTCGTACTTGGAGGCCAGGTCCATGAGCGCCTTGACGGAGTCGCTCACGGCCTGCGTGGCGAGGGCTGCTTGCATAAAGTCCTTGGCCTCCAAGGGCCGCTGTTTAAGGGCATCCTGGCGAGCAGAGAGCGGCTGGCGTGGCGAGGGCTGGACCATTGGCGAGGGCATAGCTGTGGCGGGATAGCGGCCCAACTTCCGAGAGGACGCGAAAATTTCGTATTGGGTGTGAATTGGCTTTGAATTGGCTGTGAAACTCTCCCCCAATAACGCCCACTCGTGCCGCACGTCGGCGTTCACAGCATCATGTACATGGACGAGGGGTCGCCATGGATCTGCAGCTTGCCCTCCAGGTGGGCTTCTTTGGAATGCACGATGGGTAGCAGCGTGGCCTCGGGCAGCCTCTCCTTGCGCAGCTGCTTGACGCGCGCCTTGCGTGCCTCGTCCACCACGCCGTCCTGCTGCCCAGCGTGAGCGTCGCCATGGGCACCGTCAACGTCGACGTCGTGCGCGTTGTCCAAGACATCGATGCCGAGCATCCGGTCCCACCAGGTTTCGTCACGCTCGCAAAGTCCGCACGGCAGTCCGCAGCACGTCGAGGGACGCACGCCTCCGGCGGCGCTGGCCAGCTGCTGCTTCTTGCGCACGGTCTGCTGGAAGCGGAACTTGGCCTTGATCTGAGCGACGCTCATCTTGGGCACGCACCTGTGGGGATCCATAGGAGGGGGCGAGGCGCCGTGGTGAGCGCTTGCATGCAGAGCGACGCACATCTTGGGCACGTACTTGCCACTCCGGTCGTAGCCGGTCGGCTTTTCACGTGTGAATCTCAATCTCAATCTCAATCCCAATCTCAATCTCCGTACTTGCCACTCCGGTCATAGCCGGTCGGCTTCACGTGTGTCACCCAGTCCTGCACGAGGGGCAGCGCGAAGACGAGGAACGGGAACGACATGAGAGCGATCACCACCTGTTGGGGGGGCGGGGGAGCGCCGTCGTGAGCACTTGCATGCCGCGCGAAAACATAGATGAGGGCGACGAGTGCACCTTGCAGAAGTAGAGGGCGCAGCGCAGCCTCCAGTCGAGCAGCAGGTCGTCGAAGGAATGCACACGGCTGAGCTCGCACAGGAGGAAGGGCAGCGTGACTGCCCATCCGAAGACGAAGGCGAAGACGTCCCATAGCACCCAATAGACGAGCGAGCCAGCTGGGTACCTGTGGGGAAGGGGGCGGGGGCGCCGTGGTGAGCACTTGCATGCAGCTCCTCGAGCCGTTGAGCTTGCGTCGGCCACCAGAGGGCACTGAGAGGCCACTCAGCGCCCAATCGGAGGCCAATCGGAGGCCAATCAGCGGCCAATCAGCGGCCAATCAGCGGCCAATCTGGTGCACTCAGCGGCTGCTCGCCTGCTCGATGTAGCGAGAGTCCAGATGTGCGTCGTCTTGGGCACGCGTTGAGGGGCGAGCGGTCCGTATGAGGTGAAGCACGCCGTAATGCTCCGCGAGCTCCTCCATGCCCACCTGCCATCCATCGCACTCAGTCGCAATCAGTCGCACTCAGTCGCACTCAGTCGCACTCAGTCGCACTCAGTCGCACTCGAGGGTACTCAGGCAGGCAGGCAGGTCGAAGGGCTCCCACCCGCCCTTAGAAGGTCATTAGAAGGTCATTAGAAGGTCATTAGAGGGTCATTAGAAGGTCATCAGAAGGTCATCAGTCGAAGGGCTCCCACCCGCCCGTCGGCATTCTTCTTGAGCTCGGACCAGAAGAACTCAAACTCGCGCTCCCCCTGCTGCACCGCGAGCTTCTGCTGCCTCTCTCGCTGAGTGGCCTCGTGCCGCGCCCTGGCGGCGAGCGCGCCGTCCCGGGCGCCACCCGCGTCGTGCTGGGCGTTCACCGCGGGCGCCGACGCCAACGGCAGCACGAAGTACGCAAAGAACCTGCGGGGAGGCGATGGCGCGGTGGTGAGCACGTGCATGCATCCAGGAGCGGACCGACGGCCAACGGCCTCCCTTACTTGGTGCGCAGCTCGGAACGGGAGATGGAGCCCTCGGCGTCGGCGTCGATTGCGAGCATCAGCCGTTGGAGAGAGACGACGGCGACCTCGTCCCTGCGAGATGCCACGCGCTGCCCAAGCGAGAACGGATGCATGCGCCGAGCCATCAGTGGCAATCATTACATCAATCAACAGCAATCATACAGCAATCATACAGCAATCAAACAGCAATCAAACAGCAATCATACAGCAACATAGAGCAATCAGAGGCCATCAGCACTCGTGGAGCTCACCTGCAGATCGATGAGCCCGTACGCGAGGACGCAGGCGACGAGCGAGAGCGCAAAGGCAAGCAGCTTGGGCAGACGCTCCAAGTCCGCGAGCGCCGTGATGAGCGCGTGCGGCAGCGGCAGCGCCCCGAGCCATCTTGCGGCATCGAGCTCGAAGATCTCGAGAGCACTTGCGTTCACACTTGCGTTCACACTTGAGTTCACAAAGGAGTTCCCAATGGTGGGCGGGAACAGCGAGCCGCTCATGGCTGCTGCGGCTGTGGCGGCGGCGGTGGCGGAGGATGCGGAGGAGGAGGCGGCGGAGGCGGCGGAGGCTGCGGTGGCGGAGGTGGCTGAGGTGCCGTCGATGCCAAACAGCAGTTGACCGAGGAGGGTGACCACCTCGGCGCGTGGGGCGAGGTACACGAGGGTGATCACCGAGAAGCCGAGGCAGACCTGCGCCATCAGAGGCATCAGAGGGTCATCAGAGGGTCATCAGAAGGTCATCAGAGGGTCATCAGAGGGTCGTCAGAAAGTCATCAGAAGGTCATCAGAAAGTCATCAGAGTGTGGAGAGGCCTAGGCCTTACCTTGGCTGGCGTGGCGGTGACACACGGGAATGTGAGTAGACGGTTGATGAAGAGTTGCACGCACGTGCACACGAGCAGCAGATCGAGCCATCTGGCCAACGGCTCGTCCCACCATCGGGGCACCTGGTAAAGGTTGAGAGCAACGAGCCAGAAGATGGCGAGCCAGAGCGACCAGCTGAGCACGAGCAGCCCGATGGTCGTGGGGAGCCAATGCAGCCCGCGACGCTCCTGTGGGGGAGGGGGGCGCCGTGGTGAGCACTGGCATGCGGCGGTTGCATGCTGGGGAGCCCATGCAGCCCGCGACGCTCCTCGTGACGAAGCTTCTGCTGGCGAAGCTCGTGACGAATCTGACGAATCTGACGAATCTGACGAATCTGACGAATCTCTGTACCTCGTGACGAAGCTTCTGCTGACCCCGTAGGGCGCGCAAGGCGACACGGCCACCCTCGACGAGCGCGTCGTAGTGCCAGAGCAGCACGAAGGCGCCCCAGAGCAGCAACGAGCGCACGACGAACAAGAAGAACTCAAATGGGAACGTTGTGTGCGAGCCGGGGTAGAAGACGGCGCAGGCGTACGCGGGGCTGCTCGGGACGGCGCCTGCGAAGTCCTCGAGTCTCAGCTCGCCGTCGGAGGGCTGCGTGGCGCACACGAAGAGCTTGGCGAAGCCCACGCAGCCGGCGACGAGGCCCGAGGTGAAGAACTGGAGCTTCTTCGCTGTGACGATGAACTCGATGAGGCCGTACCTGATTAGGGAGGCCATCCGAAGTCATCAGAGGTCAACAGGGGTCATCAGAGGTCATCAGGGAGAGCCCAGGCAAGGTGGGCACGCTGCCACTTACTCGTCGAAGTCCGTAAAGTACTTTGCGGCTGCGAGAAGGATGACCATCACGTCGGAGACGCCGTACAGAGGAAAGAGGAAGAGGAGCCTGATGAAGAGCGAGAGCGGGCTGCGGATCGTGCCCCAGATGGTCAAATCGGACGGCTCCATCGCGTAGATCAGCCGGGCCGCGCACCACTTGAGCCAACCGCGCGGTGGATCGGCGTGGTGCATATCCTGCTTGGCGCGGAGCTCGCGGAATTCGAGGCCGAGGTCGAGCATGACCGAATCGACAAGAGAGCGCTTCACCTCAGGCCAGAGCTCGCCGTACACGTTGTCGACGACGATGCGCACGGCTCGCGGCATGGCGTGGTCGTGCAGCGAGTTCAGCATCGTCGCGCCGATCGAGCTCATCATGCGGCTTGCCTGCAGGGCGATGACCTCATCGGCTTTTTGCATGCTGACGCGCCTTAGGGAATTGAAGCCCTGGTCCACGAGATTCTGCACTTCGCCCACCACTGGTATCTGGTTGATTACCGTCTCGTACGCAATGGCCATATTGGCTTGGGCTTCGACAGCATGCCGAGCGGCAAAGTCGAAGAAAAGCTCATCCTCGGGTGGCGCGGCGGTGTTGCGCGGCCCGGTAATCGTGGCCCACTCGGTCCGCGATGAAGGCTCTCGGTCGCGGGCGGCCATCTGTATCGAAACGATTGTGGCAAGCGGAGAGGAGCAAGAGAGGTTCCGCCGCCGCCACCGCCGCCGGCGTGAGCGAGACGCTCTTGCCCGAAAGAGGTGAATGGACAAAGAAGGAAAAAAGGGTTCTGCACTGCGAACATGTTTTCCCACGGTGTTTTTGAACCGAGAACTCACTGAGAACTGTCCTGTACACAGGCTCTGCCTGTGTCTTGGTGTCTGTAACGAGAGCCAGCGTGAGGAGGAGAGAGGCCGATGCACTGACCGAGCTCAGTGCGAGCGCCGAGCGGGAGCTCCTCAAGGTTCTCAAGGGATGTTTATCTCCCTTCTAGCGCATGTTCAAACCCAAATTCACACCATGCGGCGAGGATCCTCAAGGTCGACGCAATCCCCTGAGGCGCGCGACCCCGCTCGCGCGCTACGCACATCTGTCTGATATGTGCGCGACGCGACCCGCCGGTCCAGGTAACGACCAGGCGGCGCAAGCCTGTTTCGTTATCTCTTATCTGGACTACAATGTAATACAAATTACCGTTCCCGGAGTCTTTTTTCCCAAACCCCGGCGTCTTTTTACCGGTACGGTACCGCTTTGGGCGAGAAGGCGTCTCGCAATCGCCTTTGGTGCTACTTCTGTGGTACCGGAGGGCGAGGCGTGTCGGGACGGGACGGACGCACGCGGCGAACCGGACCTGCGCCGCTGCGCCGCTGGATGGAGCGCCGGGATGTGCACGCGCGCAGGTTCGCACTGTTTGGCCTCCTTGCCGGCCTGCACGCGCAGAACCCCTGCGAACCGCGCGTGCAGGCTATGTATGCTGCATCTGGTCATCCGCCCGTCATGTGCGGTGACGCCGAAAAGGAGCAAATGGAGGTGGCGCGCCGTTGGAAGGGCGCGACTCCGGCGCATCGCCGTCGGTGGCGCAATCCGAAAGCCTGTCCCAGAGAGACCAACTTTAGCACACTCGAGCAGCTGTGGCCAGCTGGGCATTTTCGCGGCCCACTGAATGGGCCGAGGAGCTACTTTAGGCGAGTGCCCCCTCACTTCCTCGGATACCACGCTAACTTCTCCAACTGCCGCCGGAAGGTTTATATCGACATTGGAGCGAAACACTTCGACTCCAAGGAAGGTTTCCTCTCAATGTTGAAGTTGTACACGCCGCTCCTCGACTTTGATGAGTATTACGGTAGGACTCCTCACAGCAATCTCCCATATCGGAATCACGCTCGCTCGCTGGCTGTGTGACGTTCGCTGGATCGAGTCTCGCACGACCCCGCCCAGCCTTTGAAGCCGTCGCTGGCTTTTACAAGCTGCCGCCGCACGACGAGCTCGTGCGCCTCCTCATTAAGCAGGGCATGCACCCCACCCGTGCGGCAACCTTTTCGCGTCGCCACTTCTTCCTGCAGGCGTTCATTGGGTCTCGCTCGAAACCAGAGACGACGCCTTCGACGATCGGCTTCTCTGACTTTTTGGAGACGACGCTCGGCCTGCAGCCAGCAGACGCGGTCGTCGTCAAGATGGACGTGGAGGGGTATGAGTTCGACATCGTGCAGACGCTGCTTGCCGACGGGACGCATGCGCTCATTGATGAGATCATGCTTGAGGTGCACTATGGCCATCCTTACATGAGGCAAACGTACAACTGGTGCCGCACACCGCAGTTCTGGTGCTTCTACACGTTGGAGAACGCCACGAGCATGTACCAGTCGCTCAGAGACGCGGGTGTCTACGCGCATCACTGGCCGTGATGGCGTTTATTGGTTCCTTCACCACACACCCATGTTATTCGTCATTCCGGTCTGAACCGCAAAGGCCGACGTTTCAGGAACTTCTGTACTGTGAATTCAGGAGGGTTACCGGTACGGCGCGGCCAACAATGCACGAGCCCATCATGCCGCCCGTAGGCCGACCGTTTCTGCTCAGAGACGAGCAGCTGCGTAGCTCCCTTCAGGTGGATGCCTCGGAGCAGGCAATGCGGCGCGTCTGGGCCAAGCTAGAGTCGGGACTGCCGCTATCGATTGGCGTGCTCGGATCATCCGTCGGCATGTCGGGTGGGTGCCAAGTTGAGTATCAACCGCAGCTACGGTGCTCCCAGTTCGACGGCGTGCAAGTGCAAAAGCGCTTTGCGCGCGGCTATGGCGTCGTAGACAGCGAGATGCGTGGCCTGCTCCATAATGCCGACCGACCTGTCCGCGGCTTCGTCTTGCAAGTGCTGGATTGGATCAATGCGACGTGGCCTCATCACGCGCACCGAATTGAGAACGCAGCGGTCGACGCGTGGACGGCCAAGGCTATTGAGCCGTGTCTGCTCTCCAACGAGCGTATCACAGCTTCAGATCTCTTGCTGCTGGAGCTTGGTAGCCAGGGATGGCACCCGAGTCAAGCGGCCGCCTCCGAGCGCATCATCCGTAAGCTGCTGCGGATCGCATCTGGCGACGGCGGTGTGCCACCGGCGATGATGATGGTGACCACCCGGCAGTGGTGTGGTCACAGCGTGCACGGCCTACGGCGCAAGGAGCGGCCAGTCGTCTCTCGCACGTGGGCCGGCATCGAGGACGTCTTTGCGAGCTTCTGTACCGCGTATGGGATGGCGTGTCTCTCGATGCGCGACGCCATCTTTCACGACGTCGTGGCAGGACGGCCCAATTTCACAGTCGCCGATGTCGCCGCCGACTGCCTTCACCCCGAGCAGTCCCGCTTCGGCTACCATTACATGGCAGATGTGATCATTCACTTCATGCGGCGCTCCTGGCTGCAGTACAAGGAGCAACGAGTGCGCTCGTCATCAGCTGTGGTTCACGCCAAGGTCACTGTGGTTCACGCCAAGGTCACGCGTGCGTCCTTGCCGCCGGCGATCGTGCTTGTCAACCGCGGACGTGAGGGCCACATGTCGTGGCGGTGTTACGACTTCTCGACCGCGGCAACGGCAGACGCAGCGATGTTGGTCACGATGCAAGCTGCAGCGCGGCCACAGCTCCTGTGGCAAAGCATGGGTGGTGACGGCGGAGCTGCCCCGATTGCAGACATGCCAGCGTGCGACGTGCTGCGACGATGCGTGCTCAAAGCCACGCGCACGCAGAATGGGAACTGCCTGCGTGGACGTGGCCACTGGCAGTTCTGTACGCGAACGCTTGCTCCACGTGCGGCGTACAAGCCGGGGCTCGTGTCCCTGCTGCCGGGTGCAGATCTTCGATTTGTTGTGGACGCGCGTGCGCCCTTTGCAACTGTGGTGCATGCTGCAAACGGCACGTCTGGGCAACCAGGCGACGCTGCGGTGTTGGCACTCACGTATCTCACCTCGTACCAAGACATGGGTGTGGCGAGCGTGAGCTGCCAGCATGGCTGCTCATGCGTCCCCCAAAGGCTGGACGCGATCCAGTTGGCACAACCGTCTGATGTGCCGGTACCCACGCTGCAAAGGCACCGGTCGGGTGCGGATCGTACCATCACGCGGAATGTGTCCGTCGCAACGGTCATGGAAATTCCAATCCGTGACGCATCGAGGGCGTGTGCCATCCGCATCGTCAACATCCCGCGAGCGGGCAGCGATAAGTTAGCTGTCGCCAAATGGAAGCTACTTCAGGTGCGCATCGGCTGGGATGTGGGCACGTGAACACACGTGCCATGATACAAGTAAAGGCTAAAGGGCCAGGCCCGACGATCGGATGAAACGAAATAGACTGCTGCGCGGTGCTGGTCAGGTCGGTCCGCCGCGCGGAGCCGCACGGCCGCATCGGCATTTTCAAGATTTGTTCATTATTACACCAGTTTACCACGGGGTCGGGGAATAGCCAGGAGCAGTGGCGCAGGGCACGCTGCTGTGCCAGCCTCTGGAGGTACTGACAGCAGTATTTACCGATACCGTTTGGGATTGGTACTTGCCGTTTGGGATTGGGTTCGGTTTACAACGCGCGCCTTCGCCTTCGCCCTTGCCTCCTTGGCACGGATCGCCGCTGCCATGACCGGGTCCATCGATCTCGCTTTTGACTCCGCCTTCAACTCCGCCGAGCAAGTTGGCACCTCCGCCGGCCACAGAATTGGCTTGCCTGCCTCCTCGATGGGCATCTGATACCCCGGCCTCAAGAAGACCTGCTCCATGCCCTTGGGCGAGTAGTGCCGGTAGTTGCCGGCGCGCCAATACGCTGCGCTGCTATTCGTCTCCGCCGACACGACGTCAATCGTCACGCCGTGCTCACCGCCATGGTCGAGCTTAAGGGTCGACATGGCCTCGGGCTCATGGCCCTCAATGTCGAGGCTCATAAAGTCGATGTGCTTGACCTTGTGCTCGTGCAGGATCGAGCGCAGCGTCCTGCACTCCATCTGCACAGGCTTTTTGCCCCACCCGACCTCGAGGTCGCGCTGCTGCTTCACAACCCGAGCGGCGCCGCCGTGGAACCCATCAGGGAGGATCATCTCAATCGTTTTGGCCGCGTCTGAGACGCAGTTGGGGACGAGCGTGCACTTGCGCTCAGCTCGAATGCGCTCGTGGTGCACCGGATTGGGCTCGATGCAGAGGCCACGCCACCCCAGGCATTGCTCGAGAAAGTACGTGTTGCTCGCCCACATGGCATCGTTGGATGCGAGGTCAACAAAGAACCCAGGCTCTTTCCGATACTGAGCGTGGTTCTGCCAGATCCACCAATCCTGCCAGTGGTTGGGGATACGAGCATGCGCGCCGCGCGCGCGCGCTCAGAGCACGCCAGTGGTGCAAGTATGCAAGAGCGCATACCTGGCCCCATTGCGACACGAAGTTGGGTACGTCGCGGTCGTAGCCCGTCATACGAAGAGTCTTCTCCGTCCCGCCGTGAAGAGGCCTGTTGGCGTTCGGAATGATGCTCCTCCAACTGGCGTGGCATGGCTTGTTTGAAGCACTCGCCTGCACCGCAAGCAGTTCGGCGCACCACTTTGCAGCGGGAGTGGCCATCAATGCTGATAACGAGGCGAGAACGACGTAGGCTAAGGCCAGTAGGCCAACCATGGTCAATAAACCAACAAGCAAGGGGCAAAACCAGCTTTTGCATGACACTCCCGTGCAGGCATCCTCCAGGGCTAGGTCCGCTGTTCCGTCGTGAAGCGGGCTCGAAGGCGGAGTTGCAGCCTCCTCCAGTCCGCATTGCGCAGTCGAGGACGCATCACGTTTCGTGTGCGACATGAGGCGTTACCCGGTACTATGTACAGTACCGGTAAAAAGACACCGGGGGGCGAGCCGGGACACACACGGGACACGCGGACGCACAAAGGCACAGTACCGGTAGTGCGTGTGTCCGTGTGTCCCGTGTGTGTCCCGGCTCCCCCCGGTGTCTTTTTACCGGTTGTGAGATTCGTCTGTGTGCCTTTGTGCGTCCGCGTGTCCCGTGTGTCCCGTGTGTGTCCCGGCTCCCCCCGGTGTCTTTTTACCGGTAGTGCGAGTCGACCTTCGTCAACAATGCGAAGAGGGCAAGAGGGCTGTGGGGAAAACCTTGGGTGTACGCGCGCGCCTCGCGTCTCGCCACAATCGTACAGAACTCGAGTTATATAACCTTTGGCTGTGAAACGGTTTCTTGGGAACGAATTTAACCAATGTCTGTGAAATGACGTGTGTGTGTATTCAATGAAATGGCGCCGCATCTCGGCGCATTCGCCGACGCCGTGCGCTGCCCTCCGTCGGACACGCTCTGCCATCGTGTGCACCACCTCGAGCCATCGCTGCCCCTTCACGTTCCCTTCGATTCGAGCACGCGCAATCCGTGCATCGTTCATTCTGAGGGGACCTCATGCCTTCCCGCTGTGCACTTGCTCACCGGATGGCAGATGCTTGCCGAGGACGCAATTCTGCCGTGGCTTGAGAAGCATTCGGATCAGATCGAAATGCGAGGCAGCCCGGGTTGTTTCAATTTGTGGCGGAACGACGGCGGGCTGAGCTGGGTGAAGGCCTGGCCGGCTGTGGCCGACTCGCGACTACATTTGACTGTTGACTGCGCTGCAAAGCTGCTAACTTGGCATCCGGAGTATGCGGGCCGTTACTGGTTCGCCGCTGTGGATGCATACGAGGAGTGCAGGCACTCGAACGCCACCTCAGCTGGCAGCCACAGCTGCGACATCTTACGTGCACACAACCAGACCATCGGCACCGAGGGCACTGGGCATGAGGCGACGCCACCGTTCGTGCTGCGGGCCTTGTACGGGCGGCAGCATGTGAAGATTGTGCTCACGCTGCGCAACCCCGTGGATCGCCTAGAGACCGCCTTTTGGTTCCACAAGCAGTTTTGGTCGGCCAAATCGCCGACGAGCGCCGGCATGCATGCATATGCGGTCGAGCAAGTGGAGGCGTTTCACAAGTGCGCCACAGCCCATGGTCCACGTCGATGCGCCTTTTTGTTCGAGAGGCTCGGAGCGGAGCAGGCGACCGTGTTTTGGCACTGCAACCACCTCATCCGGGGGCTGTACTGGCCCTTTGTGGCCGAGTGGGCGGCTGCCTTTGGAGATGGGCGAGGGATGCATGTGCTGCGCGTCGAGGACCTCCTGGACGAACCGCAGCTCGCTGGGCGCAAGCTTAGCGACTTCCTCGGGCTTGCCGCGTCCGCAGTGCCGCTGCCCACGCTGCGTTCGTATGCGAGCGCGCATGCGGCCTCGCTCAACGTTTCGTGCTGCGGCGGAGGCCGCGGCCCGCCGGAGCCGATGCTAGTAGCCACACGCGAGCTGCTCCGCAACTTTTACTCCCCCTTCAACGTGCAGCTCGCGCGATTGCTTCGAGAGCCTGCGTTTGAACGCTGGGCATGATTTGTATGTAGCAGTCCACAGTCTCATACACGGACCACGTTACGCGTCCGTGTGGTGTTATACCGTGTGGACACGTATGTGTCAGCGACCTTCCCCTGTTAAGCTTCGAACCCACGCCGAACACGTTCCGCCCTCGACACGTCGCGCCCAGACGCGTCCATGGACGCGTCGTTGCGCCATGGTTTGCGCCCCGCGAGCAAAGCGAAGTCGACATATCGGTCCGCGTTGTCAGTAAGTCAGCCGTTGTGGCCTTCGATTTTGTTCACGCTCAGACATGTCAGACAGTCTCTCTCCGTCTCGCGTCTGCTGATAGCCGTCGATAGCCGTCTACACTATACAGGTCGATACCGACGGTACACAGGCAACGTCTATTGCTAAGCGACGAGCCTCTACCGTGTAGAGTCTCAGACGGAAACGACACTGTTGGTGCCTCTCGGCGACCCCGACAAGACACGTGTTTGCGCATATTCGCGCAACCACCTGCCTGCCGGCGACCGAGCCGAGGGTAGGTCGTGCTTGAAGCCGCGGATGCCTTCGTCTCGCGCGGCGCTCATCAGGGAGGTGCCGCTGTGCGCGACGCTGCTGTACGCCGCTTGCCAGTGGTCACCAAAGCCATCGGTCGCGGCACGCCGTACCGCGTCGTGCATATTCCTCTTGCGCAGGTCCTCCTCGTCAAAGGACGCCCGCGCCTTCTCGAGGTTGGCCTGGCTTTGAGCGCGCAAGCGCGCCGCCACTTGCGCCTTGCGCGCCCGCTCCTGCGCCTTGAACTCTTTCACGTTGATCGGCGCGAGCGCCTTGGCGACTCCATCGCGCGAAGTCTTCCGGCGCTCCTGCTCCGCACCCTTATTCTGGCGCACTTCGTCCTCGCACTCCAGGAGGCGCTCGCGCATCGCGACCACGTTCGTTGACCGCAGTTGCAACGTGATTGCGCTCGCCGCTCTTTTCCTTCGTGCCGTTCGCTCGCGGTTGCGCTCCGCACGGGAGCGCGTGGTCATGATGAGCTCATGGAGCTCCTGAGCCTTCTCCTGCTCAGCTTGGCGACGTGCGGTCACGTACTCTGCCGCCTGCGCCTGGCGCCCGGCGTGCAAGTGCTGAATAACCGCGCGCACGCGTTCTGTGTTCTCGTTCGCCTCGTGCAGAGCGCGCCCGTGGTGTTTCCACGCCTGGCGGCCTTCGCGAGTCTGCCGGTTCAGCTCTTCCGCATGGTCCTTGCCTTCGCGCCCGATCTCATCCACAAGTTGACGATGCATCTCGCGCGAGTCTTCGAGCGCCTGCAGTCGTTCGTCGCGTGCCTTTTGTGTTGCAATCGTCACGTCCGACTGCCATTGGCCCTTGAGTGAGCAGATGTTGTAGCCACGTTGGATCCTTTCCACACGATGTGCTTCGGCAAATTCCCACTTGTGGCTCTCGGCCATCAGCTTCGAGCGACCCGTAGACGTGCGCGGCGTAGCAGCTGGCCGTACCTCGATTGGCGACACAGGTCGTAGCGATCCGTAGCGAGAACGTGGGGAGTAGTAAGGGAACGGCGCGCTAGCTATCAAGTCAGGGTCTTCGAACACGAGTGGTGGAGAGTACGGGCGTCCAGGCTGGGTTGCTTGAGCGACGTAGGACGCGCGGAAGGCTGAGGATGGCTCAGCCAGCGACTGCTCTTGGAATGGCCTGCCGTGCTCGTCTTCGTGCTGCTGCCGCTGCTGCTGCTCCTTATGCTCCTGCTCCTGCATACGCTGCCTTAGGAGCTCATGGTAGCTGAGCATCGCGTGCCGTTGCCCGCACCTCTGGCTCCGAAACTGTCCACCCCGAATAGACCCGCGGATTGTCGGAGAATCAAAGCCGGAGGTGTTCTGCGCGGTTTCCGATGAGGTTCAGAAGTTTGACCAAAAGCTCATAAGTTTGAGGTTTGGGCGCAAGGCGCGCGTACTAGCCCTTTGCCGATTGAGATATCAGACAGCTCTAACTACACCAGTAGGACCGGTGTAACTGACCGAGGCTGACTGACCTAACTAACTGCACCACAAATCGGTGTTGTAAGAAATGGTTTGACGAGTCAGTGCCGCACCCTCGCCTCCGTAATACAACGCATTGCGATAAAAAATCGGCCAGCTCAGATTCGGTACCAGCTGGACCACTGAAGCAAGCAGGCGACGAGAACCCGCATCGTATATCTGCCAATCACACGCGGTTACCGCCGACGTCATGTTGAACACGTACTCTACATTGGTTTTGTAGGCGCCCATCTGGACCCAGCGCCAGTCGCCATAGGTCCCGGATGTGTAGTAACCGACGACTTCGACCGTGCCTGGTAAGACCGAGGCATTGCACCGAGAAGGAACGGTCCGCCAGCCAAACTGACAAGAAGAAACGGCCGGGTCGAAGGAATTACGAGAGACCGAGAAGAGTTTGTTGTAGTTCGAGCACAGTTGCGGCTCCTGGTCGCAGCTGCAGTTGCCAGGGTCGAGAACGTCGTCAAGGAAGACGATGCGATATGAGTGGGTGACTGCCTCGGTGGAGCCGTAAAGACCCTCCTCCCAGCCTTGATCGAGGTGATCAATGTTGTGGGCCCCAGGGGACACGGACAGGCAGCTCCACGCTGCAGAGCATTTCCCGCAGGCGGGACACGGGTCGGTGCAAACGATTGCAGCACCCACGAGCATGAGCGCCGGTGCTATCACAAACCATGCGACTAAGACACGCCAACCCGAATGCAGGCGAAGCATGTGCAAATAGTCCTTGCCTGCCTGGCGCAATTACATCCCTCATCAGGGGCCTCCGCCGCGCCGCCCGCAGCGCGACTGCCCCCCCCGCTCTGTGGGGAAACGGTAAGGCTGGATTCCTTGGAGCACCCAAATCACGGGGCAGTATGGGCTCCAAGGAATCCAGCCTCTCGTTCTCGCCTCTCGTTCATAGGGGACTAGGAATAGGCTGTTGAAGAGGGTAATCAGTGGAGGTTGATTTCGAAGAAGAAAACGTACTTCCGTTACGTCCAGTTTCGTCGGCCCCGCCCATTTTCGACGAGCGAGGAAAACGACAAGCATGTCCCGGACACCAACGAAGATGAAGAGCGAGGTGGCCAGGGTCAAGGCCTTCAAGATGGCGGCAGAAAATTGGCAAACATCGCCCACGAACCCGCAGAATGGCGGCGAGCTCTCGATTGGAAGGCCACCCGCAACAACCTCTCGTGAAGGTGGCGCGCACGAGTTCCACCCAGAGTTGCCGAATCCAGCAGCTGCCAAGCTGCTTGCCACCGGAAGTGCACCGTGCTCGATCCCAATCGATGTATCAGAGTGCCTGCAAAGAGTGCCGGACACTCGCGTGGACATGTCGGTGCCCACAGAAGCCGACGGCTACAAGTTACACATGAGCGGCAAAAACAAGACGGGCTACCGGAAAGTCTACTTAAAGAAACATGATGAGGATCAACCGATGCCATACACTGCCGAGGATGACGAAAATTACGCAATCGGCAGATTTAGAACGGCTGTCGAAGCAGCGGTCGCATACGCGAAGTACAAGCTCGGCGACGGCGAGCGCGAGCGTATCGCACGCGAGGCTGTCGTCAGTCTTCTTGAGGACAACGGCAAGGAGGGCATCGAGCGTCGCTGGCTCGCCAAGGTCAGCGCAGATTATTCCTCCGCCATGCTGTCGGTTTCGGGTGGCGGCCATGGCGCGCGGAGCAAAGGGACTGCGCATGACACGCCCTGCGGCTGTGCTTGGCTGCCATTGCGCGCGCTGCCGCCCGCACTGGTCACCGCGTACGAGGCGCAGGCGCTCGAGCGCTACAACCGGACGGTCGAGGGTGCGCTCGGCACGGCGCATACCTCGCTCGGTGAGACGGGGGTGGAGCCGACTCAGGTGGACAAGCAGTTGGCGGATGCATGCGCCTCGTACCTGCGCGCCAACTGGCTCGCCGATGGCACTTGCGCCGTCGGCAGGCAGCAGCTGCTCGGGTACTCGACGTACGGGAAGGTGCTCGGAGTGCACGATGCGGAGCAGCAGCGCACGCATACGCTGCTGATCACGCCGGCCACGTTGCCCATGGTACGAGCGCACCTAGCGGGGTTTGCGCGCATGGAGGAGGACCTCTCCAGCTGGCTTCACGTACGTTTCGGCACGCACGTGGAGCTCGTCTTCGCACACGGGCTGCGCCAGAGTCCTGCCACCCTTCCTTCCACAGGCTTCGATGTCCACCAGGTAAGTGCCTCGGAGTGCCTCGGAGTGCCTCTTAGTACTTCTGGTGGCTACTGATTGAGTGCTCACTCGGCTGCAGGACATGGATGACCACTGATGACCACTGATGACCACTGATGACCACTGATGACCACTGATGACCACTGATGACCACTGATGACCACTGATGACCA
>ENA-UOXP01000548-UOXP01000548.1-mixed-culture-metagenome-genome-assembly--contig:-NODE-548-length-29410-cov-5.805962_pt1 | contig 29410 bp, 25 predicted proteins | sample MGYA00238161_ERZ761639 | MGnify/ENA primary metagenome ERZ761639 (study PRJEB28913, sample SAMN08776760) | mixed culture metagenome | isolation source: Freshwater growth medium | place: USA...
GCATCTCTTTGGCAATGTAGGCCATCTCTTCTAATGAAGGGGTGATGAGTCCAGACAAGCCGATGATGTCCGCGTTTTCTGCTTTGGCCATGGCCAAAATTTCTGCGGCAGGCACCATCACGCCCATGTTCACTACTTCAAAGTTATTACACTGCAACACCACAGACACGATGTTTTTACCAATATCATGCACATCGCCTTTCACGGTGGCAATCACCACTTTGCCTTTTGGCTTGGCAACCACACCGGTGCGCGCTTGCTCTGCTGCTTTCTCTTCTTCAATAAATGGAATGAGATGCGCTACCGCAGATTTCATCACACGTGCGGACTTGACCACTTGCGGCAAAAACATTTTGCCTTGACCAAACAAGTCGCCCACTACATTCATGCCGTCCATCAACGGCCCTTCAATCACATGAATCGGGCGGCCACCTTTTTCCATCACTTCCAGGCGTACTTGTTCAGTATCTTCCACGATAAAATCGGTGATGCCATGCACCAGCGCGTATTCCAGCCGCTTGCTGACTGGCACAGGCGCTTCAGGTGTGCCGCGCCAGGCCAGTGTGGCCTCCTCTTTTTTGCCACCCGCTACCAACGTGCCTGCAATCTCAATCAGGCGCTCTGTTGGCGCAAGCAGGTTGTTAGGGTCCGTCACGCGGTTCAAGACTACATCTTCTACACGCTCTTTTAATGCTGGCGCCAAATCATCATACACACCCATCATGCCGGCATTGACAATGCCCATGGTCATGCCCGCTTGAATAGCATGGTAGAGAAATACCGTATGAATCGCCTCACGGGCAGGGTCGTTGCCGCGGAAGCTGAAACTCACATTGGAGACCCCACCAGAGATTTTGGCATGTGGCAGGTTTTGCTTAATCCAGCGTGTCGCTTCGATAAAGTCCACGGCATAGTTGTTGTGCTCTTCAATGCCGGTGGCAATGGCAAAAATATTGGGGTCGAAGATAATGTCTTCTGGTGGAAAGGCGTTACTCACCAACAAATCATACGCACGCTTGCAGATTTCAATTTTGCGCGCATAAGTATCGGCTTGGCCTTTTTCATCAAAGGCCATGACAATCACGGCAGCACCATAACGACGACATAATTTCGCTTGGCGTAAAAACTCAGCTTCGCCCTCTTTCATGGAGATGGAGTTGACGATGGCTTTACCCTGCACACACTTCAAACCCGCTTCAATCACGTTCCATTTAGAGGAGTCGATCATGATCGGTACGCGCGCAATATCAGGCTCTGAGGCAATCAGATTCAAGAAATGCGTCATGGCTTTCACCGCGTCCAACATGCCTTCATCCATGTTGATATCGATGACTTGTGCGCCGTTTTCCACTTGTTGGCGCGCCACACTCAGCGCTTCTTCGTACTGCTCATTGATGATCATGCGCGCAAACGCTTTAGATCCTGTCACATTGGTGCGCTCTCCTACATTAACAAACAGAGAGGTCTCATCAATGATAAAAGGCTCTAAACCTGATAATTTAGTGATGGGCGCTTGCACTGGCACTGCGCGAGGTGGCAAATCTTTAATTGCCTCATAAATAGCATTGATATGTGCTGGCGTAGTGCCACAACAGCCGCCTGCAATATTAATAAAGCCACTCAATGCAAACTCTTTGACCAAGCTAGAGGTCACATCTGGCGTTTCATCAAAGCCAGTATCGCTCATGGGGTTAGGCAAGCCTGCGTTGGGGTAAATACAGACAAAGGTATCGGCCACTTTGGAGAGCTCTTCTGCGTATGGGCGCATCAGCGTTGCACCCAATGCACAGTTCAAACCTACCGTGAGCGGTTTGGCATGACGTACCGAATGCCAAAATGCAGTCACGGTTTGACCAGACAAGATACGACCAGAAGCATCCGTCACCGTACCCGAAATCATCAAGGGCAGGGTGTAACCCACTTCTTCAAAAAAGGCATCAATCGCAAACAAAGCGGCTTTACAGTTAAGGGTGTCAAAGATGGTTTCTACCATCAAGATGTCGGCACCGCCCTCCACCAACGCACGTGTCTGCTCAAGGTAAGCACTCACTAGCTGATCAAAACTGACATTACGTGCAGCAGGGTCATTCACATCGGGCGAAATACTTGCTGTTTTAGGGGTAGGGCCTAATGCTCCCGCCACAAACCTTGGTTTATCTGGCGTGCTATATTTTTGGCAAGCGGCCTTAGCCAGTTTGGCAGCTTCTACGTTCATTTCATAGACCAAATGCGCCATGTGATAATCGTCTTGCGCCACGCTGGTCGCGCCAAAGGTATTGGTCTCGATAATATCAGCACCTGCGGCTAAGTATTTCTCATGGATTTCTTGAATCACTTGTGGCTGCGTCAAAGTCAATAATTCATTATTGCCTTTGACAAATAATTCGCGTTGACCAGAGGGCGCTTTAAACTGTGTAAAACGCTCGCCGCGATAATCGGCTTCAGTCAGCTTATATTGCTGAATCATAGTACCCATCGCACCATCCAAGATAAGGATACGTTCCGCCAATAATGCACGTAGCTGGGTTTCTGTAGCGCTGATTTTGTTGACCGACATAAAGTGCTTTCAAATCCAATAAAACTGACTGCGCATATTTTAGCATGATGGTTTCATTTGCACTTTTACTAAGTGCTAATTGCTACGCCTGTAGTACGCTGTTTCATGCGCGATTGTACGTAGATTTCCAACAATTTTAGACTTTGGTCAATTATTCAAAATAAAAGTGTGATAACTTAAAACTTTCCATCACGAAATTTACGCGCATGATTGAAGGCTTAGTACAGTTATTTTTATGGCAAGGCTTGGGTGAATTAGCCTCCAAATTTTTGCTTCCTAGCATTCCAGGGCCAGTGTTAGGCTTGATATTTTTAGTGGTATTTTTGATAATCAAAGGTGAGGTGAACCAACCGCTAGGACAAGTAGCCGACCACTTTAGGCAACATTTAGGCTTATTGTTTGTGCCTGCCTCTGTAGGGGTTGTGTTGTTCTTACCCGAGCTCAAGACCCATGCATTGGCAGTCTCTACGGCCTTATTGGTGAGTGTTGTGCTGACGATTGGTGTGACGGCAGTTGTGCTCAAAGTATTTTGGTATGTGTCACTTAAATATGGAAAAGGGCAACGCCATGAATGAGCGTTTGCCGATTTCTGAAATTTGGGTCTACCTGTCTGGCGACCCACTATTCGCACTGATTATCACATTGGCCACCTACCAACTTGGCTACCTACTCTATGTACGCTCAAAACGTAATCCTATCGTTAATCCTGTTGCCATTTCTGTCGTACTCACTTGCATCATTATCAGCGTACTGGAGATGCCTTATGAAAAATATTTTGAAGGCGCACAGTTCGTACACTTTTTACTAGGTACGGCCACCGTTGCGTTAGCTGTGCCTATTTATAATGGTTTTAAGCGTATGAAGGGCAAGATTTTTCATATGTGGGTTGCACTGACAGCCGGTAGCACGGTCTCGATTGTCAGTGCGGTCGCCATCGCACAGTGGATGGGCGCCAGTAACAATATGGTAGGCAGCATGTACGCGAAATCCGTCACCGCGCCCATTGCCATGGGCATTGCAGAACGCATCAATGTGTCGCCCACGCTCACCGCTGTGTTTACGGTTATTACTGGCATGTTGGGTGCCATTTTGGCACCTTATATCTTGAATGCACTGAAGGTACAACAATGGTGGATACGCGGCACAGCCATTGGTGTTGGCGCGCATGGCTTGGGCATTACACGCGCATTTAGTGTGAATGAAGAAGCCGGTATTTTTGCCAGCATGGCCATGGGTTTAAACGGTGTGATTAGTGCGATTGGCTTGCCGATTGTGCTCACCTATTTACGCCCGCACATCGGAATATAGAAATCACTTTTAGGGCGCCTGCACTTGCAAATACTGTGTTAAAAAATGCTTTAAAATCCTCATTTACACTCACGTAAACTCTGGTTTCTCAGCATTTTTTGCCTTGTCTTTGCTTCGCTCGTCAATGCTAACAAAGATTTCGCCAATAAGCATTAAACAGAGGCATAAAGCTGGAGCCAACGCTCCAATACAACAACAATATAAGCCTGCTCTTCAAGCGTCAACTCGCGTCCTTGTGGAATGGCATGCCATTGTTGTAAACACCCACGGCAGCAACAGGCGGTAGCATGTTGCGCAACAAATACTGGATGACCCCGCATCGGCGTTTGTTTACCCTCGTTAGCAATCACCGCTGGGGCCAAGCGCTCACGCACAAAATCTTCTGCATGATCGAGCACGACCGCGATGCCTTTTTGTTGCAGATAACTTAAATCTCGCGCATTGAGCTTGAACCCTGCACGGAAGGTAGAGCGCGCTAACACTGCAAATACGGCTTCTATGTCTCGCATGGCATCAATAATGTTAATGCAATTTTTTCAACTCTAAATCACGTAATTTTGGTGATAATTTAGCAGTAAGCCCCACTATTCCAATGGTCATCATGCCACCAAAAATCACTGATGGTACCAAGCCCAACAGTTTGGCAGCAACCCCCGACTCAAACGCGCCTAACTCATTAGATGAGCCGATGAAAATTCCATTAATAGCAGACACTCTGCCGCGCATGCCATCTGGCGTGGCAAGCTGCAAAATAGTTTGACGCATCACCACAGAAATACCATCTAGCACGCCTGACAGCATCAAGATAGCCACTGCTAACCAGAAATAAGTACTGAGCGCAAAACCAATCATACATGCACCAAAGCCTGCTACAGCAGCCAGAAGCCAACGGCCAGCGTGTAGATTGATGGGGTGTTTGGTCAGCCAAAGTCCAGTGGCAATCGCGCCCACCGCAGGTGCCGCACGCAGTACACCCAAGCCTGCTGGCCCCATTTGATACACATCATGCACAAACGAGGGCAACAAGGCGACGGCACCGCCAAATAACACAGCGAACATATCGAGCATTTGCGCACCAAACACAATTTGATTGCCCCAGACAAACCGCAACCCTTCGCCAATACTTTTAAACACTGGCGGACTCTCTTGCGCTGGCGGCTCTTTCACTTTCAACATCAGCATCGCCACCATTGCACCTACGCATAGTGCACTCGCTAAGGCATACGCCATGGTTTTACTAGCGAATCCCACCAATAAACCGCCTAATGCTGGACCAATGACCAAGCCTGTTTGAAAAATGGAACTGCCAATACCAGCACCGCGCCCAAAAGACGCTCTGGGTACAATAATGGCAAACAAAGTGTTGTAGCTGGGCGCAATAAACGCACGCGCAATGCCAGTAAATGCAATGGAGCCATAGATCCAAGCGCTAGGATTCCCTGTGATCCAACCCAAGGAAACCGCTGTGAGGGTGAGCGCATTGAGACACAGCAAGGCCGCGGCCAATATGCCAAAAGCACGTCTGGAATAGTAATGATCCACGGCATGCCCGGCAAATAACGCGCTGGAAAAGTAAGGAATCACTTCAGCCAGCCCGACCAATCCAAGCGCCAATGGGTCTCGTGTGAGCTCATAAATATGCCAACCCACAACGACGGCCATCATCTGATAGGCCAATACCATTTGGATACGAAAAGACAATAACTTAACGAATGCAAACTGATGGTTACGAAACAACTGAGGAAGAGAATGCTGCATTACAGCATTATAAATTTAAATGCGTTTAAAATTTGCGCATGCTTAGATTTATCAGGGCAGCAGCAAACTTCTGTAGAATGACGTGGTTAGTGCTGAGAATAAAGCAGTAAGTGTGCGTAAGCACACCGATGAGTCGTCGTTGACCTAGTGCGATTCTGCTGAAATAGATTAGGCGCACTAACCTTTCAGTTTTAATGTTTTATTGATATGCGCCTAGCCCCTATACATTTTTTATATTTTTTCTGCTGCTTTCTGTTACTTGGCGCATTACCCGCCCAAGCACAACAAAGTATTACGGTATATGTCACGGTGGATTGGGAAGGCTACAATTTGGAGCCTGAAAATATTGAAGCCATGCAGGCATTTCGTACACGGTTCCCACACATTCCTATACTCCAGCTTTTGAACCCCGTGTATTTTGTCAGACCCAACGCTAATCAAGCGCAGATTAAAACCAGCATTCAATCCACACTATTGCCTGCCGATGCGCATGGTCTGCATTTACATGGGTGGAAATCATTGATGGACTATTGCCAAGTACCTTATCAACATCAGCCCTCTTTTGCAGATATAGACGAGCAATGCACGCAAGGCGATTGTGGCTATACCGTCAGTTTAGAATATGCTTATTCAACGGCCGCTTTAACCAAATTGGTGGGTTGCAGCCAAGCTATTTTGGTACAGCATGGCTTCAAAAAGCCCGTGCATTTTCGTGCCGGTGCTTGGCAGTTGGGGCCTAAACTCACGCAAGCACTTGCGAATAATGGAATTACTTGGGACAGCTCGCGCACAGCCGCAGAATTGTTGACCAGTCGCTGGGAACCCAACAGCAGCTTAGTCAAGATGCTGAACGCACTGCATCCACATAGCACACCGCTAGAGCAACCTTTTGCGTTGACAGCAGAATTACAAGAGTTCCCCAACAACGCCAGCCTTGCCGATTACACAGGGACAGGGCAAATTGTCGACATGTTCACTCAGTTAATTGAACAAGGTAAAAGTGTGATGGTGCTGGGCTTTCATCAAGAGACAGCGGTTGATTTCTCTGGTCGATTAGCCGCTGCCATTCCTAAAATGGAAGCGATTGCAAAAGCACACGATGTGCAATTGATCTGGGCACATTATTAAGCAGTGTAAATAAGCAGTGATATGTGTAGTTCGCTAAACTTTTGGCACGCGCCATAAATACCAACTGGCAATGGTACGGTATGGTTGCCATGCCTGCCCAATCTCCGCTAATGCTTTTGGGGTAGGGGCCGCTGACAATGACTTTAGTCGCTTATACCCTTCACGCACACCAAAATCATCTACTGGTAGCACATCCAAACGCCCAAGCGTAAACATCAGCATCATCTCCACGGTCCATTGGCCGATGCCTTTTAATTGAACCAATTGTGTAATCAATGCTTCGTTTGTCATTTCGTCTGCAAGGCCGCGGGAGGGCACTAAGCCTGCTAGCGCGCCCTTTGCAATGCCCTGCAATGTGTCTACTTTTCGCCCAGAGAATCCGCAGGCACGTAGCGCATCAAACCTAGCTTCAATCAGCATGGCAGGTGTGGGGATGCTCCCAGAAAAATGGGCTTTGAGTTTGGCAAAAATCGCATCGCCTGCTTTGGTACTTAATTGCTGATAAGCCACGGCGCGCACCAATGCTTCATAGGGTTCGGTGTAAGTGGTAGGCTGCAGCGTACAAGCACCCACTTGATGAATTAAACCTGCCCAATCATCGTCCAACTGACGCATGAAATGGCTAGCAGCAACTAACTGATGATTTTCTTGTGTCATACTAAAATTGTTGTATAGATGGCATGTCTTAATTACGTAATCTTGAAATGTCTTTTCTTGGAATGTCTTATCTGGGATTTTTCATATCATACTGACACACTTTGTATTTAACCAATAGCCAACTATTCAGTGGATGTATTTCAATGGATTTATTTTCAAATGTAGAACCCACGCATCAAACATACGCCACGGGCTTAGTCTATTTACGTGGTTTTGCCTTAAACAATGCACCTACACTTCTGGCAGATTTAAATCAGGTGATTGCAGTTGCTCCACTCAGATCCATGATGACACCGATGGGTTATCCGATGTCTGTCGCTACCACCAGTTGTGGCAGCTTGGGCTGGGTAGGTGATGCAAAAGGCTATGGCTACTCGCATGTTGATCCACAAAGTTTACTGCCTTGGCCTGCCATGCCAGAGAGCTTTTTGCAGCTGGCAGAAAACGCTGCCGAGACTGCGGGTTTCAAAGATTTTTGCCCAGATGCCTGTCTAATTAACCAATATCACATTGGTACTAAAATGGGCTTACATCGAGATAAGGATGAACGTGACTTTACGCAGCCGATTGTGTCAGTTTCATTGGGCATTCCTGCGCGATTTCAATTTGGCGGCAATAAGCGCAGTGATAAACCCATTCAGATTTTACTGAATCATGGCGATGTGGTGGTGTGGGGTGGTGCATCGCGGATGTACTATCACGGTATCATGACAGTGCAAGCCAATACACACCCCATCTTAGGTAACAAGCGCATTAACCTGACATTTAGAAAAGCTGGCTAACGGGCAAGTGACGCATTGCATAATTAGAATTTAAGTTTTGCTTTGATACGACGAAACGTTTGACTGAGCAAGTTGCCATCGAGTTTGTAGTGCTTGTGCAGTGGTTGTTTCACTTCCCAGCTTGCTGTCATGCCCGCAGGAAACGTCACTAAATCTCCTTTACCAAACGACACTGGTGCGCCGCCAGTAGGAGTAATGACACACTCACCTTCTAAAATGTAGGCGATTTCTTGCTCTAAAAATTCCCATGGAAAAGTGGACACTTCCTTTTGCCAAGTGGGCCATTTGCTCACACCTAAACTGTCTAGTGTTGCTTGATTTGGATTTTTTTCTACGAGAATTTGGCTCATGTGATTTCTTCAATAATGGTAACGGTGCGTTATTTTATACCAGTTAAATGCTTGCAACTAACAACCTTGATTTTTGTCATATCATTGAACGCAATTTGATGAGCTTTTGGGGTTTATCCATCTCTTTTTAATGCCCGCTAGGGCTTGAAAGTTGAAAGGAAGTATTGTCATGAATACCTTAAAAATCAACAAATTATTGGTAGGTGAAGCATTGGTAGGTGATGGCAACGAGGTTGCCCATGTGGATCTTATTATGGGGCCGCGCGGCAGTGCTGCCGAGACGGCTTTTTCTCTTACGCTGACCAATCAAAAGCGCGGTGATAACGCGTTACTCGCAGTGGTTGCGCCTAATCTCATGGCCAAACCTGCCACTGTGATGTTCAACAAAGTCGATATCAAAGATGCCAAACAAGCTGTGCAAATGTTTGGGCCAGCGCAAGCAGGTGTAGCAAAAGCCGTGACGGACTCTGTCAAAGATGGCACCATTCCTTTAGAAGAAGCCGACGACATATTTATTTGTGTGGGTATTTTTATTCATTGGGATGCCTCAGACAACGCCAAAATCCAAGATTGGAATTATGCTGCAACTAAATTGGCTATTCAGCGTGCTGTTGCTGGCTTGCCTAAAGCAGCAGAAGTGGTGGAAAGAAGTGAAATGGTATCGCATCCGTTCGCATCGCATGACTACCAAACTGCTCCAACAACATCTCCATTACCAAAAGCCGCTTGATGATGCATCATTGGACAGTAAACCACCGTACACCAAACCAGTAGTAAAATAGCGTTTTTACTACTGGTTGGCATTTACATGCGGGTAAGTTTGACAGACGCGATTGCGCTACTTAAGCGGGGGGAAGTGGTAGCAATTCCCACAGAGACTGTTTATGGCTTGGCTGCCGATGCAAGTAATGATCTTGCATTAAAGAAGATTTATGCCGTTAAACAACGTCCTGCCAACAATCCATTGATTGTGCATATCGCAGATATCCATCAAGTGATGGATTATGCCGATGAGTTCCCACCATTAGCGAATAAGTTAGCACAAGCATTTTGGCCAGGACCATTGACACTGGTGCTGAAATCTAAACCTATGGTATCCACCATTGTGCGTGCAAATGCGCCCACGGTTGCGTTGCGAGTGCCAAGTCATCCGCTCACTTTGCAGCTGCTCACACAAAGTGGGCTAGCCTTGGCTGCGCCTTCTGCTAATCGTTACACGCAACTCAGCCCCACAACTGCGGCACACGTTGAATCCAGCTTGGGCGAGGACATTCCAGTGGTGGATGGCGGGGCGTGTCAGGTAGGGATAGAGTCCACCATCGTCAGTGTGGAGGGCGATAATTGGCAGCTATTACGCCATGGCATGATTGCTGCTGCTCAGATTGAAGCGATTGCCGGCAAACCAGCGGTGCAACAACCGTTAGAAACGCCAAAAGCGCCAGGTCAACACTTACTGCATTACTCACCCAACACCGCTACGTTACTATTTCAAGACCGGGCAGCATTATTAGCGTATGCTAAACTGCATCACAACTGTGCAGCATTATTAATTGGCGATGCGCTGGAAACACCCATTTTTTCTGACGGATTTGACATCACTCTATCCAACCAGCCGGAACAAGTCGCCGAACATTTGTATGAAGCACTCCATCAACTCGATCAATTGCAGGCAAGTGTAATTTTAATTCAATTACCGCCAGCAACAGCAGCATGGGCAGCAATCTCTGATCGATTAACGCGCGCTGGCTACCGCGAAAAATCTTAATCCTAAACACTGACATTTGTGAGTGTGGCCATAAGGTGGCAAAATAAATGGATTACAACCACAAGTATTTAAGGTAACGCATGAAACATACGTATATTTTTGCAATGATCGCCGCTGTGCTGAGCTTATCAGCGTGCAGCATGTTAAAACCGTTTAAGGTATTTAACACTGAAACCCAAGAGCGCTCTAAAAACCCAGCCAACGCAACCGAGTATATTTGCGAGAACAACAAGCATTTTTTTGTGCGTATGCTCAATAAGGGCAGTGATGCTTGGCTGATTTTTCCTGACCATGAAGTCAATTTGGCGCAATCCAGCTCAGACAAAAATCGCTATGTCTCTGGCGCAATTACCCTCGTATTAAACGGTGAACAATCTACACTGACCGATGGCGACGTGTTGTCCTACACTGGTTGTAAAGCACGAGTCACCAAATAAACTTTGTGACAACTGCCAAGCCAAAATGCCTGCTTGTCATTGCCATCAAAAAGGGGTAAGTTAGATACCTAATTGCGGTCATAGTTTGCATCGGAATATCCTAGGAGAAAGGAGCATGCCATGGACAACAAATATGGATTAGGTGGCACAAAAGTAGCTACGGAACATCGCGACCTGCAACACAAGTCAGAATCTACAACTGAAGCCGTTTGTAAGTTTTGTCAAAGTGCAAACTTGGTTTTTAGCCCAACCATGCATGACCATCGTTGTGATAACTGTGGCGAGTGGCAACAAGACATTCCTCAAGGTTACTCTACAGGACGCAGCAGCGATTACTGAGGTTTTTGCGCTAACACCTGATCAAACTCTTCACCCAAATCTGCACTGATAGCCGTGAGTGCAGCGTGTGTACGGGCAACCTCCGTGGCATTTCCAGAACGACTGGCAATCAGCCCTAACCCCATCAAACTACCAGTATGTTGTGGCTGAATGGTCAATACTTTTTGGAAGCTTATTTCTGCTTCTTGATCACGCCCAAGATTCGCTTGTGCCACAGCTAAGTAATAGTGCGCTTCTGAAGTATTTGGCTCGTGCTTTACCCAATCTTGCGCGATTGTTTCTAACGTTAACCAGTCTCCTTGTTGGTAGGGCAATACCACTTGCATAAAATAAGGCCTCGCATGTAGTGGTGCATCCCAAAAAGGTAAGATGTCTGATTGCAATTGCGTAGTCTCTGGCGCATCCAACAAAACTTTCACCCACTTCACCGGAATATTATAAAAATATGCGCCTCGCCCCGGGCTTTTAAAGGTGCTGATAGCAATCAACCTGCCTTGCTCATCGAACACAGGACTCCCGCTGGCACCCATAATAAAAGAAGCATCGGTGCGTACAATCATGCTGTCATCCAGTGGATACAAGGCTTTCACTTTGCCAGAAGTAATGAGCGGTTTAGGCGGCCCTCCTGGGAAGCCAATAGAAAACATAGACTGCTCGTACTGCAACGCTTCCGAATCGCCTAATTCCACAGGCTTTAAATCCAAATATTCGAAACGCATGATACATAAATCATGCTTCCAATCAGCTTTCAATGCCACAGGCGCAAAGCTATCGCCAAACTTGGTAATGTTTACACCCTTTGCATTGGCCAATATATGACAATTGGTTGCGACCATATCCTTAGCGACCACCACGCCTGTACCTACACCATGTCCGCCATTTTTGGTCACCACGTGCACTTTGGTCACAGAAGCTTTAAGGTAGTAAGTGAGCTCTGGGCTTGGCTCTGCGAGCACAGGCAACGTGAAACACACCATAAATGTTATTAAGTAAAATCGCATCGCTCGCCCCAAATATTTTTTCTGTCTAATCAAGACATGATTACCGCAAAATAATTCTTTACGCGCTCACCATTTGCGTTTAATTCTTAAATTATTCTCAATTACCCAATCAATTGAGATGAAAATGCGCTCAAAGCACTGTAAAATATTGCGTTTAAGAATTTAATTTCCGGGTGCACATCATGCTCATCAAAACCGAAATCGCAGATATCTCTACTCCAACTGGTGTCATGCGCACTTATATTCACCGTCCGACACATAATCAAAAAGTCCCTGCGATTTTATTTTACTCGGAAATCTTTCAGCAAACAGGTCCTATCGAACGTGCCGCAAAATTTATGGCAGGGCAGGGATATGCTGTATTGGTGCCAGAGGTGTTCCACGAACTAAATCCAATCGGCACAGTCCTTGGTTATGATGATGCAGGACGTGATAAAGGCAATGCAGACAAAGCTGCCAAAGATGTGCAAGACTATGACAGCGATAATCGCGCCATGATTGATTACCTTGGCAAACAAAGCTGGTACGACGGCAACTTAGGTGCGATGGGCTTTTGTATCGGTGGACACTTGGCATTCCGTGCAGCATTGCAACCCGAAGTGAAATCCACCGCCTGTTTTTACGCAACCGACCTACACACGCAAATTATTCCAAACAAGCCAAATCAGCACTCTATGGATCGCCTGAATGAAATCAAAGGCGAGTTAATGATGATTTGGGGTAAACAAGATAACCATATACCAACCGCTGGCCGTAGCTTGGTGTATCAGCAACTTACCGAGGCCAACCTCAGTTTTACTTGGCATGAATTTAATGGCCAACACGCTTTTATGCGTGATGAGGGCGAGCGTTATGACCCGCAACTAGCTATGACGGGGTATCAACTCTCGTTGCAGATGTTCGGCCGCACATTAAAGTAATTGTAGAAAAGTAATCGTAGTTTTGTAGTAGATGTATGCAATAGAGAGCGCTAGCCACAAGCCAAAGCTCAATTTTTTATTTTAAATTACCCATTTAAGAAAGCCTAAAGAGAGAGACGCATGACCACAAAAAACGCTGATATTGGCCTAGTAGGCCTTGCTGTGATGGGGCAAAACCTAGCCCTAAATATCGCTGACCACGGCTATACCATTGCTGTTTACAACCGCGATCCTAAAAAAACGCATAACTTTGTCGAAGAATGTCAAAAGAATGAGCCTTCACACGAACGTGTGGTAGGGCATACCGATTTAGCTTCTTTTGTACTCAGCATCAAACGCCCACGTAAAATCGTGTTGCTGGTGAAAGCGGGTAGCGCAACTGACGTGACAATTAATGCACTTTTGCCATTCTTAGAGCAAGGCGACATCATTATTGATGGCGGCAATGCGCTATGGACAGACACGATTCGTCGTGAAAAGGAATTGGCTGCAAAAGGCATCGAATTCATTGGCTCTGGTGTTTCAGGCGGTGAAACGGGTGCGCGCTTTGGTCCTTCGCTGATGCCATCAGGCACACGTAAAGCGTGGTCATCACTTGAGCCAATCTGGCGCGATATCGCTGCTAAAGTGGATCCAGTAACTGGCGAACCAATGGAAGGCGGCAAACCTGGTCAACCAGTGGAAGGCGGCTTCTCTTGCGCAGAGTACATCGGCCCAGACGGCGCGGGTCACTACGTTAAAATGGTACACAACGGCATTGAATACATCGATATGCAGTTGATTTGCGAAGCTTACTGGTTGATGAAAAATCTGCTTGGCATGCAAGCGGATGAAATCGGTAAAGTATTTGCTGAGTGGAATAAAGGCGAGTTATCTAGCTTCTTGATCGAAATTACTGCTGATATCCTGCAACAAAAAGACCCTATGGGTAAAGGTTTCTTGGTTGATCAAATCTTGGATACTGCTGGTCAAAAAGGTACAGGTCAATGGACGGCAGCGAATGCGCTTGAATTAGGCGCGCCAGCTAACGCGATTGCCGCAGCGGTTTACGCACGTGCATTATCAAGCTTAAAAGAAGAGCGCGTTGAGGCGAGCAAAATTCTTAAAGGCCCTGCGATTAAAGTTGAGTCTGACAAGAAAGCAATTATTGAAGCGATTAAAAATGCGCTTTATTGCTCTAAAATTTGTGCATATGCGCAAGGCTTCCAATTGATTGATAAAGCACAAGTGGCTTACAACTGGAAATTGAACTTCGGCGAGATTGCTCAAATCTGGCGCGGTGGTTGTATTATTCGTGCACGTTTCTTGCAAAAAATCACTGATGCTTATGCATTGAACTCACGTTTGAAAAACTTGATGTTAGATCCATATTTCACACAAGCGATGAACGAAGGTCAAGCAGGCTGGCGTAAAGTGATTGCATTAGCGGTGACTAACGGTATTCCTGCGCAAGGTTTTGCTGCGGCGCTTGCCTATTACGACGGCTACAGAAGTGCAGACTTACCAGCCAACTTGTTGCAAGGCCAACGTGACTACTTTGGTGCGCACACTTATGAACGTAAAGATCAACCTCGCGGTCAATTCTTCCATTTAGATTGGCCCGAGCCAAAACGTCCACAATTGACTATCGACTAATTGATTGATTAGGTAGATAAGCTCTAGGCAAACAAAATAAGAGGGTGGCGATGCCATCCTCTTTTTTATTGCCGCTATAAGAGGTAAGTGTCTTAACTAAACGCAGAACGCGTTTAGTATGTGTTCAACAACGTTTTTTAAACGCAGTCGCAACTAGCTTCTAAAAATCGAGTCAAATTCTTATTGCGTTGCAGCAACAGAATGTTGGCTTCCTGTTGTTTCACTTTGTCTGATTTCTCAGCAATGGCTGGCGCATAAATTTCATCTAACAATTCATCTTTATTCAATTTCACACGTTCTACTTGCATCATCGTTTCCTTTTGGGAGTTAAAAACCATACGGATTGTGTCCGCACGGAGTAATAGAGCAACATTCTTTCAAAAAATTCACTTGTAATACACTTGCAACTTACTTTAGTCGTTTTATCATAAAAATCATGACAAATGATGACAACAACGTAATGAGCATGTTGTTAACTATCAATAACGCACTGTCATACTGAAAGATGACAAGCATAGACTGTGCCATGCATTTATTTTGCAAATAATTATTCAACATTAGCGCACCTATGGCATGCATAATTCCGTAAAATAGTAATCTTTAATGGTTATTACGATTCGCTATGCAAATTTCTATTAATGGAAACGACAAAAACTTTGATGCTGAAACCATGTCCATCAATGCATTGATTGCACACATGAACCTCGTGGGAAAGCGCATTGCAATTGAACGTAACGGTGAAATAGTCCCGCGTAGTCAGTTCGATCAAGTCATGGTATGCCAAGGCGATCAACTGGAAATTGTAGGGGCTGTAGGTGGTGGTTGAGAAATGAATGAGAAAAACGAAATGAATGATGCATTAGTCATTGCAGGAAAAAGCTATCACTCCCGTTTATTGGTCGGGACTGGCAAATACAAAGACTTTACAGAAACACGTGCTGCAATTGACGCAAGTGGTGCCCAAATTGTCACTGTAGCGATCAGAAGAACCAATATTGGTCAGAATGAAAACGAGCCCTCTTTGCTTGATTATCTTCCGCCAGATGAGTTTACATATTTACCCAATACAGCGGGTTGCTACAGTGCAGATGATGCTGTGCGTACTTTGCGTCTAGCGCGTGAACTGCTCGATGGCCATAAGTTGGTGAAATTAGAGGTGTTAGGCGACCCTAAAACGCTTTATCCGAATGTCATTGAAACTTTGGCTGCGGCTAAAACCTTGGTAAGCGAGGGGTTTGATGTCATGGTCTACACGTCGGATGACCCGATTATTGCTAAACAGCTTGAAGATATCGGTTGCTGTGCAGTGATGCCATTGGCGTCATTGATTGGTTCTGGCATGGGTATTCTGAATCCATGGAATCTACAAATTATCATTGAAAATGCCAAAATACCGGTATTAGTCGATGCAGGCGTAGGCTGTGCCGCTGACGCTGCGATTGCCATGGAATTGGGTTGTGAAGGCGTATTGATGAACACGGCAATTGCCGCCGCACAAAACCCTGTGCTGATGGCAAGTGCCATGAAAAAAGCCATTGAAGCGGGTCGGGAATCTTACTTGGCGGGTCGTATGCCGAAAAAACTGTATTCGGCATCACCTAGCTCACCTACCACAGGCTTAATCACAGGGAACGGATAAACCACTTGGCTCAAAATTCGCGCTACGCATGCACGGTAAAAGTAAAAACGACTTTTTTGACCGATCAATCCAATCCTGATGAATCAAAATTTGCATTTGCTTATACCGTGACCATCACTAACACTGGTTCTGTGCCTGTGCAGTTGATCAGTCGTCATTGGATCATCACCAACGCCCGTCAAGAAGTGCAAGAGGTGAAAGGGCTGGGCGTAATAGGCGAGCAACCACTGTTGGCGCCCAATGCAGAATTTGAGTACACCAGCGGCACACTGATCACCACCCCTACTGGTGAAATGCGCGGCAGTTATCAAATGGTAGCAGAGGACGGCACGCTGTTCGAGGCTGTGATTGAGCCGTTCCAACTCTATCAGCACCGGGTATTACATTAATGACCCGACACACATTACAACATGTATGTTTAGTGTTTTTTCTGGCAATGCTGGTCGCTGCTTGCGGAAAAAGCAATGTCAAAGTACCCACTGTACAAACATGTGAGCCGAGTGCGACATTACCGAGCACACCTGTACCTGAAACACCAAGCCCAGCACCCGCTATACCAGAATGCAAACCGGCTACCGCTAGCCCAGTGGTAAAAATTCCTGAGTATGGCTTGCTCAAGCTAGCCAACTGGCGTGATATCGAAGAAGTTAAGCAAGACGATTTAACTGCCAGTTGGGATGCATGGCTGACCAGTTGCAGTGGCTTAAAAAATAAGGCGGCTTGGCAAACTAGCTGCCAAGGCGCCAACAGCATGAGGAATCCAACACAAAAGGAAATCATTGAGTATTTCATCCAATATTTTGATGTGTACAGCACCAGCACCATAGCAGGGGACAACAATGGCTTAGTCACAGGCTATTACCAGCCAATTTTGAAGGGTAGCCGTACTAAGTCTGCCAAGTACCCGTTTCCGTTGTATGGACAACCTAAAGACTTAATTACAGTAGACTTAAGCGCGCTTTTTCCAGAGCTTAAGTACAAACGTGTGCGAGGTAAATTGGAGGGCAATAAATTAGTGCCTTATTACACGCGCGCAGAAATTGAATCTAACACTCCACCACTGGCTGGTAGCGAAATCGTTTGGGTAGACGATGAGTTAGACGCATTTTATTTACAAATCCAAGGCTCTGGATTGATACAGCTAGATACGGGCGAACAATTACATCTGGGCTATGCCGATCAAAATGGACACACCTATAACTCAATTGGTAAGGTATTGGTACAGCGTGGAGAGATGACAGCCAGCCAAGCATCGATGCAAGGCATTAAAGACTGGGCACGCAAAAATGTAGGTAAGTTACGAGAGTTATTGAACAGCAACCCGAGCTACGTGTTTTTTCGTGAGCTTCCTGGCAATCTCCCTGGCCCGCTGGGTGCATTGGGTGTTCCGCTCACGGCAGAGCGCAGTATTGCCGTTGATCCTAAATATATTCCACTGGGCGCACCGGTGTTTTTATCCACGACTTATCCAAATAGCAATAAGCCACTGAAGCGGCTTATGATGGCACAGGATACTGGTGGCGCCATCAAAGATGGCGTGCGCGCTGACTTTTATTGGGGTAGCGGTAACTATGCGGGGAAAATGGCGGGCGGGATGAAACAGGCTGGGCAAATGTGGGTATTGTTACCTAAAGAATTCAAATTCCCCCCGCCTTAAGTACACGCTTTGTTAGGTTTGTAAGTTCAAGTTGCCCACGTGCAAATAAAAAGGGTGCTAATTTAGCACCCTTTTTTCATACGTATCACAAATGATTATTTGTTCATTACGTACATTGTAACTTCAAAACCGAAACGCATTTCAGTAGCTGCTGGTGTTGTCCACATAATGATTCTCCTTAAGTTAGTATTCGTTTGGTTTACTTCGCATCGTTGTGAATGCAAATCCATAACGTGATTGAACTATACGCCCGCCTTCGAAATTGCACTTGTTTAAAGCACGTAAAACCATCTCATGGTTTTCATGAGATTACGTATCAGGTGTTAATTCCCTTTAACTTCTTCATCATGCGTTTCCAGCCTTTACGGCCTATGGTCTTTTTCAAACGCACTTTAAAATCATACAAATGGAATGCCAGACGATGGTGCCATGTAAACTGACGCCCCAACATACCAAAATAGATTTGCATCAGCCGCTTACGGCCTGCCCAATGCAACTTGTGGCTGGCACGTGTCATGTCAGCCAAACGATATTTGTCTGGGAATGGTGTGATTGAATATGCATGCAGTCTGGCTGTATCAATCAGCGAGAAACTGAGCTGTTGCTGTGCGTTGATATTGACCAAAATATTGCCTCCCGAGAAATCTCTAAAATAGACGAGACGCCCGTGCATATCGTGGCAAAACTTCGCAAACTGAAAATACACTTCTTCGGCTTGCAAATGCATAAAAGTGGTTTCACCTTGTGCAAAAGCCGAAAAAATTTGGCCGATATTAGCCACCGATTCAACAAACTCACATATATAAAAATTTTGCTTAAGCGTGTTATCGCCAACTTTCTCAAAAAAGGCGACAGGACTGGCTGTGCCTATGCCTCGACGTTGCAACTCCATTGCCCCATTCCAACTACGTTTGGCTTTACTGGGCTTAAAGCGATCCAACAATGCTTTATGTGGATACATTTTGATTGGTTGCTTAACAGTTAACTGCTGCGCTGGATTTCTAGGATCAGACACTGCCCAGATGGCATTGCGTGCATGACGCAATGCACCTTCTTTCTTAGGGGCTTGCAGTTGGTTTGGGTGCAGATGATGCATCAAGAGCGCAGCTTCTTCCGCACTGCTTGCCAAAATCAAGCCTTGCCAGTCTGCCTCTTCAATACGGTAATATTGCTTGGTTGCATGGTGTGCGTGAATGACCAAATCTTTGGCGAGTTTGGGACTCACGTTAACTTCTGTATTGCCCTGCCAAACCAGATATATGGGTGACTCAGTAACAAGCACATGGTCATTAGGCAGTGTTACCCCATCACGATTGACCAGCTTTGCCTGTGCCAAATCATGCGCTGTATAGAGTTCAGTCAAAAACGCAACGCGTCCACTTTGTGTCCACGCCGCATGCACAGTCTTGCCCTCTTTTTCAAAATGATGAATTTCTAGGCCACCTAGGGTAGAAATAGCGCAGACATAACGTGAACCTTGTATGTAATATGCACAAGTTTTGACTGCGGCAAAACTAGGCTGATGCGCATAATCTGCTAGATTTCCATCTGTAGACTTGTAATGCGTCACTCGCTCTAAGGCAGGGTAATCGTGTTCGCTCAGTCCATCCGTAATCAACCCTTCACGTTGGCAAATCAGCGCACCCCAATTGGCTTGTTTCAGTGCCCCAGAGGCGGCTAATAGCAGAAAGTAACGCGCTGCGTAGTCAGCTTGTTTTTGCGCACCATCTGGATAACGGCGTTGAATGCGATAAATAGCCCAAAACGCTACGGGAGAGATTAGCGACTCAACCCCAAAGTCGTGTGTGATTTTTTGCAGCAAACGTGCTTTTTTAATGAGGTTGTAATCAAACCAAGTGGTCCAGTGATACTTAAAAATACGATGATCAAAGCTCTCTGGCTCGAACACGCGCTCACAGAATAGATTATTGCTGGCGATATTAGGCAATTGCTGACGTGCCTTGAAGTGCTTAAGTAGACTCACGTTGTAGACGGGTTCAAAATCTTGAATGTTTGGCCCAACAATCACTAAATTTCTGGCTTTAATTAGCTGATAAGCTATTTCCCAAGTCACTAAGAAACCATCAAATGTGTACCCGCTCCAACGTTTTCGATTGATGGTAGAGCCCACCTCAATATGCTGTACATATTGTCCAAAGCGATCTAATACGTTGCCTACAAACTCCCGCCATCGCACTTGTTCATCTGCTAATGTCATGTGCTTTGCTGCATTAAATGGCTGCACCAAATGCAGGTTAATGCGAAAGTTAGCTTTAATGAGCGCATTTAAAAAGCGAGCATTTGCCCCCTCTAAATCGCCGTAGGTAAAATCCAAACGCACACGCTTTACCCCAAGTGCGTTCAGTTGAGCAATCACATAGTCATCTACCGCGGGATCAGCTTGCGTAGCGACACAAACGCCAATAAAGTCGTCAGCTATCTCATGATTAGCAACTGGCATATGGGCGTCACGCAACCACAAACCACCAGTGATTAGGTAGCCCAAGCCGTCGCTCATGACCTGTTTGGTGAGCATGGAAGGCTGATGCGATTCAGCAAGAGAAAATTTTCGCAACATTATGGCAATCGATAGCGTTGTTCTGTGTACAGCAAGGTAGGCAGGAGTGAATTGGCCAATGCGCGCTTAGCAAACACTTCCGCGTTCTTGGGCGCAGCTTCTGGTGGCAGTTCATTCAAACTTTTACGCTTTATATCATAGTAACCATGGGTAGGGGGCTGGCCCTCACGCAATACCACAACCTGATTGGCTTCTGGCTGACTGGTGTCAAGTTGTGTTTGCTCCATCCAACCAAAGTTATAGTTGTACTGCATCATGGCGCGACCTAAATAATCTGAGGGTAAGTTTGACATGTCGTGACCCGTCATTGGATGTTGCGCTTGAATACCCATCAACGACAACACTGTTACAGGCAGATCAATCTGGCTAGTGATGGCGGCAATTCTCTTAGGCGTAATATCCGCGCCTAAGATTAGTCCGGGAATATGAAAATGCTTGATTGGCACCAAATCCTCGCCACGTACACGTATGTCGTGATCTGCCACAATGAGGAATACTGTATCTTGCCAATACGGACTAGCCTTGGCCTTTTTAATAAACTCACCAATCGCATAGTCGGCATACTTCACCGCATTGTTTTCGGTGGCTTTTGGCTCTTCGTACAATGTAATACGACCATCTGGAAACTCAAATGGCGCGTGATTTGACGAACTAAACGCTAGGGTAAAAAACGACTTGCCACTTGCATGATGCGCTAATAACTGCTCATGGGTTTTATTCAGCAGGTCTTCGTCCGAGACACCCCAGCTGCCCATGAATATGGGCTTTTTGTAATCTTTTTGCTCCACAATTTGCTGAAAGCCATTGCCCATAAAGAAGCCGCGCATATTGTCAAAATGCGATTCTCCTCCATAGATAAACTCTGTGAGATAGCCTTGCTTTCCAAGCAGTTCAGCTAAGCTAAAAAAGTTTCGTTGGCTCAAAGAAAGCTTCACGGTACTATCGGCTGGCGTGGGTTGAAAACCTGTCACTACAGCCTCAATGCCACGTACTGAGCGCGTGCCTGTAGCATAGAGTTGCTCAAACCAAATGCCTTCATCTTTTAACAGCTCAAGATTAGGCGTTACTGGAATGCCGCCCAATGATTCTACAAAGCCAGCCCCTAAACTCTCCTGCAGAATAATCACTAAATTAAGTGGTTTCTCGCGCTTCACAGAGGGTGTTAAGGTGGTTAAGGTCGGAATATCGGTATCTTGTGTGTGTGTCAGCTTGAATATCTCAGCCCTATCCAACTTGCCATAGATTTTGCCTGATTTAGACTCATGCTGAAGGCTGTAAACCGCATAAATCACAGAGTAGCCAGAGTTTAAAACCAGGCTGTTCACCATGCTATCTTCTGTAATGGCAAACAATGCTGGGTTTGCAGGACGGTGACCTAGCGAAGACCGTACACCTAATACCGTAATCAGCAACACCAGCGGCCAAAGCAGCCACAAACGCTTATTGGTCCATGTCGATTGCGCTGCCTTCCATGGTTGCATCCAATAACGCATGCCTAATATTGCAAGCACTGTGAACACTACGCTAGCAAAAATATCGACTTTAAATCCTGTCCACAACATGCTCATGACTTCGTGCGGATACTTGAGATACTCCACGAAAATACGGTTGGGGCGTACATCGTATTCCATGATAAATCCTGGTGTTGCTACCTCTAAAAACACCAGTAACACCATAGCGATAAGCACCCAGTAATACGTCAGCCATTTCCAAGTATTGAAAAAGCGCTTTATGGCCAGAATAGGCGACAATAAGATGGGAATCAGTGCGATTAACCCGAGTTGAATCACATCAACACGTATACCTTGGTAGAGGACTTCAAATATTTCGCCAGTGATCTGCACGCGATCGAGTTGCCATAGCACTAAACCTATACGTGAGAGGGATAAAATGACCAAACCCAATAACAGCATGGAGAGCAAAGGGGCAAACGGCCCAGTTTTATGAGCAATTTTCCAGATTGCGCGACGAAAAGCATCGGCCAACGATTTGATTTGCATACAGCCTTAATATTGCATCATGATGAAAGTGCACATTATAACGATTAGGGGTGTTCGATAGTAGTTTGCGTGCGATGTTTTATGCACCTGCACGCCCAAACCAAGCCTTGAAGCTGTTGTAATAATTAGGCTGGCGCCAGCATAAATACGCCATCACTAATACATTGATGATGGCTGTGATAAGAAACAACTCGGGAATACTGTAGCCACGTTTAAAGAGTGCAATGGAGAACAGTGCAGACATCACCATCAATAGGGCATTCATAATATTGTTGGCAGCGATGACGCGTGAACGGAACGCGGGCTCAGCCAAGGTTTGTATGGTGACGTACAACGGTACAATGTAAAAACCACCAAATATGCCTAGCAAAGCGATATCTGCCAGTATTCGCCAGTGCAATAGATGGCTTAAAAACTGCTGATAATCATAGATGAATGTTGTAGGTACTGAGATGACATGTGTGCTGACCCAATAGATATCTAAGGTAAAACAGCTTAATCCGATACCCCCTATCATCACCAAGCCTAACATAGCCTTGCCGCGCGACAGTCGCTCACATAGCAGCGAACCTGCACCCACACCCACTGAAAATACCGTGAGCATCAGAATAAACACACTCTCGTCACCATGTAACACCAGTTTAGCCATATTGGGAAATTGCGCTAACAATGTAGCGCCGAAAAACCAAAACCAAGAGATGGCTACAATGGCTAACCATAGTGACTGCTGGGCCCAAATCAGTTTGACGTTTTGATAGGTCTCAATAATGGGGTTCCATTGTATGACGAGCTTGCTGGAGAGGGCAGGGGTATTTGGTATTTGTCGACTAGCCAAATACCCCACTAGACCAATCGCTAGCACGGCAACACTTGTCAGTAACTCATAATTGGGATGTGTGGCGAGCCAAGCGCCCAATATCTGCCCAAATAGAATAGCCACAAAGGTGCCCATTTCTACCATGCCGTTGCCACCGACCAACTCCTGTTGATTTAAGTGTTGCGGTAAGTAAGCGTATTTAACTGGCCCAAACAGGGCGGAATGCACCCCCATCAGAAACAGCGCAGTCGCAAGTAGCCATAAATTGTGTAGATAAAAACCGATGCTGGCAAATCCCATAATCCAGATTTCAAATACTTTGACGAAGCGAATGATGCGCGACTTATCGTATTTATCTGCAATTTGGCCTGCGGTGGCCGAGAACAAAAAGAAGGGCAGTATGAATAAGCCTGGTAATAGCGTAGCCATCATCGCGCCGTCCACATTACCCAAACTGCTGGCGCGAAAAGCCACCAATGTAATCAATACGGTTTTGAATAGATTATCGTTGAGTGCGCCTAAAAACTGTGTGAAGAAAAATGGTGAAAACCGCTGTTGTACCAATAAAGCAAATTGTTGACTCACGCTGTGTCCTTCACCATCATGGGGTTATGTGGCCTCTGCCATTTGCTTGAGGGTGACATAATCGGTTTTACCAGTACCCAATAGCGGTATTTCTTCTAGTTGCACGATTTTTCTGGCAATCGCCAATTCTGGACTACCTAAATTTTTGGCCACTATCTGTAAATCTTCACGTTTTAGTGCGGGGTCTGTGGTGAAAAGCACAATATTTTCACCGCGTTGCGTATCGTTCTGGGTAGAAGCCGCGTGTTGGTAATCCGGTGCAGCGGTATGTGCAATTTTTTCAACCACCTCAAGCGAGACCATTTCACCAGCCACTTTGGCAAACCGTTTAACCCGGCCTTTGATAAAGATAAAGCCCTCCGCATCCACTTCGACCACATCACCCGTGTTATACCAGCCATCCTCTGGTGGTGATAGCTCGGCAGGTGCTTCAAACTTATAATAGCCTAGCATCACGTTCTCGCCTTTTACATAAAGCACGCCACCTTCTGCAATTCCTGGTACAGGCTCTAATTTGTATTCTATTCCCGGCAATAGCTGGCCTACACTGCCGTGACGATTCGCCATAGGGGTGTTGGCAGAGAGTACGGGGGCGCATTCTGTGGTGCCATAGCCTTCTAAAATGCGAATACCAAATTTCTCATGGTAAGTTTTACGGACTTCTTCATTTAATTTTTCTGCACCCGCCACCACAAAGCGCAATTTGTAAAAATCATAAGGGTGCGCAAACTTTGCGTAATTGCCCAAGAAGGTACTGGTTGCAAATAATACGGTGCAACCTTTGTCATAAATCACTTCAGGAATCACTTTGTATTGCAAGGGCGAGGGAAATACCATGATTTTAATTCCGCTTAATACTGGCAACAGTGAGCCTGTTAAGCCAAAGGCATGGAACATGGGTAACACCATCATAAATTTGTCAGTAGGATTAAAATCCAATATCGCTAAAATTTGTGCAATATTGGCCAAGATACTTTTGTGCGAATGCACTACGCCTTTGGGTTTGCCTTCTGACCCTGAGGTGAACAAGATAATGGCAATGTCTTCAGGCTTTGCATACTCCATGGCCGCTCTAGGGTAGTGCAATGCATAACCCATCAGCCATGCGCGGTCGCGTACGCCAAATTGGCTTCTTAAATCTTCAAGATACACCACATTTAAGCCTGTAAATTGCGATACCACCTCTTCCAAATTAGCAGCCTCTATAAACTTTCTAGAGGTAATGACTGTTTTCACATTGGCCGCGGCACATGCGTTTTGCATGCCTGCTGTGCCCGCGGTGTAATTCAACATGGCAGGAATACGATTAAATGCTGTCATGCCCAGTATTAACGCAAGGGTATTGGTCACATTGGGCATTAGTACACCTACAGCTTCTCTAGGCGCGCTTACTTTGCAAGCAATACGCCCCAAAGCCAAACTTTTTTTGAGTAGGAGTTGATAGCTTTCTTCAACTCCGTTCATATCCTCAATAATTTTAGTACGGCTGCCAAACTTATCCATCGTATCTAAAAATGCTTCAAAAAATGTACGACTCTTTTGTGCTTGAAACAACATCTTCTGCATCACCCCACGCATGCCCTCGCCAGCAATGCGCCTTCTTTGACGTGCAGTCAGCGGCGGATGGTTGGTGGGGTCATCGATAGCGATTTCGGTACTGGGCAGCACGGTCAAGGTCACCCTTGGTAAAATTTTTCTTGGATGTGCGTCTGATAGTCGGCCAAAGTAAGATTGGGCGGCGCCCTCAACTCTGACGGGCAGTATGCGCGCACCTGTTTTGGCGGCCACAAAGCCGGGACCATCGTATACCTTCATTAAACTACCCGTGAGGGTAATGCGACCTTCAGGAAAAATCACCACATTTTCACCTAAATCTAGACGACGAATGACTTGCTTCATCGCCAGTGGGCTAGTGGGGTCTACTGCTAAGTAAGGGGTTAATCTTAAAAACTGCCGAAAGAGCTTATTTTTGAGGACGCCAGTGTGCACCACAAAGGTTGCACGTTTGGGTAAAAACAAGCCTAGCAATAAACCATCTAGAAATGATTCATGATTAGCAACGATCAATAGACGGTTGTCTTGTGGCACATGCTCTAAACCATGCACTTTTACACGAAACATGACCTTACAAACACTGCGTAATAGACTAGTCAGCATACCAACCCCCCGTTAAACCAGTTTTATTATGTTTTTAACTACTTGTTGATGGCTATTTTTAAGCACACCCTGTACATACAAGCACATGTGTATTGCCAACCTTGTTTACTTGATAACTACTTGATTACTACTTGATTGTCACATTCTGACACAAAGTTTAGACAATGCGACTACCGTGCTAATGTGATGAGCGCTTTTCATCTACTGGGGGCGTTGAACGCACATTTACTTGTAAACGCATCATTTCTGCATTGATATGTATTTGCTGATATATTCAGTATGAGATATGTGGTTATTTAAAGTATCCGTATGCTGTGAATTTACTGAAAATTAAGTTTGCTGTAGCCCAGCAAGGTGCCTGTCGCGTAAGCAGTGTCTATTAAAGCCACTTGATAATCAGTAATGGCACGTATTTCTTTGACTTGTGCCTCACCTAAACGCGTCAATGTTTCTAATACTTCGGTCATGGTACGCAGTCCTTCGCTAAACTGCTTAAGCTCGGCATCGTAATTCAACCCTGCAATTAATACTTGCTGCCGTGCAGCAATAATGCGCTGCCAGTTTTGATCTACCTTATCCAAGGCATCAAAAATTTCTCTTTTTACCGTGAGTTCTTGCAACTCTCTAGTTGTTAAGCGTTGCAAACGTTGTTGAACAGCATTCTCTAACCGCGCTTTTCGCGCCTCATTGGTGAGTGGCATTTCAAACTTTAATCCTACAGACCAATCGCTAAATTGACCATTTAACACACCACGATAAGTATCACCCATGCTGTTCAGCGTGTTTGATAGTGCTCCGTATTGGTAATCCAGCGTAAAAAGAGGCAGGGTTTGATTTTCTAAATAGTCAATTTTTGTAAGATCGGCTGCTAGTTTTACCTCTTGTTCTAACAGCTCTATACGTCCTTGCTGTGCATCACTTAATAACTTGGATCGATCAAACTCAAACTTTAATAAATTAGGTGGCGTCACCGGAATAAAGGCTTGTGAAGTGTCGTTATTGATATCATTGATCAAAAATTGCAACTGGCGTTGCGCAAGCTTGAGGTTTGTCTCGGCAATGATTAAGGCCTCCATGCGGTCAGCCACACCTATCTCCGCTCTATTCAACTCAATGGCCGCTGTTAAGCCTTCATCGACCCTTCTTTTAACCATACCCAAGTTTTGATTGGCTAATTCAAACTGTTGCCTGCGAACATCCAGCTCACCCCATGCTTGGTATAAATCCCAGTAAGCTTTATCCACCATAGCCACTACTCGAATACTTTGCAGGCGGGTCTTTAATTGAGTTGCTTGCTGTTCGTATGCTGCTATTTGGATACTAGCTTCATTGACACGAACGCCTGCGTCTCTTAATAGTGGCTGACTAAACGAGAACTGCAATGCACTTTGATACTCTTTTGATGAAAACTGACCATCAGTCACTTTTCTGTTGAATGGCGTACTTAAGGTAACAGTTCCACCTGTCCTAAGCGGAACTTTAATCCCTGCCTCAAGCATAAGGTTTTGTTTTTCCTGCTCCTGAATGTCAATCTTTAGCCTTTGCGCATCCAGTGCCGGGTTATTAGATTTAAACTCAACATTATCTCCAGAAAAAGCAGGTGAATCTTTGTCTCCATATTTCGCATATGCAAATATGATTTTATCGAACTTAGCTTCTTCCTCACGCACAACGGTTTGCGCAATCACTGGATCGTATTGAAATACTTTGAGTGATAAATTATTTTTTAACGCTCGGCTTCTGACTTCTGCAATACTGAGCTGTAAGCCTGTTTCTTTTAGCAAGTTAGGCATCACGCCAGATTCACCATCCGGCTCATCATAGGGTGCTATTGCCTTCTTAACATCAATAACAAGTGGACTCACCTTTCGCTCTTTGGATGTTTTTTTTGCCTCATCGATCTCTTGACGCAATGTTTTGGGAGGAGCAACGGCGCGATCGGTGGGATTAAAGGACTCTTGAGCCTCCATCCGTTTGTCTATCTTGAGCGGTAATTCATCTGCCGAAGCGCAATTAAGGGCTGACAATATGAGTGTTAATAAAAAAATCAAGAGGGGAGAGGACAAATACATACAGCGATAAGGCAACATCATTTTAGAGTGCCCGTGCTTATCGGACTAACCTCTTGCGGTATACGTGGCGGAAAGCCATTTAGAATACGCCATATTTCATACCCGATGGTAACCTGTTCTAATAGAATCCATCCTTTTGCATTAATGCCTTGGCGCAGGAAATTAGAAGATGGCCAGCCCTTATCCCCATTTGACGGTAAGATCATTACCCTAAAGTTACCTGTACCATTATCAACAGGGTCTACAAACGCGACTTTGCCTGGAAAAGTGCCGAAACCAATGTTAGACCAACCAGGTATCAGAATAGCAGGCCACCCTTCAAACTCCACCCTCACCTCACTGCCCTGCTTGATTAATGGGGCGTCTCTGCCATCCACCCAAAGCTCAACCGAACGGGTTTGAGTGTCGGGCAGTATGGTTAACAGCGGGGTGCCTTGAGAGATGACCTGAGATTGGGTATTGACCGGCAAACGATAAATAACGCCATCACGAGGTGCAGTGACCCGCTGCATGCGCTGACGAGATAGATTAATTTCTGAGTTAGTGAGGCTAACTTCACTCTCAGCTAACTCTCCCTTGATTTTATTGATTGTGGCATTGTTTGATTCAATAATCGCTTGCGTATCCGCTCTTATTTGTTGAATCTCGGCCGATGCTGATCTTGATTCAGCCTTGGCTGATAGTAATTGCGCCTGTGCACTGTTTAAACTGCGATTAGCAATTATTTGATCTCGCTCTGCCACTTCCACATCTCGCTTAGACACCAAACCATCTTGCAACAATCTTTGTAGGCGTGTCGCCTGAAAATTTGCCGCTTCCAATGTGGCTTGTGCTGCATTCATCGCCTCTGAAGCAGATAGAATCTTTTGATTCGCCATATCCAATTTAAACTGGGCTGCCGATATTTTTGCGTCTCTTGAGCTAATTAAGTTATTTTGCTGCAATTCATACGCTCTAAGTTCATCTTGCTTAGACTCTAGCTTGGTCAGTAAATTGTCGCGTTGTGACTTCAACCTGTCTTTAAATTGTGGATCTATATCACTAATTTCCAGTAATACATCCCCAGCCTTCACTTTTGAACCCTCTTGTACGTTCCATTTACTAATCACACCGCTGACAGGCGCATCGACAGTTTGTGCACGTTCATTAGGTGAAAAGGCAGTGACTTTTCCCAATGCGCTTACGTTTTGTTGCCATGGAAAAAACAAGAAAATAATAGGTATGATGAAAAAGATGATGGTCATTCGCTTGACCCACTTCGGCACCTG
>ENA-UOXP01000552-UOXP01000552.1-mixed-culture-metagenome-genome-assembly--contig:-NODE-552-length-29315-cov-4.622761_pt1 | contig 29315 bp, 22 predicted proteins | sample MGYA00238161_ERZ761639 | MGnify/ENA primary metagenome ERZ761639 (study PRJEB28913, sample SAMN08776760) | mixed culture metagenome | isolation source: Freshwater growth medium | place: USA...
GCGAGCAGACTGCACGTAGGACCGTTTTAAGAGCCATGGCGCTGTAGTCGTCTATCCAGGGTGACTTGCGGTTGTGAGCCAGAGCAAACCTGTACCCTTGACTTTCATCACGGGTCTGGTTGATCTGAGCTACGCTGCGCGCCACGTAAGTACGCTCGCCGTTTTTAAGGACGGCGACGGCATAGAAGCCCGTGATGGGCCCACGCTCTTGATCCGAGGCCAAAAACCCGTCTTCGCTGAGCGGTTCGTGGACCAGCTCGCGACGCAATCCATAAACTTGCGTGAAATGGTCATTTTTGCGCACCTCTTGCGCATAGATGTCCGTCACGTAGCCCGACTGCTGCACGAGTTTCACGAGTCCCTTATAGCCTGGCACAAGCTGGCATTCGCCATTGAATGGAACCAGGAAGGCTTCTCCATTCTGACCAATCTCAAGTCCCAGCTGCGATGCCTGAACAACGCAGGACAGGATAGAAATCGGATTGCACTTCTGCAGGCTTTCTGACCTCCTCCACTCCGTCAACGCGATACGCATGATGCGTTCGGTACTGAGGTGCTTTGGTAGTGCCCGTTGAACGGCAATACGGTTGTCCTCCAGCAGCGTCGGGAAGTCCTGAACGAGTGGCCGAGTGGGAGCACTCGTGCCGAGGTTTCTCATTGTCTGACTCATGGTGTTCTCCAAAAATGCGAGACACCTCCCCACTACGGGAAAGTGCTTTCCCGCGTGGGTTAAAAAATCAGGCAATGCCTGTGTTGAGCATCAGGCGTATTCGGCCAGTGCTTGCTTGACCCGCCATGACGGCAAATCAATTTCCTCTTCTTCGCAGTAAGGCTGCGGTTGGTAGCTTGGGTAGCTATCGTTCTTGCGGCACCAATCGAGCAGCTGTAAGGCTGCACGGTACTTGCGCCGGCCTACTTCAATCGAAGCTGCACCAATTCGGTAGAGAGCCACACCATAAGGTGCAGCCGACTCAACAGCCAGGATGTAGAAGGGTACCTCTCGACCGATAGCGACTTTGACCGCATCCACGTAGAACGCAGCCTGCAGGTCATAGCCGTAGTCCTCAATGGACCGCCAAAACACATTGCGCGATGCGTCCGTAGTCGTCTTGAGATCCAAGAGCGCGACGATATTTCCGTGCTCATCAAGAACCACCATGTCGCATCGGATGCGGCACTGGATGCCAGTGTCCTCATCGACCCAGAAATAGCTTTTCTCCGTGACAGCAGCAAGTCTGAACTTTTGGGCTTTGACATGCATGCTGAGCTTGGCGAGGATGGCGTGAACCATCTCCATTTCAGGCTTTTCCAGAGCGATCTTGGTGCCCGCGAGAGCTTCGTACTCTTCGGCCTTGAGCTTGCCTTCTTTGGTACGCCGATCGATCTTGGGGATCTCGATGTACTCCTTGGCAAACTTCTCAGGTTCAAGGTACGCACAGTGAAGTGCAGTGCCAAACTTGAGAGTCGGCGTTTCCTTGAAACCACCTGGCGTGATGTAGTGCATGAAGTGCTCCGGGGAGCGCAGGATCTGCACCAGGGCAGAGTGCCCAACTATCTTCTTGTCCGAGTGGTATTCAGCGGCTGGAATGTCAATAAAGACATCCACTTCTCGCATGGCCACCGGATCACTTTGTTCACTTGCCAAAGGGGGGACAAGTAACTCAGTTGTTTCCATACGGTATCTCCTAAGTTCGAGAGACACCGATCCCTAGCGGGAAAGATGTCCCGCAGGGGTAAAAATCACAAAAGTGACTACGAATGCTATTTGCCAGTTGGCGGGTCAGCTAACCTCTTTGCAACTCCCAGATTACCTGGTGGTTTCAAAAATCTTTCAGATGCATTCCATGCGAGAACGCATTTGAAAGATTCCGCCATAGTTATGCATGCTATGGCGGCGCCCCTCAAGCAGTCTTTGCAGCCACCAGTCCTGCAGATCGCAGAGCAGCTCGCACCATTTTCCTCGTTTCGGTAGGGACAAGTCCCTCTCCTTCACGAAGATTATTGTGGAGCTTCCCTGCATCTCGGAATGGGATGGAAGAAAGAACACGCTTTAGTGTTTGGTTGCCCATGTCATCACCTTGATCTTGTTTAAATCAACCCCAGTGCGCGCGCTTGAAATCAATCGCGTGCTTGGCGATCCAAGAACCGGTGAAAACACAAACGGACAAAACAGCGATACTCATGATGACTCCTTGGCGTGGGTTGTTGAAACCCTGCAAGAAATGCTCATAAGACAGTTATGTCCATGGCACCCCGCAGGCTAAAAAGCACTTCTCAAGGAAATACGCTTTAGCCTGCGGGATGAACCACAAAGCAACCCAGCCCCCAACCGAAGTCGGGGACTGAGTTTTTAGATTACTGGAGACCTGTGGCTTCCGCCAAGCGGGTCACAATGCCTTTCCGGTAAAGGAAGCCAGCAAACAGCACGGCAGGAATCAGAACAATAACGTTAGCGGACATAGTGAACTCCAAAGGAAAGTCCCGGAGACACCAATCCCCCTTGGGAATGGCATCCCAAGGACGTTAAAGACCTCACCGAAGTGAGGAACTGCACTGCACAGCAAGATTGCTGAACAATGTTCTGCACACGCAATCAAACACAGATACCACTACGGTACTGAGATCATTGAGTGTGAAAAACGGCCCGCATCGCGCGGGGCGGAAAGAAAAGCCCTTTTGGGGTCGATTCCTTCAAGTAGCCAATACGGCACAGATTGCAGCGAGTTGCCCATCTCAGCCCCAACGGGGAAGAGTCCAGGTCTTACACGAGCGCCCAATCCAACTGCAATTTCCCGCAGTGTGGGGGTTGGGAGCTTCGCTCCAATTTGATGCTATGGCATCGAGAACGCGCTAGGCGTCAGAAGAAGGTTCACAGAACAGCCTTAGCTGACTGGTTGCGCACGAAACACAACTACTGGTTTTGAAATGAGGACCAGCTCCGCATACTGGGGATGGCGTTACGCACATCACACCGAGGTGCCCAAATCTTAGCGGCATTTTTCTTCTTCCGTCAAGTCGGGGGCAAAAAAAACTGCTGGGCGTACTTCCACACCCCAAGAATTTCGAAAGGTGATCGTTTTCCGTGCTTTTCAAGGGTGTTTGAAGGGGGTCGGCTTCCTAACATGACTTCACCGTTGTCCCACCCTATGGAGTGATTCATGTCCGCTGTACCTTCTGATATCGCAGCATCCCAAACAGAGGCTTTGGCCGAAACCCAAAAGCCTGCAAAGCCCAAAAAGACCAAAGCTCTCGCAGCCGTCGCGGCAAACGAGACGGCCGCATCTCCAGCCGCAACCAAGGCCGAAGTCAAAGCATCAGAACCTGCTGCAGGTGATGGCAACACTACGCCCGTTACCGCGCGCAAGAAGAGCACAACGCCATGGTTCATTGAACGCAATGAGCGCACCCTTCGCCAGCGTGAAACCCAGTCCTTTGTGTTTCTGACCAAGAAGCTGACCCTGAAAACCCACCATGCGCTTGAGATCCTGCGCAGCTGCATGGAGCCGTGGTCTCAGGCAATGATTACCCTGTCAGAAACCATGCGCAACTTCAAGAGCGAAGAGCATTGTGTTGTGGTGGATGCCGAAGTGGATCGCTACCTCGAAGAATGCTTTGCGGCCATCAAGACCCACGTCGCCCGCTTCAACAAACTGGCCGAAGGTCATGGCCTTGACCTTAGCGAACTGGAAGTCGAATACGACAAACCCGAGACCCAAACCCTTCGCGTTCTGTCGCCGCGCGAGATTCGGTTTCACACACTGCTGATCGAGCTGGATCAGATGTGCGAGATGACCGACAAGCTGTGGATGATCAAGCTACTGAGCGATCGTCATCGCAGTCAAATCCCCTACGAAATCAAGCGTCAGATCACCCGCATGGTCAACCGTGCACGCACATTGGTCTACCGCGCACAAGCATCGAATCAGCGCGCGGCCGATGCTAAGAAGGCCACTGATGACGCGAACAACGCGGCGGTGGCCACCCCTTCCGACGCACCGGAAGCGGTTGAGACACCCCAGGCTGAAACAGTCCCGTCCTGATTTCCAGATCGCACATTGGAACTCAATCCATTTCAGCAACGTGCCGTTACAACGCCGGGGCACATCACCGTTCTTGCATGCCCCGGCTCCGGCAAAACCCGTGTCCTTTCCACCCGTGCGGCCCACCTCATCAATGAGCACGAGTTGGGCCGTCTTTGCGCAGTCACCTTCACGCGTGATGCAGCCAATGAGCTGCGTACACGGATCCTAGAGTCTTGTGGCCCGCAGCATGCGCGCCGCCTTGCGGTAGGCACCTTCCACTCTCTTGCGCTTGAGCAACTCAGGCGAGGCACCAGCGGCAGGATTCCACGCCTTCTCAATGAAGGCGAGCGCCTTGGCATCATCAAGGGCGCATGGAAGTCCCTTGCACCAAAACACACTCTTGAGGAGATCTTGCGCGAGATCGATGTGTGCAAGACACATGTTGATGGCTATGTCTTCCAGGACGAGAACATAGAGATGGTGTACAGGTCCTATGAGGAAACTCTCAAAGCGGACCACACCATGGACTTTTCCGACATCCTCTTGCTTGCCGTTCGCGGCATGCGCAACCGCACGCTGAACCCGCTGCCGGTGAAGTTCATGCTGGTTGATGAAGGGCAAGACATGGACAACGTGCAAAAGGAGTGGATCCTTGAGCACGGCAGAAACAACACCCAGATTACCTTGGTGGGTGACGACGACCAAAGCCTGTACTCATTCCGCATGGCACTTGGCTACAAGGGCCTGGTTGACGTTACCCAAAGCCTTAGCGCCATTGAACTCACGCTACCGGTCAACTATCGATGTGCGCCCAATATCCTTGGCCACGCGGCCAAGCTCATCCGGCACAACGAAAACCGGGCGAACAAGAACATCAAAGCGCACAAGGAGATTCCGGGCAAGATCGAGGTCAAGCGCTATCCCAGGCGCACTGATGAGGGAACGGAAATCGCCAAGTTCCTTGCAGCGCTGAGCCCCATGGGGCAGTGGGCCATTCTTGCGCGAACGAATGGCATGCTCGATGAGATCGAGATGTGTCTGTCAGCCCAAGGCATCTCAAGTCAGAGAAGTGGCGGCAAGAGCTTCTGGGAGCATGGGGTGGGCCTCACAATCCTCTCCCTGTTGCGCTCCGTGAATACAAACACATGGCTGGGCGCAAGCCAGGCTCTTGGGTACTGTGGACTTTCCGTCACCTGGCTGAACTCCTTTGGTACTAAACAGGGCAACTGCATTGACAAGCTGACGCAGGCCCTGGATGAGGCACCCGACGACCACGCACGCAAGAAGGTCCTCGCTTTGCGCGAAGGGATGATTTCCTGGCAGTACCAGGCCAGCAAGAACAGGGTCAACCTTGCCATCTGCGGCGTGTTGGACTTCATCCGAGACAACTCCCGCGAGTCCCTGAAAAAACTCGTAGATTCCGTCAAGAACAGCCTGACTGCCAAGCATGTAGTTGGCACACTTGGCCAGCGGATAGCTCGCCTGCAGATGGCGCCATCCAACGAGGACGAGGTTCAGTCAGGTGTAGTGCAGCTGCTTACGCTGCACTCATCAAAGGGACTGGAGTTCGACAACGTTTGGATCATAGGTTGCGAAGAAGGCAACCTCCCGCACACAGACTCCACCGAAGAGGAGGAGCGTAGGCTGATGTATGTTGGCATGACACGCGCACGCTCCCAGCTCATCATCTCCAGCGCAATGGATGAGGGAATGGAGTCACGCTTTCTCGAAGAATCTGGCCTCTAGTCTCGCCTGGCCAAAAGCAAGGGCTCAGTAGTCTGCGTGACCACTGAGCCCTTTTTTTTCACCACTAGAGTCCTAGTCCTATCCCGCCTTTTGGGATTGGTAGAGCAAGAACGGCCCCCGGACTTGGAGGAATTTCGCATTTGACTCGATGAGCATGTTGAGGTCTTTGCGATCGGCCGCAATCTTGGCCTTTAACGCGACCCGCTTGATGTCATTTCGGTCGATGTGGCGCCACCCCCCCTCTTCCTTGTGAGCGGCCATGCCATCCAAAACCTCAATCAGCTGAGCCAATCGCGGATCGCTGGCATAGGCCTGTGACGTGGTGGGCACCTGTGGCTCCAACTTCTCGGCGTCAGCAACCGGCTTCACCTGACCAGCTGGGGCAAGCGCTTCAGCCTTTGGCTTCTGAGTGCTTTGAGGGCTCTGGGGCTTTTCGCCCCTTTCAGGCTTCGGTGTGTTCTGCGGCTTCTTGCCCTGATTTTTGGTCTTTGGCGCGCTCGGAGCATTCACCTGTGCGTCGACCTTAGGAAGCTGCAATTGCGCCTGAATTTGGGGCTCAAGCGTCTTTGTGGGACCCAGATCAGCTGACTTCGCGGGGGCTACCTCAGTCACAACTAGCTCAGGTAGGTCGACCTTCGCCGGAGTCTCAGAATGGGTCGTGGCTGCCGCGTCACACTCTGCCGCAGCCTCTTGCTCGGTCATAGGAGGCACCGAGGATGCTGCGGGTTCAAGGGGGGGCTTTATCCTGCGCTGATTAGGCTCAAGTTCATGCTTTTCCGGGTCGTACTTTGCGTGATACAGCAGAGCATCTCCAGGATCTGGCATCAAGCGCAGGGCCTTGACTTCCTGGCCTTCGAAACTCGTATCAACCAGCTTCATCATTGGGTTGTCCTGGTCAACCCAGATCCACCCGTTTTTGCTGCATTCGTCCAGAATCGTTTTGGCAGTGAGGCCATAGTTGGCAAAACACACCGGCCAGCGCAAGAGAACCACCCCCTCCTCGTCAACGCGCAGGTCTTGCCCCCAATGCTTAGCACCGGTTTGCAGATCGTCGGCCAAGGCCAAGAATAGCTCACCCACTGAACCAGTGAACTCAAGCTCTGGGGCCTTGAGGATGGCCCTCTTCTTCCGTTTCGTTCGGGCAGGCTTTACAGTAGGTTCAGGCGCCTGTTCCTGCTGAAGGACAGCAGTCTCCTGAGACTCTGGACTCGCCGATTTGATCTTGAGCCCAACCGGTTTGGAGATTCCGAGAGCAGGCTTGTCAGTAGTGGGTCTGGTCAGCTGACGAACCTCTGGCTGTTTCTTTGCATCCCGATCGCCTGACTCAACTCCGACAATTTCACCCGTGTCCTCATCGACAATGAACTTGCCGTTTAGTACCTTTTTAGTGGTATCGCCCGCATCGCCAGCTTTTGCCTCTGCAGCAGGTGCTGTTGCTGACACCTGATCTTGCGCAGCATCTTGATTGACTCGGTGCTGCTTGGCCGGCGTCTTCTTCGCTTTGGCAGCAGCTTGTGCCTGCGGCTCTGTTCGATCAGTGTCGGCCACATTCGCAACTGAAGCCTCCACAGACTGCGGAACTTGCTCGGCAACCGGAGCTTGTGTCTTGATTGCTACGGACTCTGGAGCGTTAGTGGACTCCTCTTCGGCCTCCTCATCCTCACTGTTGATCAGGCGCCCAGGTACGGACGCGATCGGAGTGGAGGAAATCAATGCATCGTCACGCAAACGAATGCAAGCGAGACTCTTGTTGGGGATCTTGGCAGACAGCACATCTGGAACAATCTTCCAGAAGCGCTCGTCGCCCGTCTCGCGCACGAATGCAAGCCCCCGCTCTAAGAGCATGTCCAGAATCCCATCTGCAGTCCGAGGGAACCCCTTGAGGTCATCCGTTCTGACCTTGGCGGCTATCTCTTCTCCAGACGCTGGCCAGACCAGATAGATCCCGCCGTTGATGTTCCAGACGCGGGCCCCCAGTTCGTTGACTTGCCAGATGCCTTCCTTGATGAGACGGCGCATGATGTCCATGAGGTGGCGTTCGATTGGCACGCCAATCTCATAGCCAGCCATGGCAACGCCCATTGTCTTGAGATCGCGCTCAGTGCTGGACGAATCTGCCTGGATCACCAGGTCATACAACGGATTCGTTGCTCCAGGGCTCCCGTTCAGGGCCTCCATGAGCCAGACCACCAGATCTGTGCCTCCCTCATCAATCCACTGCAGAGCTTCGGTGCCAATGATTCGCTCGGAGAGAATGTTGGACAGAGAAACGTGCTGCTTGCCCCGGCCATTGCGCCAATCAAGATAATAGGAATTGACCTTGTTGCGCTTAGCCCAGTCGTACAGGTTCTCAGTCAGGGGCTTCCACGTAAGATTTCGGTCACTGTTGGTGACTGTCAAGTCTGTCGCTGGTTTTCCCACGTCATGGCACAGCCCCGCCAGGAATGCAGTCAACTGCCAACGAGGCTCAATAGACCTTCGCTGTGCTGGTGTCTTTCCCATGCTGAGCAGCATTGCATCGGCACCTTGAAGGGACCAAAGCGCCACCTCCATTGAGTGTCGCAGGAGTCCACCCGCGCCCCTGTGGTGGTGCGTCTGGGATGCTGGCAGAAGGTGTGCATAAGCTGCGAATCGGCGCAAGGCGCCCATGTAGAGCTTTTCGTACTGATCCGGGGGAACAATGACTGCGCGCTTGTATTGCGTCAGGATTTCAGGGTGCTGTGCGATGAGCTTCTCTGGCTCTACGGCCGGCAGCCCTTTCATGAAGGGCGGATAGCGGGGCACGTCGATATCTATGGATGCTGCAGATATCGGAACAGCATTGACAGTTGCTTCAGCCTTACCCGTAAAGAGTGTTCTTAGCCACCGCATTTACTCTCCCTTGCAATAAGGGCAGCGGGACGTTAGTGTAAGTTCTCGATCGTAGATGTAACCGACACCGCAATTGTTACAAGACATCACGGTCAGGATGTTCCGAAGCACGTCGCGTAAAACATAGTACGTGGCATTGATATCCACGGGATTGCTTTGCCCCAACAATTCCGAGTACGCCTTCCAGGTGCTAAGAAGGTTCTTGGGTGTGATTTCACGAGTTCCGTGCAACCGCTGGTGAAGGAGCACAATTGTCGAAAGCGATCTCACCATCTGCACTGTTTTCGCGTATGACAGTGCAGACTCAGGAAGTTTCCCTGTGGGTGGGCTGTCCCCATGAATTTCTTTCCACATCTTCCGCAGTGGTTCGCTGGTCAATCCAGTCATCCCCTGCACGATGGAGAGTCGCAATTTCGCCTGAATCAGCTCGGATGCTGATTGCAACAATTCGAGTTTCGCAAGCTGCATTTGCTTTTCCCGTTGCGCGCGAAACAATCAGCGGCCAGATTTGGCCAATGCCGAGACGCTCAATGCGCCTACTGCGGATGCTGGGCTGTCAAGTACCTGCATCATGCTGCTCTCGTCCAGCCGCAGAGTGAAGAATGTAATTGGCGCGTTACTTGCAACACGTTCAATCTCTTCCAGGGACATCTTGGCCAGCTTCTTCAGCATCTCTTCAGGTAAACCTGTAACCATTGTCCCGAGATTCGACTGAGCTGTGCGCTGAGCCGCCAGCAGGAACATACGATTCAGATTGGTGACATCTCTAGCAGCAGACGAAACTGACATTTCTTTAAACTCGCTTACAACTCGGATACACAATTGTAGCGTAAGACACGGTTTTTCGTGACTTTTTGCCCTGTTCATCGCTTGTAACAGTGAATATATGCCCGGTTTTACCTGTGGACAACCCTAATACACCCTCCTTCCCCTTTGATGTCGGCGCCAGATTGAAGTTGTGGCGGCGCAACGCTCTGCAACTCACGCAGGATGAAGTCGCGTCAATGCTCCAGATCAACCCTACGGGCTATCGGAAATATGAGCTTGGTCGGCACTCGCCTGGAGCCGCCGTGCTAGCTGCCGCGTGCTGCAACGGTTTGAATGTGAATTGGCTGCTTACCGGCCAAGATCGCATGCTTCTACGGGATGCGCCGAGCAACTACAGCACCGATGACCATGTGCTCGAAAGGCTCTGCACTGTTCTGGATAGACTGCGGACCCTAGACCCTGAAAAGTACAAGCTGCTGTCGAGTCAGTTCATCTTGCGCAGCGAGGAGGCACTTGATCACGCGAAGCTGAAGCACTTGCAGCTTTCGTCGCCAGAGACCATGCCATCACCCTATCCTGCGCCCAACCCCCCAAAGGGGTTGGAGGATATTTTGAGCGCCCCCATCCCCAATGGTGAAGCGCCCATGCCACCTGCGCCTGGTGGCGATTCTTCAAACTAGGCTGCTACTGCTTGGGCGATGGGCAGTTGTTCAGCCATCACCGAGAAGTAGCTGTGTGGCTTCCACAAGTCCACATCACCTATAACGTACAGCCGCTTCTTGCCACGAGAGACCGCAACATTCAGAAGGTTTGGCTCCGAGGCTGCCCATGACTTTGCTCCAGCAGATCGTGGGTTCCCCCCAAGAACGATGATCACGATGTCAGCCTCCTTGCCCTGCGCAGTATGAACGGTGCCCACCTTGCCCATGTCGATATCGTTGGCACGAGCAATGCGCTTCAGTCTCAATGAACAGTCACGGAATGGCGTGATCATGGCGATCTGGTCTTGCTGCGCCCCCTGCTCCAAGAGGAGCTGGAGAAGGCTTTGCAGCCGATGCCCCTCCGCTTCAATCCAGTGCCCTTCATTCGCAGTGGCCTTCACATCAAGCCATGCTGATGCTGGCCAACTAACGTTGTTTTTGTAGTTGGTCCCGTAGACCATCATGCCGCTGTAGGCCACCTCATTGCTGATGCGGAACATCTCGGGCGCGCAGCGACGGTGTAGGCGCAGCGGGCATCCAATCCATAGCCGATCAGACTGCAGCGCCCCAAGCCAAGTCCCCATCCGCGAGGACATATCGGCCAATCCTTGCGCAGAGTTCCAGCTTGGCATCCAGGGCGAATCCACCTTGAAGTGACGCGCCAACTCAGATTCAACCCCCGCTGGAACAGTAACGACAGGCTTGAGCTGCAAAGGATCGCCGACCATCACAGTACGAGCTGCGCGCCAGATAGCACAGGCAGCATGGGCTGCTTGGGCCTGCCCACCCTCATCGACAAGAAGCCAGCCAATGGATTCCTTCTGGACGTTGGCAAACATCCGAGGAAATGAGGCGAACGTAGCAGAGATGACTGGCACGACCATGCACAGCGAATCAATAGCCAGTGGAATCAACTCTGGCTGAATCCGTTTCCCAGAAAGCCAGTCACAAGCGAGAGCGAGGTTAGCGCCCATCTGAGCCGCGTTGCTCTCAGTAAAAGCGCGGTGTACATCCAATGCGGCGAGGAACACCTCTTCACGCGCCGCCAGCCACGCCGGGTCCCCCCATGGGGAGATCCGCTCGCGTTCTTCATGGTCAACATCCATGTCGAGCCATGAGGAGCCAAGTCGATCAGCAGCCTCATCGAGCATTTCTTCTGATTTGGCGAGCCCAATGCGCGCATCAGCCAGGCGAGCAGTACGCTCAGATACATCCAGGTTGATGCGGGATAGCGCTAGATTGCCCTCTAGGATCGCGGACTGCAATTGGGCCGCTTCCTCTTCCAAATTTCCCTGCCACTGCGATGCCACATCGACACTTACTTGCAAGTGAGCCAGCTTGTCCTGCCATGCCTGTTTCGATTTGCCCATGGACGCAAGGACAGACCAGAGCCCTGGCTTGTCCGCTTCTTGCATTGCCACCGCATCAAGGGCCTTGTCCCGTTGCGACTTAGCCAACTGCGCCTGGTTGCTGATTTTTTCCGCCCGCAAGGTGGTTTCAATCAGCATGTCCCCTGTTTCGCGGCATTTGCGCTGAGCGACTGCAAGATCCACCTCAGCCTTTTTGATACCGCTCACAATGGAAGCGACCTTAGAAGGTAATGCAGCGGCATCTTGCACGCGCTTTCGGCACCCTGACTCCAGATTGACGGCTTTCTTGTACCGTTGAACGGCTTCATTCCATGACAAGGCTGGTGACTTGTCCGAGTCTGCGATTGCTCGCAGGTGATTTCGCATACCAGGCGTAGACGCCTCTGCGTTTGACTTGCGCTGGCCCCACCAGAACCGAGAAACAAACTCTGTGCGATTGCGACGGTTGCCAAGCGGAGCTGCAAGGAGACCCCAGGCCTTCTTTCCTGTGACCGACTCCGCAATTTCAGGGAAATAGTTGCTCACATTCGCAACGCGTGCGGGCACGGCGCTTCGGGCGGGAAGCTCTAGCGTCACGTTTTCAGCAGCACCATTGCCATTGGTGGACACGACTATCGAATAGCCGATGAGCGACTTGTGCAATGGGTAGTACGGGGCTACCGCATCACCAACTTTCATCAGTGTCTTACCGTTGAAGGCCTTGGCACCCAGTTTCACCAACTGAGCTGCGCGCTCTGTCACGACCTGCGCCACCAAGTCACGCAACAAAGTCGTCTTGCCCGTACCAGGTGGACCATTCACCGAGAACAACCCAGGGCCGTCACGCAGGTCAGTGAAGATGCTGTTGACCGCCAGCTGTTGGCTGAATGCGAGGGAGTGGTCCGCAGGCCACCGCCCTGCCGGCATGCGGTCAGGCGCAAGCATTTCCGCCAACAGATCGTTGTTGGAGCTTTCACGCACATCGATTCGCTGGCCTTCTTTGAGGGCATTTGGTCCCCCCAAGAATCTCTTTAGCCCTTCGCCGATGTCGCCCTGTAACGAAGCATTGTGGAGACTGCGCAAGTCGGCCGCATAAAAGCTGTTGAGACCCTCAGAGACCTCGTTTCGATCCTGAGCGGAATCATTGCGTCGGCGGCTTCCGCGGATTCTTGCAAAGGCACCTCTGCTGAATAAATGCTCGGGCAAATTTACATTGGCCACTACCAGATCAACCAAGGAGGCCAGCCACATTGCGTCAGCGGTGCCACCAGCAGTTTTCAAGAGTTCAGCTTGATCGGCAACCCATTGGCCCAACGCCTTCGACAATGCATCGAACCCTGCGAAGCCACTGCGCGGATTCGCAATCTCACCCCCAGGTTCTGGAAGCCCCTCATGTTCAAACCACCCCCCTTCAAGAAGGGCTGCTACGGAGGAGTGTTCACGGAGCAGATAGCCCGATGCCCATGCAGACAAAGACAGCGAGAATGACTGGGCAATGGGAAGCCCCGCTGCATCAAAACGAAGATCGAACAATCGACCAGACACACTCTGATCGCCCTCATCCTCATCTGGCATACGCGACAGCGCCTCAACCGTCAGCTTGGACACATCGTGAGTGTCATGCACACCGCATTGAGCGTCATAGACCCATGACATACCTGCATCCAAGGGCTTGCTTGTATGGGCAGCATCTGCCCACGGCATAAGGGCCCCTCGCTCTCGCTTGATGCCATACACAGGATTGGCTAGATCGGAGGGGTTGACGCGCCAAGCGTCCTGTGGCGTCAGTGCCTCAACTGCCTGCCAGTAGGCAAGAACCTTCGGGATCAGAGGTTCACTTTTTGTTGGTTTGATCACGTCGATTCCTGTTCATTAGCGCGGGATACGAATTTGCTGGCCTGCCATCACCCTCTCCTCTTGCAGGATGGCCTTATGTGGGTTTGTGCGCAGTACGGTGACTAGCTCGTAGATTTCGCTGCGCTTGACCAAGACCAGAATGGTCGATGTGTCACTGAAGTGAAGGTACTCACAGCCTGCGCCGTAACTCCTCTCCATCCGCCTGGCCACATCAGGCAACAGCGAAGCACGGCGGGTGTCTTTATGACTTAGGACGTTCACGAACCAGCGCCAAGCCTTGGTCCACCGTGAATCAGGCACCTTACTCAGATCATTCTCTGAGTACCTGTCCAGTTGCTCCGAGATCCGGCCTACCCACCTGTGCATGGCATGCCGGGTAATCTGAACCTCGCAACTGAGGATCGAAGAGGGGACAAGGACTCTTGAGAAGCGGCGCTCTACATGGGTTTTGACCTCCTCCTCAATGGACAACGCATCCTCGTCTTTCCATTTTTGGACCTCATAGCTGGCCTCGAAATACTTTGTCGCCAAGAACCCTGCGGCGACAGCCAAAGCGTCGCTTGAGGCCTTGCCCTCACCCGATACTTTCAGCGCCCCTTTGAGCAGAGCCTTGCGAATGGAGCTGCAAGACAAGAGGACCCGAATGCCGTTGCCCAGCCGATTGGTGCCATGAACTGCACGCATTTCAAGCAGGTAGTACAGCGCCTGCACCTCAGCCAGCGCCATTCGTTCGTCCTTGTGTATTTCATCAACCGTTACACAGATCGAACCAACATGGGGGCGCGAGGTGGGGTTTTCCTTCCACTTCCATCGACACAGGAAGCTGCCATCGGCTTTAGCTTGTGTGGTGACAGCTAGTACAGACATTCATCGAACCTTCGTTTGTGTTGGCGATGGAGTCCCCCTTTCAATGAGCGACCTCCATCGCGATCTTTCCTTGCCGGGGGCAGTATTCATACCGGCTTCATGCTGCGCCTGCAGATGCCTGGCAAGGTCCAACAGCTTTGAGTTGGTGCTGCGCATCAGCTCCAATTGCTCCTCGACCCTGGACATCAATTCCAGCGCTGACTCATTCTCGATGCTCATCTCGTGGTCAAGGCAAGCCCTACGGTGCTCCTCCTGGGCCAGAGAGATCAGCTCACCATAGACCGCACCTTCGCTCTCAGTCATGCGCTCTACCACCGGGCCCAGTGCTACCAGGAGGTCGCGTACGCGATTCGTTCGAGCAACGCGCTCGATTCGATCAACCTGCAGCGTTCCAAGAATCGCATGGATCGCACTCTCCCCTCCGACCTGCCAGCCTGCGTATTGGTTGTTTGTATTCATGGTGATCTCCGTGAACCCCGAAAAGCTAGGGCTTTGATGATTGCATTTTAATTGTAATTATTGCAATTGTCAATTGCATTTGTGCATTTACAATTCGCCCACATCAACCCCGCAATGCTTGCTTAAATAGTTCACTATCTTGACACTGCTACCAAATGCAATCATAATTATCAACCCATTTCAAGGCCTTTTTTGATGCAATTTGAAAACACAGCGGCAGCACGCTCCCTTACTGCGGCGAATCGCGCCAGGTCGAGCGAGCCTCTTGAGTTCATTTCAACGGGGGGGCAAGACCGCGAGGCAGTTCGCTATCTCAATGAACTCTTCCCGCGTGCCGCTCGCGAAGGGGTCAGCGACATCCATTTCGAGGACAGCGGCAATGAGGCCTTCATCCGCTTCCGCAACCGTGGTGAGCTGAAGATCGTGGACGTGATCGACGCACGTACATCTGCGGAGTTCAACTCCAAGATCCGGATGAAGTGCCGCATGTCATTGGTGGACCGCCAATCCCCACTTGATGGCAAATTTGCCTTTGCGGTCGATGGTCGAGTGGTGGACGTTCGTGTGAGCGTCCTCCCTTTGGGGGATGGCGAGTCAGTGGTTTGCCGATTGCTGGACCAATCAGCTCACCTCGTCACGCTTGATGAGCTGCGCATGCCCGACGACATCCGCGAGGCAATTCGCCACGTTATCAGCCAGCCAATGGGCCTCTTCCTTGTAACCGGCCCCACAGGATCGGGCAAGACGACCACCCTGTATGGAATCCTGAAACAACTCAACACCGAGACCGTCAAAACGATGACGATTGAGGACCCCATCGAGTTCCGCATCAAAGGGATCGTTCAATCAGCCACCAACCTCAAACTCACCTTCGCCAAGGCTCTTCGGGCCATGCTTCGCCAAGACCCGGATGTGATCCTTGTCGGCGAGATTCGCGATCCAGAGACCGCAGGGCTGGCAACCCAGGCTGCGCTCACAGGGCACCTCGTTTTGTCCACACTTCACGCCAATTCCGCAACGGTGACCTTGAACCGCATGCTGGATCTGGAGGTGGATCCCAACGCGCTGGCAGCTGCGTTGGCGGGCTTCCTTGCTCAGCGACTTGTGCGCACGCTGTGCCCACATTGCAAGCAAGAGGAAACGATTGACGATTTCGTGCGTCGGCAGATCCTTTCCTCCGGATATTCGGAGGAAGACCTGGACCAAATCGGACAAATCTACAAACACAACCCAGATGGCTGCGACCACTGTCACGGCGGCTGGTCAGGGCGAACTCCCGTGTTTGAGATCGTTTTGGCAACCCCCGAAGTCCGCCTTGCCGTTGAGCGAGGCGATCTGCAAGCACTGAAGGCTGCTGCAGCGACGCAACCCCAATACCGAACCCTCTCCCATGACGCCTATCGCCTTGTGGCGCAAGGTGTCACCAGCGTGGCCGAAGCCATGGCCGTTACTGGCTCGGCCATGGTCGTTTCCGAAGACCCAACCGAATAAATCACACTATGCAACGCCGATCAATCATTGCCATGCTGGCAGCGGCCGCCGCCAGCCCAACCTTTGCCCAGAGAGTCGCCCAACAAAATGGTGGCAACACTGGTGAGCCGCCACCAAAGCTCTACGAATCACTCAACCATGCCATCGAGGCCGACCTCAAGAAAGTCCGGCTTTTCTTTTCCTACGACTGCCCATTCGGCCTGCGATATCACAACGGCCTGGTGAGCTGGGGCGCAAGCATCCCGAACTCTCTCAAGTTCGATGCGTTTCCCATCATCACAGACGCGAACGACAACAGACTGGCACTCGCCGTGGTCGGACGCCTCATTGGCCAAGCAGTGGCACCGAAGTCGCTTCCCGCGTACGACTACATGATGTACACGGCGATCCAGGGAGACCCTGAAACTGGCGCGGGCCCCACCAAGTTGAGCATGGATGCGGTCTTGAAGGCGCTGGTCAATGCTGGAGCAAGTGGCCGCGACATCAAGCAATTTGTCCGAACGAAGGGCAAAGGGATCGAGAACAACCTGCCAAGCCACGCCAAGATCATCAAAACGTACAACCTCACGGCGACTCCATCCATCGCCATAGCAGGCCGTTACGTCATCAACCCAGACAACACTCAAGGAAACCCTCAACACATGCTGCTCATGATGAACGGGATCGTCAGCCGAGTGGTTCAAGGAGATACCCGTGCGCTTTGATCGACTCATACCGGCTGCAGTCGCCGTATCAGCTGTGCTCTTCACTGGCACTGCTTTCTCCCAAGACCGCTCCATTTCCGACTACTTCAAGAATTCCGGCAAGGCCCCGAAACTGGTCGCCCCACCCCAGGACGAGACGCCCCAGTGGCTACGGGATTCGCGCCGCCTCAATGAGTTACTTGGAAGCAACCCCAACATGCGGGTTGAAAATCCCAAAGTCGTTCACAAAGTGCCCAAGGTATTTGGGGGGCTGGATGCCTATGTTGTCGAAGGCACCGAGTTCAGCGATGACCATCCAGACGGCAAAGTGCAGCTCTACTTTTTCTACGCCGACGCGGCCATGGAGTATCTGTTTGTCGGCATGGTGATCGATATGAAGCGCGGCAGGGATGTCAGCATGGATATGGAGCGCTACCTGCGCGGACAGCTGGCCGAAAACCCAGCAAAAGCCCTGCGCCCACAAGAGATGCACGGGATTGAACTGCCTGGCGGTAAGACAACCGCATCGCCGCTGACCTTCGTTGTAGATCTGGGGCCCAAGGAAGGCAGGGATTCCTTCCTGAACCTGGTCAAACTGCACCGCTCCATGATGGCTGCTGGCGAGAACCCACGGGCGATCAACTTCATCTTTGTGTCAAACGCCAAGAATGAGTTTTCTACAGGCGCCATGGCCATTGGCTATGGGGCTCAAGCCGTTAGTCGGGATGGCATTGCTCGCCTGGTTGAGTTTGCAGAACAGGGCGAGAAGACAGCGTGGCTCCAGCCTCGAAAAATGAACGCCGACAACACTACGAAGCAGCTCCTTGGTACTGGCGCCTTCAAGCTTGAGTCCAATTCCACCCAAGCGATGCTGGCGCGACTCAGCGTTCTACCACTGATCTACACAGGCGCAGGCGGCAAGATGGCCAACATCCCCCTTCCCCAAGGGGCCGAAAATTGGCGCAAACTGCTCGCTTCGAAGTAAGGCCATTCGCGGTGACCATAAAAAAACGCTCCTGGGAGCGTTTTTTTTATGCCTAGTGCTGGGCCTTAGTGGAACATAAATGAGTGACAGTTATACGGTGCATCGGGGATGGCATAACTCATGGCCTCTTCCTTGACCAAATCAATTGCACCACCGTTGCTGCGGTGAACCAGGTACCACTGGTTGATGAGTCTTGCCACATTGTCCGCACCAGAGCGTCGGATCAAACCAGAGTCGATACCAGATGCTTCGCACAGACGATCGATAGCAGCCCAATCGAACAAGATATGGCCCTCATCATTCCAGCGCAGATGCAAGTCCAAGAAGGAAAGCCCTTCAGGAACGCTAAATTTGATATGGCCGATCATTTCCCCAACTAAAAAACGCACTGTGAAGTTGTATCTTATAACTATTTGTACACAAGATATAACTTTTACTATGATTTGTTGAGTCAAGTGTAGGTTACCAATTGGTAAAAAAAAGGCGCCCCGCACTGGACGGAGCGCCAAAGCCTCTGTAGAGGCGAGGGGTCGAAAGGTTCTGTCTAGGGGGCGATGCTAAAAAGCCATCGATCCCAAAACTATCAATTTGATCACTTAGCCTGCAGCGCAGCCAGCAGTTCTTTCGCTGGCATGTATCCGGAAAGTGCCTTTCCGCTGTCGGAGACGATGTGGGGGGTACCCTTCAGACCAACCATGTTTGCGACCTGGGAAACCTGGGGCAACTCTTGAGCAGCTTTGCATTCAGCACCTGAGGAGTTCTTGTTTGGAGAGTCCATGAAGCTATCCATCGCAAGGCGGGTGTCCTTGGAACAGAGCACTTCCTGCAGCTGACGGCTGGTTAGCGTGCCATTCCCAGACCTTGCATAGGGGGCGTACTGGACCGTTATGCCCAGATCATTCAAGGATGCAATATCCTGATGCAGACGCTTGCAGAAGGGGCAAGAAGGATCTGTGAACACAGTGATGGTGTGCTTAGCCTTCCCCTTGGCTGGATAGACGATCAAAGCCTCCTTGCTGATGCTGTTGAGCGCCTTGATACGCTGGTCAGTGAGGGCGTCTTCACTGATGTTGCGACGGTCAGCAACGTTGAACATCGTTCCCTGGATCATGTGCACACCATCGGCCGTGAAATAGGCCACATCCCCTCCGGAAACTAGCTCCCACAAACCTGGGACTACGGAAGGCTTCAGTGAATCAATCACCAACCCCGGCATGCTTTTGCGGATCTTGGCGCTCAAGGCATCCACTTCGGCCTTGCTCGCCTGAGCCACAACACGTTCTTGACCAGCCGCTTGCGCAGGACCGCTCAGGGTCACCAGACTTGCGACGAGGAAGGTCCAAAGAGACAACCCGAATGTGATCTTGCGCAATGCTTTTGTAAAAGAATTCATATTGTTTTCCTTAATGCGTTATCTATTGTAGCTCTATTGTTTTACTGCAATGCAGTTTTCTATAGCAATTGTTCTATCGACTTTTGGATTGAGCTGTCCCATCCAAGTAAGGGCGAAGCGGATCAACAGTACGATCGATGGTCCGCAGCTTGCGCAGGATGTCTTTGGTCGTGAAGGTCACGTTAAACATCGTGCTGTGTTCTGGAATCACAGCCTCAATGACGAACCGGCCGATATCCCAAAGCACCGTTGTATCGGTCGCTTCGCTCTCTCCGTCACGCAAGTACACCGGTTCCACGATGGAGGCATAGCGGTTTGCCAATGCGCTGATCGTGGGTCTGATGTACTTGTCTTTCCACCCACGATCGATAGACAACCAAACCAGTTGGGCGCGATCGTTGGAGCCAAATTCGAACTTGGCCATCTGGCATCCATCGATACCCAGTAACCCGAACTTGCTGGAGCTAGCTAGGTTGATGAAGTACCCGTTGGTATCCGGTGTGGTTCCATCACTCAGCATGACGGACCCACGATGTGAGCTGATCGCCTGCTGGATCGGCCCGCGCACCTCATTCTTTTTCGTCTCGCCAATACTGAGCCAGGGCAAAACCGGTAGAGACTCAATGAGCATGCGTTGCTGAGGCGTCATACCCTGCTGGCTCTGCTGTTGAGCAAGGGCGAAAGGAGGCACTGCCATTGCAGTCACCAGTGCCACCAGGGATCTACGGCTGAGGCTTGGGCTACGGGCGAGAGCCCGCAGCAAGGTTGGGTTGATGTTGCTACTCACTTTGTCTCTTCTGCAAAGCCAAGTCCCGCACCGCCGTCCATACGAATACCAAAGCGCCCTATCGAAGACGCCTCCAAGCCTTGCTGCGCTGTTGCCCCGTCATAGATGATGGTCAGGTTTTTGATGCTGATAGCCGATCGCGACAAAGTGAAAGGGATGTCGTAGGTACGGCTGGCATTGAGCGTCACACCTTGCGACTCAATGCCGAGGTGCAAGACATGGGCCCCATCAGCAAGGGCAGCGTCAATTGCATGGCTGAAGCTGCGGTAGGAAGTAGCTCCAGAAATGTTCACAGGTGATGGTGCGCCGTTATCAACCGCGCCCGTTGCCGTCGATTCTGTGAGGCATTCCCAACGCTCAATCAGGCCCGATATTGCGGTCATATCTGCATTGAGAGTCGCGCCCACAAGGCGTGCTGCACGGCATCCAGGCATGAATCCACCGTCCTGCGCCTGGTTGTCGCTGGAAGCCAGTCCAACCATGGTCTTCACCGCGTAGGTGTACGTCACACCGCGAGCAGGTGGGACATCTATGAACTCAACGGCAGTGATCCCTGTCGGATTTGAAATTTCAGTGCCGTCACGGAATACGCGGTATCGAATGGAAGACCCCGTGGCCACAGCAGGCCATGTCACCTTCACATCGTCCTCTCGGGTGCCATCGGTGGCATCAACCGATGCTGGAGCCTGAACCGGCAAGGTGAATACTGCACTCTTGAATTCGATAGGAGCTATCAGAGTCACACCGGAGGGTGGCACTGCACGCGCAATGGCCACCAGTTGCTTGTCATAGAGCGCGGCGTAGTCAAGACCCAATGCCTTCCAATCACCTTGCGCGCCTGTGTTTGCAAAGGGCATAAGGACATCGTTGGACGAGTTGAGAAATAGACCACCCAGGAATTGCCCATGCGCATCTGGGTCGTAGGCATTTGCGACATGGACCTTGGCATCAACCGATGGTGGCATTCCCAGGTTCCCACTTGCAGTCACAGTCATGCTCTTTGGAGCAATATCCACTGATACTGGAACAAGAGCCGTCTTTCCTTGAAGTGCTGCTTCCGGGTCTGCATAGGTAACGCGCACCGTTCCGGTGTAGCGCGTCCATGCGGGGACTGAATCGGCATATAGGTTGGCCAACATCGTCATCGATGTAGCCACACCAGAAGGGAGGTTGTTCAGATTGACACCATAGGCAGTGGTATCAGCGGCAATGAACTCAACTTTGGTTTTCATTGCGCTGAAGGCGCCGAGATCCACCGCGACCTTCGCATACTCACCGTTCGAGCGGCTAGCAACGAAGCCTTGGGTCGAACCTGCAAGTGTGTAACTACCCACAGTCGGCGTCAGCGTGACCGATGGCACTGGCAAATTCTGAAAAACAACCGAGTTGCTTGCGCAAACGCGGGCAGTGAACAGCGAGTTGGCAACCAAGGCTTCAAAGCTAATCTGGGTCTCACCATTCGTGTAGTGGTTCGCTACAGGAATCGTCACAGACCAACTGGTACCACTGCCAGTCATCGCGTAGGAGCGCTCATCATCACGTCCATTGATGTTGCCCCACGCCTTGATGGTCGCGCTCTCTACTGAATACGCGCCCACCAAACTGACCGTGAATGTGCCGTTCGGGTTGTACGTGGTCGTGATGCTTGGCGTCGCACCTGTGCATGCCGGCGTGTCGACAACAATCACATTCACAAGGGTCGACGCAGTCCCGTATGGCGTACCAGACTTTTGGAAAATTCGTTGCAGAGGATACGTGCCAGCGGTAGCCGGAGCAGTAACGGTCAAGTTTGTAGTGACTGAAGCGCCAGTCGCTGTCGAACCAGTGAAGGCAACATTTCCCAGCCCCCAAACAGATGTGTTTGCGGGGTTGAAAGGTGCAGTCCCGTGCGCGCCACCCGTCCAAGTTTCTGAGCCGTTGTTCTTCCAGACTTGGGAGAAACTGAAAGTTTGGCCTACGCCGATCTTTGCCGGGATGCCTGTCTGGGACACAAATGCGGGTGCCAATGCTGGACGGATGAACCCAGTCTCAATAGCACTCCAAGCCGATGAGCCCACCGAGTTTTCAGCTCGAACTTGGAACTCGAAGACGCTCTCATCTGTGAGCCCAGTCCAGTTGTAGCTCGTGACATTTGCTGCAGTTAGGTCTACCCATGTGGACGCACCTTGCTTGCGGTATTGCAGTCGATATGTTGAAGCCCCGGAAGAAGCGCCCCAACTGATACTGATAGAGCCAGAGTTGGCTCCATCCGTTGCAAACAAGCCCGATGGGGCCACAAGACTTGCTGTACAGCTTGTTGGGGTGACAGACCAAGCGCCAGCGCTACATGACGCAGTTGCAGAACCGCTAGCTCCAGGCGTGGAATTGGTGAGGGATATCGAATTACCAGAATCTGTTACAGCTGCCGACGCTGCGCAGTAATTGCCTGCCCCCCAATTGAGGGTTGTAGCAGGACAGGTGCTTGCGACATCACAGAATGAAATAGTATCGCCGGATTGAATTGAAGAGAAACTCCGAGCTGCATACATCAGAGAGCAACTCCCACCTCCGGAAGCTATTAACGTCCCAACGTTAGCTGCGTTGTTCGTGTTGTAGATATAAATGTTATCAAACGTACCTGTTTTTGTTACAGATTGTCCCGGATTCAGCGTTCCAGTAAATACAACCGTCGATGAGTTCCGATAGTCATACTTCATCGGGGCGCTAGAACTGGTATTCGAAATTGTCAGAGTGGCAGCTGACGCAAATCCGAACATCGCGAAAGTCAAGAATGCAGCCAGTATCACCCTGCCATATGATAGGGCTCGGAGATTTTTATCTAAAAACGCAAAAAATGCGCGCATCAGAATATTTTGCTTCATGATAATTTCCTCAACCCTTTTTACGGAATGCGCCTGAACCCTCAGCAGGATATTCATTCAAAAATCTGGTCGCATTCTTGTCCCCAGCTTTGGAAGCTTTCTTAAAGAAGTACCTGGCTTCATCAATGTCCTTTGGCCCACCTTTGCCATTGGCTAACATCCAGGCGTAAGCTGTGATCGACTCAATGTGCCCCGCTTTCGCGGCCTGGAAATACCAGTGGCGCGCGGCTAAATCGTCTTGAACGCCGTGAATGCCCTGATTGAAAAAATAAGCAACGGCAGCCATAGCCTTCGCATATCCATCTTTGGCTGCGGAGTAATACCAGCGGAAGGCCATTTGTGGATCTTTGGCAAGGCCCAATCCAGCTTTATCGTATTGCTCAGCCAGAATGAATTTGACAGCGGGGAATGACTTATCAACTCCAGACTCCATGAGTTGGAGAGCTTCGGAGGTGCGCCCCTCCAAAATGCGCCTTTCAAGGAGCAATACCAGGGCCTCGGGATGCCCGCAATCGACTGCACGCCCAACCCAGTATTCGCCGTCTTTTGTGAACCCGCGCTCGAAGAAGTCTTTGCCCGTGCGGTACATAGACTCTGAATCGCTGTCCTGCGCACCCATCCAGTTCAGATGGCGTACCATGAATGGGCTTTTCTTGAGGCCCCTACCCTCTTCATACATGCGGGACAGGTACTGATTCGCGCCACCACTTCCTTGTTGTGAAAGTGGGTACATGAGTGCAAAGGTGGCTACCGAGTTGTTCTCGGCCAGGTATGCATCAGCCTGTGCGATCTGCGATGGGGCTAGGTTTGCCGCACAAGCCTGTGCCGTACCTGATCCCAGCATGAACATTGCCGTGATTGCAAGCAAGCGATGAACAACGTCAGCGCGGATACCCATCTTCTTGGCCATTCTTTGGACTCACCTTCAACATTCGATGAGAAGATGGTACGAACGCCTACCCCTCAAACCACCCCCGAAAAGCACGCTAAATCGTGATGTTTCGGGTTAGTTGCTCAACTGCAACTAGAATTGCTTGCAAATATAATTGATTGCATTTATAATTGTATTCAAGCAATCAAGGAATTCAGATGTCTTTTCTACTCAACTTTTTGTCAAAGTTTTTTTCTGCTTCAGATAGCTCTGCCAATTCTTCGACCACAGCTTTAGTAGAGTCGGCTAAGAGCAAAATGGACAACGAGGGCGCTGACGTTGAATTCCTTCCTGGTTCTGGACTGAAAAACTTCAACATTCCTTCTAACCCCAGTCCTTTTTTCCACGATAACGATTTCAACGACAGCTTTTAATTCACGGGTATGTCTCCAATAAAAAACCCCGCATGCGGGGTTTTTGCTATCGGCCTGGGGTTTTTGGTTTGCTTTGATTGCTTGCCGCTGACTGTGAGTTTTTCGTGGATGGTTTGGAGGAGGGACCATTTGGCACTGGGGTTGGAGAAGGCGCCCCACCCCCACCGCTAGGGCCAGCAAAAGGTGATGCTCCGCCCTGTGTACCTAGCGTTGGAAGAGCATTCGACTGAGCACCGCCCCCGCCTTGTGTTTGGACAACCGTTTGCGTGGTAGTTGTTGAGGTTGTAGAGCCATTCGCTGGCTGAGCTGCCGGTGCGGGTGAAGCAGTGGACTGAGGCGTGCCGCTGCCTGCGCCTGAGGCTGCGCTCTGCGTGCGATTCAGAGCACCATCAACAGGAGAGCCTTGCGCTTGGCCCGATCCCGCAGGCGAAGGCACAGGACCCGAAGCCGCGCCCTTGGCACGGTTCACTGCACCGTCAACAGGAGATCCTGGCGCCTGGCCTGATCCAGCGGAAGAAGGTACAGAGCCTGATGCCGCGCCCTTGGCTCGGTTCACTGCACCGTCAACAGGAGATCCTGGCGCCTGGCCTGATCCAGCGGGAGAAGGTACAGAGCCTGATGCCGCGCCCTTGGCTCGGTTCACTGCACCGTCAACTGGTGTTCCAGATTCTTGCATTTTCGCAACTTCTTTAGCCTTGGCTTTAGCATTATTCACTGGGGCGCTCATAGTATTTGCATATTCCATGAGTTTTGTACCCATGGCCCCAGCTGCAGAACCTACAGGGGTAGGCGAACCCTGATTATCTTCAACAGCATTTGTCGCTTGGTAGTTGCCAAGTGCTGCTGCCGCTTGCTGCTGATTTACGAAGTTAACTGGAACGCCAGTTCTTGATCTGTTGATTTCAGCTTTTTTCTGTTGCAGCGCCTCGGCTCCTTCAGCCTGAACTTTGGATAGGCCAGCATTGGCAGAACCGTTTAGTGATCCCGCCGTCTGTTGCTGCTGCCTCAAATAGTCTCGATGGCCGTCTTGTCGAGCCTTCATAGCCTCGGGTGCTAGATCTGTTGATGCAGCTGCCACCGCAGCATCCGTAGCAGGCTTGACCGTGTTTTCCATTGCCTTGAGCTTGGCATCAATGCCGGCCATCTGCTCCATGCCTTGCTTGGTGGCAAGCAACGGTGCAGTCATATCGCCCATACCAGCAGCCTTGCCCATGTAGGCCATGCCGAGTTGCGCCCCGATGCGATCTGCAGACGAGGCGTTGGGACTGTTAGCCATTTCCGACAGAGCTTGCCAACCAGCAGCTGCAGCTGCTTGATCACGGCTAAGACCATCATTGCGCCCAAGACGTTGGTTTTCTTTCATCAGTTCGCCCGTTCTTGCTTGGAACTGAGCAGCCTGAGACCCAGATAGTGCAGGAGCAACAACATTTGCCAAGTTGCTAACTGCCCGACCATCGTTGGCAGTTGCGGTGCCATTCATCACGGCCTGAGCGCCGTAATTCGTAGCTACAGCGCCCCCCTTCAACTCCATTCCAACGTTAGCGGAAGCGCTAGAAGTCGCTTGCTGAGTTTTCTTGTCGGCTTCATCGAACGCCTTGGTAGCTGCGGCGACTTCAGAGACGGAGTTTTTGACCGATTCTGCGTCGCTGGCCAGCTTCGACCAGTTGGATCCAGACGAGCCGGAGACACCACTGCGAGCGCCTGCACCATTTGTCGTTGATACACCGGAACCAGTGGCACCACTAAATTGCGTAGTCTTGGCATCTTTTGCAGCCACACCTGTCGACCCTTGCGACTGGTGCTTTTCTGCATAGGCCGCTTGAAGGTTGGCAGAAAGACCGGTTGCGGCAGCAAAGATCCTGCCTGCGCCCCCACCGACCGCCCAGTTTGCGGCCCCACCTGCAGTAAATGCTCCAGTGTTTGAGTTGGTACGTGACCCATTCAGCTCGATGGAGCCAACATCTGTGTTGATTCTGTTGTTGGTGGCATCAAAAGTAGCCTTGAAACCCGCGTCTCTCATCATCTCCGCAACACGCTGGCCTCCCAGAGATGCACCTGCTTGCTGAATCATGGAGGTCGTTGCTTCCATGGCTCTGGTCTGCTGCTGTGTCACCTGAGCCCTGGTCGCTGCTGACTTTTCACTCGCGGCACTGGACTGAGACTGCTGAACAGTAGCTCCGCTGAGTGTCGCCAATCCGGGATTGGCTGCTTCAGCGTCGCCAACCATCGTAGCGCTAGATGCAGCGCTACCATTGGCAAGAGCCGCACTTCCACCTGCAAGAGCTGCACGCAATCCTGCCCCAGGGATGGCACCCTTTGGCCCTGGCATGAGCGGATCACCACCACCAGCACCACTGCCTGAGCCAGCGCTCGATCCACCAACAGCTGTGGACGAGAGTCCTTTGCCGGCCGAGGAAGCCTTAGAAACAATGCCCGCCAGGCCAAGCATGCTGCCTGCCATCAAAGCAGACATGATGTAAGGCGCCTGCTGAAGCATATTGGCAGATGCGATCGTCGTCGTGTAAACATGACGCATGTAGAAACCCATGCTCTCGGCGGTAACCTGCGCACCTCCTGGTGGTGAAGCTAGGTTGCGAAGTTCTTGTTGATACCAGCTCATCACAATGGCCATCATGGGAACCCAGCTCTGAGTCCACATACCGAATAGAACGTAAGACCCTGCAATTTTTAAGCCGCCTTCAGGGTTAGCCGCGACCATAAACATCACAATGGGAGTCGATGCAATAAATATGAAGAACAGGACATCCATAAATTTTGGAGCTGTTGCACTCACAAGCATCGCATTGCCTGCATCGTTCTTTGCCCAATCAAATAGAGCAGTATCCCGCCGAACGTTAATAGCCTCATCGATGGGTGATGACGCAGAATATTTCAGACTATCAGCAATTGCAAAGGTAGCAACATTTGCAAGTGCGATAGTGTCAATTTTGGAGTTGGAATCACGCGTTCTGTTGATTGAAGCCACCATCTCATCAACCGACTTCTCAGTTCCATCGTTTGCCCTTGCAATTGAGCCATAACGCTGAACCTGCGACTTGTTCAACAACGACGAAATAGTGCCTATAACAGGGCTTGTCCCATCTTTAGTCTGGGCTGCAATTTCCCTGAAAAACTCTGCTGCTGACGCACACGAGACCACGCGACCAGAGCCTGCACCGCCTGGAATGAAGGCATCGTCTTTGTCGTAAATAATTGTCTGAGCCTCAGCAGTCAATGTCTTTGCAAATTCATCAAAGACACTTTTCACATTTTTGAATTCAGTGTTAGCCAAATCCGGGCCAGCGCAAAACCGCGAGGCCAAGCGCATCGACTCAACTGTGTTTTGGTCAACGCATGAGAGAGGGTCATTGGCGCAGGCTGTTATGGACATCAACATGCGGGCTGGATTGAACGGGTGTTCATCTCCCGATGTCTTTATGTAATCGCCATCGACATTCACCATGACCGCTTCAATCTTATTGGTCATGTACAGTGCAAACGAGCCTGCCAAAGATGCTGGGACAGCAATTGCCAATGGCACATCATCAACAACCCTTGGCGGGGCCGCGTTGTCAAACTGCTCAATAGTGACTGTGGTCTTAGGAAGAAACATAGCCCAGATCACGATCAGTTGTAGGAGCATGTGATCTAGGCGCAACCCATTCTGGGTAACCCCTTTACCGACAATAAACAGTAGCGAGAAGATCAACCCTGTTTTAATTGCTGATCCGATCCACTCATCCTGGCCAAAGAACATGGCCATAGATGTCAGTGCTGTTCCTATCGTTGCAGGGTCGGAGACTGTGTAAATTGTGAAAGCCATTACCTGTCCTATCAACGAGACTCTTTGGATGAACGAACAGTAGAGCCAGTCAGAGTTTGCGATTGTTTGATCAGCTTGAAGGCTGAATCAAGCATATTAGGTATTTCATTGGAGTCAGGCTTAATCGATGAAAGTTGCTGGGTAAATGATTCCACCTTTTTCGTGAAATCATCTGGTGCTTGAACTTCAGACTGTGCCGTAAATGTTTGATTGGCAACTGACAAAAGTTCAACGGCCAATACGTATTCGAAATACTTCACCAACTTGGGTGTAATCATTTCACCCATCATTCGAATAGCGCCTGGTGATTTTTGCAACTCCATAAGCGTAAGCAGCAGGGGAAAGGGAATGTTTGCAAGCATTTCCCGAGCGCTTGCGGAAAGATTGCTGCCATCTTTTGTAAGAGGCTGCTTATGGTAGAACGAGCCGATAATCGAATTTTGCGAATAGTTCGATGGATCTCTTGGGGTCACCGTCCCAAACAGAGCCATGTTCACGTAATCTTCAACGCCACCCCACTCTGTAAGAGGCATCGTTTCAGTCTGAATTTTGGTACAGCCCTGGTTCCAGTCAATGCATCGCAGAATAGTCGTCCCCTGCGGCGAGTGCGTACGAGGCTTCATCAGCTTGTCCCACGTACCAATAGTGGTCGTATATGTGAGGGGTGGCATGTCACAACGCTCAGCGGAGGAACCACCCTCGCAGTTGGTGTCTGCCTGGTCCTTTGGGCGCACAATGACGGTACCAAACATACTCTGAATCAACTCAGTCGCTTGCTTGGAACTCATGAACATACGGAGAGTATTTGCTCCGTTGTCATAAGTCTGAAATGCTGCTCTCGCAACCATGTTTCCAATAACTGGATTGCTCTTGGCAACTGCTGAATCACCACCTGCTGCGGTAGTGCTGGGAGGCTCAGAGAGAGATTTATCCGACGAAGCCGCATTGTCGGAAATTCTATTTGCTGCAATAGTGAGTTGTTCACCAATTTTGCGGCCATGCTCAACCATTTTCGCGCCAGTATCCATGACTGTTTGGAAATTGATTGCGCATGTATTTTTTGCAAGTGCGTTTAAATCACGCACAGCGTCTTCCAAGGTTTGCAAAATGTTTGCGCAAGGTGAGCACATGCCAGTGATTGCCATCTTCACAGCAAAGCCCACTGCGTTTGCTGCAATTGATCGAATCAACTGTTCAAACTGTGCGCCGTTGATAAATGAAAAACTTCCGAAAAACAAATCAACGCCGCCGCAGCCAGCATCAATTTTTGGAGCCGCGAATTGAACGATATCGAAGGACCGCCCTGGCGATCGCAAGGACAATGAACCACCATAAAACCCACGAAGG
>ENA-UOXP01000568-UOXP01000568.1-mixed-culture-metagenome-genome-assembly--contig:-NODE-568-length-28887-cov-31.299979_pt1 | contig 28887 bp, 17 predicted proteins | sample MGYA00238161_ERZ761639 | MGnify/ENA primary metagenome ERZ761639 (study PRJEB28913, sample SAMN08776760) | mixed culture metagenome | isolation source: Freshwater growth medium | place: USA...
CAGGGAGCGGGCCGCACATGCCGTCGATGCCGCAGCCCACTGGTGCCGGCGGGGGGTTGGCAAGCGCGCACAGAATGTCAATGCACGCTGGCGGAGGGGGCGGCCCACACAGACCGTCGTGGGGGTTGCACGCCGGCGGCGGCGGGGGCGTGGGGGTGCAGAGGTCATCGCACGTATCCTCGATTGCGGTGGGTGTCGCGCAGAGCTCACTGCACTGCTCCTCGGCAGCGGGGGGGGTCGCGCAGAGCTCACCGCACTGCTCCTCGGCAGGTTCCGGTAGGGAGCACAGGTCGAGCTCGGAGATGTTGACAGCGCAGGTGATGTTCGCGAACGGGTCGGTTGCGTTCTGCGTGTGTGCGGGTGCGAGGATCGCCGTTAGGCAGGCGAGCTGGAGGAGCCGCGCTAGGGTTGGCATTTGTGATCACTTAGGAGCGGAAGAAGCCGCGCCTCTTGCGAATTTTGTTCCGCCCGACGGCTGAGAAAAGTTGTTTGCCGTCGGCGTCTTGCCGCTTTAGGGTTTAGCCGCAAATCATCAAATCCCACTTCAATTAAATTTGATGTGTTTGCTAAGTAAGTAAGTAAGTAAGTAACTCACGCCTATCGGCAGCGTACACGTGGCGAGAGGGATACCCCCAGATGTGTTTGCTGTTTCGACCAGAACTTGCATCATGCATGTCAGCGAACTAGCATACCTTTTTGCGTAGACCCGCGCCCATTGTCCCTCCTACGCAAATACTCAGAGATGGGACAAACCGCATGCAACACTCTCAGGCATACTCACGCATATCATAGCCGCCCCGTTCTTACCATGTTGCACGACGCTCCCGCAACCGGCGCCGTCGAGTGATGCCGTGGCCTCGTCGGACGCTCACTTCTGTCTCTGCTCCTCCATCTTCTTCTTGCGGTCGAGAAAGCGGCGCATCGCCTCCGCGTTCTTTGCCTCCAAAGCTGACTGGGCGCCGCCACTAGAGCTGGCACCATCAGCGGGCGCGGGCGCGGGAGCAGGCAAAGCCGCTGGGGCCGACGCGAGGGCGGGGGCGGGCGCGGGTGCGGACGCGGACGCGGGTGCGGGTGTGGGTGCTGGTGCGGGGATGGGGGAGAGCGCGGGCGCGGGCGCGGGTGCGGTAGGAGATTCCGACGGAGCACTCAGAGCCTCTGCGAGCTTCTTCTCGGCGGTGGCAGCGGCGGCCGTTGCTGCCGCTGCCGCCTTCTCCGCTGCCTTGAGCTTGGCCTCCGCATCCTGAGCCCTAGCCTCTGCCGCTGCCAGCTTGGCCTCTGCATCACCCGCCTGGGACGTGAGCTTGTGCTCAGCAGCGGCGGCGGCGGCCTTGGCCTTTGCTGCTGTCTCCTCGGCAGCAGCGGCGGCGGCCTTGGCCTTTGCCGCCTCCTCCTCGGCAGAGGCGGCCTTCGCCTTGGCCTTTGCTGCCTCCTCGTAGGCAGCCTTGGTATTCACATCCGCGTCCCCCGCACGTGCACTCAGCTTTTGCTCAGCGGACGCCGCCGCTGCAGTGGCAGTTGATGCCACCTCCTCAGCTGCCCTGACCTTAGCCTCTGCAGTTGAGAGCTTCTCATTCGCGTGCTTGACCGTTGCCTCCGCCGCCGCCAACCTGCCGTATAGGTCTTTGTTCGTTGCTGCGGCCACGGCTGCAGCCTTCTCTGCGCCAACGATTTTCATCTTGGCCCGCTCTTCTGCGTCCTCAGCTCGGGACTCCGCCTTATGCACGGCTGCCGTCGCCTGTGCTTGCGCCTGCTCAGCCGCCTCCTGCGCTGCCTTGAGCTGCACGGCCTGCACCGCTGCAGCCTCCTCGGCGGCTTCCGCGCGTGCCGTGGCCCTCTTCTCCGCCTGCATAGCAGCGCTGAGCTGGGCCTCGAGCTCCGCCCGGGAGAGAGCCGAACTGCTAGTTGCGTCGCACGTGCTCGTGACGGCGGCGGCGGCGGCGGCGGCGGCGGCGGCGGCAGCGGCGGCGGCGGCGGCGGCGGCGGCCCGACTCTCCGCCTCCTCTGCGTCCCTCTTCGCCGCCGCCAACTCGGCTTTGGAAGCCTCTGAGGCCTTCGCCGCGGCCGCCTTGGCCGCCGCCTCGGCCTTGGAAGCCGCCGCCTCGGCCTTCGAAGCCTTGGCTGCTGCAGCCTCCGCAGCGGCCGCACGCGCCTCGGCTGCTTTGATGCGGGCAGCTGCCGCAGCATCGACTTCGGCGAGCTGCTTCTTGAGGTCGTCGACCATCGCTGCCGCCGAGCCTTCTGCCTCTGATGCATCCGCAGAGGCGCTTGAAGATCCTGCCACCTCCACCGCCTTGCCCTTGCACTTCGATTTGTCAAGCGGCGGCACTGCCTCCGCCCCTGCGTCAGCCTCCACCGTGCTGGCCTGGCCCTGAGCGAGGAGCATCTCCTTGTGCTGCTTAATCGCCGCGCGGTGCTCCTTGTTCTCAGCCTTCAGCTTCTCGAGCTGCTCTTTCAGCAGCTTCTTGCTCGACGGAGCCTTCTTCATGACGCCCGCGCTCGCCTTACCGGAGGCCCTTTTCAACTCCTTGAGCTCCTCCTCGGTTCGGTCGAGCTTCCCCTCGACCGCCTCGAGCTTTCGGAAGAGGCGCGACTGAATCTGCTCGGCCTCTGAGAGTGCGGCCTTGTACCCGTTGAGGGCTTTTTGTTGCAGCCGATTGGAATTTCGGACTCCGTCCAAGCGGCTCGACTTGCGGCGCTCTGCTTCAGGCTGGTGCAGCTCTGCTTCACGGCCGACGAGGAGGTCGTCGAGCTCGCTTTTCCTGCGCCGCTTCGCAGCAGGTGCACTCTCCTCCTCGACGGGGGGAGCGGGTGCAATTTCCTCCGCGCCCTCGATGGTGAGGTCAATGGAATGCCTTGAAGCCATTTTTTCCGAAGGAGGTTTCGTTAACCTCAATATGTAATCGAAAACTTAAAGCCCTCAAGGTTTGAAACGGACTGCCGGGGTCGTGCGGGAGAGCGCGCACGATTTTTGATACATGTACAGTTCTGAACATTTTGTCCCGTGAACCGATGTCGCTCGGAACCTCACTGCTCCCAATCGCGCTCCTTTGGACGAGCGCCGATGCCTTGGTCTCGCCTCTTAGTCCGTCGCGTCGTGCGGTTACGCTTGGTTTGGCAGCATCCGCTCTACCGGCGACTGCGGCAGAGGCAGCTGCCTGGCCACTATCTGGCCTGGGGACCGCCGCTGCCGCAGTGGTGACCGGGCCAGATAGAGGCCGAGGCATGGGCAAGTTCAGCGCAGAGGAGCTCGTGGCGTTGGATGAATGGTCAAAAACCGCGGAGGGCACGCTGCTTTCAAACGGCATGCGCGTCATTGACGTTGTAGAGGGTGTCGGGCCGCAGCCAAAAGTTGGCGATAAGGTCTTCTGCCACTTCAAGGTGTGGACTTGACTTGAACCGTGCCTCTTGAACTGTATACTTTCTTTACTGTGCCACTTCAACCGTGCACAGGTGTGGACGGGTGGTTTTCGCCGAGGACCGCCGGCCGACTCCTCGTTCTCCAATGCGCGCGTGTACGAGTGGACGCTGGGCACGCCGACGGCCCGTATTCCCGCCGGTGCGGATGCGGGCGCGCTCGGCATGAAAGAGAAAGGCTGGAGGCGGCTCATCATTCCCGCCGCTCTCGCGTACGGCTCTCAAGGTCTGGTGACGAGCACGGGGAAGGCGGGCGTTGTGTACGCGGTGCCTCCCGACACGCCCGTGTACTTCGACCTCCTTATGGTTGACGGTGGCTCGGGCCAGTGCCAAGAGGTCCTGCACCCACCGGGTGTGAGTGACGAGGTCTCCTTGCGCCTCAAGTCGATCTCGTGTAAGCGAGGTGCGCCGTGAGCGTGTCTCACTGGGTGACACTAGTCGCTAATAGACCGGACGGCATCTCCTCATACATCCGAGCAAGTAGCAAGCTTCGGGTAGCAAGTTTGCCCTCTCTCATCCGTCCGAGAACATTAATCAGACTCTTAAAAGTCATGGTTAATGCTACTCTATGTCGTCGAAACGGTCGAATCACGAATGACAATGTGGTCCTGTATCTGCCATGACCCCGGTGCTGGAAGGCTGCCCGGCCGTGTTCCCCGCGTCTTGCGTCACCGGTGGCCTCACCCGGTCCCTTCACTGCCTCTCCGGCAGTCGTCACTGCTCCCTAGCACGCCTCGCCATGGTTCATTTGTTCACGATTAAAGTAGCCCGCGCGCGATCCGCGGTAGCTCACCCTCATGCCTATCTCGAGCCAAGCTCCTGTCGTCGCGCCCTCTCGCTCCTGTCTCGCGCCATCGGCGGGCATGAGCCCTCAGATGTGCTCGAAGCAATCTTTCGAGCAGAAAGTACCAGGCACCTTGATGGGCTGGCCACAGGAGTTCAAAAGCAAGGCATCCGCATTGCGCCACAATGCGGAGGGCAGACGGCAGACTTGGCACTCGCGGCCGTTTGAGGCTCTCTTCGTCTCCCGGGAGCAAACAGAGCCAAATGCCGCGTCAAACTTTTCCTTCCTCGGGCGCCAGATCGCCTTTGCAACCTTGGCGTCGGGGGTGATCTGGCGTCCGACGCCCACCGCAATCGCATCGCGCTCCATTTGCATCCATTCCATGTATTCTCGAGCCTCGATGTTTTCCTGGTGCTCCACGATGTAGCGGAGTCTGTCGAGGCGGGTAAAGGGCATCTCCTCGCAGATCACAATGTCGAGACACGCTGACATTCGATCGGTTGCTCGGCCGACGACGCGCGCGATCGCTCGGAAGTCGCTCGCGCACCCCTCCCTGCGAAGCTTGACGAGACTCTTGTGACCTTTGACTTTTGACGAACCTCGGAGACGCGGAGCTCGCCACTTTTAGTCGCGATTGTTGGCAGACCTCTCCGCGTTTATGCCCGATAGTTAACTGTAGCGGTGTTCGTGACGTCCACGTCAGGGTCGTGGTCTCCGTGGATCTCGTCGCTTCGGAGATCGCTCGTGAATATGCAGACGGCCGCGCTCCTGTGCCTCGTCGCATGTGCAGCGCCTGTGCAGTGCTTGCAAACCCCATATGCGGCGCACGTGAGCATCTTGCGCGTGAGCCGTGCACAGCCTCGGCTATGCGCCCTGGCCGAGACTGACCGGCCAGCCTCCGACGCCGAGTCTGACCAGCGAAGCCCTGACCAGCGACGAAGCATCCGACGTGCCGCGGCGCTGCCGTGCGGTGACGCGCTGGACCGCCGCATCGGCACGCTCGCCATTCCAGCCATCCTCAACTTCCTGATCCTGCCCATCACGAATTCAGTCGACCTCTTCTTCATCGGCAAGCTGGGCGAGTCGCTTGCAATTGCCGGTCAGGCAGCCGCAAATCAAGTCTTCTCTACGGCGGCGTGGGCGACATCTGTGATCCCGACAGTCACGGTGCCTAGAGTCGCCAAGGCGCGCGCCGCCGGGGACAATGCCGAGGTGCAGGCGGCCGTTGGAGAGGCCATCTTCGTGGCTGTGCTCGTCTCGAGCGTCGTGATGGTCGCCATCGCGTTGCGGCCGAATGGCGTACTGCTTGCGGCGGGCAGCGCGGCAGGGTTGCCCTTCTCGCTCCCGTACCTGCGCGGCCGGCTGCCCGGCCTCGTTGCCGAGGCCATGGCCACCGTCGGCTTCGCCTCCTTCCGCGGCGTCATGGACACGGCCACGCCGCTCCGAGTGAGCCTGATCGCGAACGCGCTCAACTGTGCTCTCGACCCGATTCTCATGTTCCAACGGCTAGGGACGCTCCCGGGCGGTCTGGTGCTCCGCGGGCTTGGGCTCGGTGTCGCGGGCGCCGCTGTGGCCACCACTGTCTCCCAGGTGTACTCAGCCGCCGAGTATCTTCGGCTGCTGCTCGCGCGTGGCCTCGTGCGCTGGGGCACGCTGCTCCGGCCGCCCTCGCGCGCGTCGCTCGCGACTCTCGCAAAGGCCGGCGGCGCGGTCCAAGTGCGCGCGCTCGCGCTCAACGCCGCCTTCTTCGTCATTACCAGAACGACGCAGGCCCTCGACAGCACAGGCACTGCCGCTGCGGCGCACGCGGTCACCATACAGCTGTGGCAGCTGGGTGGCGTGATCCTCTTTGCGCTCTCTACCGTCGCAAGCATCGTCGTCCCAGCGGAGCTCAACAAACCCGCTGCGCAGGGCGGCGGCGTGGCGGCTGCGCGCGCGGCGGCCGATCGGTTGCTCGCGTGGAGCTTCCTGATCGGCGGCGTACTCGGTGCTGCGCAACTTGCGGCACTGCCGCTGCTGGGCGCGTTCACTCCGCTGGCTGAGGTGCAGCGCGCGGCGCGCGTACCGACGATTATTGGGGCGGCTCTGCAGCTGATCAACGGTCTCACCTTTGTCGGAGAGGGGCTGATGGTGGGCGTCGGCTCATTTGGTCAGCTCGCGGCGGGCCAAGTCGTGGCAACTGCCGCAATCATCTCGACGCTCATGCTCACCCCGGCCGGCCACTCGCTCCCAGGTGTCTGGCTCACCTTCTTCCTCTTCAACGGCGTGCGCTTCGTCAACGCGATGTTGCACCATTTTTGGAGGGGGCCGCTCGTGCCACGCGAGGCTGCGAAGCAGTGACGAGGGGTCGGGTAGTTGCCCTTTCTACATATGCTGCCGGAGCTCTGAGTACGATCTACAGAATGATGTGCGAGCCATAGGCGCTCTCGGACCCGAACTTGATCAGCTCACCGTCTCTCTCTCTCTCTCTCTCCGCCTTTTACGCATGTGTTCTATTGGTGTGGTACCCTGTGTGCTGGGAGAGACCGACCTCACTAGCGAAATTGAGTAGCCCGTGCGAGCGAGTACTCAGTACACTGACTGACTGACTGGTGAGTTACCGTACTACAGCGTGTTTTACATGCATTTATTTCCCCGTTTTGGTGACTTTGGTGAAAAGAAATCCAAAAATCGAGACCGCAGCCTAAAAGGTCTCCTCGGTGGAACTTGAAAAGGCCGTCCAGATGGAGGGCCCCAGCGGCATGGCAAAAGCACCGCCGGCAACAGCTTTGCCAACGTCTGTGGCAGATGCAGCGGATCCGGCAGTCGCTGAAAGCAATGCGGGACCCTCGCAACTGCCGTCGGCGATGTGTGCATCGATTCTGCGTCCAGTCGTCAAGCCGACTCCATACTGGGAAGCAGCACCGTGCCCATCGTGGGGCGCGACGGCCGACTACAAGGAGCGGCATGCGGCATGCATCCGAAATCGAGAGGCTGCCATTGCAAGGATAGCGTGGAGCGTGCGGGCGCGCGAGCAGGCTTTTCTGGCCATCGGCGTGCAGGAGCGTGAGGTGGAGCAGGCGCTCGTGCGGCTCGCGGAGGCACGCAATGTGGTGACGGCCGATGAGGCCATCCTCAGTGAGGCGGAGCGTGAGCGTATATCGTGCGCCGACATTTCCGTCCGGCTGACCAAGGAGGCGGACGAGGCGCGCAGGAGCGTGGCTCTCGCATCGATCGCAGAGGCGAAAGCCAAGGATATCTTCGAAGAGGCGGGCGGGCAGGCGATGTCGGAGAAGCTTCGAAGGGAGGCGACAGCGTGTGCGGCCGTCAAGTTCAAGGCCGTCGCCGAGGCTGCCCTCGCCACCACGGCTAATGAGACGGCGTTCAAGTCGGCGGCATCCAAGAAGGCGGCGGCGACGCGCGCTAAGAGTGCGCATGAGAAGGCGAAGCTCGCCAACCTGCGAGCAGAGGGTTTGGTGGCCCCATCGCGCCCACGGATCTCGAAGGCCATTGATGAGGTTGAGGTCGCTACTGCCAAAAGGGATCGCATGGAGCAAGAGGCGAGGTCATCCGCGCGCATGCTCGTCACATGCCAATCTCGCGCGCGAGATGCAGAGCAAGTGGCAGCCGAGGCGGCCGGCTCGCAGGAGCGGGCGACCAAAGAAGCGTCGGAGGCGGCAGCGACGCTCAAGCAGAGCAATCTGATGGCAGGCGAGCTACGCTACGCCGCCGACATGACCTCTGATGACCTCTGATGACCTCTGATGACCTCTGATGACCGCTGATGACCTCTGATGACCGCTGATGACCTCTGATGACCTCTGATTGCCTCTGATGGCAGGCGAGCTACGCTACGCCGCCGACGTCGCACGCAAGCTCGCCGAGGCCGCGACGCTCGCGGCTGAGGGCGTGCGCTCCGAGGCTGACAAGACGGCGAAAGTGTTTCACGCCACGGTGAGTGCAAACGCGGGCGCTGCGTTTGTCGAGCGCGCGGGACTGACGAGCCAAAAGTCAACAATGCGCGCGCTCGCGGCCGAGGCGGAGGCGGAAAAATTGAGGGCGGAGGCGGCGGAGGCGGAGGCGGCCGCGAGGAATGCGGCGGACGCGGCGACGGCGGCGGAGGAGGATTACGAGCGCTTGCTGGAGCTCGAGCGAACGTGTACGCAGAGGGCGCTCGACAGGGCGGAGGAAGTGACGAAGCTGGCTGAGGAGTTGCGCGTGGCTACGGAAGCGTCCCTCGAGGCGGAGGCTAGCGCGGAGAAGGCGCGGCAGGACTTGAATGTCTCCAATCTTGAGGTGACCAAGGCGAAGGCGAACATGGTGCAGTGCGAGAAGGATGCCTTCATCGCGAAGAGGGAGGAAGATGAGGCGCGCAACTTCGAAGCGGCGGCCGTCGCAGCCGAGGTGGAGGCCGTTGAGAGGCATGCGAGCGTCGAGCGTGAGATGCGGGAGCGCGCGGCGGACCTGAGCATTGCAGCTGCAGCGTCCTCGAAGGCGGACTTGGAGGCGGCGACGCTCGAGATGCTCGATGGGGAGGCGAGTGGACGTGAGGAACGTGTCCTTCGGGCCAACGAGAATCTGGTGAAGAAGGAGGCGATCGAGGCCAAGGCACATGCGGCCGAGGAGGCGGCCAACAAGGTGGAAGAAGACGCGGCCAACAAGGTGCGCGCGAGTCAGAGGGCGTTGGGCGACGCCGAGGCAGCGCTGGAACATGAGGAGGTGCGGCTGCGGCAGGTGCGCCAGGAGGCCGAGGAGAAGGCGGCGGTTGAGGCTGCGACCAAGGCGGCCGCGGCCCAGGCGACGGCCGAGGCAGAGGCAGCCGACCTCGCACTTCGCAAGAATCTCCACTGGGCCATCGGCGATCGACCCACGGTGGCGCGCGCGTGTCACCTGTACGGCGACGGGTTGCTCTTCGCGGCCATGGGCCAAGAGTCGAGTTTCACAATAGAGGCGTGCGCGGCGGACGGCATACGCCAGCCGACGGGCGGCGACAAGTTCGTCGTGGTCGTGCGCGCTGCAGGCCAGGGGAGGCGTTTCAACGGCAGGGTCATCGATCACGGTGACGGCTCGTACACGGTGCGCTTTCGCACAACCGCCATTTCCGGAGCGTGCAAGGTGCAAGTGTCGTTACTGGGTGAGGACCTGCCAGGCAGCCCATACACATGCATGGTGGCCACGCCACTACCCCATGCGAGCCGGTGCTTTGTTCGTGGAGCGGCGCTCCACACCATAGTAGCGCACGAGACCCATGTCTTCGAGGTGGGCTTTCGCGATCTGCTCGGCCGCGTCACGGCTGCGATTGAGCTCGATGTGTGCGTGCAGAGGATCTCGCCTGGCACGAACGAGCCTAGCACAAGCGAGCATGATGAAGGACATTTGGAGGGCGAGGCTAGCTCGGCCACGGCAGCCTCCTCGCCAACTTCCGCGCTTGACCCATCGTCGACGACGGCACTCAGCCAGTTCAGGCCCGCCCTTGCACCGGTAGCCCTGTCAGCCGACGGCGTCCCACTCGGCCCACCCAGCCTCAACCTGGCGCAGGAGCGGCACGCGGAGAGCGAGCGGCACAGCACCCTGGTTGAGGGTGGCATCGTCAAGCCGTTGGGCGACTTCGACACGGTGCTTGTGGGCGCATCGGCACTCGTGATCACAAAGGACGCCGCCGTCGACTCCCTCCCCATCGGCCAGATGGCACCTGGGCGCGAGCTCAAGCTTCTAAAGACGATGCCATTCGACCTCGGCAAGGGCATGGTGCTCGTGCGTGGGCAGGTGGCTATCACTGACGAAGAGCGCAGCACCGACTTTCGTGCGCGGCGCCCTCGGAGCCCACAGGAGCGCAAGTACCCAGCAGGCTTTGGGTATGGCATGCCCCTCGTCGTGCCCACACCTGCTACACCGAGCCGCGCCAAGGGTGATGGCACCGCTCGCAGCTCCTCGACCGTCAGCTACGCCTCCACGTACACCACCACCACTACCACCACGAGCATGCGCCCATCGTCCTCGCCGCCTCCCGCCTCCTCGCATGCCACACCCTCGCGTCGCTCGGCCAGTCCACCGAAACGCCATCCAGCTCCCCCGCCCCCCAGCCCCCCCCTCTCGATCCCGAGCACGTACCGCTTCAGCTGCGCCAGCCCAGAAGGCTCGCCGCTGCCAAGTTCCATGTCGAGCGCCATGTCGAGCGCACAGACGACCGACCGGAGCGGCCGCAACGACGCGGCGTGCCAGTTCAGCGTTCGGAGCCTCGCACTGCGATACGAGCAGTCGCCTCACCGTGCCAGCCCTAGCGCGTTCTCGTACCGGAGCCAAGGGTCATACCCAGCGTCGAGCCCCCGCAGCCAAGGGTCGCAGACGCCATCGTACCGTCGCGCTGAGCGTGCGAAGCTCGCGCCAACCGTTGAGGAGGCACTCGAGGAGCTGCTTGAGTTACCTTCCCAGCCACCGTCTGCGGCCGTAGCAGGCGGCGGCGAAGGGCGAGGGCGCGAGGACAGCTCCAAGCGCCGTGAGAGTCGTGACAGTCGCGAGAGCGGGCGCCTCTCAAGACCTCCCTCGCGAGCCTCACGAGCCTCACGAGCCTCAAATGACTCACACGCTTTCGCCAGGCCACCACCCTCCGCTTCAGCCGCCCCAACCGCTGCCCCAGCCGCCGCCTTACCTCCCGCGGCCGCCAGGCCCCGACTTCAGATGGGCAGCCGAGAGACTAGCCGAGAGTTGAAGGTGGTGCTACTCGACGTGTCGTCCGCCGCAGCGCCCACAGGCGTTGTCGTGGGGACTGACGCAGACAAGGCGACACGCTCGCCTCAGAAGAAGTCCGCCACGCGCCCAACGAGCCGCGCGCTGGGATGGGCACCCGAGGGCGGCGCCGAGTCGAGCGCCGAGCCCGCAAAGGGAACAAGTGGCTCCAAGGACGGCGCGTCAAGCGATCGGAAGGGCGCGTCCGGCGGCGTCGAGCGCGGGCCATCCAAGGGATCCAATGGAGAGGTCTCGAAGAAAGAGACATCAACGGGTGCGGGGCGTGCGAAGGGCGAAGGAAGCGTGGCTGCAGCCGACGGCAAGTTGGTAGGCAAGGGCGCCAAACGGAGCGATGACGACAAGGATGGTGGCCGTGATGGCGGCAGCAAGGAGAGTGGCAAGGAGGGCTTCGAGGAGGAAGGAGGGGGTAAGGAGGGGGGCAAGGAGGGCGGCAAGGAGGGTGGCAAGGAGGGCGGCAAGGAGGGCGAGGGAAAATCAAGGAGAGAGTCGAGGGCGTCCGAGGAGAAGCGCGAGGCGCGTGAAGTGGAAAAGAAGTTCAAGTCGATGAGGGCGAGGCAAATGGAGGCGGCGATCAAGGAGCAATACGAGAAATCCGTGCGCCTGAAGGAGGAGGCAGAGGCCGAGGCACGCGCTAAGGAGCGTGCGGCTAGAGAGGCCGCCGAGCGCGCGGAACGCGAGGCGCGCGAGGCGGCGCGACTCAAGGAAGAGCATGAGCGTGCGGAGAAGGCGGTGTACGAGGCAAAGGCAGCGGAGGCGGTGCGGCTGATCATCTCGCCGCGCTCGTATCGACGCTGGAAGGCCAACGTGGAGAGCGAACAGAAGCGGCGATCATCGGCGAGCTACATGCAGATGCAGATGGAGATGATGGAGATGATCTCACCGATCTCAACGCACCGCTCGCTCGGAACTCATCGAACGGCGGCCTCGCTCTCGCCTCAGCGCACTCCCGCCTCGCCGTCGATTGAGCCCCGTTTAGCTACACGCGGAGACCGCGGCGGCAGCCAGAAAAGCCAGGCGGTGGAGCGCGGCCAAACAAGCCCTCCGGCCGGTCACCCGCGCTTCTCAGTGGCCGATACGCCCGCCTCACGCGACACGCAGCTCCCCTCGAAGGACGTCACCGGTGCCGCCGCCGCGCCGGCTCGCGCGCTGAAGCAGAGTGCCGCAGGAGGCACCGCGGAGGAGCACAGCGCAAGCCGCGAGGCGCTCGCAGCGACGCGCGTGCAGGCGGTGCAGCGCGGGCGTAGCACACGGCTGCGGCTGCAGATGGGGCCGTTGGAAGGCGCCACCACCAGCCCGGCGTCTCAGCGCTCGTGCCGCATGCGCGCGAGCTCCGCTGGACGCACTTCGAGTGTCCTCACCGCCCGCTCTGCTCGCACAGTTCACTCGGGGAGCGCCGACACGGCGCGGAGTGGGGCCGTATCGGCGCGGGCTGTGCCGGCTCTGCCCGCGTTCGGCTGGGTGACGTTGGCGATGGGCGATGTGCAGTACGTACACCGGCGAGTCGCGCGGCTGCCCGCGGCCATCAAGCAGCAGCACATGGACCACTGGGCACGCCGGGGCGCGCTCGACTCGGCACGCGAACGGCAGCGCGCCCGCTCGCGCGAGGAAGATCTTGAGGCCGAGCGCTGGCGCCAGACGCCCCACTTTGGGGGCGACGCGGCCCGTGCAAGTCGAGCCAAGCCGACGCGTCCCGTCTACCTTCACGAGCTTGATGCCGACCCGCGCGGCGTTGGCTTCGCGTACGGCGGCCTCACGCCCGGTCGGTTGCATTCCCACGGGCGTCTGGTGGACGTGCATCAGGCCGCCTTCTCAGTTGGGGTCGCGGGCCGGTACGAGCTCCATGTGGCTCTGCGCCATGACCGCGAGTCCCTCCTGCTCTCAACCCCTCTGCCCGGCTCGCCTTTCCAACTGACGGTGCTCCCTGGGATGCCGCACCCTCTGTCGACGGAGCTGCCGCCCACCCACCTGCCGTTGCTCGGGGTGGCGGAGGCTTGGGAGGACGTGGCGCTCGCGGTGAGCCTCAAAGTGACTCCGCAAAGGTACGAACCTCTCAAGGGGTGCACTCTTGTGCTGCCTTCCCGCGACAAGATGGGCAATCTATGCGTGCGAGGCGGTGCAAATGTCACATGTGGCGTCGTCGAGGGCACCACCAAGCGACTCCCCGACGCCGACGAGGGCGACGGCACTATACGCTTCGCGCCGAGCGTGCAGGGCCGATGCATCGACCTTGGTGATGGCTCATACTCGCTGCGCTGGTCGGCGTTCGCTCCGTGCACATGCGAAGTTTGGGTCAAGATGGATGGGCTCCATGTGCTTGGCTCCCCTGCACCGCTGTGCCTCGTCCCCTACGTGCAGCTCGGCGCGATTCGGGCCGGTCACGCAGCCCTCTCTGGGCGCTTCGCCTCGCTGCCCCTCTCGGACTTTATCTTGGGAAAGCCCACCGACCGGCCGCTCTCGCTCTCGCCGCGCCTCGGCAGCGCCGGCCGGCACCGGCGAATGTCGTCCGACTCGATGGGCAGCGGCAAGGAGGGGCGGGAGACGGGCCGGGAGGCGGTGTGCACGGCCGCCGCCATCAAGCTTCAGGCCATTCAGCGCGGGCGCTCCACGCGGCGTCGTCTCCTACGTGTTCCGATCCCTCCCCGGGCAGACAGAGGCCCCGGGGCGGCGCATGTAGAGACGCCACCTGCTCAGTCCCCGGCCAGTGCTCGGGCCAGTGCTGCGAGCGATGGTTCGCCCGGCCCGGATGCGACGAGGAAGCCGACGGGCACGAAGAAGGAGCCCAGCACCAGCGCAACGAGCAAAAGGACGACGACGTCCGGAAAGGCAGCGCAGCGTCAACAAGGCAGGTAGAAGAGCGCGAGTGAAACTGGGGGTACTCTGTAACTGAGTTTGAAACTCAGTGAGTTCTGTACCTGCTGCTGGTTAGGATTACGCAAATGTGCTCCGCCGTCCGCCACACTGTGAAACGGGGCGTGGTTGATGGCCACCCCCTGCTCCCCACTTTGGGGTGTCGAACGCGGGGGGTGGTGACGAAACTGACGACTTTCCTATTTCCGCTCGCGTTCATGCCCAAAACCGTGGAACTTATGTGCGTCCATCTTTCTGGGGAGGCAAGGTGGAGCAGTTTGCAAGCGCGGTGAGTCGCTTCTTCTCCGATGGGAGCCCCGCCACGATGGGGGGCCTTCCCAGCGCGCACCTAGTGAGCAGCGCCGAAGTCCAGAACCTCAACGTGGCTGTGCCACACACTGCTTTGACCGAGGCTACTGCCCCCGCCACCGCCGCTCCCACAGCCAACGCGCCCGCACCCGACGTGCCCTATGACTCCTCCTCCTCCACCGCTGCCGCCACGGCGGCCGCTGCTGTTGCCTCTGCTGCCTCCGCCGTCGCCTCCGCCGCTGCCTCCGCTCTCGCCGACGCGTATGAGGCAGCACTCGATAGGCGCAAGCGCGAACGGTTAGCGGCCGAGTCGGCGCTCCTCGACTCGTGCGTATGGAAGATCATCGACGACGAGGGCCACCTCGAGGACGTGCGCCGATTCCCGTTCCTGAGCTGGTCGATGCATCGCGATCTTGGCAAGTATGGCTGCTCGGTAGCCGTGCGGCTGCTGCTCGTCGTGAAGCATGAGGGCATCGTCGCGCTCACGCTGTGTTTCCTGCTCACTTTGCCGAACTTGATCGACAACCTGCGGCGCACCAAGTATCGCCACGACTGCCGCTTTACAGCAGTTGGATCAGGAAGTCTGATGTGCGGCGTCGCAGACGTGGCCCTGCGCACGAGTGCTACGATGCCCGAGCAGCCCTTCTACCTTTGGACGGCGATGGGCGCGTGCGAGGAGTATGCCAACACGTCAATCGTGCTGCAGCCCACCTTCACTTACGACAACCCGTTCGTCCACCTGCGCTCCGCCGCCGAGTACTGCATTCGTCCTTATTTGAAGCAGTCATATGAGCTCTGGTCGGGCGTGCTAGTGATGGTCGTCCTGACGCTCTACCTACTGCGGCTGCGCCGGCTGCAGGTGCGAATCGTACGCGATCACAACCGACACACGTGGACCCCAGGCGACTACGCGGTGCTCATCGAGGGGCTCATGCGCGGGCAGGTGCCCGCCGATCAAGAGGGATCGCTCCGATCTGACATGCGCAAGATTGGCATCGGCGACGTTGCGATCTCGCACATCGAGATCGGATGCGGTTGCAAGAGCGAGTTCGAGCTGCTTCAGTCCATTGCGGAGCTGCGTGTCAGATGCCAGGAGCTGGGAGCACGCCGCGGACGGACGGCCGAGCAGGAGCAGCGGGATCAAATGAAGCTCGAGGCGACACGTGAGAAGCTCGCGGCCGCGCGCCTGCAGCTCGGCAAGGGGCGCGAGGACGAGCACAAGACGACCGGCCAAGCATTCATAGTCTTCCAGTCGGAAGACGATCGCAACAAGCTCATCAGCCGCTTCGATCCTGACTATGCTCTGGTGCGACCTGGGCCGGCAGCGCGCCTCGCCGCACGCCTCGAAGCGCGTCTAGCAGAGAGCGGCCTCATCCAGAAGAAGGAGGAGGCGGAGGACGACGACGATGGGCCCATCAAGCGCGCAAAGACGCGCGCGCGCCCACGCCGGCTGCTGGGGGCAAAGCACGTGCGGGTCTCAAATACCTTTCGAGATTTGTTCCAGCACCTCAACAACCTGTTTCGCGAGAGCGAGTTTGCTGATCTCGAGGCGTCAGATCCAGATCGAGCTCTCCTTGTTGAGCCGGCGCCGGAGCCGACAGACGTGCTCTGGCAGAACCTCGAGATCGACGACGATGAGCGCTTTCGGCGCACGTGTCTCACATACGTGGTCACGGGGATGATTGTCTTGATGAGCGCCGCATGCTGTGCCGTTCTGACCACTCTGAAGCACAACGGTCCGGAATGGATCGGCTACGGACGCGATGATGACTCCTGGTGGGCCTGGGCCTTCTCGCTGGGCCTGTCGGCTGTCACAGCCATCGGCATCAACGTCGCCAACTTTGTCATCTATACCTACGTGTACGCGGCCACTGAGCACGAGCGCCATCTCTCGCGCACGCTGCACGAGCGATCGCTCTTCACCAAGCTGAGCCTCGCGTACCTCGCGAACACGGTGGCGCTGCCCCTGATCGTGGGCTGCGTCCCGTTTGGGCCGACGCAGGGCTGGTACGAGGAAGGGAGAGGAGGCGTGCACGCGGCGACCCTGCATGCAAGCGCTCACCACGGCGCCCTCACTTCCCCACAGGTACGAGGTGGGTGGCCCCGTCGACACAGCTCAGGTCATCTTGCTCTCGGGCGCTCTCATCCACGAGCTCCTCAAGGTGACGCAGCCGTACACGTGGTACATTCGATACGTGCGCGGACGCTTCGCACACTCGCAGCTGCGCCTGAATGCGCTCTGGGCGCCGCCCGACATGTTTATCGGCGACCTCTTTGCCGATCTCGTCAAGCTCTTTGCTCTGTGCCTCCTGTACGCGCCACTGCAACCCATGATGTACGTGTACACCGTGCTAGCGCTCGTGCTCAGCCTAGCGTGCGATAAGTACGCGATCTCTTATTGGTGGCGTGCCCCGCCCGCCCTGAGGCACGACCTCATGGAAAGACTGCGCTTTACACTGTGGCTTCTGCTGCCGCTTCATTTTGGGGCGAGCGCCTTCGCCCTCGTGTACGCGCAGCCGCGCGAGGGCACGGCCGACGCCATGGGCGGCCCGCTGGCGCTCTCCATCATCGTGTGGCTGTGCTATCCGCTGGCACTTCTCTTGAGCGGCGTGCTCGGCATCGAGGTACTCCAGATGGCGAACTCGCTCGAGCCCACGACGACGCTCTATGGCGCCACGTGGCGGCGAATGGGAGACGACGAAGCGGGCCACGCGCCGACCGAGATCGCCAACGACGCGCTCGCGGCGGCGCTCGCGGCGAATAAGCTCGAGTTCACCCAGCCCGAGCTGGTCGCGTTCGGTCTGCGCTCTCTGCCGGCCGGATGCTGCATCCGCGTGGGCGGCGCGCGCTATCTCGAAGTGGCCAGGGGCGTGCGGTACGATGACGTGCCACGGGTGCTGGGGTACGCTATCGATCGCTACCGCGGCCTTGCTGCCACGAGACAAGAGGAGACGGCCGTTGCCATTGAGGAGCGTGCCTTCCGCTCCGGGCTAGCCGGGCTGAACGCCAAGTACACCGCGGTGCGACGCCTCACAGCTGGAGCCGGCGCCGGCGCCGACGCTCCCGTCGAGTCCTCTGCCTTCGCGAGGGCCCTCAACGGTACCGCGGAGGAAGGGTTCCGACGCTTTGAGGTTGGGGTGCAGGACTGGTTCAGGAGGCTGGTCCATCAGGAGCCGCCCGTTGCGCCTACGGTGGAAGCTCCGGAGCCGTCAGCACAAGAGAGCTCTGCGGCACCCGAACTGCAGGCATGAGCGGCGCCCGTCGCGCGGGGCCCGGCGGGGGGCATGTGGCGGGGGGATACTTCTACTCTCTACCAGATTACGAGCGACCTTGTGTGTAATGAGCTGATTTACAAACTAATTAGAGGAGGCTCCAACATTGTAATAAAGGCTTACACATCGCATTGATCATACTTCGAATCTTGTGTGGCAATGGTTGCGCACGCCGCGGCAGACGATCGGCGACTAGTGCGCTCGCGACGTGTGTGTCTCTCACTCGTCAGCGTCGTGCGAGGACTGTGGGCCCATGAACAGCTGGCCGAGGCCCACGATCGCGGCAGGCTCGAGCGCCTCCGCCGCGGCTGCCACAGTGGCGCGCGCATGCCGTGCTGCCTTGACCGCGGCTCCACCACGTAAGGTTGCGCTGACAGTCCCCTGGCTGGCCATGTGCCGTGCGTAGACCAGCGCGGCCTCCTGCGCGGTGTCGAAGCGGCCAAGGTGGATCCACACGCCCCTCTCCTTGGGCTTCGCCGTGAAGCGCCCCTCAGCCGTCGCGAACACATTCCGGTAGCCTGTCACGCTTTGGGCGACGATCAGGCTGAGCCCTTCGGTCGCCGCCTGCGCAAGCGCCTCGTCCGACGTCATACCCCGCCGAGGCGGGGCCGCAGCGGCCCGGGCGGCCGTGTTGCCGATGTATCGCGCGTACACGAGCGCTGCTTCCTCGGGCGTGTCCGTCAGCTTTAGAAACTTGGACCGCCCATGCTCATGCGCGTGCGCCACGAACCGCCTCTTGCCGTTTGCCGTGTCCCGGTCAAAGCACACCCCCTTGTAGCCCGTCGCCGAGTTGCCCAGCACGAGCGTCAGGCCCTCCGCGGCCGCCTGCGCGATCGCCTCTTCTGCCGTTAGGCTCCGTTGCGCCATCATCTGCGCCATCGACGCATCCTTGCCTATCCTTCGAGCGTAGACGAGCGCAGCCTCCTCGGCAGTGTCGAATGCGCCCAGGTCCTCCGCTCTGCTGCCCCCGGCGGTGAACCGCGCACGGAAGCGGCTTCCGGCTGCCCCGCGCCGCTTGGAACTCCCAGGGCGATTGGTTGCAATCCAATCGCGCCGCACGCCCTTGAAGCCCGTCTCGTTTTCGGCGGGTACCAGCGTGAGGCCCTCCGCCACAGCCTGTGCGCATGCCTCGTCCGCCGTCAGGCCCGACCCGCCCGCTGCCGCGGGCTCCGCGGCTTCGGCCTCAGGGTCGGCCAATGGGTCCACGGGATCGGCCGCGGGCGCGGGCTCGGCCTCAGGCACGGGAAGACGGTCCGAGACGCCCTTGCCGTTGGGTGCTTCCATTCGACTCCGACACGATTCTTCCAGACGGCCATTTTAATTATGTTTCGCCGCCAAAAAGGCCTCATAATATCCCAGCACTTTATTAGGGACATTCGACGATCGTACATGGAATTCCGAACAAGTTCGAGGGCGATCTGCCGGGGAAGAAGCCGCGGGCGTGACGCCGCCTGCGAACCTGCCGAAGGCGTAGCAGGGGCGAGGGGGGTTCGGAGCGTTGGAGGGGGTCTGGGCGGGGGTTCGGATCCTCCCCCGCTGGTTATCATGTCCAGCGCCTCCGCGCGCGCGCGACCGCTGCGTGGCAGTGCTTCGTGTGTTACATTTATTGGCCGACGAGGCGATAACACGTGCGTGTGTCGTTCTGAGCTGACCTTTTCGCAATATGTGGTTTTGAGTGGGCGGGCAGATGACGGAGCTCGGAAGCATGCTCGGAAGCTGTATGTTCTTCATCGGTTGACTTGATTCAGACTTGACTAACCCAGCAGCAGCACGCTACACGCGTTTTTGCATGCCGATTGCCGTCTCGGCTCCGTCGCGCGTTCGAGGTCTCGAGGTGGACTCCCGGGCCAACCCGCGGGCGCCGCGCCGTTCTCATGGCCGTCATGCTGGGTCATGCATCTTGCATGGCCCGGCCGGCCCCCGTGTTCTCTTCTCGGTATCCGACCCAATCATTTTTCTCCGTGCGCGTCTGGGGGACCCACTGTCAGAAGCCGAATTTTCTACACGTTGCATCGTTTCACGGAGTCTTTTCTCCAGCTCGCTCTCCATCCAGAGGAGGTCACCGCGGGCTGAGTCGCGCGCCACCGCTGCACCGAGCGTGCCAGCGATGACGACGACGTACACGTAGTATCGCGTGACCTCGCGCGCTCTCTCAGCCAAAGGCGCTCACGAAGAGCAGGCCGGAGCACAGGCCGACGACGACGGCGAGGATCATTTTATCGCGCTTCTTCCGCAGGCCGATTCGGCCGAGCAGCGCGTCCACCTGCGGCGCGATCGCCGAGAGCTGGGTCAGCTTCGAGCTCATGCCGCCAAACGTACTGCGCTGCGCTGCGAGCGCCTCGCGCGTCGCGTGCGCCACACTGAGCACGTCTTCGGCGCCTCGATCCGCACCCTGGATGGCGTTGCGCTCGCGCAGCTGGGTCTCTGAGTTCGTCGCCTCCTTGCAGCGGTGCTCGCGGATGTCCTGCCTCACCGACGAGAGCAGTTGGTCGCGCTCGGTCGAGGCCTTGACCGAGGCCTTGCACTTGTTGAACTCCTGCTGGAAGTCGTGCAAGATCTCGCGGTGCCGCTGCAGCATGTGCATCGCCGTGGCTGTACCGCCCGTTGCGCCCCCGCCCGACGCCTCCCTGCTCATCATGTCGTTCACCTCGCCGAGCTGCTGGATGAGCGCCGCCGTCTCGCGCTGCAGTTGTGGGAAGCTGGCACTGCCTGCCGCGCTCCCATCAAAGCGGCTGAGCTGCACGAGCTTCGAGTCGATCTCGTTCTCGAGTTTGCGCGCCTGGGTCCGTACGGACGCGAGAGCCGCCATGAACACGCACTTCTTTATCGGTGTGTAGACCCTTCTTTTCCAAAATCGAGCAGCTTTACATGTAGCCGGGTACCCAAAAACTGGAAGCCGCCCAAAGAAAGCCAAATTTGGCAACTAGAACTGTGTGGTCCAAGCCCCCAATGGAAAGCGGCAGTTCAGAGGTCACCCATCCATCGGGCTCCGCCGCGGCGCCTTCGACACCGATGAAGCTAACAACTCAGACCGGGCAAACGGTGTCGGCCGTGACGAAAGCCGTGACGCAGTCGGAAAGCCCCACGCGCCAGGAGCTGCTCCGCCTCATCCAGCAGGCGGCAGAGACAAGCTTACTGGTGAGCAAAGTTGGGGTGGCGGCAGAGGCGGAGATCGCGGCAGAGGTGGAGGCTGAGGCTGCCTTCGGCGACGAGTTTTCAGCGGACGAGATATTCCAGCGCGCGGAGACAGCACGCAAGGAGGCGGAGGCGGCGCTGGCCTCGGCGGCCGTGGCAGCAACAGCCGTAACGGCAGCGGTGGCTGTGGCGGTGGCCAAGGAGGTGGAGGCGGCGCGGGCGCGGGCGGCTTGGGCGCGGGCGGCTGCGGCGGTGGCGGAGGCTCTGAGAGTTGAGCAAGTGGCAGCTTTGCAGGCTGCCGAGAAGGTGGCAGCGGCGGAGGCGACGGAGGCGGCGGAGGCGGCGGAGGCGGCGGCGGCAGAGATTCACGATGGTTTCGTGTGTTCCCGGGAGCCACCCCGCCCACTGGCAGAGGCGGCCCTGCACGAAAACGTGGGCGCCAAGAACGAGACTCTCAACGCGAGTGCCTATCGGCTCGATCAGCATCCCAAAGTGGCAGCTCCGCAGGAGGTCGAGAAGGCGAAGGCGGCAGAGTGGGCAGCGCCGGTGGCGGATGCGCAGGCGGCTGCAGAGAAGGCCGACTCGGCGCACGAGAAGGCTGCGGTGGACAAGGAAGCGGCGGAGTGGGTAGCTTCTTCCCTGTACGAGGCTTCCTCCCTCCAAGAGGCTTCCTCCATGCGCTCGAGCACGGAGGACTACGAGGACGTGGGCGCCGAGGACGAGACGCTCAACGCCGAGGACGAGACGCTCAACGCCAAGGACGAGACGCTCAACGCCAAGGACTGGTGGGAGAAGGCCTCGCCGGCGATCGAGAGCGCCTTCGACAAGGTAAGGAGCGCGGTCAGCGACGCCTCGCCCATCATCGCGGCCAAGGTGAAGAGCTTCCTTGGAGATCACTTTGGCATCGATGCCGAGGAAGCCGCTGCGTCAGCTGTGGACAAGGCAGTCACCAAGACGGCGGCAGCTGAGGCGGCTGCAGCGGAGGATGCCGCTGCCGCTGCTGCTGCGGCGGCGGCGGCGGTGGCGGCAGCAGCGGCCAAGGAGGCTGAGGAGGCGCGGGCGGCAATGGCGCTCGAAGTGATAGCGGCGGCGATGGCGAAGGCGCTACGAGTTCAGGCAGCTTGGCAGGTGGCCAAGAAGGCGTCAGCGGCGGCAGAGGCTGAGGCGGCGGAGTCGGCGGTGGACGAGGCGGCTACGACCGATGAGGCGGCTCCCGAGGCGAAGGCCACCGCCATGGCAAACAAGTATGCGACAGCGGCGGCGCAAGAAGCCAGTCCGAGGAGCATGATGTCGCATCTCGACGGCGTCGTCGACGTGACGAGCCTCTCTTCACATTCACAGCTCGTCGACGTGACGAGCCTCTCGGCTGCCGAATCGCACCCACAGCAGCGCGTCAGCGCCCAAGCCAGCGCCTCCCGGGTGCTGCGCGACGCGTGTGCCCTCATGCTCCTCGGGCTCGGTGTCGCACTGCTCTGGATGGCGTGTGCCGAGGTCCTCCCACCCGATGGAGCGCTCTCGTGGGCATGGGCGTTGCGCGTGCTTGACGACACGTGGGGCGCCGCCTCGGGCGCTTTCGCCCACGCGCGCACGCGCATCGGCCAGCTGAGCTGGTCAGATGTGGTCGACGGCGCAGACGCTGCTGCTGTCGCCCTCTCGAGCCTTGCCCAGACACTTGCCAAGCGGGGCGCTCTCACGTGGGGCGCCACCTCGGGCGCTTTCGCCCACGCGCGCACGCGCATCGGCCAGCTGAGCTGGTCAGATGTGGTCGACGGCGCAGACGCTGCTGCTGTCGCCCTCTCGAGCCTTGCCCAGACACTTGCCAAGCGGGGCGCTATCGCGCGCGCGTCATTGCTGATCGCTGGGCGAGCGAGGCTCTGCGCCCAACTCGATCTGCTCTGCGAAGCGGCCAGACGAGATGCGGCCGAACGGGAGGCCGCCGCAGCCTACTTTCCGCAGCTCGTGGAGTTCGCCTCGAAGGTATGGACTGAGGCGAGGAGCGGCCTGACGTCGGCCCTTTCTTAGACTCTCGTGCACACCATATGAGCCCATCTGGGAGACAGCTCTCGACTAAAGGATCCCCCTGTGCCCAGATGGCTCTATACCTCGTGCTGACTTCCGTCGCATCATGCTGACGGCACACCAGCTTGTGCGGCAGCATCGTCCCTCGCGCGGGTCACGGCGCAGGCGCAGCATACCTCACTTCCGTGGTACGCAGTACATGTCGCCGCACCTGATCACCTATGAGTATGATACCTTGATGCGTGTTTGCTTTGTTTTGTCTTTATGAGTAATGAGGTGTCAGTGTTTTCTGCGTTTACAACAGCAGTAACGGGGGCATGAACGGGGGATGAACGGGGGTCGGGGGTGGATTGGTGAAGCATGTGCATGAGCATGTCGTGTGGTGAAGGTTGAACATGAGGTTGAAGCTCAACCTCAAGACCAGAACACGTGGCGATAGCCCGGCCGATAATACAAAATCACAAAATACCCCACGTGCCACGAGCAGACCGTCATGCAGACCGTACGATAAGACGACGGAAGCGTGTGCTGCGCACCCGGCAGTGAAACCCAGCGCCCGAATGTTTCTCCTTGGTGTTTGCATATACACGTTGTAAGTCACTTGTACCGCTCGACCGGTCCGTGTCCGAGAGACCGCTATCCGTTGGGGTCCCGGGCCCAGGGCCTCCGTCGCGCCGGGAGATGCTCGCCTCAGTCCGGCCATCGCATCGGCCATCGCCGTACTATTCTATCGTCTCCTCGCGTCACACGCACAGCCGCTCTCTCACACATAAGATCGAGCGAGCGCCGTCGAGGGCACTGCTCACAAAGCTTTGGTAGGGCGCTGTGGCGAGCGCCCTCGAGCTGCAGGGCTCAGTCAGTCCAGCTCCACGCCACTCGCCAGTGCTGCCGCTGCCGCCACTAGGCTCGCTGGCTCGGCTTTCGCACCCTCCTCCTCAGCGCCGTCCTCGTCCTCGTCGTCCTCGTCGGCCTCGTCCTCGCGCACGTCCTCGTCCTCGTCCTCGTCGTCCTCGTCCTCGTCCTCGTCCTCGTCCTCGTCCTCGTCCTCGTCGTCCTCGTCGTCCTCGTCGTCCTCGTCCTCCTCATCGTCGAGTGCGCTGCCAACCTCGTCGTCGAGACCGCTCCCCGCCGCACCCTGTCCGACGTACATATGCGTGGCCACCGCACCCAGCAGGGACTCATAGAGCTCATGCGCATGCGCGCCACGCGGGGGCGCGAACGAGTGATAGCTGCCAGGGCCGTAGGAAGCGGGGCGCGCGCGCCGTGCCGCTAGCTCCACCTCCGCCTCGGCCGCCGCCTTCATGGCGGCGATCCGGTGAGGCGGCAGGCGCATCCCCTTGCCCCACCAGTCCCACGAGCATTTGTTCATGATGAAGAAAACAATGTCGTCTTGCAGCGAGTACATGAGAGACTCGGGCCGGCGAGACGCCATAATCATAGTCTTCACCGCGTCCTGGAACCCGATTGGAAAGTTCAAGTGCTCCTCGGGACTCCACACTGCCGCACGCGCGCAGCGCGGCGCGGCGGGCAAGGGTCACGGACGGTGAGTCAGCAGACGGTCAGCAGGAGATCGGATGCGAGGGCCGCTCTGGCAGGGGCGGCGCGCGCGGGCGGCGGCGTACTCTTCCAACGCACACCATACTGGAGCTTGCCCACGAACTCGCGGTTTGTGCGCCACGGGCGCCCCCAGAAGCCGCGCGAGCCAAAGGGGCGGTTGGAGAGGTGGGCGACGCCGGGCAGCACCTTGAGCACGTGGTCCTGGTACGTCACCTGTCCCTTTCCGTTGTCGTATACGAGACCCTCGTCGCCGGGCAGCCCCGAGTGCACGTACAGGCCGCACGACTGACCCGGCGCGAGCTTGATGGACTCGTGCAGCTTGAGCTCCGTGTATTGAGCGGGTTGGCCGCGGCGCAGGCGTGGTGTCGGCTCGTGCTGCCCCGCGTAGATCTTCTTCCACTCGCTCTCCTCCTCTTGCTTGTGCTCCCAAGTGTCGGACGTCACCCAAACCGTCATGGGACCCAGGTCGCCTCGTACATGGACCGACTGGATTTCGAGGTACCTGCACGGAAGGTCGGTCTCGCACTCGACCTTGAACATGATCCCGCAGAACGTGTGATCCTCATGGTCGCGGGTGTCCACGGTGAACGACTCGTGGGCGAGCTCTTTCTCGACGGCGTCCAGCTGGAAAACGCCGTCCTTTTGCATGCTGCTCGTGCTCGCAAACTTCCGGGTCGCCGAGCTCATCGCCGAGCTGGCTGTAGGGGGTTCAACCTTCCCTGCGATGGCGGGCCGCCCTGAATCTCGTTTTGACGAGTTTCGTTCAGCCAGAAGTTGTGACCGAATCTCCCGACGCCGGAATGCACCGGGCGCGCCGGCTGCGCCATTCGCGCAGCGGATTATTCAGCGCCCCGTTCTGAATCCTCCAGGACATTAACCTCCGCCATGGCAGCATGTAGGCAAGCGACACCGACAGGGTCAGGGAATACATATTGACACCCTGCGCGCTGGGAGAGACCAACCTCACTAGCATATTTGAGATGAGATTATGGCGCTGAGGGCGCGGGGCGGACCGCGCTTGACCGCGACGAAATTGAATGTCCGCGGTGATGTCTTGCCTGGGAGAGATCGAGTGACGATCGAGTGAGGTTTTCTCCAAACGGGTACCGTACCCGTCCAAACGGCACCCGAGACGGCCGGCTCAGTGCGCGCTGACGGAGGCTCCAAACGCGACGATGACGGAGGCTCTCAGTGCGCGCACGCGCGAGCTGCTCGATTCGGTGATGGCGGGCGAAACCATCTTCTCGGGAAGCTCTTCTTTTGCCTGCGCGACCGCGCGCAAGGCGCAGCCGCATCCCGACAGCGCCCGACGGCTTGTAATGGCCGCCAAGGCCGACGACGATTCGGAGCGCCTGCTCACGCCGCGGCTCATGAGCCTGCTCGAGCCTGCGGCGCCGCAGGCCGCGGAAGTGGGCGCGGTGCACGCGAGCCTCGAGTCGCTACAGTCGACGCTCGGCGCTGCGTACATGCTGCTCGCTGCCGAGTGCAAGGCGGAGACGCTGGAGGCGCAGGTGTCGCTGGCGCGTGCGCGGCTCGCGGAGCACGTCACGGCCGAGGACGGCCTGCGCGAGGCATACGAGTCGTGCGTGAGCGACTTCGCCTCGCTGCGCCAGGTGGTCGACAGCGCTCGCGCGCAGGCGGAAACCCTCGCCAGCGCGCTGGCGCAGGCGGGTACGCTCGCCTCGCTCCCTGCTGAGGCACGCACGGCGTGCCAGGCACTGCTCGGCGTGCTCGGATCGGAGTCACGGCTCGTGAGCGAGGGCGCGGGCGGCGGCGTCCGGTTGGCACGGGAGGCGCCCGAGGGCGAGGAGGACGAGGAGGGCGAGGACGACGAGGAAGAGGAGGACGAGGAGGACGAATTGGCCGAGGATGGCGAGGAGGCGCACACGCGCCGCACGGGCTCGAAATTGGCACACGCGCAGCGCTCGCGGCTTCGTGCCCAGCTGCGCGACGCGGAAGAGCACCAGCGTGCCTTTGCGGCGCATCTCCACTCTCGCGAGGCGCAGCTCGCGCTCGCCAGATCAGAGCTCGCGGCCTTTGATGGCGAGCGGGAGCGATACGCGGACATCGTGTCGGAGGCGGAGAAGAAGATTGCTCGGGCGGCGGGCGCACCGGGGGAGCGCACGGCGCGGGGCGTAGAGGAGCGCGCCGAGGCAGCGGGCCGGGCGGCGGCGGAGGCCGAGGCGCGGCTCGAGGCGAGGCTGGCCGAGGGCGTGCGATTGACGGCTGAGTGGATCGCCGCCGACCGTCGCGCACACGCGTCGACCAAGGAAGGACCGGGCAAGGAAGGGATCGCGGCCGCCGCGCTTGGCAAGTCTCCCGGCGGCAAGGAAGTGCTGCGAGAGGCCGGCAACACCACGCCGGCGGGGCACGGGGCACCCAAGTCGCCGGGTCGGGCGATGCACGCGGAGACGCCCGCTGCTGCGACGCGCCGGGAGCGCAAGGAGCGTCGCATGCGACGGCACGCAAGCGCCGACGAGCTGCGTCGCTCGCTGCGGCATGCTTGCACCGAGGTGGCGGCATTGCGCCTTCGGCGTGAGGAACTGAGTGCTATGCTTGCAACGCTGCGTGACATGCTTCGTTCGATGGAGCTTGAGCGTGCGGCGCGCATCCAGCTACACGAGACCCTCGCGCGCGACTTTACGCTTCAGAAGGCCGCCCTGCGCCGGTGCGTGCGCGAGCAGGATATTGTGTGCGAGGTGGCTCTCCATAAGCTCGAGCTGCTCGGCGGTGCTGAGCTCGCGGCAGCGCTCACGGCCCACCTGCACTCGCTGCGGGCGAGCGCTCACCAGGTCTTCGAAGGCGAGGGGAGCCTCCCTGACGAGGGCATTCCCAAGCGCCCCGCCGGCGCGCGCGTGCCTGAGGCGCTCGCCGCCGCCGTCTTGTCGGTCCAAAGGTTCCTCTTGGGCCACGTGCCGCGCCGCGCCGAACCGCCCACACCAGCGCGCGCGCCGCCGCCCATGTCGACGCCCTTTGGTGGGCCGCCTCTGGCGGACGTGGAGCGGCTGGGGGGGCTCGCCCAGTCGGTGCTCGAGCACATCCACACACGCCTCTCGGTCGCTGCGGCAAAGGCGGAGGCGCACCATTGAGAGGCGGTCTGAGTGCTGCCACGCGCCATGCACGACGCTGCACGGCCATCGTTCCGCGGGTTGCGACGAGTATCGAGTATGACGCGCTCAGGCCTCAGCGCTACTGCGCGATCGGATGAGGACGCTACTCCCTACTGTATGAGGACGCGCATGAGGACGCTACTCCCTACTGTATGAGGACGCGCGGCGGCGCATTCGTTTCACGTTTGGGTCTTCTTATTTGCGTGTTGCACACGCACTGCGAGAGGCCACACAGCTGTGAGCGTGACCAGTCAGACACACCGTAACACGTAACACCCGTCGCGTTCGGATAGAGCCTAGCGGAGGCGCTCGCCGCGCACGATCTGAGCCGCTCTAACGGTCTGCACGATGTGACGATGCCCATCACGCAGGATGGATATGCCGAATGACACGACGCCGGAAACGCCACTCGCCATCTTGCTGACGCTGCAGCACATCCGCGTGAGTACCGTACGCCGTGATTGCATCATTTTGAAACGCTGTCCAATAGCTGTGATTCACGACAGTGTCACCGTGGTCCTGCAGGATCACATTTGACTCCAAGTGCAGCGTCGGTGTCGTCCAGCGCTTATGCATGTGAACACACCATGCGTCGATGTCCTCTCTTGTCTGAAGGATGAGTCCTGCCTTGGGGATGTGCATCGATATTGTGACGCCCGCTTCTTGGCCTGGTTCCATGAAAAGCTGCCCAAGCGAGGTTTCCGTATCAACGCCGTCGAGAATGTGGAAAAAGCGATGAAGCAAGTTGTGCACGCCTTGAGCATGCGTGCTAAAGGACGCAGCGCACGTTGTACGCGTGAGGCCTGGGCGGCGACGCAGCGAAGCGGAAGCAAGGGATGTGGACATAAGTTTCGAAGGGAAGTTTCAGTGTTAATACACACAACACGTAAGCAACACAGCCGTGAAGACAAAAACAAAACAAAAAGGCCAGGCCTCAACTGAGACACATGCAGACGGAGAGCTGAGAAACAGCCATATAGAGAGAAAGTGCGGCGAGACCCAAATATGCACTCAGGAGGGAGCGCGCCCGCCAACGTGGGCGGTGAACCCCCAAATGGGCGAGCCAAGGGGCAACGAGTATGTACGTCGCCGCCCCCTGAAGAGACGCAGCGTCCGTCCGTCCTTGCGCATGTCAACGACCTGGCATACAGCCGGTTCGAGACAGGGACCCACTCACGCTCTCCCCTCCAAGGGGCAATCACCCGAGGAGCTCCGCATGTGCCCCCAAAGATAACAGAGAAGGCCGCCAGACAGCCAACCACAAAAACAAGAGAAAAGGGGACACTCAGAACGCAGAGCCCCGATGTCTGCCGCCTTACGGCCGGCCAGACAGAAAAAATGAGCGCTCATGACGCAGAGCCTCGTTGTCTCGGTCTCAAACCACGCCTCTGCGGGTGGGAAAAAAAAGGAGCCGAGACGCGTTGTGCAGGTCGTGGGGCCCCAAAAACCTTCGGCGGCAGAGCGAGATCGATACGGGATCGCTTGCCTTGACGGCCCAAGTGAGATCAGGGCGGGATCACTCGGAACGTGAGCACGTAGATCACCGGATGGATCCAAGCACCCTGAAAAAGGATCTGGCGTGCTCTTCATGTCCATGCCCAGTCGACGTCGCCCACTGCCGTGCCTTGGGTAAAAAAGGGAGGCCCTAGCTGCGGCAACAGAGGGCAAGATGGTCAGGTGTATAGCACGGGGCCCCTCCAGGAGGCAAGCCCCT
>ENA-UOXP01000583-UOXP01000583.1-mixed-culture-metagenome-genome-assembly--contig:-NODE-583-length-28464-cov-33.808476_pt1 | contig 28464 bp, 19 predicted proteins | sample MGYA00238161_ERZ761639 | MGnify/ENA primary metagenome ERZ761639 (study PRJEB28913, sample SAMN08776760) | mixed culture metagenome | isolation source: Freshwater growth medium | place: USA...
GCGGCGGCGGCGGCGGCGGCGGCGGCGGCGGCGGCGGTGGCGGCGGTGGCGGCGGGGGAGGCAGCGGCCTCGGCGGCGGGGGAGGCGGCGAGCGCGGCAGCAGCTCCTCGTCTAATCCGCCGTCGCCATGTCCGTCGAGCAGCCCAGCGCGCGGCGAGACGGCGGATGCGAGACGTTCGGCGGCGGCGGCGTATGAGTGCGAGACGGCCTCGCGAGCAGCAGCAGCAGACACGGAGAATCGCGACACCGCCGCGCGAGCGTGCGGCGTTGCCTGTTCATAGACGGACCGTGCTGTCAGCGTGGCCACATGCGCCGTGCGCCGGCGCAGTGCGCCTGTCGCACCCACTATGCGCACCACGGGCGTGAGACCCTCCCCCGGCTGGTAGACCGGTAGGCGGGTGCCGTGCAGCTGGAGCATATGTCGGAGTGCCGCCTCGAAGACCCGATTGGCACGCCGCCACGTCGCCGCCACGCGCCGCAGCTGCTGGTTGAGCTCCTCCATCTGGCGGAGCTGCAGCCGATCCCGTGCGTCGATGTCTTCGTACATGAGATTGGAGCCGAAGAGTGACGTGCGCAGCGTCTGCTGCCGATGAAGCGAGAGCGTCGGCGGCGTCCGCGACATGGGCTTGCGCGACGTCGATTCCCTCTCCGCATCTCCCGCGTCTCCCGTGTCCACCGGCGCTGGTCGATGCGTCGGCGCAAGCGTCGGTGGCGCCCGTGGGCCATTCGCCCAGGGATCCTCGTTCGATGCCGCGCCATTCGCCCAGTGACCCTCGGCGGCGTCTGCATCTGCGCCGGTGCTCATTGCGGGCGGCGGCAGTGGCAAGGGCGTTGTCGCGGGCGGCGGCAGCGGCACGGGCGTTGGGAGCGCCGTAGTGGGCGTTGTGAGCGCCGTAGTGGGCGTTTTGAGCGCCGTAGTGGGCGTTGGGAGCGCCGTAGTGGGCGTTGGGAGCGCCTTGGCTGCGCGCACCGCCGCTTTGGCTGCCTCTGGTGGGAGGGCAAATACCTCTGCACCTGGTGAACCCTCGCGCAGCACCTTCGGATTGCGAAGCCACAGTGGCTCCCGCATGCTCGTGTGCTGGCCGTTCGCGTGGCCGTTGCTACCTGCTTCGTCAACGGGCCCCTGCTTCGTCAATGAGCTGTTGACTCCGTGCGTATACGCGCGCTTCGGCGTCGTGGCGGTGCGCGCCGTGGCGGCTGGCGCCGTGTCGGCACGCCGTGGCAGCACGTCTGCATCGTCCGCGAAGAAGGAGGGCGGCGGCGGCGGCGGCCACCGATTGCCCGCAATCGGAAGAGAGCGCACCGCCACCTCTGTGAGTCGCCACTCTGCGGCGAGGGGGCGAGCGGGCAAGGGAGAGCGTCACAGTGTGAGTCCTCGCGGCCATGGGTCTCGTCACTGTGTGAGTCCTCGCGGCCATGGGTTTCGTACAAACGTGGCAAGCGGCCAAAGGCGCGCGAGGCAGCGCACAATCAGTGGCGAGGGCGCGCACCCTCTCGCAGCGCATCGAAGCACGGCTCCCATTCCGCATGCAATCACGCACGCAATCACGCATGCAAGGGCGCGCACCCTCTCGCAGCGCTTCGAAGCATGGTTCCCATTTCGGAGCCACTGGCCCTGCGGCGGTGATGTGCTTCGTCTCCAGATCGAGCTTCTGAACGGCCCGCTCCCACTCGAGCTCGGCCTCCCCGATCTCCTGCAGCGCGACGCCGACGACGAAGCAGCTGTGTCGCTGCGCCCAATCAAGCTGTGACAGGTAATAGACACGCCGTGGTAGCTCGATCAATGCATGGGCAAGCAGCCTGTGAGGCAGGGAAGGGGACGAGGCGGGCTGTCAGCGGCCCGCGTCAGGAAGCGCGAGGCGGCGGCAGCGACAGCGAGAGGCGCCCACCAGATGAAGATGCCCACCGCGTAAAAGTTGGCCAGCGCAAAGGCCACCGTAAAGGTCCAGTCCCAGAAGAGGCCGTCGGAGTACCGACCGGTTCCAAAGGCGATCGCGAAGATGATCGAGAGGGTGATCACGGCGGCGACCGCGTACCACTGCACGACGGAGATCAAGGCCTGGTAGATGCGCATCCGGATCGTGAAGCCGCCAGCGTCCAGGTACGAGCGTGCGAAGTCGTATGTCAGATAGCCGGAGGAGAGGTTCATCACGTAGATGACCATCCAGGTGAACTGGAGCCATGAGTAGCTGAGCTCGTTGCACCGCATCCCAGACTCCTCGCGCGCCTGCAGCCCGATCATGTCGAAGGGCAGCAGCCACACGGGCATCCACGCGACCATGTACGCGAAGAAGCACATCGCAAGCACCCAGCGCTGCTGAGGGTCGTACCAGACGTGAGGCTCCGCATGCGTGTGAATGTGATGCGCCGACCAGGTGATCGAGATCATGAGGCCGAGGATGATGATCGCCGGCTGCTCCTCGGTAAACCAGGGTGGCTTGGGCGGGGGGCTTGGCGGCAGCGCAGGCGGAGGCGGTGCTGGCGGTGGTGGCGGTGGTGCCGAAGGTGGCGGAGGCGAAGGCGGCTGCGCAGGAGGCGGCGCAGGTGGCGGCGGCGGCGAAGGCGGAGGAGGCGAGGGTGGCGGCGTAGGAGGCGGCACAGGAGGTGGTGCGGGCGGCGGAGGCGACGGAGGAGGAGCTGGGGGAGGCAATGGAGGCGGGGGGCTCGGCGGTGGTGCTGATGGCTCGGGCGACGGTGGCGGTGGCGATGGAGGAGGAGGCGACGGCGGCGGTAATGGTGGAGGCGGTGATGGCGGAGGCGGTGGAGAGGGCAGCGGTGGCGCCGGAAGCGGAGATGGTGGAGCCAATGGCGGTGGTGGTAGAGGAGGTGGCGAAGGAGGTGGCGGCAATGGCGGCGGTGGCAAGGGCGGCGGCGGCGGCGGCGGCGGCGGTGGCAGCGGTAGCGGCGGCCGGTGCGGCCGCTCCGGCAATAACGGCGGCTTAGCCGGTGGCGGCGGGTGGGGTGGTAGTCGTGGCGGAGCCGTCCCGAACCAGCCGAGATGGCGATGAACCATCGGGGCAAAGGACAGCGAGCGCCAAGGGCGAGTTGCAAGCGGAAAATCGTTGTTGCGAAACATATGCCGAAGATTTACAGTTGCCAGTTTCGTCGCGGTCCACTTCACGCTCACGACCTCCGGACCCCCAAGCACGAGGGCCGACTCCAGCGTGCTGTTCAACATAACGCGCGTTGCGACTACCCTCATGTGACTCCCTTCATGTACTCCTCTGTCCTCATGAAGCTCCCTATTGCTTGCTCGCCCTTACCGGGTCCGGGGGCGCGCGCGCCGCGCGCGCGAATTATGGGTGCGCCCGGCACCCACTCGCAGCCCGGGCACCGGCTCTCAGGTGCGGCAGATCAAGAGCCCATGGAGATGTTCATGCCGTCGAAGATGCTCAGCAGCATTTCGTCGTCCAGAGGGTATTGGCGCAGGAAAGGGTGGCGGATCAGTTCCTGCGCAGCGGGCCGCAGGGTTGGCAGTTTGTCGAGGCACACGCGCAGGAACTCAGCCAAGGCGGGAGAAAAGTCCTCCTCCTCGGGCACGTTGGGCGCGGGCCCATCCATGATTTGCTCGAGTAGCTTGAAGTACGAGTCCGCCTCCGGGTACGGATACTTGCCCTGCGCAAGCTCCAATAAGATGATGCCGAATGCCCAAATGTCGGCCGTGTAGTTGTAGTGCTCGCCGCTGAGCCGCTCGGGCGACATGTAGCACGTGGTGCCGACGAAGGTGGAGCAGTGCGCTCCCGTCGAGTCCAGCTGCGACGAGATTCCAAAATCCGCAATCTTCACGGCGCCATTGGCCTTGAGCATAATATTTGCCGGCTTGAGGTCACGGTGCACCTGGTGCATCTCCTTGTGCAAATAGTTGAGGCCATTGAGCACCTGCAGGCCAATCTTGCCCAGCTCGCGCTCGTCGCGCAGGCCGGCGTCCTTGTGCTTCTCCACGAGGTCCGCCACCGAGCCACCGTCCATGAACTCAAGCACCGTGTATACCTTTGCCTCCTCGTAGAATGCCTGGTAGAGCGATACGATCCACGGGCACCCGTTGTGGCTCATGAGCATCTTGAGCTCGGTGACGACCTGATCGCGCTTCGGCTTGTCGAGGATGGTCACCTGCTTCACCGCCAGGATCTCGCCCGTCAAGCGATGACGCGTGCGGAAGACGGTTCCCGAAGCGCCCGCGCCGAGCTCGTTTAGCGTCTCCAGGTCGGCGAGCGACTGCACGGAGCTGCCGGCGCTGCGCGATGCCGCACCGGCCGCGAAATCGGGCGATGGGTTCTTCCCGACGGTGAGGCCCCCCTTGTTCACCTTGAAGTCGTTCGTGTGGAAGGAGCCGGACTGCGAGAGCATGAAGCTCTGCGCCATCTGGTCAGCCTCGCTGCCCGGATGAGCGATGCTGGGCGTCGGTGGCAGCCCGCCAATATCATCATCCTCATCGTCGCTGTCTGGGAAGGACAGCATGGGCTTCATCCTTGCGGTGACGCGCGCAGCCAGCACACGCCGATAACTTTTTGCGACTTCGCAGAACGGCTGTGGTGTGAATGCCTGTGAATTATAACCATGAAACACACAACGAGTGCTCTCCGGGGGCTGCTGCTGCTGTCCAACACAACGAGCAGAACCTCCGGACCCCGCAAGCACGGGAGCCGCTATCGCATCTGGGCGTTACAGGCCGTTTTAATCGGAAAAAGTTGTACTAGCAACTAGCGTATGGGATTGGGTGTTTTCAATACAAGATATCATAAGTGTATCGTCCGAGGTCAAGATCAAGGTGCAAGGTGACCTTCAAGGCTCCAAGGTCAAGGTGAAAAAGGGTAGTTTTCAATACAAGACAAAGCGCTGATTATTCAAATAAATTATCGAAAGTAGGTAGCATCAAGCTGGTAGGTCGTAACTCGTAAGGTCACTGGCCCCGATGAAGTGGATGTACCGGTATGAACGTATCCGGAATGAACTCGTATTTGGATTGGGCTCTCAGCTCGGGCACACATTCATCCAAACGGGTTCGAGCCTGCAGGCGGCGCCGGCGGCCGCGGCCTGGCCGTTTCTCCCGCTGGCGATCCTTTTGCGGATCGGCCGAATGAGGGACGGCGGACCAGGCTGCCAATGAAATTGGCGGTGGCGAGAGTGGCTGAGGTGGTGGCAGCCAGGGTGGAATTCAATGATGAGGTGGTGGCAGCAAGGGTGGAGTTCAAAGGCTGAGCCAAGGATGGTGGAAGGCCAATGCGACGCGGCTCCGCCGTCGGCGTCGCGCTCTGTACAGAAGGCGTCGGGCTCTCCTTCTCCTCGTCCTTCTGCCACGCCGTGCGGCCTTGTAAAGGAGAGGGCTGATCCACGCCATGCCCCGACCCTGGCAGGACCCCACTTTCTGCCTGATCGATGAGCATGAGCTGCCGCTTCACCTTAAGCCGATCTTCCTCCGCGAGCTCTTCCTCCTCGAGCGAAGCTATGAGACGCAAGCGCGCCGTGCTCAGGATCGAACGAGCCTCTTCCCTCATCGACGACTCAAAGGTCTCGGCACCAGCCTCAAACGGATTTCGCGCAGCCTCTGGGCTCTCTGGAGGCACTTCCTGTGCATAGTACTCGAGAGCGCGTTCCAGCCGTCCTTCCTGCACGCACCGCTGCAGCGTCGTGACCAGTGCCGTGTGAAGCATCTGCTCCACCTTTTTGAGCTGCGCCTTGGTCTCCTGGATGCCTCTCGACGTCAAGTCGGGCTCGGCCAGTTTCGACTCAAGCCGCAGACGCGCCGAATGCATCACGAGATTCGCCTCCATACGGATCTCCCTATGGCGAGCGGATCGGTCGATGTTAAGCAAGGGCAATGTCATCTTGAAGTATTCCAACGCCGCTTCGTACTGGCCTTCCTGCACGCATCGCTGCAGCCGCGTGGGCAGCCCCGTCAGGAACGTGTCGACCTCGGGTGGCTCGAAGGTGGCCGGCGCGCTTGCAGGAGCTGACGCGAAGAGTGCACCAGCAAGGTCAACGGAGGAGGGCCTGTTCCGTGTGAGGTCAGCTGGAGGTGGCGCTGGCGGCGGCGCGTTGGCAAAGGGGTTTGCTGCTGGCGTTGGGGGCGCTGGCGGCGGCGCGTTGGCAAAGGGGTTTGCTGCTGGCGTTGGTGGCGCTGGCGGCGGCGCGTTGGCAAAGGGGTTTGCTCCTGGCGTTGCCCAAGGGTCTGTGGGCGCTTTGGCCGTGGGCGTTCCGTCTGCAAAGGGGTTCGCTGTTGGCTTCGGCGCGTCGGCAAAGGGGTTCGCTGTTGGCTTCGGCGCGTCGGCAAAGGGGTTCGCTGTTGGCTTCGGCGCGTCGGCAAAGGGGTTCGCTGCTGGCTTCGGCGCGTCGGCAAAGGGGTTCGCTGTTGGCCCCGGCGCGTCTGCAAAAGGGTGTGCTGCTGGCTCCGGCGTGTCTGCAAACGGGTTTGTTGCTGTCTTGGCTCCGGGGTCTGCGGGCGCTTTCGCCGGCGTGTCTGCAAACGGGTTTGTTGCTGTCTTGGCTCCGGGGTCTGCTGGCGCTTTCGCCGGCGTGTCTGCAAACGGGTTTGTTGCTGGCTTGGCCCCGGGGTCTGCGGGCGCTTTGGCCACGGGTGCCACCGGTTGAGTCGGCGCGGCGGCCGGGGCTGTCCCTTGTGGAATCCAAGACAGCAACACCTCCCGCGAGATCCACGAGACCTCCTTGGCCAGGTGACCCAGATCTTGACCGAGATCGAAGCCCTTCGCGTCTCCTCGAATCGCGCAGTCGATGAGCCCGAGACTAAGCTTGGCATCGGAACGAGCCGCAGCATTGAGGCCGCGCTCCTCTAGGCGCATCTCAAGCCGCAGACGCGCCGTGTGCATGATCATGGCACACTCATCGCGGATCTTGACGGTGGCGGCGAAGGTGGCGGCAGAGGGATCAGAAGCGGAGGAGTCTGACGAGTTCTCTTGCAGGTAGATCATCATTGCGAGCTCCTCAGCAGTCAGACCTATCGGCGCGTCGCCGTCGATCATCAGCTTAGCGGCCTTTTCAGCGGCGACCTTTTCAGCGACAGACTTTGCCTGTTCAGCGGCCTCTCGCGCCTTCTCGGCGGCCTTTTGTGCCGAACGGTCTACAACGTCAAGTAGTTTGAGCCCCAATGCGTAGTACTTGGCAGCCAAGTCAAACTCACCATTTTGCACGCAGCCCTGAAGCGTCTTCGGCAACGACCCAACGAACTGAACCTTCGCAAGGTTCTGCTTGGTTCGATTGCCTTCGTCCAGCTTGACCTTGATGGGGCGATAGAGATGGCTTTCCAGTCGCAGAGTTTCGGACGAGACCCCGCGGATGCTCCGGTCCAGCTCATCTACCATGGCATCAAGCTCCTCGAAGCGTGAGCAGATCTTCTTGCGGATCTGGCCGGTGGCCCGCATCCACCCATCCATGTCCACAACCACAAACTGTTCATAGACCAATGCAGCTTCTTGATTGTCTTTCTCGAGCTTCTCTGCGTGGCCGCGTGCATCAAGCTGCTCGGCGAGCATCGTGGCATTGCCGATGATGGCGGAGATCATCTGCTTGTTCTCCGCGTGCATCGTGTCGCGGTAGTTCACCACCTCCTTCATCGTCTTTGTCTGCAGCAAGTGCGCTACAAACTTGTCAGCCTCGAAACCCGCGCGATCGAGGTCCATGTTGGGCTCCTCACTGCCCGTGACAGGCTCCTTCAAGACGCTCTCGCCGCGCGCCTTCTCCTCGTGCGCCTTCTCCTCATGGCGGAGGGCAAGCCGCTGCGCACGCTCTCCTCTCCACCCGTGGGCGAAGGCGACGACCTTGGCGGCAGCGCCGACGCTCGTGGCCGCATCCGTGGCCGACGCCGGCCGTGCGCTGCTGCTGCTGCTGCTGCTGCTGCTGCTGCTGCTGCTGCTGCCGCCGCCGCCGCCGCCGCCGTCGCCGCCGCTCTCCAGAGTCCGACTTGCCGACGAGTCAAACTTGCCGGACTGCCTGCGGGCGAACGCTGCCTTGAGCTTCGCGGCGGCGGCAGCTTCAGCTTCTCCGATCACGATGGCAGCCGACCTCGAGTCCGTCGGTAGAGGGGGGCGAGGCGGAGGGGGCGGAGGCTTCGCGCGCGGCGGAGGGGACGTGACTTTTGGCTGAGGCGGAGGGGGCGTGTCCTTGAGGGCGGCGTCAATGAGCGCGGCGCGCTTGATGGTCTCGTCAAGAGCGCTGCCCTTGATCGTGCCGCTCTCGACCTTTGCCTTGAGCCGCTTGGATGCCATCTTGAGGATCGCAAAAGCCTCCTCGCGCACCTGCGAGGTTGCACCACCGGGTGTGAGCGTGGCGGCTAGGGCCATGAGCATGAGCCTGAGCGTGAGAGGCGGGGCTCGCTCACCGCCAAGATCGTGCCGGTGTACGGCCCGCCGTGCTCCAGGGCCGAGTTGAACATCGGCAAGGCAGTTCTATAAATAGAAACGGCGAGATCGATCTGCCCCTCCTTCTCGCAGCGCTCTATGCGCGCGCCTACAGACTCGAGGAAGGCCATCTCCGGCGGCGGCGGCGCCACCTCCACCTGCTTCACCGCTGCTTTCAGGATAAGCGGCTTGCGGTGCTTGGCCGCCTCGGCAGCTTCGGCCGCCTCGGCGGCCAGCCTCATGCGCGCAGCAGCGCTCATCTTAGGCTGACCTGTCGGAGCCTGTGCTGCTGCTGACGTTGTCGGTGCCATCGCCTTAGTTGGTTGTGCCTTGGGTGGCGGTTGCGCCGGAGCTGGCATTGGCTGTGCCCTTGGTGGCGTATCGAATGGATTTGCGGCCAGTGGCTGTGATGGCGGTGGCTTCGGTGGCGTCGATAGCGCCTTGAGATCTGGTGGCTTCGATGGTGTCGGCTGCCCAAGCGGGTCGGACATGGGCACCCCGTTGAGGAAGAGGTTGCGAGCAGGAGATGCTGGCGCGAGACGTCGGAGCGCGTGCACTAAACCAAGCACGACTCGTGCGCCGTCAAAACTTGGCCGCTTTCGTAGGTCAACACGAACGTGACTCGCTTAGACGTCTGACAACAGACATATTCTAACGTCTTGTGTTTCACTGTGAAGATCGCGGCACGCACGCGCGCGAGAATCGCGGTCGACCCCCTCTCTCGCGGCATCAGCCTCGTCCCTGACCTTCGAGGGACGCCCTCCACCAAAACCTTTCGTCATGGCTGACGAAGAATCGAAGCAGGGAGAAGAGGCCAAGCCCAACACCATGCAGCTCAAGGTCGTCTCGCAAGACGGCACTGAAGGTGTGCTGCTCCCGCCGCATGTGCCCGCCCTTGTATACACTCATGGAGCCGCACACGCTCAGTGGCGTCCTTCCTCGCTGAGCGCGGGTGACCGCCAGGATCTCGCCATCTTGTGTAGCCATGGCACGCACGCGCCTCACTGATCTCACGCTTGAGTGTCACTCGCGCGCTCTCACCACAGTCTTCTTCAAGTGCAAGCCCGACACGAAGCTTGGGAAGCTGATGCGCGCGTTTTGCCAGCGGCAAGGCGTGGCCATGGAGTCTGTCCGCTTCCTCTTCGACGGCAACCGCATCCGTGAGAACCAGACGCCAAACGAGCTCGAAATGGAGGATGGTGACAGCATCGATGTGGTCGTTGCGCAGGTGGGCGGCACGCCCACGACCCGCTAGCGGCAGCCATGGTCGGCATGATGTGCGGACGGCTGGCGCTGGCGGTAGAGTTGGTGCATGCTTCGCGTCGGCTCTTGTACGTTCGAGACTGGCATTGCGGCGGCTCGAGCTCGCGCCTTGTGCGGGAGCCAACTGCTGCCCGCTCGGGGAAGACGACGTCGGCGATGAAACACACAAACAGCTTCTCGACAGCGCAGTTGTAGAGTGCATACGCCCAGTATCCGACAGTTTCATTGCAGTGCCAAATAGACAGAGAGGCGCCGAGAGCAGGCCTACGAAGTCGTCTCGTCTTAAAATGTGTGAAAAAAGGCGCCTAGCGCAAACCGGGACGCCGCTTAAGTAACGCGCACCCGGGGGCGCACCGCCCCAGCACGCCGGGGCGTGCGTGACGTCTCGCGCGCGCGCGACCCCGCTGTCAACGGACGCCGAGCGTTCAGCCACGTCGGCTTCGTCGTCCGCCTCCTCCTCCGCCGCCGCGCCCACTTCCCATGCCGCCCATGCCTGGAAACCCACCCATGCCCGGCATGCCGCCGCCGCCCATCCCACCCATCATCCTTTGAAGCATCTCTGGGTCGATTTGTTGGCCGCCACCCATGCCGCCCATGCCGCCCATGCCACCCAGGCCGCCCATGCCGCCCATGCCGCCCATGCCGCCGGCTCGGCCGCCGCCGCGCGGGCCGCCGCCGCGGGGCCCGCTGCCGCCGCCGCCGCTGCTTGGCTGCGGCGCGACGAGCGTTGGCTGCACGAGAAAGCGTAACGGCGCGCCCGCGGCACCCAAAGCTTTGAGCGCGTCGGCGAGCTTCATGGCCTTGAGAGACTGCGTATTGACGAACAGGATCTTATCCCCTATCCGGAGCCGGCCGTCCTTGTGGGCGGCCCCGCCTTTGCTGATCTGGCTGATGACATTCGAGGGATCGACTTTGATACCGAGCCCTCCACTCGTCGGCTGCACAAAGTCCTTGACCTCGACGGCCTGCCCCTCCTCGCCCTTCATGTAGGCCACCTGCAGCACATGCGCGCTGCCGCTGAGCGCCGTACCCAGCGCCCCCTTCCCATGCGATAGGCTCTCCCCATCGACCTTGAAGACCACGTCGCCGACGCGAAGGCCAGCCTTGTCGGCGACGCCGCCGGTGGTCACGCCGATGATGGTGTTGCGCCCGTCCGCTTTGAGGCCGAAACCGCCACTTACCGGCTTGACGAGCCGCACCTGCCGAGCACACACAGCACACACCACCATGGCGCGCATCGTCAGTCATACAGGCGTCCTCAGTCATACACCAAGTTGCGGAGCGACAGAAGCGAACGTGGAGCTGGCGACGCGGGCTGTGCTCACCTGATGCAGCTGCGACTCGGCGGGCATTGGCACGGCTCCCGCGCTGGCGCCGTCCGCGCCGTCAAAGGGTGAGCCGCCGCCGCCGCCGCCGCCAAACGGGCTACCGCCCATGCCGCCCATGCCTCCGAACGGGCTCCCGCCGCCGCCGCCAAAGCTAAACTTGACGTTCGTGTTACCACCGCCGCCGCCCATGCCGCCAAAGGGGTTCTCGCCACCGAAGAACTGCTTGAAGATCTCCATCGGATCGATGCCACCGGCGGCGGCGCCGGCGCCGCCACCACCTCCCTGTAGACCCTCCTCTCCAAACTGATCGTACACCTTGCGTTGCTCAGCGTCAGAGAGCACTGTGTACGCCGCGGCGATCTCCTTGAATTTCTCCTGTGCCTCTTCCTTGTTGTCCGGGTTTTTGTCGGGATGCCACTGGATAGATAGCTTGCGGAACGCCTTCTTGATCGCCCGATCGTCTGCACTGCGAGGCACGCCGAGAATCTTGTAATAATCCCTGCCCTTGGAGGCGGCAGTTGCGCCATCTCTGCCAGGACGCTTTGGAATGCTGCGGCGGTACTGGGCGCTCGAGGGCTGCAGCAGCAGGACGACCGCGGCGAGGAACAACAGCAAGCGAGCAGTGCGCATCCTCGATCCTGACGCCACGCCGAGTGCTCGCTTCGGGATGCAAGCTTGTTTCTGAGGGTCCCCACAGGAAACATTCACACTTTCACAGCCCAAGCGAGATGCTGCGAAGGACCGCCGCGAAGGACCCTCGAAATGAGACACATGCAGACGGTGAGCCGAGAAACAGCCAAAATAAGAGAGTGTGGCGAGAGACGTTTCATCCTTTGACCCAAAGCGCAAAGGGGTAGGGGGAGGTGAGCTAATTCTTTCTGGATTCACACACTGTATCCCCACCACCTGATTTTGAACTCAGTGATTGACCCAAAGGGGTAGGGGGAGGTATTCTTTCTGGATTCACACACTATCCCCACCACCTGATTTTCATTTTGAACTCAGTGATCGTACCACGATCCGATCCCCCAATTAACCCGGGTCCCCCGGCCCCCGGGCCCCGGCCGGCCCCCCCCGCCCGACCGGTGCCCATCGCAGAGATACGCGTCGCAGATCGCACCATGGACCGCGACCGTCCTAAGAGGCTAAGACCGTCCGTGGCCCGATAAATTATGGGTGTGAAATTAAGTGCGTCTTCCGAAGAAGTGCTCAGATTGTACCCGAGGCGGCCCTCGCTACTAAGGAGGGCTGTATGCTGATGGCTGCCAGCGTGCGCACGCGATGCCTCTCGAAGGCAACCTCCCACGAGGCTGCGTCATCATCGTCAGAAGCATGCCACTGTACGTCCAACACCGAGTGTCGGGGCGCATCTAGCCGGTAGACCTCGGCCAGGCTCGCAAATCGGTGTCCCTCGGCGAGGTTGGGCAACCAGCACTCAACAACCTGTGCTGCGCTCACGAGCAGTGGAAGCACCGTCATGGCCACCTGAGGAGTCCGCCTGCGTGGCGGCTGTCGCTCAGCTAGATCCGCGGCGACGCTTGCTGCTTCGAGCAGGTCCCAACGCTCCTGCTCCTCCGGTGGTAAGGAGCCCTGGCATCTTGCGCAGGGCTCGCTGAAGCCCCAAGTTTGGCACGGGCGCTCTTTACGGGGCCGGAAGAGCTTCTCGTGGCTGTACGAGATCAGAATCTGTTCGCCAGCCATGATGGCACGTGCGGTGGTCACGCGGGAGTAGCACGCACCAAACTCGGACTTCATCATCTCAACGGAGGTGTTAGGACAGCAAGAATGGTTGATCATGGACGTGAGCTCGAAAAGCATCGCTCCGGTGAATGGTCCGTTCTCAAAGAAGTTGTTTGAAACGATGCCCTCAGCTTCGGCCTCGCCGGAGCTGTGCGCGGGGCGGCAGAAAGCCGCGTGCCTCTCAAGATCAGCGCCGACACGTTTCACAAGGTCAGCGCGAGTCCGGCCAACAGTGAACGCCTTCTCTTTCCAAAGCTGCGTTCCTGGTGGTATGTCGGCCAGCGCAAACCAGCCTCGACCAGCGGTCGGCACTTCACGCAGCTCAAGAAGTCCGTGGATCAAATGTTTGCCGCCGTGGCATACACGGGCCGCCACCGCGTCGGCCGTGGAGTCGGCCGTGGCGTCGATCGAGTCTTCTACCATCACACTAAAAAAAGGCCAGAGATATACACGTAAGTCTCGTCAAGTCAAGTCAAGTCATGACTTGACAGAAACAACAAGTCTCCTTCGTATAGACTTCACTTGACTTGACTAGACTTGACTTTGATGCCTCGAAAGGCTCCCGCGCGGCAAACGCGACGAGGCCGCCATGCGCAACGGCTACGACAAGCTGCCGACGACTGCCCCTACGACGAAGCGCTCGGCATCGTCAATCCGAACATCTCGGCCTGAGCTGTATGGCGGTGGGCACAGCTCTGAGCCCGAGCCGCTAATTTTGTGTACCATTTGTGGACTGTTGGTTGTGGGCGTGCTCGCCATCTGTGGAAAGCTTGCACTCGCCAAGGATGTGATCCGGTTGCAGCTCACCGTGAATGCAGAGCAGGCTCGCGCCATTCTGGCCGGCGTGGCGCAGGAGGACCTTTGGCGGCTGACCTCACTCATCCAATTCCACCTGATGTTCCCGCCGCTCTACGGGCTGCTGCTGCGCCGCCGAGTGCGCTGTCTCGTTCAGTTCTCGCCGCTTCAGGTGACGCTCATAGGGGCGGCTACCCTCGGCGCCGCGCTGGACGTTGTGGCGAACGCCCTACTTTTCTCTGCGCTGCCTGGGGAGCGCGATCTCATGGAGGCGCCCGACTGGCTGCTTGCAAGCGCCGGCGCCGCTGCTATCTGCAAGTGGGCTGTGCTCGTGCCAACCTTGTTGCTGCTCATGCCATTTTCTCCCATGATGGCGCGCATCGGGCCCATGACGATTCCATTCGCCCAATACTCGCGATACGATCGTTTCAATCATGAGCGTGATGGCGCGAGCGCTTCCTCGCGCAAGGTTCAGTGAAAGAAAGTTTGTCTGTCTGTACCGAGATGTGCCCGTATGTCCCGTGTGTCCCGTGTGTCCCGGCTCGGCCCCCGGTTTTTTTTTAACCGAGAAAGCCAAAGCCGAGATGCGACTGAAGCCTTCAGAGTCTGAAGCACACTGAGAGGTCTGAGCGGAGCGGGGAGACGACCATAGCGTCATCTTGGACACTCCTTCGCGGCCAGCCTCCGTTCATGCGATAGCGGCACCCGTGTAAGGGTGATGCGGGTTGATTTTCCAATTGAGCTGTGTTTCACTCCTTTCACAGCAGCAGCGCAGCGTTCGTGAAGTTAGGCAACTGCTACGTCCGGCTGCGCTCGTCCCCTTGGCGATGCCGGCAGCTGGCCGCCCGCCGGGCGCGGACGTGCGCTGCTGCGCACGTGTTGTGAAGTCTGCCACCCCATCGGGGGCTGCGGACACGAGCCTCTTCATTGCAGGCAACGCACTCGAGCTCGTGCCAGCCGGCAAGACTGAGGGCGAGCGGCACAGCTACTCACGCATCTTTGACGAGTACGCGTCTGACAAGGATGTGTACGAGACGGAGGTGCTGCCGCTCCTCGAGGCACTCACGAATGGCGAAAATGCCGGCGTCGTCGTCATGGGCTACCACCGCAGTGGCCACTCAGAGCTCGTCAACAAGCTTGTGCCGCTGATGGTCGACCGTATCTTTGAGCTGATGCAGCAGCGGCAGGCGGTCGCGGGCGGCAGGGGTGGCCAGCTCATGTACCAGCTGTACGCGTCCGTGGCGAGCGTAGTCATCGGCTCGACGGACAAGATGTCCGACATGCTCGCTCAGGGCTCGAGTGAGCTGCGAGTCGTGCGTGACGCCGAGGCGCCCAGCGGCGTGCAGCTTCCGGGTGTTCGGAAGCAGCAGGTGTCCTCGGGGCCCGAATTCGCGAAGACGTTTTCGGCGGCGCGCGTGCGTCTGCAGCAGCAGCATCGGCCGCCCGCGCCGTCTTCCGTTCTCATCCTCGAGCTCGTACAGAGCGTACACCGCGGTGGCGGCGCGGCTGGCAGCGGCGAGGCAGTGGAGGAGATGGTATCGCAGCTAGTGCTCACCGACATCGAGGTGGGCAGCCTGGGCGACCCACTCGCCTCGGGACTGCGCGCCGTCCTGAGCACACCGCCCACCAAGCCGCTGCCGCTTTCGGGCTGCGCACTGCTGCTCGGCGAGGCGGTGGGCGGGAATGCGCGCGGGCTGCTTCTGGGCTGTGTGGTACCCGGCGACATGGAGGAGAGCGCGACGACGCTCGGGCTGCTCGCTCACGGCATGGGCTTTCGCAACTACCCGCTCGTCAATAATGCGACGACACGTGGGTTGCTCCAGCGGCAGTACTGGCACATACAGACGTTGGGAGAATCTCTCGCGACGGCGGAGGTTCAGATCCGTCGCGGCGTCGATGCCGTCGGCGAGAACCAGAAGCATCTCCCGTCCCAGCTCTCGTATGCGACCGATAAGCTGCAGGCGCTCGTGGACGCGATGCAGCAGGATTCGGCCAGCACGGGGGGCGAGCGGCAGCAGCTGATGGCCGAGGTGATGTCGCTGCGTACGCGCCTCAACCAGTCGACTGGCGAGGCCGTGCAGCTCAAGCATGAGCTTGTGCGCGAAAAGGAGCAGAAGATGGAGCTCACGCGCCAGCTGCTCAGCGCGCAGCTCAATGGCGGAGAATCCACAGCCAAGGAGCAGCAGCGCGTCTTCGAGCTCGAGGTGGAGGCGCTTGCTGCCCGGGATATCTTGCAGTCAGTACAGCGGCAGGCGATGGAGAAGGAGAAGGCACTTCTCGCGGCGGACGCGCAGCTCGCGCAGGTGACGACCAAGGCGGAGAAGCTTGAGCGCCGGTGCATGGCACTCGAGGCGGAGTTGCACGGGCTGCAGACGGCCTCGACGGACTGGAGGGAGCGCGAGGATGAGCTAATGCTCCAGGTGAGATGGCTCTCTGATGGCTTGTGGATGGCCCTCTGATGGCTTCTGATGATGGCTTCTGATGACGGCTTCTGATGGTGGCTTCTGATGGCCCTCTGATGGCTTGTGGATGGCCCTCTTGCTATTTGATAGCCATACGATTGCCCTCTTGCCTGCCTTTTGATTGCCTTGTGATTGATCGTTGATGATCTTCTCCCTGTGATGAGCCCCTGATGAACCCTTGCCATCACTGAGGTGTCGCCGATTGCACGTGCAGCTGCTCAACGCGGCGAACGCCAAGAAGACGGCCGAGAAGGACGTGGAGCGCATGCAGATCGAGTTGCGCGACAGCCAGGCGGAGGCGACGCGCCTCGGCCAAAAGGCGGAGCACGCGCAGCAGATGCTACAAGAGGCGCGTCGGGAGGCCGAGGCGGCGCGCGAGAAGGCGTCGAGCGCTTCGCTCTCTCTCGAGCGCGCGCAGCTCCAGAACGACCAGGACACGCTGGCGTTGCAGCGCCAGGCAGCGTCGAGTGCGGAAGAGCAGCTGGAGCGCATTCGGCAGCTTCAACAGGAGCTGAAAGACGTTCGCGAGGAGCAGACGCAGGAGCGCGCCGCTCACAAGAGCGCGCTCAGCCTCGCTCGCGAGGAGGTGAAGGCGCACAGCCAGATGCGTACCTCCCAACCTCCATCTCCAAGCATGCATGTGCTCACTACGGCGCCCTCGCCTCCCCACAGGTGAAGACGCACGGCCAGATGCGTGGGGAGATCAACATGCAACTCGACCGTCACAAGGAGCAACTCGAGGCACTCACCGTGCACAATGAGATCCTCGCCGGGCTGCGTAGGGAGCGTGAGGCCAAGGCAGCCGCCGCTGCCGCCTCCATTGCCGAGGGTGACGAGGCGGGCACTGGCGACGTGGTGGGCACTGTCGTGGAGGGCGTCGACGGCGGCGTGCCGGCTGAGCCCGAACCGCCTGCTAGCCGCAACGGCACCTCCCAGCGGGAGACGCACAGCAAGGGGGCCAGTCGCGCGGCCAGTCGCGCCGGCGATCGCGCCGTCACGCTCAACCATGCGCCCGAGGCGCAGCCGCCAGCGGTGGTCGCCGAGCTCACCCGATACGAGAGACGCGTCAACGAGATGCTCGAGATGAATCGAGGGCTGGTTGAGGCCTATTGGCGCATCCGCCTGCTCGCGGAGGAGGCATCGCGCCTTGGGCAGCCCCTTTCTCTCCCGTCGCACGAGGAGCTCTCGCTTCAGGCGCTCGTGCTTCCGGGTGCGGCGGGCCGACGCTCCGTGCCGTCGGAGCTCGAGAAGGCGCTCCAGAAGGAGAAGGACACGCTGGCCATGCAGTACGAGCACTGCCAGATGGAGCGCAACGTCGCGCAGAGGGCGCTGCATGAGGCCTCGGCCACGCAGCACCGAGAGCTTGCATCCCTCGTGGCGGAGCTCAGCAGCTTCCGCCACCAGGCAGCGATCCACGAGGAGCGTGCCGAGCGACTTCAGCAGCGCGTGCTCGACCTCGAGGAGGCCGTGCCCGCTGCTAAGAATGATGAGCTCGTCGCGCGCCTTCGAAAGACGCAGGAGGAGCTCATCTATGCCCTGAGGCAGCTCCAGGCTGAGGGCATGCTCGATCCTCTCCCTGCTTCGGCACTCGAACCAATGAAGCGGTATTCGCCGCCACCGCCGCCGCGCCCGCCCTCAAAGGGTTTGCGCAGTCACGGCAGCCACGGTGGCAGCGGCGGCAGCGGCGGCAGCGAGCGACTCGTCGTGGATGAGCGCACCAAGCGTGAGAACGAGCAGCTGCGGGAGCAGATTGCCAATCTCGAGGCTCAACTCGACCTGGCTGGCGCCGGCGCCGGCCGCGCCGCTGTTGGCGCCGGCGGTGGTGGCGCCAGCGCCGACGTGCGCATGCTGCGACTGCAGGTGAGCGAGCTCGAGGGCTACCAGGTCAAGCTCGAGCGGGAGCGCTCGGAGCTCGCGCGCCGTGCGGCCGCCGCTGAGGCGCAACTGGCGTCGATGCAACAGTACATTGAGCTCAACCTGGCCAAATACCAGCACGAGATCCGGCGACTGCGCCAGCAGATCGCCGAAGGTGGGGACAAGACCAATGGCGCTAGGCCAGGCTTGCTGCCCGATATTGATGTTGGCGGCCAACGCTCGCGGGTGAGTTCGCGTGGGTAGATTGACGATTCGGAGCGCCACAGATGTGAGCAACACCCAAGTGGCAACCGCACCTGTACGGTCGCTGTGGCGACGGAGCGACCCAGCCACCCGACCCGGGTGCCGTTGCCATGTGCCGCGTGCCGTGCGCGTTCTGCGTTTGCTTTGGAGTACAGTGACAGTCCAAGTCTGTCTGTCGATGACGATTAGAACGCGTGAAAGAACTCAACCGAGATAGGATATAATGCGCTATGCGGGCGACGAGACCCGCGTCCACTTATCCCGGAAATAAATAAAAGCTGATGCGTCGCGGCGTGCCGTCACCCGTCTGCCGACGCGCGGGCGCCCCCCACCGTGAAGCCACTGGCCGCTGCGGGGAATACAATCCAAGACGCGGCGCCCGTGGAGTTTGTATAAACTTACTGCTTGATCATTGTACACGCTTACTGAACACCACGCACGAGACCCTCCGGTAGAAAAGTTTTCTTTTGTCTCACCGGACCGTACCCGTAACGAGGCGGCGACCATCGGGCTGTGCTAGAACCCCCCCTTCGCCCTTGTGGCAGAGGGCGGTTCGTTTGTGACCCCCCTACGAGAAGCCCCCACAAGTATAACAGCCAATACGGTCCGTATACGGTCCGGGGTTCATCTTACTGATTCACTGATAACTGACTTATGACTACGAACCCAGGATCGCTTGTATCGTGCGTTCGTGACGTTTGAGGTTTGTCGTGAGAGACGCGCGTGGGGAAGCCCCCACATGCTAGCGTCTGAATTAATAATTCACTTTTATGTACCACAATAGACTGTAGACTCAAGACCGAACATGCAGCCAGACAGTTGGGCGAGCCGAGCGCCGAGAGGTACACAGAGTATACGCAGGGCCGAGCGATAGCCAACTGCCGGAACATGCAGCCATGAACATGAGCGAGAGCGCCGAGAGAACAGAGTATACGCAGGGCCAAGCGAGAGCCAACTGCCAAACATGCGACATATGCACCAGAGTCTTAAGAGCGAGCGCGAGCGAGAGCCGAGCAGAGCGAGCGAGAGCCGATTCGAGAGCCGATTCGAGAGCGCGATCAGAAGCTAGATCCAAAGCAGATCTGAAGCGAGTGCCAAGCGAAGTGGGCGAAAGTAAGAGCCCGAATAAGAGCCTGCGAGGCACGGTCTCACGAAAGTTAAGGGCTCGCCTGCCCGACGCCTCTCTGCGACTGCATGTTGATGTTTCGCCCATTTCGTTGTGCTTGCCCGCCACCTCGTTGCACATGGGTAGAAATTGCCAGGGAAATCACCACCCGATCGCCCCCAAGCGCCCGAGCCCGCCCGAGCCTGCCGATCCCCGAGCGCGCCATCAGTCGTCGTCGGCGCCTCGTATCAGTACACGAGGCGCGCGCACGCGCAGCTCGTACATCATCGCATCCCCCTTCCCCTTTGTCTCCCGGACCAGTCCGTGACCCTCACAGGGCGAGCATTGCCATTCCAGCGTAGGTGACGCAATTCAGAATCGTCAGGCCGGCACCCACCTTTGTGTAGTCGGAGAACGCGTAGCCCCCACGCTTGTACACCATCAGATTCGTTTGGTACCCGATGGGCGTGATGTAGTCGGTCGAGGCGCCAAGCATCATGCAGCACATCATCGCCTCCATCGAGATGCCTGGCACTTTCATCGTACGCAGGATCGCGTAGATAGTGATGACGGCCGTTGAGTTCGAGACAATGCTAGTGAGCAAGGACGAGAAGAGAACAATCATGAAGAGGAAGCCAAAGCTGCCAAGGCTGGTCATAGACTGGAGCGCGACGCCGGCGAACTTGGCGAGGCCCGTGTTGGTGAGCGCCTTGCCGGGGCCGAACGAGCACGCGACGACAAGCAAGACACGGTAGTTGATCGCGCGCCACGCCTGGTCCAGGGTCATGGCTCCGATGAAGATGAAAGCGGCGCTTATGGCGAGTGCAAGTGGGAACAGGTCAACTATCTCGAAGGCAGAGAGGCAGAGCAAGGTGACCAGCGCGCTGAGACACGCGGCGATCCTCAACTTCTTGATGACATCTGCCTTCTTGGGCGGCCAGAACGGCCGTCCAGCAGCAGTGGTCTCGGCGGCGGCATCTGTGATACGCTTGAGGTGCGCAAATGCGCTCGTCGCCCGGTGTGCCCACACCCAGCTGTTTGGAGCCTCGACGAGCAGCACGGTACCGACAGTCAGCGGCAAGCTCTGCTGCCGGCTCGAGAAGCCTGTGGAGCCTGGCAAGAGGTGGTCAAGATGGTCTGATGCAGGTGATGGTTGTTTCGCCTTACCATCGGCAGCTTGCGACGAGAGAGAGCTTGCGACGAGAGAGAACTCGCGAATGACGCACCCGGTGTCACGGTGCCACATCATCAGAGTTGAGTCGTTATCGACGAGGGTCGGCTGCACCGCAGGCGAGCCCGTCTCGTGAGAATCTCGTGAGGGTCGGCGAGTCCTGGCAGCGGCCAGCTCGTTGCCGGCCATCTCGCGAATCGCCCAGACATGTGCCCCGCTCATGGTATCGGAAGCCAGTGCGTCCGCTAGGCTCATCCCATCGAGAGGGGAGAGATTCCCGATCGTCGCCTCAACCATCACCTTGACGGCACCAGTGTCATCCCGGCGCGCCGGTGCATCTGACGCATCGGGCCGGATGATAAGCCCTCCCACCTTGCGCAGCGCTGGCACGGCCGGCGCCAGGCATCGTACGAGGAGCCGGTCGCCTTCCTGGATGAGCAGAGTAGGGCTCGTGAGCGGCCCGATAGGGTGGACGTCTTCCAGTGCACGAATGAGCACCCTCGGCACGCATGCCGCCTTGCAATCAGGCACGACGAGGGAGCCTAGTTCGGCGGGAGCGGTGCCGAGGAGGAGAGCGCACTTGCGCGTGACGAGTACCTCGAGGACGTACCTGAGATGCGGGCGAGGTGCGGGCGAGATGTGAGGGGAGAGATGCGGGCGAGGTGCGGGCGAGGTGCGGGCGAGGTGCGGGCCAGGTACGGGCTAGATGAGAGAGAGAGAGAGGAGAGACTACACACCTGGGCGATCCTCGCGACCCGAAGCCCGCCGGCTGCACCACCGTTGCTACCGGCAGCATCGAGCTCATCGAATGCCCAGATATCTCGAGATCGAGGGCAGTCGACTGTGTCGGCTCGTTCTTCGTGATGGGTATGGTGTAGCAGGGATTTAAGCAAGACCATATCGTCTCGGCCTTCGCGCCCGGCGCACGCTTCGGGCGAAAGTACAAAGGCACGAACACCGCCATGTAGACGCAGCCCGCGATTGCGCCAGGGTATCCGACAGCGGAGAACTGGAAGAGAGTGAAGGGCTTCATGGGCGGGTCTTTATCGTCCTTGATCAGCCCGTTGAGAACGAGGTTGGTCGACGTGCCGATGAGCGTGCAGCAGCCGCCAAGCAGCGCCGCGTACGAGAGAGGCATGAGGAGGCACTTGACAGACAAGTTGGAGCGAGCGGCCCAATTCTCGCAGACGCCCATGAGCATGGCAACGATGGGCGTGTTGTTGAGGAAGGCGGAGAGACAGATGACGGGCAACGTCAGCCGGAGTATCGCACTAAAATGGTTGGATGGATTGCCGAGGATGGGCAGAAGCACCGCCTCGACTGCCTTTGTCTCCTCGAGAGCCCTGCACATGACGAGGAGCGATGCGATTGCGAGGATGGAGGTGCTGCAGAAGCCGGACCACGCATCTTTGTCCGTAATGATTTTGGAGAAGATGAGGACGTTCGTGAAACCGAGCATCACTAAGTCGGGAGGGGCGTCGTTGGCCATCACGATGAGGGCGTAGAGGTAGAGCGCCATGACCCAATACGATTCGCTGGTGAGGCAGGTGATCTCGGGCGTCCACCTCGTCACTTTACTGGTGACGTTCCGCATTACGTTGCTGACGTTCTGAAGAGAGGTGACGTCGCTGACCTTGCTGACGTTATTTGTTTGAATGCAGATATCGCCATCTAAGGCGGAGAAGGCGACGATCAGCACCGAGCCCAAGATCGCGACAAAGACGGAGAACTTGACGGTGCACAGGAATTTCACGACATCTCTCACCATGTTGAGGCCACCGACGAGGACCCATGTGAAGGTGAAGTCGTCGTCTGACGGGTCGAGGTCGCTGTCATGATCATCGTCGCCCGTTGAAGATTCGTGCTTGCGCGCTGTGTCCAGCGTGTCGTCGTCCAGCGTGTCGTCGTGCAGCGTGACGTCCCGCGTGTCGTAGTCCTTTGCGTCTTTCGCTGTGGCGTCGATTGGTCCTTGTCTCGGTGTCTGCGTCGGCGACCTCATGGCGCGCTGCGCTTCTCCTAGAAGGTCGCCCTCTCCATCTTGCACGATCTCTGCTACAATTCTGAGTCGGCGCGGCTCGCCGCGCTCCGTCACTGCGTCGCGTGGAGTCGTCTGCATGGCCGAAGTTTTACTTCGCGTCTGCCAGGACGTCCTGGACGCGTCCTTTGGCACAATCGCGACCTTTTTTGGGACAAAATTTTGTCCAAAATCGCGTCCGGGACGCGTCCCAGACGTGATCTGCGCGCGATCTGCGCGCGATTCAGACGAAACCACAACGACGGACGCTTGACACGGCCACAATAGGCTAACAAACGGCCACGCAATCCTCAATCGTAATACCTGCTTTACGATCGAACTAGTACAAAGCGCACCCAAATGGCAAGGTCAAGGAGGGGAGCAGAGTGGGCGGGAGACGGCCTTCGAGTCATGCCTTCAAGAAACCGTCTTCAATGTGCTCGATGGCAAGGAGCAGCTTGGCCTGGAGCACCTCGGCCGATGAGTAGTTTGGAAGGTGCAGCTCGCGCGTGCACGTGTGCGTCTCGGGCAATGTCGCATCGTCAGCTTCGTCGCCGTAGAGGCGCAGCGTGATCTTCTGCTCGCCCAGTCCGTCCATTGGGAGCGCCGCGAGCGCCGTGCACCAGCGCAGAAGCGCGAGCCTCTCCTCGGGGCCAAAGACGGTTTCGTCCAATAAGAGCGCCTCCAAGTAGCTCGGCACCTCCGAGCCGACCGCCGCGAAGCCCGCTGCCGCCTCCTCATGCGCTGACGTGCGGGGCAGTGTGAAGCACTCGAGCAGCTCATGCGCCGAAACCTCGCGCTTGCCCTGTAGCAGGAACGACAGCTCGTCACTCGAGCCGACGGTTGCGAGTTGCACCGTCAGGTCTTCGACTCCGTGTGCCCCCCGGCGCAGCGCCGCGAACGCACCGGCGCGGCTCGTAAGCAGCCGCTGCGTTACGCCCATTCGGATGGCCTCGCCGAAGGCGGCCGGCGGCACATGGATTTCTGGTGCGCCCGGATCAAAGTCCTCATAGGTGAGACCGGCCAAGTGTTGTTCGGGCGCCTCGAGCAATTGTCGCCAGCTCTCAGCGAGTGATGCGTCGAAAGTGGCGAGCGCGCGAAGTGCGGAGGCCGGGCACCCGAGCTCCGAGGCGGCGCCCGCGTCCCCATGGACGAGCTGATCGAGAAGGAACGGGCACACGCCGTGGCCGATTGGATGGTCGTCGATGATGCACTTGAGTAACACGCGACCAACGGCTTCGAGTGCCTCGGGCGGTGCGCTTGGGCGGGGCAGGCTGCCGCCTGGCGAGTCGTTCCCCACAGCTCGTTCGAAGAGACCGTGCTCCTCGCGGAGCACCTCGCGCCAAAAGAGGGAGTACAGCTCGCGTGTGAGGCCGCCAAGATCGTCGCCCTCCTCCTCGCGCCCGGTGCGTGGGTCGATGAAGGTGACTGAGGTGAGGCTGTACAGCTGCTTGAGCACGCGCTCGGGCTTCTCACGTCGCTGCCCATATCCAAAATGCTCGAGAACGTCCGCGACCAAAAAGGGCCCGCGGCGCACCCTGAGCTGCCACGGCTTGGTGCTACTCTTGACGCCCACACACAGCCGACGCATCTCGAGGTACTGACGAAACGCGAGCAGACGACGCGTGAGGGCGAGCGTGAGTGTCACTGGAGCAGGCGCGAGAAGCGACGGTATGCGGGCGTTTCTGATGGCATGCTGATTGCGCTCCTCGTCGAGGAGCGACGGGCCGTAGTCGCTGGCGTGGCTCACAACGACGCTCCGTCCGCCCGCTACCGCCCGCTCAGTCTTCGGCGCACCGTCGGCTTCGTCGGATTCGTGAAGACGCTCCGTCTTCGGCGAGGGCACTGTGGTGTGAGTCTGAGCGGCTGTGGATGAGTGTCGGGGCTCTTCACTGTCGTCCCGAGGACGCTCACGAGGACGCTTGACAGGCGCCCCCTGCTCCTCGATAGCGTCATCGTGGGCATCACCCTTCGCCTCGGGCCTGGCGGCGGCGGCATTGGTGGTGGTAGCGGCGGTCATCGCCTTGGCACCGACTAGAGGAGAACTGGCGGAGTGAAGCTGGTCGGCGGTCTCGAATTCCGCAATCTCGAAGTCGTCGAAATCCATGTCGAGCGCTGCACCGCCGCTGCTGCTCGCCGTGGCCGCCTTCGCTCCACCGTCCGCTCCACTGGCTGCGCCACTCGCCTTCGAGTCGGCCTTCTTACCGATCTGCCCGTACGCCTCGTACCTCATCCAGCCGGCGACCGTCCGCTTCTTGAACTTGCCGGCACTCCCCGCTGAGGCGCCGGGCGGCGCCTTTGCAACGCTTTCTTCATAAGAAGCAGTTCCGCACAGGAGTAGTTCCCCACAAGAAGCGAGATCCTCGTGAGCATCCTCGTGAGCGCCCTTTGCCGTCTCCGCGCCATACACCTGAGTCTCCTGTGCACTGGACTGTCCCAGGTCTTCGAAGCAGGGCGTTGCTGCAGCATCGAGCCCTAGCCCCAGCTGCCGCTTACCGGTGGCATGAGCGGCCGCCGAGAGCACGATGTCGCTTGCCATTGGGGCATCTGCGGCGGCGATGGCCGCGTCTGCAGCCGCGTCCGCGGCGGCAGCCGCCGCTTTCATTAGGGACTCCGACGGTGCGCTCGGTGCACTCGAGTGCTGCTGATGCTGTTCCATAAGCTGTTCCCTAGCCATTCTCGCCACTCTCGCATTCACGCCCTGGCCTACCTGCATGGCAAGCGCCTGCCGGTAGTGCTGCTTCATCGTCTCAATCATCTTGGTACGCTCCACCTCATGCGCCTCGTCGAGCTCCTTCTGCAGCTGCACTCGTGCGTACTCTGCATTCCTCCAAATGTCCTCTGCAGCGGCCTGATGGCCTGCATACCAGCCATCAGTGTAGCCTTTCTCATACACGACTGCGCCACTTTCTGCTGCACCACATTCGGATGAACCGAACAGCGCAGATTTGCGAATTTCTCCCTCCTCCATCTCGGGAGGCGCCGAAGATTGCGGCTGTTGCGACTGCGTTGAGGGCTCGTTGCGGGAGCGGGCGCTGTCAAAGACAACGGTCATGGTGCTTCCGCGGAGCGGCATTTCGTTGAGCCGGCGCTTGGCGCTCGTGGCCTCGCGCGTGCACGACATCTCCACAAGCGCGAGCATGCCGCCGCCGCTCGCCCTCGCGACCTGCACCTCCTCCACCTTGCCGAGCGGCTCGAGAAGCGTCTCGAGCTCATCAGAGGAGCAGCCGTGCGGCAGGTTGGAGAAGCGCAGGTAGCGGCAGCGCGGCTCGTCGTCCGCGCACGGCGTCTCGTCCCTTGGCGGCGCCACGTCTGCCCTGGGTGATGGTGTCACTGTTACCGTTGGCGTCGTCCTCTGCTTTGGAACTAATCTTGGTTGCGTTCGCTGCTCTCCTTCTCCCTCGAATGCGAGCGCGCCTGAGGTCAGCCGAACGAAGGTTCGTGGCTCGTCGCTCGTCGTATCGAGAACAAAAGTCGATGGTAACAGTTCAAGGTACTGTGTCAACCACTTTGGCTTCATAGTGCGGCCGAAGATGCGCACCATCTCTGGGTTGATTGCATCTCTAAGTGCTGAGATGCTGATTCCTGCTGCACCAGCTTGCAGCACCAGCCTCCAGATGAGCTCAAACGACTGCCCACCGGGGAGTAGACTCGTCTGCAAGTCCAAACCAATAAAGTTTGGACTTCCAGACGAGTTTTTGAGAAAGTTGAACACGCGCTCGTGCTCGCCCATCTCGCCCATCGAGAGAAAATTTGGCGTCGTCCTCTGCTTTGGAACGGTTTGGAAACGGCTTTGAAACGGCGTACCGGCCAGGCGCGGAGGACTGTCGCGGAGGCGGGGGGGAGGCTGAGGCGGGGCGGGGGGCGGAGGCGGGGGGGGAGGGGGAGGCGGGGGTCTAGCCGTCATCGCCATCTGCAGTTGAAGCTGCTCGAGAGCGTCGCCTAACCGGAGAGGAGGTGCTGGTGCTGTTGTAAGTGTATCTGTTGCAGAGCCTGTCGAGCGCGTGCCTGGCGCTTGAGCGAGGCTCACCCTCTCACTGCCAGGAGCCTCGCCCTGATTGGGGTCGTGCAGAATGAATTCTTGCCGCCCTTTTACGATAGACTTCAGGCCGCCGACGACTCCGGGTGGCTTCGGCACGCAGCTGCCAAGTGAATCAAGCCTACAAATGCGCTGCGGCTGCGAACGGATGTGTGCCACAAGTCGCGCGACGTAATCCTCCATGTGCGTTCTTCCTCGGGGCTTTACGCTCGTGGCGGCGACGCTGGTCTCCGCGCGGTGAGAGCCTCAGGGGTGAGAAAAGCGCCTTCCAAGGACTTTACCCGTTTAGGAAATTCCGGCGGTTTCGACTCATTTATCGACTGTTCCTCGCATGACACTCCGGGTAGAAGACCAGGATAGCCGCTGGATTGGAATCCTTAAGGCGTGAAGCCCCGAGCCCGACAGCGCGACTCTCGACGATTCCCCGCAGCCACGCGCACGCCCCGCGGGCCGGGTAGCGGGTTTTTACGCCCCTGAGGTCGGGCTCGCTCTACGGACTAAGCTCGCTCTCGGGACTCGGCGGCGGAACGGCGGGCTGCGGGGGTTAATGTAACTACATATTACCGTGGAGGTGTGCCGTGACTCTGACTACTGTACTACACGGTAGTACGACGATTTCTCGAGCCCCTCGTCAGTCTCTTCTACTTACAGGGCATCCTAATTTCGGATATAAGAGACCGGTCTGATACGGCTTCGCTGTACGGCCCCCGCCGCCCCGACTGTGCCCTTAAAGAGCATAGTTCATACAGCCCCTTTGAAGTCGAGCGGCAGGGACACAGCCGTCACGGGCTAATAGACTCTGGGTCGTTGGCGCCCTCGGTGTCGATGGCGCCCTCGCCGCCGCCGTCGTGTGCGGCTGCCGCGAGGATGATCGAAGAGCGCGCCGTCTTGAGCGCCACGTCGAGCATCGACTCGGCGCGCAGCGCAGCAGCGGTGGTCGTGGGCGCGGAGCGCGCCTCAATCTGTGCCCTCAGCTGGAGCGTCTGCGCGTGCTCCGCGCGGATCTGCTCGTACACCTGCCCTAATTGTGCTTGCAATTGGCGCAGCCGCTGCGTGGACGCCTCGAGGCTGCTCGCCGTGTTGGGATGGGCAGCAGTCCAGACTCGCATCTCGTGCGCTCGGAAGGCTTCGTCAGCTCGCATCTCGAGCTGCAGGAGAAGCGCGTGGGCGCTCGCCTCGCGCGCCACCTGCCGCTGCACGCGCGCTGCCGCCGCCTGCGCTGCCGCCTCCTCGGCTTCCTGTGCCGCCTTGGCCAACGCGACTGCGTCCACGAAGCCCATGCCGCCCTCCTCACTGGCCTCGTTCGCGCTCGCCGAGTTGCGTGTGCCTTTGCCCTCCTTGCCGCCGGCGCCGGCGCCGCGCGCGACGAGTATGGGCGGCGGGTCGCCCTCTAGGAGCGCTTCGAGGATCTCAAAGTCCGTCGGGGCCACGGCGGCGGCCGCGCCTGTCTCAAGAGTGAGCTGCAGCTCGAACCCCTTGCCTTTCTTGGACGCGCGCGAGTGGTCCGAAGGCGACGAGACCATTCCACCGAGGGAGCCGAGCAGCTGGCTCGAGGGCAGCCCGAGGCCCACGGTGTCGACGCCCGAGTGGGCAGGCAAGAGTCCTTCGATGTCGGCGAGCAGCGATCGATAGTCGAGGTTCGCTGGGTACACCTGATGAGAGAGATCATCCAGCAGCTATCAGCAGGCCATCGAAGGGGCGATCAGCAGGAAATCAAAGCACACCTCATACACAACGAGATACTCGGGTGCCGCGGACGCTGCCGAGATCGAGGTAGCGGCCGCGCCGCCCGCGGCAGCGCTCGAAGCGGGCAATCCCATCGACGCAGCTGCCATGAGGCCGGGATCGGCGTCGGTCGGGTTGGCGCGGCACAAGAGGGCCGCACAGAGCTGCGCGCCACCACCGCCCTCCTTGGGAGCCTTGATCTTCTCCTTTGGAGATTTGGTGGGAGATTTGGGAGATTTGGTCGCTGCAGCCTCCTCGCCCTCCTCCTCCTCCTCGCCCTCCTCCTCGCCCTCCTCCTCCTCCTCCTCCTCCTCCTCCTCCTCCTCCTCCTCCTCCTCGCCCTCCTCCTCCTC
>ENA-UOXP01000597-UOXP01000597.1-mixed-culture-metagenome-genome-assembly--contig:-NODE-597-length-28182-cov-6.075586_pt1 | contig 28182 bp, 21 predicted proteins | sample MGYA00238161_ERZ761639 | MGnify/ENA primary metagenome ERZ761639 (study PRJEB28913, sample SAMN08776760) | mixed culture metagenome | isolation source: Freshwater growth medium | place: USA...
GGGTTCACCCAGTGCAGCAGAAATTGAGTTGGTTGACGCGTGTTCTAATTTGTTGGGGATTGCCATCGAGCGGCATCAGTCTCAACAACATCTGCATTTATTAGAAGCAGGCATTGCACGGCTAAATGATATTGTGATGATTACCGAGGCAGAGCCACTGGATATTTCAGGGCCACGCATATTGTTTGTGAATGATGCGTTTGAGCGCGTTACCGGCTATAGCCGTGACGAGGTGATTGGTAAATCACCACAAATGTTGCAAGGTCCCAACACGCAAAAAGAAGAATTAAAAAAGATACAAGATGCTCTGAGAGCTTGGCAGCCAGTGCGCGCAGAGGTGATTAACTACAAGAAAAACGGTGAGGAGTTTTGGTTGGAGTTAGATATTGTGCCCATTAGCGATGCCAGTGGTTGGTATACGCACTGGGTGGCGGTCGAGCGCGATATTACGCAACGTAAACAAGCCGAAAGTAAAATTCAACAGTTGGCGTTTTATGATGCGATGACCAATTTACCGAATCGCCAACTATTACTAGACCGGTTAGAGCAACGTATTGCATCCAGCGCCAGAACGCATCACGCAGGGGCGGTGTTGTTTATTGATCTGGATAATTTTAAATCCTTAAACGATACACACGGGCATGATGTGGGCGATTTGTTATTGATTGAGGTGGCGCATCGTATTGTGGATTGTGTGCGCGAGACGGACACCGTAAGCCGATTAGGCGGTGATGAGTTTGTGGTGATTATTGATGAACTTGAAGAAGATTTGGAATTGGCTGCGGTACAAGCCAGTGCAGTGTGTGAAAAAATCCTCAATAGCTTTAAACCGCCATTTAAATTAAACCAATACGTGCATCATAGTTCGCCTAGTATCGGTGTGACCTTGTTTAATCATGAGTCTCCCACTTCAACTGATGAATTGTTGCGTCGCGCGGATTTGGCCATGTACAAAGCTAAAAGCTCTGGCCGTAATACTTATCGCTTTTTTGACCCTCAAATGCAGGCAGTGGTAAACGATCGCGTGTCTTTAGAAGGTGACTTGCATTTGGGTATTTTGAATCAACAATTTGAGTTGTATTACCAGCCACAAGTGGATATCTCTCGTAAAGTGATTGGTGCAGAATCGCTCATACGTTGGCACCACCCCGAACGTGGTATGGTGATGCCAGGCCAATTTATTCAATTGGCGGAAGACTCTGGATTGATTTTACCGATAGGGCAGTGGATATTAGAAACGGCCTGTGAGCAATTACTACTATGGGCCAAACAACCCCACACCGCGCATTTGGTGTTATCGGTAAACGTCAGTGCGCGCCAATATCTGCAAGCAGACTTTGCTGAGAAACTAATTCAATTGATAGATGAAACTGGTGTTGACCCGACCAAGCTCAAACTAGAGCTTACAGAGAGTATGTTAGTTGAAAATGTCGAAGACATTATTGTGAAGATGTCATCGATTAAAGCAAAAGGCGTGGGATTCTCGCTGGATGATTTTGGTACTGGCTACTCATCGCTTTCTTACCTCAAACGCTTACCGTTAGACCAGTTGAAGATTGACCAATCGTTTGTGCGTGATGTGAATACAGACCCCAATGACGCGAGCATTGTGCGCGCGATTATCACGCTGGGCTTGAACCTAGGGCTGGATGTGATTGCGGAAGGGGTAGAAACTGAAACACATATGCAGATGTTGGTGGACAATGGATGTGAGGCTTTTCAAGGATATTTATTCAGTAAGCCCGTGCCGATCGCGCAGTTTGATGCCATGTTAGATAGCGAGTTGCCGATCTTGTCAGCTTAGTGATTAGCCGTTCAGTTTTTACAGTCTCACTCATCTGATCAATCATGCGCATCCTCAGCTATTCGCATCATTGAAAGTCGCGCAGTCTTTCTCAATGCTTAAAATTCTAACAATTTTCTCATCTCTTTTTTGCATAAAACACTATAAATAATTTACGCGTTAAATTAACATGGATAAGTAATTGATGGACTCTATAAAAGTGTGTAAAGTTTTGTAGCGCAAGGGATGCAAAAGTGTGAAACCGACTGCTTTAACACCAAAAATAAGCAACTAAGGGAGTAGTGTGAATGGGCCAAGTTTTACAATGTCCAATACCAAGCAATGAAGTTAACCGTTTAAAATCCTTATATTCTTACGATATTTTAGATACGCTCCCCGAAGTTGAATTTGATACGCTGACGCGCTTGGCTGCGAACGCACTGAAGATGCCTGCTGCTGTGATAGGGTTGATGGATTCTGATCGCATATGGATTAAATCCAAAATTGGGCTAGAGGTGCCTCAGTTAGATAGAAAGATCGCAATTTGTGCGCATGCTATCATGCGGCCAGATGAAGTGCTCGTCAGCGAGAACTTAGCGGAAGATAGTCGGTTTGTGTCCAACCCGCTCGTTGCTCAATCTCCCCACTTGCGCTTTTATGCAGGTGCGTCTCTCACTAATCAAGAAGGCTATGCACTGGGTGCTATCGCAGTGGTCGATGTTATCCCTCGGGTCCTGAATGATGTCGAAAAGGCAATGCTCAAGGATTTTGCTAATTTGGTGATGTTGGCCATTGAAAGTCGTAAAGCCGCTAATGTGTTGCAAACGTTTGCTATGACAGATCAGCTTACAGGGTTGGCAAATCGTGTGCAGTTTGAGCGTGTGCTAAATGCAGAAATCTCTCATGCGCGACGCACTCACACTTCTTTTAAGTTATTGATGATGGATTTGGATAATTTCAAAGCGGTCAATGATACCTATGGTCATGCTGCTGGTGATGAAGTGTTGAAACAATTTGCCCAACGTATGCTGGGTCAGCTTCGCGTCGAAGATTTATTTGCACGATTGGGAGGGGATGAATTTGGGTTGCTGGTGCGCGGTGATTGCGATCAATACAGAGATGCAATTGTCGCAAGAATGAATCAAGCCATTTCTGCGCCAATACAACTTTCCAATGGTAAAGAAGTGAGTATTGGTGTTTCGATTGGCAGTGTGGTGTACACCGATGAGATCAGTTCGGTTGGTGCCATGCTCGCTATCGCCGATGAATCTTTGTATCAAGATAAGCGGGGCTAAATCTCATCGCTTTCAAGCAAAGTCCCTGTTAATTAATCCCTTTGACGTGCTTGCTGATCCCAAGCACTTCTTGCATCATCCCTATAAAAGCCAGAGTTGGGTATTTTTGCATGGCTAGCCTTACCTTATCTCGTTACATTATTCACTTTATATAGATTGGAGAAATCAATGCAATTGAACACTAAGTGTATGTGGCTGAGCACATGTTTTATCACTTTTACTGTGACAAGCGCATTGGCAGAGGAGGCGCCCAAATCAGTGAATGAGCAATTAGTCGACAGCTTGACTACTTTGTCTGGCGGGCCGCATGCTGGTTTTCGTTCTAATCATGCCAAGGGCATTGTCACCACAGGCTTATTTACACCAGCCGCATCGGCAGCCAGTGTTTCTAAGGCTGCACATTTGCAAACAGCAACAACCCCTGTGATCGTTCGTTTTTCGAATGCGACTGGGGTGCCCAATATTCCTGATGCCAATGGTAACGCTTTCCCCAAAGGCATTGCTATTCGGTTTCAATTGCCAGATAGCGAGATCACCGACATGGTGTGTATCTCAGTCAATGGCTTTCCCGCCGCCACGCCAGAGGACTTTTTAGGCTTACTCAATGCAGTGGCTGCAAGCGGCCCCGAAGCAGCAAAACCGACACCAGTTGAGCAGTTTTTAGGGTCGCACCCAGCTGCGCTGGCTTTTGTCAAAACACCCAAATTGCCGCCTGTGAGTTTTGCTACCCAGCCATTTTTTGGCGTGAATGCGTTTAAATTTATCAATGCAAAAGGCGAGACACGCTATGGACGTTACCGCATTGAGCCTGTCAGTGGTGCGCAGTTTTTGAGCCAAGAGGCGGCAGAAAAAGCTGCGCCTAATTATTTAATGGATGAATTGCCAGCCAGATTAAGCAAATCTGAAGTGAAATATCGTATCTCTGTACAGTTGGCTGAACCAGCCGATGTGGTGAATGACCCGACTGTGGTCTGGGCAGATACTAGACAAGTTGTAGAACTTGGTGTGCTAACTTTGAATGCTATGCATGCCAACGGTGATGCCTTTGCCAAAGGTACCATGTTTAATCCACTGGCACTGGTGGAAGGCATTGAAGTGTCAGACGACCCCATTTTATTGGCACGCCCAGGTGCCTATGCCGTGAGCTTTGGTAGGCGTTTGCAAAGTAAATAGAGTTCAGCCTAACTTGTAGGGCAGCCTAGTAGCATTGCCCTACACGTTGAGTGACTAGCAACTTAATTGGGGAATTAAACTGAGTGGGGTGATTAAGAAGACAAACCCAAGGTTTTAATATTCGCCACACGTCCATGATAGAGCGCCGATACCAAATCAGATTGCGTCACGATGCCTACCAGTTTCTGCGCGTCATCTAATACAGGAATATGGTGCAATATGCGTTGCTGCGTCATGAGTGGAATCAGTTCAATAATATGCATGTGCATATTGGCTGTGACCACAGGGCTGGTCATGATTTGGCCAACCACTTCTGGTTTGTCTGAGTGATAACCAGCAGTGCGCCGAATAAACTGTTTGAGTTTATGTTCAAAATTATCGTACACGTCTAAATTGGCATTTTTCATAAAATCCACTTGGGTGATGATGCCAATCACTAACTGACTTTTATTCACCACAGGCAATGCTTTGATATTGTGTTTGCGCATCAGTGTCCAAGCTTCTTCCAGCTCTGTGCCAAACTCCACAGTGATGACGTCTTTTTTCATGATGTCTCGGCAACGTATTTCGCCAAAACGACGGCGGTAAGCATGCATTTCGGTTTGTTGAAAGATTTTTTCCAGGTCATCACGACTAATGTCTAGTAGTTCATTATTCTCTTTTAGCACTTCATTCAAGTCGTCCGTGTTGAATCCGAATCGGAGTTCGGCAGGAATTTTTTGATTCAATCCATCACGTTTCACTTTTGAAGTGACATGCGGATAAGCATGTCTGGTGGAGTGGTGGAACAGCACTGCCACTACAATAATGATCAGTGAATTCAACGCGACTGGGGCGATGACAAAGCCATAACCCAAAGCCTGCACAGCGTTTCCACCCAATACCGCAGTTAATGCCACTGCGCCACTGGGTGGATGCAAGCAACGTAAATAGAGCATGACTAGGATAGATAGTCCCACTGCAATTGCCGCCGATAACATGGGATGGGTAATCCACATGGCGCATGTGACGCCAATGGTCGCGGCCACCATATTGCCACCGAGCACAGGCCAAGGCTGCGCAAGTGGGCTTGAAGGCACTGCAAATAGCAATACTGCAGAAGCGCCCATGGGCGCAATCAAATAGGGGATAGCATTGGTGTCTTGCACAAACCAATAGCTGACGGCGCTGGTGAGCGCAATGCCAGCAAATGCGCCTATTGCTGCGCGAGCGCGTTCGCGGTTGGAGATGACGGTAGGTGCAGGAGCAAAGCTATGCAACCAATCTGACAATCTATTCATTGGATGAAGTTTTGGACATGAAGGAAGGCTATATTATGCACTATTTAAGTGCATTCAAAACGTAAAGGCTTGGATGGCTAACACGCCAAGAATCGGGCTTAGCAGGCAATGCTATTTTAAAAGTGTGATTCGTTGATAATATATATTTATATAAATATTATTTGCGTGAATTAAATTTATGCACTACACTTAAACAGTGCTGATTAGCGGGCACAGTCAGCACTTAAACTCTGTATACAGCAACCTTTGTTTGCGTCATCGCTTATCCAACAAGCCAAAGCCTAATATCAATTTGATAACCAGCAGTTAGATGGCGAGGCCATCGGACGATGGTTCTAGTGAAGTAGAACGAGGAGACATTTGAAAAGCGAAATTACAACGCCAAATCATCAGGCTTCCACCGACATTGCGTTATTTGGTGAAGTGCTTGCCGATGTATTCCCTGATAAATATGTCATGGGGGGGGCGCCATTTAACGTGGCTAGGCATCTCAATGCCTTTCATTTTCACCCAGTATTAATTACTCGCACTGGTCAGGATGCACTCAAAGATGAGTTGCTACAGGAGATGAGCGCAAAACATATGGATACGATAGGTGTGCAGCATGACCCTGTCTATCCAACTGGTCAGGTAAAAGTGACCTTGGCGCAAGGGAACGCGACCTACGACATCTTGCCTGATCAAGCCTATGATTTTATTCATGCCGGCATGACACACATGATCACCATGTCGATTAAGCCAGAAATCACATACTTTGGGACATTGGCTCAGCGTGGCGTGAAATCAAGATTAGCGCTGGACCGTTTTTTGAGCGATGGTAAAAGTCCGCGCTTTCTAGACATCAATTTACGTAAACCTTGGTACAACAAACATACCATTTCACGCTCACTCAAACGTGCCGACATCCTGAAACTCAACCAAGATGAACTGGAGATTGTTGCGCATACATTTTCGATTGCCGGTCAAGACTTGCACACAAAAGCAAGCGAGCTGATATCGCAATTTGATCTGCAAGAAGTGATTGTGACCAGCGGCTCAGAAGGCGCTTGGACCATCAACCACAAGGGCAATGTGACGCATGCCAATGCTGAAAATAACGTCAACTTAATTGATACGGTTGGTGCAGGCGATGCCTTTGCTGCTGTGTATATTGTGGGATTATTGAAAGGCTGGCCCGTTGCGCAACGCTTGTCGCGTGCCAATGCCTTTGCCTCGGCTATCTGTGGTGTTCGAGGTGCGGTGCCAGAGGACTTATCGTTTTATGAACCATTTAAGCAAGCGTGGCAACTATGAGCCAAGACATCACTCGTCAGGAAGTCACCAGTCAAGCCAAGCCGCTTTATGTATTGATGATTAGCTTGCATGGGTTGATTCGTGCTGAACACTTAGAGCTTGGCAAAGACAATGACACCGGTGGTCAAACCAAGTATGTCATTGAGCTGGCCAAGCAACTTTCACTGCATGGTGATGTGGAAAAAATTGATGTCGTCACACGTTTAATTGAAGACGCTACCGTAGCGGATGATTATGCGAAACCAGAAGAGCCTGTATCGGCAGGGTGTCGGATTGTTCGGATACAGTTTGGCCCAAAGCGATATCTACGCAAAGAAAGCCTATGGCCACATTTAGACCAAGCCGTAGATAAATGCTTAAATTTCTTGCGCCTACAAGCACGTTTACCAGATTTTATTCACACGCATTATGCCGATGCCGGCTATGTAGGCGAACAGCTCTCGTTGCTGTTAGGTGTGCCGCTGATTCATACTGGGCATTCTTTGGGCAGACCTAAGCAAGCAAGAATGCTGGCGAATGGACGCAAAGCCTCAACAATTGAAAAGCAGTTTAATTTTGCGCGACGTATTGCCACTGAGGAAGCGGTCATCAAGCACTCATCTCTGGTAGTGACCAGCACGCAGCAAGAAATCCATGAACAGTATGGTATGTACCAGCATGTTGCCGATGCACGTTTTAAAGTGATTCCGCCTGGCATTGATACCTCACAGTTTTCGCCACCTATGCGTAGGCAAGCGATTTCACCAATGCAGTATGAGATAGACGCCTATTTTTCCGATGCAGATAAACCGTTAATTGTGGCAATTTCTAGGCCGGACAGCAGGAAAAATATCCATGGGTTGTTGAAAGCCTATGGCGAAAATAAAAGTTTACAAGCCAAGGCAAATTTGCTGATTGTGGCAGGTTCTAGAGAGCATATTAATCAGTTGGAAGAAGGGCAGAAGCAAATTCTGACAGGCTTGTTGGCCGATGTGGATTTTTACAATCTGTGGGGAAAAGTTGCGATTCCTAAACATTTCTCACAAGAAGAAATCCCAGAGCTATATCGTCTTGCGGCCAAAAAGAAAGGCGTGTTTGTGAACCCAGCGTTGACAGAGCCATTTGGTTTAACGTTGATCGAGGCGGCTGCTAGCGGCTTGCCCATTGTTGCACCCGATGATGGTGGCCCACGCGATATTATCGGCAATTGTCGCAATGGGCTGGTGACGAATACATTGGATAGCGATGCAATTGCCAGCGCATTGTTATACGTGATTGAAGATAAAAAAAGGTGGCGTCAGTTTGCCAATAGTGGCATTGTCGGTGTATGGCGCCACTATAGTTGGACCGCGCATGTCGAGAAGTATTTGAAAGAGGTGCGTCGTTTGCTGCGCAAAGATTTGAAGCGATTACGCAAACAGCAAGCCATTTATTCTCCCCCAGAGAAAAACTATATCTCCTCCGCAAATGCGGCCCTCATCAGCGATATAGACAATACCTTAGTAGGCGATAAAGTTGCATTGAATGCACTGGGTGACTGGTTAGCGCAACAGCGTGGCAAGCTAGTATTTGGTGTGGCAACTGGGCGCCCAATCGATAGTGCTGTGGCCATTCTCAAGCGGCATCATGTGCGCACGCCAGATGTCATTATTAGCTCCGTGGGCACGGAAATTCATTATGGCAGTCGCTTAGTGCCCGATTTAGGCTGGGCTGCGCATATCCGCTATTTGTGGCGGCGTGATGCCCTAGCCGAAGCGTTGTCTGCGTTCCCAGAATTAACACTGCAAACGCCAGAAAATCAAAGGGAGTTCAAGATTAGTTATTTGGTGAATCCTGCCAATATGCCTGACATTGAAACGCTTAAAGCCTATTTAAATGAGAAGAAACTGCACGCCCAATTAATTTATTCTCATGAAGAGTTTTTGGATGTGTTGCCAATACGCGCTTCCAAAGGGCATGCCATCCGTTATTTTTCATACAAATGGAGCTTGCCTGTTGAACATTGTTTAGTGGCGGGTGATTCAGGCAATGACATTGAAATGTTGATGGGTGATACCTTGGCTATTGTTGTAGGCAATCACAGTCAGGAAATCGCGCATTTAAGAGATGGCACGCAAGTGTATTTTGCAAAAGCGCACTACGCGGCCGGCATCATGGAAGGTATTGCCCACTACCAACCCAAATTAGCCCATTTGCTTGTAGCAAAACAAAAGGATTTAGCCCATGTATGAGCAAGTATCCCATTCCATCCTGAATGACATTTTGCTTCGGTTGGCGCCGGAAATAAAATCCAAAAACCTGCAACACTTCTATATTCGCTTGGGTGCTAATTTCTATGCCATCTATACATTGTTTTTCCAGTTGTATGGGCATCGACCAGATTTTAAAGAACAACTTTATGTATTGGTAAAGACGCTGGCATTGTCTTATATAGAGCGCTCTGACGCGCTCAAAGCACTGGATTTTGAAAGAGAAAAAGAGCATGACTGGTTCTTACATCAACGCTGGGTTGGCTATGCGGTGTATTGCAAAGAGTTTGCAGAGAATCTAGCCGGGCTCAAACAACATTTATCTTATCTGCAAGAATTGGGCGTGAATATGTTGCATATCATGCCGATATTGGAATGTCCAAAAGATAAAAATGACGGCGGATATGCCGTGAAGAACTTTAGAAAAATAGACCCAGAAGTGGGCACGCTTGATGATTTAGATGCGCTTGTTACCAGCATGAAAACAAGGGAAATGCTGTTGGTATTAGATGTTGTGGTCAATCACACTTCAGATCAACATGCGTGGGCCATGGCTGCTAAACAAGGGGATGCCCAGTACCAAGATTACTACCATGTGTTTGAGGATAGATTGATTCCGGACGTCTATGAAGAAACCTTGCCTGAAATCTTTCCAGAAACTGCGCCTGGTAACTTCACTTGGAATGCAGAGATGAACAAGTGGGTAATGACTGTATTCAACCAATATCAGTGGGATCTTAATTACAAAAACCCCGCTGTGTTGATTGAAATGGTCGATATTATTTTGTTCTGGGCAAACAAAGGTGCCGACATTATTCGTTTGGATGCGGTGGCCTTTCTCTGGAAGAAAATGGGCAGCCAGAGCCAGAATGAGCGTGAAGCACACCTGATTTTGCAGTTGATGAAAGATTGTTGCCAAGTGACTGCACCTGGGGCGTTGTTTATTGCAGAGGCGATTGTAGCGCCCGTAGAAGTGACCAAATACTTTGGTGAAGATGCGATTAATGCAAAAGAGTGTGAAATTGCCTATAACGCAACGTTGATGGCGTTGTTGTGGGATGCCGTCGCCACCAAAAATGCCAAGTTATTGAATCACGGTATCCAAAGTATTCCCGATAAATTAGAGCGCGCAACTTGGCTGAATTATATTCGTTGTCACGATGACATAGGCTTGGGCTTTGATGACCTAGATATTGTGCGCGCTGGCTATGAGCCTAAAGCACACCGTAAATTTATTCTGGATTATTTTACTGGCGCACATCCAGACTCCTTAGCGAGAGGTATACCTTTTGGGCATAACCTCAAAAATGGAGATGCGAGAATTGCAGGCTCATTGGCCTCATTAGCTGGGTTAGAGACAGCATTGGAGACTGGTGATGAAGCTGCAATACAAGCGAGCATTCGTGTCATTGTTTTATTACATAGCGTGATTATGTCGTTTGGCGGCATTCCGCTTATTTACTACGGTGATGCGATCGGCATGCTGAATGATGCCTCCTACTTGGGTCATGATGCAAAAAAAGAGGATGCACGCTGGATTCATCGACCTACCATGAGTTGGGCAAATGCGGAGCAACGAAAAGTTGTGGGTACCGTGCAATTTCAAATATTCACCGCACTCAAAAAGATGATTGCTATTCGTAAAGAAATTGATGCCTTTGCAGACCACAACAATCGTGAATTGTTAGCAGTAGATAACCCACATGTGTTTGCTTATTCTCGCTTTAGTCTAGTTGATACCAAAGCGCGTATTTTGGTGTTATGTAATTTTGATATTCAACCACAGGTGATGGATGTCTCTAGCTTGCAGAAAAAAGGATTTTTGATGCAAGAGTCTGTGAAAGACGCATTCTCGGGAGAGATGGTTGCAATCGATCACGCACACATTGAAATCCCTGCGTTGGGATTTTACTGGTTAAACACTTAAGCGCATCTGACAATAGAAAGGGAAATAAACCGAATGGAGCAAATGATTAAACAGTTAGGGTTTACAGATTATGCGCATTTTTTATTGATTGCGCATGGCGTGATTAAAGTGCTGGTGATCCTTCTAGTTGCGTTTATCTTGCTTAAACTCACAGGTAATCTCATCAAAAATGTCAGGGCCCATCTCAATTATCGCGCCGGTGATAATCTGGAAGAAAGTAAACGCGTGGATACCATGTGTCGGGTCATGCGCTATGTGCTGACGGTGATTATTTATGCGGTAACAGTGATTGAAATCTTAAATGAAATTGGTATTTCAATTGCACCCATTTTAGGGGCTGCAGGTGTGGTGGGTTTGGCGGTAGGTTTTGGCGCACAAAGTTTAATTAAAGATTATTTCAATGGCTTTTTTATCTTGCTAGAAAATCAAATTAGACAAGGCGATGTGGTGGTCGCTGGCGATAAAGCGGGGTTTGTCGAAGAAGTAACTCTACGCCACATTCGTATGCGTGATTACGACGGGGATGTGCATTATGTGCCAAATGGCATCATCACTACCGTCACCAATAAGAGTCGCGATTATGCACAATCAGTGATTGATATTGGGGTGGCCTATCGTGAGGATATCAATACGGTCATTGAGGTCATGCAACAAGTGGGCGATGAGCTTTATCGTGACGAAATATATTCTGCGAAAATACTCACGCCTTTAGAAATGGCTGGCGTAGACCGGTTTGATGATTCGGCGGTCATTGTACGTTGCCGATTCAAGGTGTTGCCTTTAGAGCAGTGGACGGTAAGAAGAGAATATTTCAGGCGTATTAAATATGCGTTTGAAAAACACAATATTGAAATTCCATACCCACATTTAACACTCTACCCAGGTGAGAGCCGTGAAGGTACAGCGCCTGCATTACGTATCGCTAGAGGCTAACGTGTTACATTTCAGACAGAGGAAGTGCTTCTAGCTTATTGTTGCGCACACTGAGCTGCGCAATTACCTTCTCCAGCGCAGTATCTAACTGCACTAATACATCCTGTGACATGGTATTCAATGCTTCAGGTAACACGCCTTCTGCAGGGGTTGGCGCTTTAGCCAATAATGTAATTGCAGCGTCTGTTGTGCGCAGTCCAACCCGGCGTTGGTCTTCCGCGCTACGTACTTTAATAATCAGTTTTGCTTTAGAAAGTTTTTCTACTAATTGGCTACAGGTAGATTGGTGAATGGATAAACGGCTGGCAAGATTCGATACGCCAATATTGGGACTGTTGTGGATTTCTTGTAGTAACCACAACTGCGAACCTGATATCCCACAATGCTCTTCTACTTCACGAAAGTGTTGCTTGACTGTGCCGTAAATCAGCCGGAATTTCTTGAGCACGCTGCGAGCGTCTTGTGGTGTTTGTTCAAATGTAGGGGAGGTATTGGTCATGGAGGCACACAGTCATGTCTAGCACATTAATGGAATAACAGAAAATGCATTGGTAGCAATTTATTTGCTATCCATTATATCCTGACTGATGATACTTGCAAATAAACTAAGCGAGTTTGCCATCGCCATCATGTGATAATGCACCAACATTTTCAACTGAAAATTCATACAGTGCGCATGCTCAATGATGGATATTGACCCAGTAGAGCTAAGCATTAAGCGCTGCTTTTGCTTTTGTATCTGCGCTGCATAGAGTAAAGTAGGCTGTAGCAACCAAGATAGCTAGATTTTAGATGGATGGGACGTTTTAATTGAGGCCAGTTTCTGCATTTTCGCGTTACGTGTTATTCACACTCGTTTCGTTTGTAGTGGTAGTCATTGCATTTGCCATGTACGTTTACGCTGAAAAACAAGTCGATCGCGTCAATAGTCTACGCATCACTTCATTTCAATTGGCGGATGAATTGCGCCAATCTTCAGAAGACTTAACCCGTATGGTGCGTAGTTATGTGCAAACGGGTGATCCGATTTACAAAGCGCACTTTCAAGAAGTGCTTGATATACGCAATGGCGATGCCTATCGACCAATGAATTATCAAGGGATTTACTGGGATTTAGTACTCACAGACAACAAGCGCCCACGGCCGCTCAGTAATCAGAAAGTACCTTTGTTGCAACTGATGAGCGAACAAGGATTCACCCCTGAAGAGTTTGCCAAACTGGCAGAAGCCAAAGCGAATTCCGATGCGCTCACGCAAATTGAATTTAGGGCCATGGAAATAATTGAATCCGCATCACCAGTCACAGATGCAATTCGCGCACAAGCCGCATTGCTGTTGCATGATCAAACTTACTATCAGGCAAAAGCGGGCATCATGCAACCCATCGATGAATTCAACAAGATGATGGATAAGCGTACACATGATGCGGTGGTTAGCGCCTTGAAGTCAGCTGAAATGCTTAGATGGGTATTTATGGTGTTTGGCTTACTGCTACTTTGGTTGTTGTGGGGCACCTATAACGCATTGCGTCATACACTCGGTGCAGCGGTAGATGATTTGCACGAGCATATATTTCGGTTAGGGCGTGGCGATATTGCCACGCCTATTCCGGTACCTAAAGGGATGGCCGGTAGTGTAATGGATTGGCTATCTGAAACGCAAATGAATCTAGCAAAAATTGATGCCGATGAGAAAGCCGCAAAAAAGCACAATGAGCGATTGACGCAATTGTATGCCGCGCTGAGTCAGTGTAATCAGTCAATTGTCCGATGTACCAGTCAGGCAGAGTTATTCCCACAAATTTGCAAAGTAGCTGTTGTTTATGGTGGCGCCAAGCTGGCTTGGATAGGTTTACTTGATGCGCACAATCAAGAAATCTTTCCGATGGCTTCGTATGGAGAGGCGACTGCATATCTAAATAACATTTACATTTCAACAGACCCCAGCGACCCTTCAGGTAATGGCCCAACAGGAACAGCGGTGCGAGAAGATAAACCCTTTTGGTGTCAAGATTATCAAAATGATCCAGTGACTGCACCTTGGCGTGAGCGTGCCGCAATTTATGGTTGGGGTTCTTCTGCTTCTTTGCCCTTGCATCTTAAAGGGAAAGTGATTGGCGCCTTTACTTTGTATTCCTCTGAGGTCAATGCCTTTGATGAACAAGCGCGCCAGTTGTTAGAGGAAATGGCCACTGATATTGATTTCGCACTGGATCGGTTTGAGATTGAAACCGAACGTGAGCTTTACAGGGAAAATTTACAGTACAACGAAGAGAGCTCTAGGCTAATGCTGGAAAACTCGTTAGATGCAGTTGTAAATATGAACGTAGAAGGTGTAGTGACGGAGTGGAGTGGTGCAGCGGAACGGATTTTTGGCTATCGCCGACATGAGGCGATGGGTAAATCATTAGGTGATTTGATTGTGCCAGAGATACATCGCGAAGCACACGCCAAAGGCATGCGACGGCTACTCACCTCGGGCCAAAGTCATATCATCGGCAAACTCATTGAAATTGTTGCGTTAAGGCGCGATGGTGTGGAGTTTCCTGTGGAGCTGTCCATTGCGCAAATTAAACGCGGGGGCGAGGTGTTCTTTAGTGCGTTTATTCGTGATATTTCAGAGCGTAAAACCTCTGAGGCACGCATTCAATACTTAGCGAATTATGATGCATTGACTGGTTTGCCTAACCGTAACCAACTAAGTGAGCGCGTGCGATATGCGATTAGCATTGCCCAGCGTAGTCACGAAAAAATCGCACTGATGTTTTTGGATATCGACCACTTTAAAGATGTGAATGATAGCCTCGGTCATAGTGTGGGCGACTTATTGCTCCTTGAGCTGGCTAGTCGTTTTAAATCGGCATTGCGTGAAGAAGACACGATTTCTCGCTTGGGTGGTGATGAATTTATTTTGATGCTACCCAACTCTGACGAATATGCCGCTATGCATGTGGCACAAAAACTATTGCAGGCGATAGAGCGCCCAATGCGTATAGAAAGCCATCAATTATCGGTCACTGCATCCATTGGTATAGCAATGTTTCCGGACGACGGAACGGAGCTTGAGACCTTGCTGAGAAATGCCGATGTAGCGATGTATAAGGTCAAGCAGGAAAACAGAAACGGTTATCGCTTTTACACCGCAACCATGCAAACCCAATCTGCACGCAATTTATTACTAGTCAATGCGTTGCGTCAATCCATTCAACTGAATCAGTTGGAAGTGTATTACCAGCCCCAAATCAATGTGGCTGATAATCGCATCGTTGGGGTGGAGGCATTGTTACGTTGGCATCATCCAGAGTTGGGAATGGTGTCTCCCTCAGAGTTTATTCCGCTGGCTGAAGCCAGTGGTTTGATTTTGAGTATTGGTGAATGGGTGTTGCGGCAGGCTGTGAGGCAAGCAAAGCGCTGGTTACAGGCTGGTTTTCCTCCCATGATCATGGCGGTCAATTTATCGGTGGTGCAGTTTCGTGATCCTGGCCTACCCAATTTGGTGACTAGAACGCTTGAGGAAGAAGATTTGCCGCCAGAATATCTAGAGTTGGAGCTGACGGAAGGGGTCGCCTTAGATGACCCGCAAGGTGCTATTACCTTTATGGATGCACTGCATGAGCGTGGTGTGCGCATGTCGATTGATGATTTTGGTACAGGCTATTCTTCACTCAGTCACCTTAAAAAATTCAAAGTGTACAAACTTAAAATAGATCAATCTTTTGTGCGAGACATCAGCACCGATGAGGAAGATAAAGCGATTGTGATTGCGATTATTAATTTAGCGCGTAGCTTGGGTTTGAAAACCATTGCTGAGGGTGTGGAAACCCCAGGTCAACTAGCATTTTTACAGCAACAACATTGTGATGAAGTGCAAGGTTATTTGTTTAGTAAACCATTGCCTGTGCATGAGTTAGAAGCATTTTTGTATAAACAGGCTAATCAGTTTTAAGCCTAATTCTCATTTTCTCTATCGGCCCAAATAGCCACCCCAGTAATACAGATAAGCCAACAGCCATCAGCCAAACGATAATCAATGGAACTGCGTAATATTTATCGGCAGTCATCGCGAGCGAATAGCCGATACCTTGCCATAAAAAGATGGAGTAGCCATATTGCATGAATGGTTTGAACACGGGGTTGTGCTGAATCCGAGCAATGCTGTTAAATACATTAGGATGTTTAAATGTGATATGCAAAAAGAATGACATCCAAATACAGTTAAACAGAAAGAAAATATGGTTAGGCGGGAATTTGTTCAACTGCATATAGAGCAGATTGCTATTGTCACCCACGATGGAGAGCACCAGTAGCGCTAGGCCACAAAACACGCCCACTTGAATAAAATCTATTTTCTCAAAATAAGCGTTAGCACGCCCTAGGTAATAACCAAGTAGCGAGAAACACAAATAGAACAAAGTGTGCTTGATGGTTTCTTCACGCATAAATGCAAATGAAGATAGTACAAACAGTACCAATGCAACGACTGTAATCACAAGCAATAGGTTGAGTTGATGGGCACATCTTAATTTTGTGACAAGTGGCATGGCTAAGGTCACTAATAAAAACACATGCACAAACCACAAGTGGTTATCTAGCATGCTATGTGGGTCGTAACCGCCATAGGTAAATGGATTTAGCCATCGAACAGCCAGCTCATGCAACAAGATAGTTTCATCACCTTTGACTGCGTCATATACCTCAATCATGACAATGCAGACAATGACATAGACAAAATATGGGAGTAATAAACGAAATGTTCTTGTCAGCACAAAAATGCTATAGGTTTTCCACCCTAATGTGCGTTGATTGAGCGCTGGGCTATTCTGCTCAAAAAGAAAATAGGCATAACCAGCTACCACAAAAATCGCTGGCATTTCAAATAGTAGAAGTGAGCCTATCGCTTCTGGCGCAATGTTTAGCCAAAAAATGCCGTGGATTACCGTCACGATATAAAAAATCAACAGTCCACGTAAGCAATCTAACGCGTTAATTCTCAAAGCAAATTCCTTATTAGTGCCTAAAGGGAAATACTGCATCTCGTTTATGCTGATTGTCACACTGTTGACACTGGGTTTGCTAGCTTACGTATGTAAGTTTATGTAAAAAATAAATTGCGCTTATGCTCCCTTGCCACTCTTTGCAAGGTTAGATGATTTTTTGATTACAGAATGAATGACTTAACACTGAATGAAAAGGCTGGAGTGCTTGCACCATAGCACCTTATGCGCGTGGTGCAAGCGTTGTATCGCATGGTTACTATTTTGAAAGACGTTTACGACTGGCAGCACCCATTAAACCTAAACCAGCTAACAACATGGCATAGCTTTCTGGTTCTGGCACTGCTGCAATCGTGCCTGGAGAGCCAATCTCAAGTGCGTCGTTAGCTGCAACAAATGCACCATTCACACCCACTAAGCTCAATTGCGAAATCACGCCGTTAATACCCGCTGCATTATCAAACGTTTGAAAGGGTGATACGGAATCTGCAGCACCAAAGGAGACGAAAGCTTGACGCACACCCGCTACATTAAAAATATTAACTGCATCACCACCAGTACTCAAACCAATGCCAGAGCCGCTGTAGTAGCCGACCAATGGCGCTGGATTGCTACCAAACCATGTTTCAATAAATGATGGAATTTTTGCGCCGCCAGCACTCTCAATAAAAATTACAGATTGGCCAGCACCAATATTGGTCACGCCATTTAAAGCTAACGCTGTAGCAAATGCATTCGAACTGTCATCCACTCTCCAGCCAGAAATATCAATAGCCGAATTGCCTGTGTTGGTTAATTCAAACCAGTCCGCCTCGTATGGGGCATCACCGCTACCCCATGGGGCAACTTCAGTAATGGCAATAGCCGCATTTGCTTGAAACGAAACAGTGGCAATCAGCGCAGCAATCATATGCGGCAAGGTATTTTTCATGGTGTTCTCCAATGGATATGTAAGTAAAAAAGAATGATTTAACTCACACATGACATTAAAGTAGGAATGTGACTGTTGAAGGCGCATGTCTAGTCCACTCGGACTAGGCTTGGCAAGTTATTCCGCCGCTTTGTTAGGCGTGTAGGGGCGTTTCATTAGTGGTGCTGGTAGCACCGATGATGATTGCCAATAAGTGATAAGCAGTTGGTATAAACGGTATTGCAATCAAGGCCGGAACAAACTCAAACGCAGTGGCGATAATAGGCAACAATACTAACCAGCGCTTACCCACAATCATGCCTCGGATGTTGCATATCCAACAGAGTGCCAGCATAAACGCGACATGCACCACTACCGGAAAATTAAATAGGCCATCTCCATCGGTATGCATGATGTGTAATAAAGAGGTGTTGGCATCGATATAAGCCAAATAAGTGGGTAACATCAACACAATATAGGCAATCACAAATACCGAAGTGTTGTTTAGTGCTCGATTGATCATGCAAATTCCTTTCTATGGTGTGACTTGTTATACACGGTTTGGTTAAATCATTTTTACTAAAGCCCTATTGGTATGGCCTAGCCAACCTACAACATCTTTACTTTTGAATGGCTATATCAGTGTTGTTCACTTAGTGCATCATAAAGCGAATATTGAAATTAAATTAGCCCTTGCAAACGCACATAACTGTTTCCTATAGGGCTACAATAGCCGCATGTATGATTTAAACTTAATGATGGTGTTTGCACATGTGGTGAATGAGCAGAGCTTTTCTGGCGCGGCTAGAAAGCTAGGTGTGTCAAGATCATCGGTAAGTAAAGCTGTTGCCAAATTGGAGCAAGCACTAGGCGCCAGTTTGCTCAACAGAAGTACTCGGCATTTGAGTTTGACGGAAGTAGGTACCGGCTTTTTTGATCATTGCATGCGTATTCAATACGAGGCGGATCAAGCACAAGAAATGATAGAAAGCCAGAATGCGCAACCCAGAGGTGTGCTCAAAGTAGCCGCTTCTGTTGCGTTTGGCACTATTCATATTGCGCCTGCTATTGCTGACTTTTTAAAGCTTCATCCTAAGCTCGATATTGATGTGACCATCACGGACCGTGTGGTGGATTTGACAGAAGAAGGCTACGACGTAGTGATTTCTGTCACCCGTGATTTACCTTTGGCATTGGTGGCAAGAAAGCTCGCACCAATACGCCGAAAAATATGCGCAACCCCTCATTACTTTGAAGAGTTTGGCGTGCCGCAAGTCCCTCAAGATTTAGTGCATCACAATTGTTTAGATTACATTCACTCTGGGGATAGAGGCTTATGGCGTTTGCACGGACCAAGTGGAGAGGTATCAGTGCCCGTTTCTGGCAGGTTGCGCATCAACGATGATGAGGCGTTATCACAAGTAGTGCTGGGCGGGTTTGGTTTGGCCTTGTTGCCTACCTTTATTATTGGTAAGGATATACAAGCCAAACGTCTTAAATCCGTGTTGTCTGAATATATTCCAGTGGAGCAGCACGTCTATGCGCTGTATTTGCCTAAGCGCAACCTGCCTTTAAAAATTCGTGTACTGATTGATTTTCTCATCGAACGGTTTGGTGCTGAACCTTATTGGGATCGTGAATAAGACAAAGCAACACAGACTAATGATGCATTATCACCTTCTAGTTTCAGTCATCGATATTTTTTAGTTAATTCAGTTTTAATTAAGCTTAGGTGCGTAGATTGGTCCACTCTAGTTCAACAAAGGAGAAATACCATGAAACGATTATTTAATAGCGCAATCGCCGTTGCCGTGCTTTCAATGAGTGTGTTGACCACACCCGTATTGGCAGATAACGATGACTTACAAGAAATGGAAGCGATTTCTAAACAATTTGGCTTTATTTCACTAGAGGAGGCGAAGGCCAAAGCACTTGCGGCTAAATCCGGCGTAGTGAAAGAAGCGGAGCTGGACGAGCGTAAATTCGGCAAAGGCTGGAAGTATGAGTTTGAAATAGTCGATAGCAACGGCCATGAATGGGAAGTCGATATTGATGCGAAAACTGGCAATGTCATTGGTGTCGAACGCGATTGGTTCTAGTGATCTCACATTAAAAAAGCATGCGCTCAGCATGCTTTTTTAATGCCTGTTACTTTGGCAACATGATTGGGTGTACTGTATTTGCATCAGTCCGTTTGCTTTGTATGATTAAACTTCACTTCCACCCGTAATCCACCTAAAGCAGCAGAACGGCCAAAAATCAGGGTGCCGTGATAGCTTTCCACCATGTCATTCACGATGGCTAACCCTAGGCCGCTGCCGGGTTTGGATTCGTCTGCACGAAAGCCTCGACGTGTCAGCAAGTTTAAATCGTCGGGCGATGCACCTGTGCCATCATCTTCAATCACGAATGATGTGCCGTCACCGCCAATCACGGTAAGTGACACGCGGTTGCGTGACCATTTGCAGGCGTTATCTAATAAGTTGCCCAGCATTTCCATCAAGTCTTCTTTATCACCAAAAAACTTAGCTTCCGCAATCAATTCCCAGGTGATGTTGACATTTTTTTGCGCGTAAATTTGCCTCAAGGTGCTGACCAGCTCTGAAATACCAAGTGCTAAATCGACTTGGCGACCAGGACGTGTGTCTCCAATCAGTCGCGTACGTTTTAATTCGCGCTCAATAATCTGGTGCATGACTTCGGTGGAGGCATAGATAGCAGATTTAGATTCGGCGGGACTCGTAGTGTCTAGTTTTTCTGCAGTTTGATTCAGTAGCGTGAGTCTGGTTTTAAGCGCATGTGCAAGGTTCCCAACCGACTCTCTGGAACGATGATATTTTCTATCCATAGCAGTCAGTAAGCGATTGATTTCGTCCACCAGTGGGCTAATTTCTTCAGGCGCCTGCATATCCAAGTGGCCAGATTCACCACGCTCTAACTTGGCAAGGTTGGTTTGTATGGTGTGCAATGGCGTTAAGGCATGCACCACCATTCTGCGCTGCACATACAATAATATGCACAAGCCAAGCGCAGAAATGCCCGCATACAGTAACTGAAAACGCTGAATATTGGCCCGTAGCGGCTTGATGTTTTCTGCTACCGCTATCGTAATCACCTGGTTTTGTTTTTTATACCCATGTAATAACACCAGCAGGGGTTGTTGCTCCGGCCCAGTGAGTTTGAGCTTCTTGACTTGTCCAACAGGTATTGCGGGTAGGTTAAGTGAAGTATCCCACAAAGATCTAGAGATGGCCTGTTGTTGTGGTGTAGACACACTGTAATAGTAGCCAGATAAGGGTCGCTGGTAAATCGCGCCCATGCGCTCAGCATCTAATTGGAATGAATGCGTAGGGCTGAATTCAACAATAGAGAGTAAGTTCTCACTCTCGCGTTGCAAGCGCTCTACTAATTGATTTTCTGTGAGTGAGCTAATGGCATAGCTCACCAGTAACCATTGCAGTGTAAACAGCACAACTAAACTGACAGTAAGCCCCCATGATAATCTGGCTTTAAGTGACGTCATGGACGGGTGCTTTCAAACACATACCCCTGCCCACGCCTTGTTTTAATGCGTTCTGCACCAACCAGCTGCCGTAGTCTGTTGACATAGACTTCAATCACGTTGCTGTCTTTGTCTTCATCATATTCGTACACATGTTCGGTTAATTTAGATTTTGAGAGCACTTGCCCAGGATGCAGCATGAAATAGCGCAATAACCGGAATTCGGTACCCGTTAGCGGAAACTGCTGTCCATTATTAAGTATCAGTTGTTGCTTGTCTTCATCCAATGTGAGGTTGCCTAGGGTTAAGTTGCCAGTGGTAACGCCAAGGCTACGCTTGATCACAGCATTGACTCTGGCTAGTAACTCGTCCAATTGAAAAGGTTTGCCGACATAATCATCAGCGCCCGCTTTAAAGCCTTCGACCTTTTCTTGCCAACTGCCCCTAGCGGTAAGAATCACCACTGGTACCTGATTGCCACGTGCGCGCCAGCTTTTCAGCACATCCAAGCCAGATTTTTTAGGCAATCCCAAATCCAAGATAATTAAATCGTAAGGTTCAATATCGCCTAGCGCTTCAGCGTCTACTCCATCTGGCGATAGGTCAACTGAGAAGCCTGCTTTTTTCATGGCAAGCTGTAATTGTGCGCCTAATGCTGCATCGTCCTCTGCCAATAAAATACGCATGCTTAATCTTCTTCTAGCTTAATCAGCTGACCGGTGGCGGCATCTAATTTCACTTCCCATACAATGCCGTGTTCATCCAGTAGTTCGACTTCGTAAAGGTACTTGCCACGTTTTTTCTCAAGTTCAGTCTCTAGTATTTTCCCGGATTTTATCTGTTTGGCTTTTTCATGAATTTTCTCCAGCGGTAAAATTTTGCCAGTAGCGCTCAACTGACGAGCCGTCGCTTGGTCAATATCGGCATGGGCTTTATGGGGGTTAATCAATACAACAATCGCCAATACGGTTGCCAATACAATGGATAACGCTACCCATGTTACGCGCATGAAAACGTACTGTTGTGGCTTATGCCTGTATTGATGCATGGTGTGATCCTATCATTGCCACTGTATAGAGTGGCGAGTTAAGCCGTTAGTCTAAACGCCTAGCCTTAATTGAATCTGAATATGGTCATCAAGATATTAGCGTTCGGCGCCCAAAGCTGCGCCTTGTTCAATGTCTGCTTGTTCTAGCGCCAATAAATCTTTCAGATCTTGGCGTCCTTGCGCCGATATGCTGAGTAGCGCATTCATGTCATGTCGCACAGTTCTCGCAGCTTCTAACTGCTCTTCATCATGACGCTCAAATTGTTTGATAATTTTTGCAGCCGCAGTGGGTGTCTCGCCTATCGCCAACAATGCTTGTTTAGCAGCCACTAAGGAGGAGTAAAAAGTCTCCCGTATCGGGTCCAGGCCAATATCACGCAAATCAAACGCATCTGTTCTACTGCGCGCTCTTGTCACCACAGCAAGGTGAGGCCAGCGTGCTTTTACCAGCTTACCAATATTGAGTGTGGCTTCTGGGTCATTCACTGCAATCACCAGCAATTTTGCTTCAGCAATGCCAGCTTCCTCCAACAAATCAAGGCTGGACGCATCACCGTAATAACAGCGCCAGCCGAACTGCCGCATGAGGTCAATCTGATTAGGGTCGTTATCAACAAGGGTTGCTGTGATGCCCTTTGCCATTAACACCCTGCCCACGATTTGCCCAAACCGACCAAACCCTGCAATGATGACGCTGTTATTTTCTTCGATCACATCTTTGGGTCGCTCACCGCATTGCAAGGTCAAAAAGCGGTCGTACAGTAATAGCAATAACGGCGTAATCAGCATAGAGACTGCAACGATGGCATTGAGAATATTGTAGATATTTTGTGGAATGGTATTTTGCGTGAGCGCGATTCCGAAAATCACAAACGCAAACTCGCCAATTTGAGAAAGTGCGATACCAAACAACAAAGTATCTCGAAACGGGTATTTAAATAAGCGGCCCAGCCCCATCAGTATCGCCATTTTGGTCACGACAATAAGCAAAGCGAACCCAAAAATCATCATGGGGGAGTTGGCCAGTAAGGATAAATCGACCGACATGCCCACTGCGATAAAAAACAGGCCAAGTAGCAAGCCTTTCACCGGCTCAATGTCTAGTCTCAGTTCGTAGCGATATTCTGAATCAGCTAACAATACGCCCGCCAAGAATGTGCCAAGTGCCATTGATAACCCTACCGATTCCATCGCCAATGAAATACCGATGACTAACAACAATGAGAATGCGACAAAAATCTCTCGAATGCCTGTTTGTGCAATCATGCGCATAATGGGGCGTAGTAGCGTTCGGCTCGCCAATATAATGGCTGCAATCACAGCAATCGCTTTGACCACTGCCCATAAATCAAAACCTGCGTCGTGGTGGCTAGGCGCAATCAGCGCCAGTAGCATAAAGATTGGGATAACGGATAAATCCTGAAACAGTAGCGTGGCGAATGAAGCCTGACCGCCAGGAGTGCCGAGCATCTTTTTTTCTGTGAGCGCAGTCAACCCTATAGCCGTGGACGACATGGCGACACCCATGCCGATCACGATAGCAACCGGCCATGAGAAGTGCATGAAGTGTGCGGCAACTGAGACCACCCCAATTGTACCCAATACTTGTAAGCCACCTAGGCCAAACAATATATTGCGTAGCGCCCATACCTTTTGCGATTCCAGTTCTAATCCCACCAAGAACAGCATCAGCACGACACCAAACTCGGCAAAATGGAGTACATGTTCAGGGTCTGCAATAAGCTTTAAAGCATAAGGGCCAATTAATATGCCTGCAATCAGATAACCTAATACGGAGCCTAATCCAAGCCGCTTAAACAGCGGTACGATGATGATAGCCGAGGCTAAATAAATGGTGGCTTGAATAAGAAAGTTGGATTCGCCCATGTCTGCCTAACAGCAAATATTAATAGAGTGATTACTATGATAACGCAGAGGTCGATGCTTTTTTAGCTACTCTGCGCAGGAGCGAGCTTTTCACACGACCCATTATTGGGTGGATATCAAACACCTTGATGTTATGGGTGGTGCGCAGTGTTTTCACTATGCCAGATGTTATGCACACGTAAGTTGTTAAGTCCTTATCTATTGCTGCTGTAAATAAAGCGCATTACTCACAGTTAGCACAAGCACAGCTTCTGCAAGTGCAATCTCTACAAGTGCAATTTTTAAGTGGCGCTCTGCCAAATAATTACACACGATCAGGTAAGTTGACAATATTAATGAGAATCATTATCATTCGTGTTTAATTGATTTATGGGATAGGCTATTTAGTATGCAACTCTCAGAAACGCAGCACAGCTCGCATCATTCAGCGCCGCATAGCGCACTGTTCGACCCTGATTTACCTACGGCATCTTCCGTCATGGCCTCGTTGAATTGTGTAGCAGTCCAATATGTCATGCATCCATCCTTGGCCCTTGCAGAGTTAGCCGCAAGGTTAGCTTACACGCTGACTGCACCAGAGTATGCAGAATCTACTTTGGTGGAAGAAGTGGCCAAAAATTTAGTACAGCAATGGGATGCAGTGGTGCATGAATATCACATGGAAAACAATGTGAGTGGCGCGCTACCTGCATGGCTGCAATAGTCAAAAAAACTAACAGAAAATAAGGAAAACATCATGTCTAGAATTACAGGGCCAAGAGTCAGAATCATGCGAGCACTGGGTGTCGATTTACCAGGGTTATCCAGAAAAACGATTGAAGATCGTCCTAACCCACCAGGTCAACATGGCGGCCAGTCTTCCCGTAAACGTCGCTCAGATTTTGGCGTGAAGCTACAAGAGAAGCAAAAAATTAGATTCAATTACGGCGTAAGTGAAAAGCAAATGCGTAGACTAATTGTGGATGCACGCAAGGGCAAAGAGCCTACAGGTGAGATGTTGCTACAATTATTAGAGCGTCGTATTGATAATGTGGTGTTTAGAGCAGGCTTTGCACCAACTGGTATTGCCGCAAGACAATTGGTGAACCACGGGCATATATTGTTGAACGGTAAACCAGTCAATATTGCCTCAATTCGATTAAAAGTGGGCGACGAAGTAACCATTAAAGACAAAAGTAAACAAATTCCTATGGTGGTGGATTCCATCAAATCGCCTGCACTCACGCGTCCAGAGTGGCTCACTTGGGATGAGCAACAAAAAGTAGTCAAAATTGCGCATTTACCAGCTTTTGAAGATGTGCCATTTCCTGTGGATGTGCAGCAAGTGGTCGAGTATTACGCTAACCGAGTGTAATCTTATTGCGCTACATGTTTGCAATCATAAAGGTTGGATTGCAAACATGTCTAATCATCAACATTAATAATCACGGAGCCACTCAAAGGGCCGCGGTGAACAGAACTGAACGCAACGCGTGGCCTGCTCAGTTAGTGGCCCTCATTTTTCACCACATAACTCACAAGTATTTGCACCAATGGCGCCACGACAGTAATGGTTGGAAAGGCGATGATAAACGCAAACGCCCAAGCTTTTAGCCAAATATGTACAATTTCCGCATGCCAGCCCACATTAAATACGCTGATCACAAATGACATAATGCAAGACATAATCAATGCCATTAAAAAGGCAAACACAAGTTTTTGGTATTTTTGTTCAATCATCTTAGATATCTTTCCAGCCTGTAATGGTGATTAGATTAGCGTAAACCGCCTGCAATATACAACGACTCACCCGTAATCCAAGAGGTCTCATCAGTTAAACAATTGGATAAATGGATGCGTTGAGTTAGGCCATTCTGGGCGCTAATCAGTGAACGTTAGATGCGCGATACAAACATGACAAGTTTGATGCGATAATCATTTATGGTTTCTATACACCACCCATCCAATGCTTTGCAATCTGCCATGACTAGCAATATGTCCACTTGGCTAGCATCTCTATCACAACGCTTTTCTGAGGCTGATATTGCCTTGATTCAACGTGCTTGCGATACAGCTGAATCACTGTACGCGGATAACACCGATTTAACTGGTGTACCGCTGTTACAGCACGCAGTGGGCGCAGCTACTACTCTGATTGAGATGAACATGGATGCGGAAACCATTGCCGCCACCATGCTATATGCCGCACCTGAATATTTAAATGATTGGCAACTCACACTAGAAGCTAGTTTTGGTAGCCATATTGTCGGCTTGGTAGAAGGCATTTCACGCATGGAGCAAATTCAGGCATTGAGTGAAATAGAAGGTTTGCATCAAGCTGATCGTAAACATGATGATCATGCGCAGCAAGTTGAAGGGCTACGCAAAATGTTGCTGGCCATGGTGCAAGATATTCGCGTGGTATTGATTAAGCTAGCAGAGCGTACCCAAACTTTACGCCAGCTCTCAGGTGCCAACCCTGCGCTGCAAAGGCAGATTGCGCAAGAATGCCAAGGCATTTTTGCACCCTTGGCTAACCGCTTAGGCGTTTGGCAAATCAAGTGGGAGCTGGAAGATTTATCGCTACGTTATTTGGAGCCGCAACTCTACAAAGAAGTGGCGAAAATGTTGGACGAGCGTCGGGTTGACCGCGAGCAATATATCGTAGATGTGGTCACGCAACTCAAAAACGAGCTACAACAAGCAGACATCGAAGGCGATGTTAGTGGTCGCCCCAAACATATCTATAGCATCATCAAAAAAATGAAGAGCAAGCACTTGGATTTTAGTGAGCTTTATGATGTACGCGCTGTGCGCATATTGGTGGATGACGTAAAAGATTGCTACACCGCGCTTGGCTTAATTCATCATTTATGGCAACCCATTCCAGGTGAGTTCGATGACTATATCGCACGACCCAAAAGCAATAATTACCGTTCACTTCATACCGCTGTCAGTGGCCCGCGTGGTTTGGCGTTAGAGGTGCAAATTCGCACTTTTGAGATGCATCAGCATTCTGAGCTGGGTGTAGCCGCGCACTGGCGCTATAAGGAAGGCGGAAAATCTGATGCCAAATTTGATGAAAAAATTGCTTGGTTGCGGCAAATATTGGCTTGGAAAGACGAAGTTGCCGACAATGGCGATCTGCTAGAGCAATTTAAAAGTGAGCTGTTTCAAGACAAAGTGTATGTGCTCACACCGCAAGGCAAGGTCATTGACTTGCCCAATGGCGCCACCCCCATTGATTTTGCTTATACCTTGCATACCGATTTAGGGCACAGAACCCGCGGCGCAAAGGTCAATGGCAGTATTGTGCCGTTGAACACTAAATTGCAAAATGGGCAACGGATCGAAATCCTCACCGCTAAAATTGGTTCCCCCAGCCGTGATTGGTTAAACGCCTCACTCGGTTATCTGCAAAGTGCAAGCGCACGAGCTAAGGTGCGGCACTGGTTTAAGTATCAACATTTTGATGAAAATGTCGCACAAGGCCGTGCCAAATTTGATAAGGAAATGCACCGCGCTGGCGCAGGTACTATTAACCATGAAAAAATTGCGCAGAAGCTACAATTTCAAAAGTTAGAAGACTTTTTAGCGGCCATTGGTCGTGGTGATATTAGTGAGCATCAAGTTGCGCTTGCCATACAAGATGAAATGGCACCCAGAGCAGAAGAGCCTGTGGTATTGCCTGCTGCAAAACGCACTACCACGCAAAAATCACAGACAAAAGTGGTGCTAGAAGGCATTGGTAATCTGCAAACCAATACAGCCAAATGCTGCAAACCGTTACCGCCAGACGCGATTGTGGGTTACCTGACACGGGACCACGGTGTGACTATTCATCGCGGTAATTGTACTTTTATTGCGCGTTTGCCCAACGAACGCCGCAATCGTTTATTAGGTGCGCAGTGGGGCGTGGACCATAGCGTTAGCTCAAGTGTGGATATCGAA
>ENA-UOXP01000604-UOXP01000604.1-mixed-culture-metagenome-genome-assembly--contig:-NODE-604-length-27994-cov-41.465872_pt1 | contig 27994 bp, 5 predicted proteins | sample MGYA00238161_ERZ761639 | MGnify/ENA primary metagenome ERZ761639 (study PRJEB28913, sample SAMN08776760) | mixed culture metagenome | isolation source: Freshwater growth medium | place: USA...
GCCACCCCCGCCCCCGCCCCCACCGCCACCGCCACCCTCGCCCCCACCGCCACCGCGACCACCGCCCCCGCCACCGCCACCGCCATCACCGCCCTCGCCATCACCGCCCTCGCCATCACCGCCCACAACACAACCGCCTGCGCCACCGCCGCCACCGCCCTCACCGCCACCACCGCCCTCGCCACCACCGCCACCGCCCTCACATACACCGCCCTCGCCACCGCCGCCCTCTCCGCCGCAGTCGCCGCCACCGCCTTCTCCACCGCCCTTACCACCACCGCCATCGCCGCCGCCCTCGCCGTTGCCATCCTCACCGCCAACATCACCGCCCACCGCTAGCACCCCTGCGCTCATCATGAGTGCACTCCGTCTCCGAGGTGACGGCGGGCGACAGGAGCGGAACAAAGAGGTGTCCCTGCAAGCCCGCGTCATCGACTTCCTCGATCACGGAAGATTTGCGGCCGCCGTCATAGATGACCTCCATAGAATGGGGGCACAGGTCCATGCGACACCGGGGGGCGACCGGCCAATACAACTACCCAACTCCTGCGGCATAGCCGCGGCGAGTGCGCTCGGTCAACTAGCCACCAATTGCGCCTCGTGGGAGGCCATCCTAGGAGCGGACGTGAGCCAAGCCACGGCCCCGACCACGGTCCACACCGTCAACGCCGCCCTCAACCTCCCGCCTGAAGCCATACTCGACGAAGGGGATGTGGGCAGAGTCCTGAATTGCATGAGACCCCCAGGCAGGGAAGGAGTCGGACCAGGAGGGTACATCGAGTGGTGCGCCGTGCTGAGCGTCGACCAGTTCGACGAGATGCTCAGCAAAGACCGACGGGACGCCGAGGCGGGACTAACGATTCCGAGACGCTACGTTGCCCTGGCAAATCAAACGTCCTCAGGAGCGCCCCGCCACGGCGCCCCTCACTGGATCGCTGTGATCTACGAATTCAAAGAGTCACAGAGCCCCGCCAGAGCCCTCGTCGACTGCCCATCCTCGAGTACAGACGGGGCCGCTCCCTCCGCCGCCGCAAGTCTCACAGCAGGCGCTTCCTCAAATGGGCGCATCACCGTCTCCGCCGTCGCGGGACAAGCTGCCGTCAAAGCGGCAACCAAGAGAGCCGTCGCTTCGGCAGCGAGGGATTACGCAGCAACCGCCGCCGTCAGGGATGCAGCTCGGCGTGCAGTCACCGCCTCCGCCGCAACCGTACGCGCCGCTGTCGCAGCCGGGGTGGGGTGTGGCGCCACCGCCCCCAAGTGCGCAGAGAACCTACCCCTTGAAAGGGCGAAAGTGAGCAGAGCGGAGCACCTGCCCCCCCCATCTGACAGCATGACCGAAAGGAGCAGAGATCTCGATGAAGTTGGGGAGCCGGAAGAGAGGGGAGAACGGGCGGACCGAACCCCAAAGATGTACGAACCCCAAAGATGTACGAACCCCAAAGATGTACGAACCCCAAAGATGTACGAACCCCAAAGATGTACGACAAATGATGTTACGACAAAAGATGTTACGACAAAAGATGTATCCCCCGTCACTGACTCTAACGCGCTCGCTGCCGCTGCCCCCGCCTCCGACCGTGCCGCGCCGGCACTACCTACTATGTCCAAATGCGGTGCTTACGAACCCTTCCCGTCGGAAGTGAACAGCGCCACCCCGACGGGGGACCGCCCTATGACGCCGGATGAACCCAACTACATTTGGTCGCAGGATGGATCCAACTACAACAGGGGGAACGAAGACAACGTCGACCGGGACAACGCGGACGGCGCAGGTGCCGAAGGGAACCCCGCCCCCGACCCCCCATCCGCCCCGCTCCCGCACCCGCCCAAGGGGCTCTACGCTCTCTCACTCAACATGCGAGGAGCGATACTCCCCAAGGGCGCTACCGACAAGGAGCCAAAGGTGGCCTTACTTTTTGCCGCCATCGCCACATGGAGCAAGCCGGCCCTTGTGGCCCTACAGGAGCTTGGAGGGGGCCCGGACTGCCTACAGCGGCTCGCCGACAAACTCGGCGCCGAAGGCTACGAGGCCGCGTTCATCCCGGGGGAGGAGACCGACTCCAGAGTCGATGGGCACCGCCACGGGGGCATTCTGCTCGCGTGGCTCAGAAAGGACTTCAACGCTGACGCGAAGGAGACAGCGTGGACACGGGGCAGAAGGAACGCCCTCCTATGCGCCTCCGATGTCAAGGACCACGAGGAAGCAACCCTCATCAGCCCCTCCGAGGCCAGGGGACTTGACCCTTTCCTGGGTAGGAGAGCCCTGGCGGTGCAACTCACGCGACGGTCAGGGCCCGACGCCACCAAGAAGATCATCGCCGCGGTAATCTATGTGCCCGCAGCAGCGCCTGACGGGGTCAGGGCAGCCTTCATCAAAGTTACGACCTCCGCCCTCGCCGCCCAAGCCGTAGCAGCCGAGCACCGATTCGTCGCCTTCGGGGATTGGCAGTCGGCCCCACATCCGAAGTGGCGAGCCAATGGCGCAACCAACAAGAGGGCTGATGACGCACTCCGAGACAGGTTTTGGGGCACCCTGGGGTCCAAGGACCTAGTGGGAGCCGCAGTCGACCTTGAGCTGGGCCCCGGTGCGTACCGAGCCGGCATCGGCACAGGAGGTGGCGGACCGGCTGCGGTCCAAGCAGGAGGCCATCAAGAAGCGAAAGCAGGGCCGCAAGTTTGCACCGATCGCTGCCCTCGCCGATGCCGACGGCACCATCAGCCACGACCCAATTCGGGTCACGGAGATCGCCAAAGAGTACGGGGTGTCGCAGAACAGGGAAAGCAACTCGGACGACGAGGCTCTCAAACTATGGCTCACGGCTTTTGTCCCCAAAGGAGCGCCCCTCACGATGCCCAACGGAGCTGCTTGGCGGCTGCGCAGTGCAATCACGCCCGCAGTCTTCCGCCGCGAAACCCTGATGCAAAAGCGGGACAAGGCAAACGGTCTACACCCTTTCCTCATCGACATGATCCAGATGCTCCCGGAGGATCACCCGACGATCGAGATCTTCTACGAACTCATGATGAGGTGCATGGAGGACGGCGTGTACCCACAGCACTACTTGGAGATTGCCGCCGTGCTCATCCCGAAAAAGATGGACGGCATCCTCCAAATGATGACCTTGCGTGACATTTGGCTCATCAACCATGGCGCAAAGCTGGCCGAACGGTGCATCCTCCGCCTAGCCACGGTACCAGTAGGGCGGCGACTGCTGCTATGCCATTCCGGAGGATGCAGAGGGCGCGGATGCACCGAACAGGCGTGGGCGCTGCACGTCCTCATCGCGGACGCAATATGCAGACGCCGGCCCATGTACACCCTTTATGTCGACCTCACCAAATGCTTCATGTCCTTCTCGAGAACGGCGGCCAAAGAGGTCTTCGAGCACAAAGGAGTCCCCCCCGAGGCCCTCAAAGCGCTCGCCGGTCTCGTAAACAACTGGAAGCATGGCGTGGCCCAGGGCAAATATGAGACGGCGTTCGGCGCCACGCCCCTCTTCGGCCTCTTACGGGGCTTTCTACAAGGTGCTCAAGGCTCGCCCGAGGCGTGCCGCGAGATGATGGACACACTCGCCCAGGCGCTAGAGCTCAAGGTTCAGGGGTACCGAGGCTTCGCCCCCGACGGAGCGGGGGATTCGGTGGTGCAGCTCGTCTTTGTCGACGACGCCGCGAACGTCACGGGCGACATCCCCATGGTCAGGCGTGTGGCACTGTTCTGGACGATTTGGTGCCACATTACCGACTGCAAGGCGAACATCAAGGGCAAAGCGAAGACGGTGCTCACGGGCATCGAGTTCGTCCAGAGGAAGGATGGGTCCAAACGACCCGTCAGCGTCACCGCCCACGTGTATCTAGGTGGGCTCGAACAGGGCGACGCGCCACGAAGGATCCCCATCCTCAAGATCAACGAGAACTACACGTACGTCGGCCAGCCCACACGTATGGACGGCAAACACAATGAGGAAGGGATGGCCCTCATCAAGAAGCAGCTCAACATGGGCGCCACGATGGTCGGCGGGGGCTCGACGAGCAGAAGGCTCGCAGTGAGCACCATGCAGGGCTACACCTACGGATCATGCTTCTTCTACGGGACGTGCTTCGGAGGCTCACTTGAAACTGTCGAGGCCGCGCTGGGGCCGGCCTCCCGCAAGGCCATCCTCGGAAACGGCGTCAAAGGCGCCCGAAGGTGCCGCACGGCCCCTCGAGTGCAGCTCCACGCGAATGCTGGCGGAATCAAAGAAGCCGCCAACGATGACCTCTCGGCGCATATCATGGAAAGGGCAGGCGAAGCGGCCTATGTGACGGGATACGGGGTTCCTCACCCGTGGCCGGCGATGATGGCCGCGGGGCTGGCGACACTCGCCAACGGCCTCGCCTCGCCCCAACGGACCCCAGCCACAATCGCCGCACATCTCGGGGTGGCGAGGGTTTTGTGGCTCTTTGGAATTCGAGAGAAGCCATGCGAAGCCGATATGAGCGCCCTTGTACACGAACTCGACCTCAACTGCCCAATCGAACGGCCCCTGTGGCTGCTCCTCCAACTCAACCATGGGCAAATGTCAATTCGGGATATCCATTTTGAGGCATGGTCGCCCCTCCGAGAAGAGAGATGGCCAGGGTACCCCGCCTTATGGATCGGCCTGTGGAGAGGGGCGATGGCGGACAGGCTCCGCCTACGAGGGTTGCGTTTCTGCCGCGCGCTAGCCAGAGCGGGCATCGCCGAGCTCGCCAACTTATGCCATCCTGTGGAACTTCGACTACTAACGTTCGAAGAGCTGTCGCAGCGCAACCCGCGAGCCATTGAGCACGGGGTTCGGCCGGCGCGAAAGGAGCACGAGGCGCTCCTCGCCGCCCTCGCCGCCATCAACGCCGAAGCCGTTCCGGGCCGTGGAGGGTGGTCTCTGATTGACGCGGCGGAGGGATGGTCACCGGCGTACGTCCCGAAGGACTTTGGCTCCCACCAGAGGCAGTGCGCACGCGAAGCTGAGAGCGCCATCAGGAGCGGAGATGGAGGGCATCAGCTCGCCGCCCACTTAGGAGTGGACATAGAGCCGCCACTGGATAAGGCGCACGCCGACGACAATGAAGGCGAGTTATCCTCCGCCGAGGAGAAGAATAGCGCCAACGGCGAGGACAAGGCCACGGTGAGGGAGGCGCGCGATAACGCCAGCAACCAGCCGGTACGGCGCAAGAGGAGCGGCGCGACCCAACCAGAGCCAGGACCAACGGCAAAGAGAACGAGCCTTCGCGCCCGGGTTGCTCACTGGCTGCCCGTGCCCGTGTTCATCAAATTTGCGGTTAATGACGAACGTGGTGAAGCGCTGCTGATGGCGTACACGCTCACCCCTTTCCTCGTCTACTGCATGCTCCAGGAGTATCCCGAGCTCGAGGAGGTGATCCGCGCCCAGACTCAGAGCTCTGCAGTCCACAGCTGCTTCTGGACCACCAGCGAACGAGCGCGACACGCGGTCACGATGGGATCGGCACTCGATCTCACCGGCGAGAATGCGAGGAGCATCGAAGAGGCGAAGGTACTCGGGCTCCAATGGGACGTGTGGGAAAGGCACCGCCGAGACCAACCGGCGAACCAGGAGCCAGCGGAGAGGAGGCCCCAACAGGCCCTTATCCAAATGGAGCCGGTAGGCGTGAGCCCCCAGCGCCCGGCTAAGATGCGAACTCGGGCTGCAGCTGCTGCTCGACCACGGCCTCCTAACACAGCCCAAGTAGCCCCAGCCCAAGCGCGCACCGCACCACCAGTTCCCAGCGCTGCGGACGAGGATGAGCACGACGAACTCCTTGAGCTCATCCGCCGCAACCGCTGCGCGCGCGACGCGACACGTGCAGACGAGGCACGGTGCGAGGAGGATCTACGCGCGCGTATGGACATAGGAATCAATCTGGAGAAGGCTCGACAGTTCCTCGAGGCGATCGCGGGAAAAAAGGAGACAACGACGGTAGACGGTGACGAGCTCCCCGGAGCCCAGCCGACGGTGACGGGGGCTAGACGCCTCGAGGCATGGCAGCTCGAGGAGGAGCTGCCTATCGACCCTTCAGCCCCTCCCCTCTCCTGTGCCCAACTGCGGCGCGAGGCACTCACCCCCCCACTGGAGACAGACGAGACGTGCCGAGTCATACGAGCAACCGACCCCTTTGGAGTCCTTGCCATTGCGCTGCACCCGGACAGACCCCCTCACGACCAAGAAGTTCACAGGGCCTTCGTCGCTGTACGGGACAGGCTAGAGCGAGAACAGGGTCGATGGGACCGGGGGCCCACGGTGAGGCACCCACGGCGAGCGGCTGCGAGACGAGCGGTCCAAGCAGCGTGGCACGCGACACGTGGACGCGCCTCACGCCTGATCCTGTGGGGCAGATGGACGGCGTCCATGAGGGGCCCCATCACCACCACACTGCAGAGCCTCGTCGACACCGCCGCTCTGGAGAAGGTTGCAAACTCGACCGATGCAGCCCAACCCGGCAAGTACCCGGGGCGCACCGTCGGCGGGGAAATCGCAGAGCTCTTAGCGAAGGCTGCACCGGACGGAGAGAACGCGGCGACAGCCCGCGTCGAAGCTCACTACCGCCACTCTCGGCGTGGCGCTCGCATAGTAGCGGCGGGCTTCGTCAGGTACTCACGAGAGTTTGTGGACGGACCGGACCCCTTCCAGAGTGCGAGACTGGTCCGCACGGCGGCATGGGAAGACATCAGCTACGAAGGAGACGACCAGGCCTGTTACCCGACGGCCCAACTGGCACTCTTTGGACAAGCCGGGGCCCAGATGACGACGTTCGTAACTTACCCCAAGGCGGTCCGCCGCGCGGTAGGCGACCATCTTATCAGGCACGATAAGATGGATTCAGAGGAGAGGCTGGCTCACGCCAAGACACTCCTCAACGCCCTCGACAATGGCGGCTCGGTCACAACGTGGGCGGTCAAGCTCGGTGACGCCTACCGAACAGGGGCGTTGGCCGACACGAACCTTCAGCTCGACCTACCCGAACAACGTACCTTCAACGTTGCCAGGTTCGCGGCGGAGGCAGATGCGGGGGCCACGTGGCTGGAAAGGCGGCGACCGGCGCTGGTCGAGTTTGTGACCAACACCAACCGGCACATGGGCGACGGAGCGCGCCGCCACGTACTCACGGCGAAATCTTTTGTCCTTCAGGACTACGAGGGCGCCTCGAGGGCTGCAAAGACAGAATGGGCGAGGGTGACGGGAGGGGAGATCATCAGCCTACAACACGACGGGGTGCGCATCAGGCTTGGAGCGAGGTGGCGGGCGGAGAGTGCAGCTAGAGCCCTCACGGAGACGTGCTCGGCCGTGCTGGGTTATAGGCAAACGGTCGCCGTCAAGTCGCTAGCGACAGTCGAAGAGACCGGAAGACGGACGACCAAACCCCAGCGCATCCCGGCGCCCGTCGTGCAGGTCGAGCAACCTCTCCTCTCTCGCGGCGCCAACCCCCGAAATGGCGACGCCCGTGCTGCGCTCGAGCTCGCTATGGCGGCGATGGCGGGAACATCGACCCCCGCAGCCTGTGTCGATCAACATTTGGCAGGCGCTGATCAACTGGATCTTGACGGGCGCCGAAGGAGAGCCGTCTACTCCTATGACGGCCAGCCCGAACCGGAGCAACGAGTGTGGCGCACGCGGGTGCAAGGAGGGCACCACGTTGAGTGGCGGGGCAGGGGACAAGAGTGGCTCGAGAAGGTCACGAAGGAGTACAAGATCGACGCAGATGGCGCAGTGCAGGGCAACCCGCTAGCACAGCACGTCCCCCTGGCCGCAAGGTTTTGGTGGGAGTGTCAAAAGCTGTGCAAGGAAAAGAAGGCCAACGCGAAAGAGTGCAGATTTGTATTCGCCCAACTTCTTCGCATTGAGGCCGAGTACCCGGTCACGCATTTCGTCGCCTCCGACGGCAGCAAGGGCCGAACGGGGCCGGACGAGCAGATGCGGATCGGACGAGCCTGTATCGTCCTCGACAAGCTCAACGCAAAGGCGACTGAAATTGGCGGCGAGCTCGACATCCAATTCGACAACTTTGAACGACACTCGTACGAGGCGGAACTTGCGGCGTTTCACGACCATCTCGCGGCCACCGCCGACACCGTCACAGTCTTTATCACCGATTGCCTCAGCGGAGCTCAAGCGGGCCAAGCTTATGAGGCTCGCACCGACGCAGGGATGAGGGCGTGCTACCGCAGCAAGGAGCTCGACAACCTTGACCGCCTCGAGCAACGGCACCGAGCTGTCATCTACGTCCACGTGCGCTCCCACAAGGGCATCATCCCGAACGAGGCTGCCGATGTCATCGCGGACAAGATGCGCGAGGGCGGCGCCCAGAGCTACCTCCACCTCGACATCATGCCTTCCAGGCACGCGCTCTGCACCTTCAAGGGGGTGAAGCGAAGCATCGGCCGCGCCGGGCTCGACTGGTGCAACGCGGCGGTGGTGAATCACCTCCTGGGGGCCGTAGTCTACACCCTCCTCCCCAACAAGTTCACGTGGGAGCCCTTTCGGAACTCCCCCGTGAAAGGTAGGGTAATGACCGAGGCGACCTATGACGCGCTTGCCGACTGCCGTGCCAATCGGGGTGGGCTCAACGGGGATCGACGAGAAGATGACCCAGACAAGCCCCCGCCGCCGGTGGATAAGGATCAGGCATGGGCACGAATGGAGAGGCGGAGCCGGCGCGGATCCTTTGACCGATGGGCGCAGAACCACGCTCCGTGCCCAGGGTGCTCAGGTTTTGAGTGCGGTGAGTGCACGGTTGAGGGGCTCTGGAACATGAACTGTCCTGCCCAGACCAGATGGCACGTGCTCACGGAGTGCGCAGACGTGCGGCTCACCGAGCTCCGACTCAAGGCGGCCGAATGGCTCTCGAACAAGCTCGAACAATTCGGCAGGGAAGCGCAATGGGCGCTGGCCGCCCTTTCGGGCGCAGGGGACCAGCTACGACCCGATCAGAGAATGGCCGCCCTGCGGTTCATGCTCGGCTTACCCAACGGGGTCGCGCCCGAATGCCGTGATGGCGAGTCCAAGCTTGCAAAAGGCTACGGGAAAGGGTTTCTCAAGTGGATTGGCGAGATCATCCGCACAGCGGGTAGGACAGCGCAGACGGCCCGCTCGGGGCCGGACCGACCCACCGTACAGGTTCGGTGGCTACAAACCGAAGGCCGTGCCAAATGGACGTCGACACGAACAAAGTGGATGGCGACGAGAGGGTGGAGGGAGGTACACGAGGGGGCCGGCCAGGTGAGGACGTGCTTCAGAGCCCTGCGCACATGGGCAGCGGCGGCGGGACCGAACGCCCTACAACAGCACAAACAAGCGCGTCAAGTCCCGAAAGGCGGTGCCGGCTCCTTTTTCACCCCGACGCCGGATGAGACCCGATGCGGCAACGCGGCGTACGACGAGTGGTCCACCCTCATCACCCAAAGGGCGGTCGCACCTTGCTTCGCGAAGTGGGTCGCCCTCGTCACCCAACCGGCTAACGCGGCCGCCCCCCCGAACCCCGGTGGACAGGGCTCCGCAGCCGATAGGGAGGCCGAGCGCCGAGCGCGCGCACGGCGGGTGTGGCTACGCCACGCCGGCTACGATCCGGACCTCACCAGACGGGTGGACGAGGCAGCCAAAACGGAGAGCGACGCCAAGGAGCAAGTGCGCGCTGACAGGCGGGATGCTTGCAACCGGAAGCGGGACGCGAGGGCTGCGGGCAAGCGTAACCGCGCGGAGGCACGCACGGCGAGGAACGACGACAAAGCCACACAGGCGAAAGTTGCCGACGCCGCCAACGCAGCCCAGTCGGCTGCAGTGGGACGAAGCAAACGAGCCTCACACGCAACCACGAACGCCGCCATCCACGCCGCCAAAAAAGTCTCCCAGAGGCCGGAAACACAGGACGGGGAGACGAGACCCACTGCCTCGGCAGACCCACTGACACGCCGGTGCGAACGCCCAAAGTGCACCATGGGCCATTTCCTCCATCGGTCGAGCGGCGCCGACACCGCCGACTCGATACGGTGTAACGGACCGTGCCAAAGGGTCATCCCCAGAGGCGAGGAACGAATCAGCTGCTGCGGCACGGAGTGCGACGTCGACATCTGCATACCGTGCACGGGGGAAGGGACGAGGGAGAGCGACGGGTTCCCCCCACCGACGTGCACAGCGGGCCATACCCTGACCTTCGCGAGGAGAGGGCCCCCGAGCGGAGATGGGCTGAAGTGCGACGGGGAATGCGGACGCCGCATTCACGAAGGCGTGTGGAGGTACAGCTGCGAAACCTGTGACGCCGACTGGTGCGCCTCGTGCGAACGCACGAGCCATGAAGAGAGGGCCACCAAGAGAGCGCGGAGGGGGGGTGAGCGGACTCCGCCAGCGCAGTTCGGAAAGGAGGTGCCGAAACGAGGGCAGACGGGGGAACCAGCGATGGTGCGCGCGCGGCGCGCGGTACGCAGTACAGAGTCGGCCCGGCCTAGCGCCGGGACCGGCGATGCCAGGGGGCCCTCCAAAAGGGGGCCCCCGACGGCTGAGCCCCCTGAGCCCGCACTTGATCAGAGAGGCTCCCGTCAACGTGTGTAAAGTGTGTCTGTGTGAGCGCCTCCCACGCACGCCTTTTCGGGGCTTGTGGGTGTGTGTCTGGCCGAGAGGGCCCTGAAACGAACGAACGAACGAAGCTCATGACGACGCACGCGCGTCCGGGCAAATCATGCAGCCGACCCTTTCGCCTTCCTAGTGCAGCCTTATGCGACGATGCGACGATTGCCTTCGCCGCCGCTGCTGTGCATCGTGCTCCTCCTCCTGAACGCGTGCATGCTGCGTGCCGAGCTCGTCTGCGGCTACCAGGCCAACGTCGTCATGCTCAACAATGTGGGTGGCATATTGCGTCAAGGCTTCCTGGTCTCGCTCACCTCGCTCAACGTGGGTTTCGGCACGTCGGGCGTGTCGACCATCGACATTGCCAACCCGCAGTGCATCGGTGGCAACTGCCCCGTTCTCCTGCGTGGCAGCAACCTCAACCGGCTGCTGCCTTCGATGGCACCAGGAGCCCTCATAGCTCCGTCGTACCTGGACGCCTCGTGCTACTTTGGGCCGGAGCTGCCGTGCTCGAACATCCCCATCCCCATCCGGGGTGAAGAGCTCTCGTGCGGCTCGCCCACGCTCCCGGCGGAGCACACGATCGCAAAGTTTGGCGTGCTCGTGCTCGGCCCGGGCGGCACGCAGCCGGGCACACTCTACATGACCAGCCACCTCGAGCTCACCTTCTTCGACACACAAGTTCCGCCGGTGCTGCTGCGGCTGGAGCCGCCCTGGTCAGACGTGCTCGACGTGCCCCAAACCATCAGCGTCGTCGGCGCCAACCTCGGCCCCGGCCGCGGGGGCGTGCTCCAGCCGGTCGTGTGTGCTTGGGACAATGAGGTGCCCGTGGCGGGAGCGTACTTCGAGAACCAGCAGCAGGCGGGCGACAACGAGTCGGTGATCGAGTGCCCGAGCCCGAGTGGCGTCTATTCCCCCGGCCAGTATGCGCGGCTGCGCCTCGGCCTCGTCGGCCGTACCCTGTCCGACCAGCTTGGCCTCTGGTCCAGTGGCCCATTCACACCTGCCAACGGCCCCGGCGTCACTGCTCACCTGCTTCCGAGCACAGGGCCGCTGGCGGTGGCGGCGGCGGAGGCGGCAGCGCGCCTTGCACTGAGCGGGCCCTCGGCCGCCGCCGTCGTCGGTGCCGGTGGGCACTTGACGAGCAGCATCGGCGGAACATCGCCGCCGCCGCCGCCGCCGACCGGTGCGGCGGGTGGCCTGCCGCTCGTCTTCTTCGACGTTCGGCGCAAGATACAGCTGACGGGGCATGATGCCACCTCGGAGGTGTATGGCAACTTGAGCGGCGGCGCACGCGTCATTCTCACCGGATCCAACTTCGCTCCCCTCGGCGACGAGCTCCGATGCGTCTTCGACACTCCCAACCGTCGCGTGGGCAATGAGACGTCCAACATCTCGACGACGAATGCGAGCTTCATCGCTCCCACGCTGGTCATGTGTCTCTCGCCCTCGTACGGAGCGATTGGATCTCGCCCTCTCTACGTCAACTCCACATATAACTCGTCTCTCTTTGAGGGCGGCGCCGAGCGGCGTCAGACAGTGGACTTCACCTGGTACGAGCCAGATCTGCCCCCTCTCGTGAGGGCCCTCGCTCCGCGCCACGCGCCCATCCATGGTCGGCCGATTAGCTTCGTGGGCGGCGGCGGCCACTGGGTGCAGTGGGAGGGCGACAGGCCCGTGGGCGGTGTGTTGCTGATTGGCTCCAACTTTGCGCCGACGCATAAGCTCTGGTGTGCGTTTGGGATGCCGCCCGCCGAGTACTCCACGCGGCGTGGTCCCTGGAAGTGGATGCGCGGAGTGTACGTGAACGCGACCGCGGTCGCGTGCGAGGTGCCCGCCGGCTACCTGGGCGACTACCCCGTCTCCGCGAGCACCGATGACGTGCGCTACTCAACGGTCACCAGCAACATCACCTACTACGACCCTGACGTGACCGCGCAGCTCACGCCTCGGCAGCAGCTCGCCATCTCGGCGAGGCAGAGCGGCTTCTACCGTCTCTCGAACGCGGGGGAGTTTCGGGGCGAGATTGTGCCAGATCCAACCAAGGCGGTCCTCACCTTTGCGGGCTCCAATTTTGCGCCCTTTGACGAGCTGGGCATGCTCCTCTGCCGGTACGGGCCGACGCCTATCAGGCGCGACGATGCCAACATACCCTCGAACCGAACCTGGCAATCGCCCATCGATGAGCTTGAGAATGTCGTGCCCGCCACCTTTGTCAACTCCGGGCGCATGCGCTGCCAAGCGCCCGAGAAGCCGCCGGGTACGGTGCTCCCGGTCCACCTCTCCACGTACGGCGTGCACGAGAACAACTTCTCAGCCCGCGTGGCCACCGTCACCTACTACGATGACGCTCCGATGGTTCCCTATGGCGGCGTCACGCAGGTCTCTCGTGTGCAACCCAATTACGGCCCCATCAGCGGCGGCTTCGTCGTGATCGCGTACGGCACCAACTTCGCGCCGACAGGCTGGAGCGCGGACGCAGTGGGCCTCTCGAGCGACCTCGCGTGTACTGTGCGTCCGTATCATCCGATCCGATCCGATGGGAACCCTTGGTCGATGGTTGGCCACCTGCCGAGCGCGCTCTTTGCCGATTACAATCGAGTGCTGTGCAACGTGAGCCAAGAGCAATTGTACCAGGATGTGGGGGATGCAGCTCTCGGCGTCACCCTCTACCGCTCGCAGCAGATGGCGTCCTTCTTTCAGCCGGGCGCGACCTTCACATTCTACGACTCCACGCGTGCACCCTCCGTGACCGACGAGCAGCGGCCTACGTTTCAGCCCGGGTTCGTCGACGCCGCGTACGGCTACGTGGATGATCCCTCGATTGTGACCCTCACGTGCGAGAATGTGGCGCCCACGCCCGGCTTGGCGTGCGAGTTCCACCTCTCGGAGTCCTCGGCGATCAAGGGGGACAGGCCGCTCGCGACGACGCCCGCCACCTTCCTCTCAGCAACGCGCGTGCGCTGCCCGGTGCCGCCGGGCAACTCGCTCAGCTTCCGTGACCGAGCGACCATCGACATGGTGACGGTGCACCTCAACCGCCACGAGGTGCCGCGCCATGAGCTCCCGCCCGGCGCGTCCGCCGCCACCCTCGTCTTCTACGACCCGCTTCGCCCACCCGTCGTCGCCTCCGCCCTCACCGCCGCACCCGACGACGCCCCCTTCGTCGACGTGGCGGCGGGCGCCCTCCTGAGCGTGCGCGGCGCCAACTATGCGCCGACGGGCGGGGACGCCCTACGCTGCCTGTACGCTCCCGTTGCGCCGCTGGACGCGCTCTACGAGCGCGTGTTCAACACGACGCTCACGGGCGAGGGCTCGCTCCTAGCACCCGACGCGGGCGCCGAGCCGGCCGGCACGGTCGCGGTGGCCGCCACGTACGTAGATGCTAGCCACGTGCGCTGCGCGCTCACGGCGGCCCTCTGGAGTACTGGCCCGCCGCTGAATCTGACGTTGCCGCCCCTCGGCGACTTGCGCGTGCGCGTCGCTCACTCGGCCGATGGCCCGTGGTCCAATTCATCCTACTTGCTCACGCTCTATGACTCGACGCTCCCCGCGGTGCTCGACCGCCTCACGCCCACCGTCGCCTCCACCTCGTTTGCCTCGTCGTTTGGTCCAGACGTTGTTTACTTGGCGTACGCCGACCGCGCGCGCCCGACGACCCTCAACGTAAGCGGCTCCAACTTTGCGCCAACGGGCGGCGGCCAGCTCGTTTGCCAGTTCACCGCCGAGGACGGACCGCACGCGCGAGTACCTGCGTCTGTCAACGCGTCGTACGTGTCTTCACAGCTGGTGCGCTGCGTCGCGCCCGCGCACAATGCGAGCGGCGAGGGCGCGGCGGGCACGTACGTGGCGGTGCGCGTGTCGCACTCTGGCGCCGACAACGAAGTTGCCCTCTCGAGAGTGGCGCTGCCCTTACTCTACATGGACACGTCCATGCCTCCAATCGTCTCGACGGTCTCGCCGAATTACGGGCCTGTGCACGACCCGACGCGCGTGGCGCTTACTGGCTGGAATCTCGCGCCGACGGAGGCGGCGCTGCGCTGCCGCTTTGGCGCGGCGCCCTTTACGCGCGCACAGTGGCGCGGCGACGCGACCGTCGAGTGCATCGTGCCGCCAGCCTCATACCAATTCGTACTCGCCGAAGCAGCCGCACGAGCCGCCCAAGCCGCGGGGGACGACGCGTCTTCCGTCGACGTGAGTGACATTGACGCGCGGCGCGGCATCGGCGAGGTCGTCGCACGCCTGAGCATTGCTGGTGGCGCGAATGCGAGCGTGAACAACGACACCTCGACTTGGTTCATTTACTACGATCCGCTCGTGCCGCCGCAGATTAGCATGATCATCACGCCCGAGCGGCTGGGCGAGTCCGAGGTGCCGATGAGTGGCTCGTACGGCGGCGAGCTGGTACGTCTGCTGGGCACTAACATTGCACCGACGGGTGAGCTTGGCTGCCGCTTCTCGGCGCGGTGGAGCGGCGGGCTGGGCGGCGCAGTCGTGCCTGCAAGTTACGTCTCTCCGACGGAGATGCGTTGCCTCTCGGCGCCGATCTGGCTGGTGCGAGCCGTCGAAGCGGAAGTGCATTCCACCCACAATCGGAGCGCCGCCGCTGCAGCCGACGGCGGCTACGCCTTTGGCACGGCGGCCGGTGGACAGTGGAGCGTCGGCGGCATGCCCATCGGCTACGTCAATGCGGTGAGCGCGCCGGAGCTCGGCACGATCACCCCAATCTTTGGTCCGGTCGACGGCGGCACGCTCCTCAACATTTATGGCGCCAACTTTGCGACGGTGCGAGAATTTGCGTGCATCGTCACGTTCGGGGGCGAGGCCGCTGGTGCGCCGCCGGCGCGCGTTCCCGCCACCTTCGTCAACGGCTCTTACGCGCGCTGCCGCACGCCGCCCGTGCCCGCTGGGGCCACCGGCCACGACGCCATGCTCCGGGTGCGCCTCTTCGATGGTGGCCCGCAGAGCGCGCCTCTTCGGTTCACTTACTATGAGCCCCGCGAGCCGCCGCGCCTGATCTACGCGTCCGCATACGCGGCCGACTGGGCGGCGGGCGGCTCGGAGCAGCAGCACGCGGCCGGCGCGGCGCCGGGCGTGCTCGAGCTGCACGGCGCCAACTTTGCGCCAACGGCTGCGGATCTCTCTTGTCTCTTTGTGGACGAAGCGGCGGGCGCGCTCGACGGCGGCACCGTGCTTGAGGATGCAGCTGCAGGCGCTGGCCTTGATGCGGCTGGGCTTGATGATGCGGCTGGGCTTGAGGGCAGCGGCGTCAATGTGACTCGGATGGGCAGTGGCATCGTGCATGGTGTCGGCCCGCCACTACCGCCTGCACGTGCGGGCTATCGCATGGCGACTGCGGCCGAGTTCCTCACGGCAACGTTGATCAGGTGGCCACCGTGCGCTAACCGCACGAGCGGTGGGCCGAGCTGCCGCGGCACGCTGCGCTTGCGCGTGAGCCATGCTGGCGACGCACTCGACGCCTGGTCGAGGGACTTCTTCCACTTTACGTTGTACGATGCCACACGTGCGCCCACATTGCTCTCCGTCGCCCCCGAGTCCATCCCCGGCATCGGAACTTTTGCCAACGTGCAGCTTGCCTCGAACATCACGCTGCGTGGGCATAACTTTGCACCCACGGGCAACGCGCTGCGCTGTCGCTTTGGCGAGGGAGGTGCGCAGACGCTCGCCACGTTCTACCACGCGCAGCTCGTACGCTGTAGCACGCCGACGGTGCCGCCGACCCTGAACGGCACAATGAACGGCACATTGAGTGGCGGCGCCGCCATCGCCAGCAACAGCAGTGGCTTTGGTGGCACGGTGCTCATCGGGACTGTCGAGGTGGCCGTTACGCACTCAGCCGGTGCACGTTGGTCCTCGGAGGCCAACCCCAACGTTACCTTCTACGACGGCGAGCGATCGCCGGTGATCAACTCGATCGAGCCGGTTGTTGCGGGCGAAATGCACGCGCTCGCGTACGCGGCCCTCCCGATCGTGATGACCATTCGAGGTTCGAATCTGGCCCCGATCGAGCCGTACAACTGCACTCACCTCGGTCGCTCTGTGGCCGCGCTATGGCACTCGGCGACGCTGCTTACGTGTGAAATACCGCCCGCACCCGTCGGCAGCTTCGCGCCGATTGGCGTGCTCTCGCACGGGCGGCATTCCCTCTCGGCGCAGTTTCTGACCCATTACGACCCGCAAGCCGCCCCTACACTGAGTGGCACGATCAGCCCTGCATGGGGCGGGCTGACGGCCGACCTCAGCTTCGCGTACATCATGCAAGGCATCAACTTCGCGCCAACGGGACAGCTGCGCTGCCGGTACGGCTTCGGCGCCGAGGGCGACACGAACGCCATCTTTGTGTCGCCCACAACGATTGCATGCGGCAAGCCTGCCTTCGCGGCGCCCATGGACGTGCCCGTCATCGTCTCGCACGACGGCGGCTCCTCCTTCTCAGCTGCCGCCGCGCGCTTCACATTCCGCGATGAGGACGCCTCTCCACGAATCTCGAGCTTCGCCCCGCGCTTCGGCACCGCCCTCGGCGGCACTCGACTGCACGTGAGCGGAGCTAACTTTGCGCCCCATCCGGACCTCTACTGCGCAGTCGGCGGCCAGCGCACCCTCGCTACCTTTGACAGCTCTCACCTCGTGCGCTGCGTGGCACCGCCCTCGGTGAGTGACCAAGGCAGCGAGGACGTTAACGTGACCGTGCATCTGGGCAGTGGCGCCGCCGACGACGACGATGTCAACAGCACGAGCCGCGCGCTCGCACCTATGCTCTTCACATACTATATGCCCGAGCGTGGCGCGCACATTGCGGAGTTGCGGCCCCGTCTTGGCCCCACAAGCGGCGGCACAGCCGTGCACGTACACGGCACCAATTTTGCGCCAACGGGCACACGGCTCCTGTGCTTGTTTGGGCGGGCCGTCCCCGTCCCCGCCACGTTTAGAAGTCATGCGCACGTTGTGTGCGAGGCGCCGCGCTACCCAGCGGCCGATGTCCACGTGGTCGTCAGCATCACTGGCATGGCCGCGCTGCCCACCGCCCTCGCCGTCTCGCCAACACGCTTCACCTTCTATGAGCCAGCCACGCTGCCTGCCTCACATACGGTCGAGCCGCCTGCGTGCCAAATCTACGGCGGCGAGGCATGCATCGTCAGCGTCGAGGGCACGAACCTCGCGCCCACAAGAGGCCTCACGTGTCGCTTCGAGGGAGGCACCGCCAGATTCAACTTCAGCGACCCTGACCACTTCCCGCCGCCCAGCCCGCCACCCTCACTTCCGCCCCCCGAGCCGCCTGCGACCCCACCCGAGGTGCCACCGCCGCCGTCACCGTCGCCCCCACCGCCCAGCACGCCTCCATGTCCACCCATGACGCCGCCCTTGTCGCCCCCGCCCTCATCGCCGCCCCCGCCTTCGCCGCCGTCACCGTCGCCCCCACCGCCCAGCACGCCTCCATGTCCACCCATGACGCCGCCCTTGTCGCCCCCGCCCTCATCCTCATCGCCGCCCCCGCCTTCGCCGCCCCCGCCGTTGCCGCCGGCCGGCGGCCGGCGACTGTCCGACGCGGCCGAGAGCGAAGGCCAGCGGCTCGGCTGCTACAATGGCAGCTGCGTGCTGCACACCAACGCAACCTTCACTTCGGCCCACTCGGTGCGCTGTGCGGCGCCTCGGTGGCCATATGCACTTGTGGGTGACTACACGGTGCGGCTGGCGCTTGACGTCACCAACGGCTTCGGCGAGAGCGAAGCGGCGTATGACATGTCGGGCGGGCCGGTGGAGCAGGAGCACGGCGCGCGTCTTACCCTCTACTATGGCCATCTGCCTGCGCGCCTCGATACCATCGCTCCCTTGTACGCGCAACCGTCTGGGGGGACCATTGTCACAGTGCGGGGTTCGAACCTCGCCCCCACCCCGGCGCTCGAGTGCAACTTCACCCACGTGCATGAGGGCGGCAACGGCGGTGACGCCGCCTACACGACGGTGAGCGTGCCAGGCGCCTTCGTGAGCTTCGAGGAGGTGCACTGCGTGGTACCGCCCGCCACGGCGCTCAATGCGCCCGAGGCGATGGGCGAGGTACACGTGGCTGTTAGCGTCGACAGCGGGCGGAGCTCGAGCTCGACACTAGCGCTCCGGTACACGCCGCTGCTCATCAGCCGCATCGAACCCGAGGCAGGCCCCACCATCGGCGGCACCGCCGTCACGCTGTACGGCGTGGGCATGCGCGACGTGCGCCGCTGCCGCTTTGGCGGCGATCGCTCGCCCTTCGACCCGCTGTTGCACTACGCGGTGACCCCCCTGCTCACCTCGGACGAGATCGTCGTGTGCCCGAGCCCGGGCCACCCGCGCGGCTCAGTCGCTCTCAGCCTCTCATACGGATCCCTTGACTGGTCTGCTCCGGCCGGGTACACGTACTACGAGCAGCCGGTGCTCACCGGCGTGCGCCCGTTGGCGGGCGTGGCGCTCGGCGGTACGCTCCTACGCGTGCTCGGCTATGGCCTCGATAATTGGCCTGCACAATATTTCAACTCGTCGGGCGAGGCGACGCCAGATCCCACCGTCGACATGCCCCTTGCCATGCCACATGGGAACCATAGCGCCTTCTGTCGCTTCGGCCTCCAGCCGAACGCGCCGCGTACGCCGCTAATCGGACGTACGCCCACTGTGTTCAAGTGCCGCACACCCAGGCACGCCGTCGGCGAGGTGGTCGTCGAGGTGACGCTCAACCGGCAGGACTTTGCAGCGCGGCTGCCCGCTCTCATCTTCACCTTCTATCCCGCGCCCATGCTCACGCGCGTCCTCCCGCGTGGCGGGCCGATCGACGGCGGCACCGAGGTGACCGTCTTCGGCTCAGGTTTCCTCCCATCCATCCTCGTCGACCGAGCCCTCTCGCGGCTTGTGTGCAAGTTTGGCGACCCATTCGATCCGGCCTTCGACCCGCGGGCCCTTGCGTACGCCGTGACAGACACGCAGGCCGTGTGCCGTGCTCCCTCGACTGTGCTCCCTCACCTTCCACGCGGTCACCCTGGCCAGGTCTCGATGGGCCTCGTCCTCGCGGGGGGGCACGGCGAGGGGGTGCCTGCCGCCGATGATCCGGAGTACGTGCAAGGCGAGCCCGAGCCCGTGCGCTTCCTGTACTTCCGGACTGAGCTCATTGCGCTCACTCCCTCCGGCGCGCCTGTCAACGGCGGGACCATGGTCACCCTCGAGGGCGCCGGCTTCTCCTCGATGCTCGACAACAACGACCTGTCAACTAGCACGGACGGCACGAGCGGCGCGAGTGGGAACCGCACTGAACCACTTTGCAAGTTCACATTTGGAACTGCTGGCCCGCCGGAAATCGTCACGGGCACCTCGCGCGGCAGCTCGCTCGTGTGCCAGGCGCCACGAGCGCCCGTTGCCGGCCGCGCGCCTGTACTCGTCTCGCTCAACGGCGTCGACTACAACCAGTTCCCCGTCTCAGGGTCCGTCATGGGCATGTACGCGCTTCACTACTACAGCGTGCCACAACTCGGCAGTAGCGGCGGCGGCGGCGCGGGCGGCGTCACGAGCGGCGGCACGAGCGGCAGCGGCGCCGGCGCCGGTGGCGCGGGTCGTGCGGCCGGGATCGAGCCACCCGGAGGGCCAGTGCTCGGGGGGACGCTTGTCAGCTTCTTCGGCTCGGTCCTCGCCGATTTCGGGCAAGAGTTTGAGTACGTCAACGGCGAGCTGCCGCCCACGACGGTGCGCCTTACGAGCATGGGCTCCGCCAAGGGCGGTGGCTACGTCGCCAACGGCCGCGTGCGCGGCCAGATGTGCATGACGCGTGGTGTGCGTTACACTCTCGAGGTGGTGGCCCCCGGCAACCCGCTGTGCCTCACCTTCGCTAGCTTGGGCGGCCCATTTGCGGTGCAGCTGCTCCTCACGACGGGGCCAAACATCAACCCGCTCGAATACGGCGAGATGAGCTTCGTACCCGATGCCTCGCTGCCATCCGCCTTCTACTACCAGTCCATCATCTTCCAATTCGACAGCTTCGACCCAGCCGTTCAACGCATCAACCTCCTCGAGCCTCAGGGAACCTCCCGACTTCAATTTAACATGTGCCCGGACGACCCCAACTCACAGCTCGCGCCTTTTCTCTCGCGCAACGGCTCAGTCATCGAGACGCGTGTGCCGCCCATGCCCAACGGCACCCGCCTCGTGGGCGTCGTCTTCTCACCCAACGGCGCCGAGGAAGACTACGTGGGTCCACTCAACTACACGTACCACGACGAGCTCGAACTGCACGCGGTGAGCCCTGCTGGCTCGCCCATCGACGGCCGCACCGACCTGCTCGTCACCGGCGCCTTCCTGGACCAGGTGGCCGATGCGCTCACCGACGATCGAGTCCGCTGCCTCTTCGATGCGTCAGATTCAGTCGCAGCGCCCGATGGGCCCCTCGTCTTGCCCCAGGCGAGCCCAATCGCCTTTCGCAATACGACACACCTCATCTGCCGCTCGCCACCTAGCTGGCTCGGCCGGCCGACCTACCTGTTGCACGGAGCCCCTCTGCGCAAGGAAGTGCGCACGGTACGCCTACGCGTCGCTCTCAACGGCGTCACTGGTTCGGTCTCCTCGGTGCCATTTGAATACTTTGCGCAACCCAACATCAGCGACCTGCTGCCGCGTGCGGGGTCCGTGGATGGCGGCACGCTTGTCCTTCTGAGTGGCCGCGGCCTCCTCAACTACAACGACACGAATGACCGCGCCGTCTGCCGCTTCGGTGTGGCTGCCGCCAAGCTCTTCGTGCTGAACGATACCGCGGCGTTGTGCACGAGCCCCCCCGCGGCCGCGGGGGGCGCTGTGCCGGGCGTGGTGCCGGTGCAGGTGGCGCTCAACGGCGTCGACTTTGGCACGCTGCCTTGGCAGCAAGCCCCCTTTGAGTACCACGCGCCTCTCACCATCAGCGCCGTATGGCCTCTCGGTGGCGTGGCTGAGGGCGGCACCGTCGTCACCGTGCGCGGTAGCGGCTTCGCGCTCCGGCACACGGAGCGGCGGCCGTACGGTGCCCCCGATGCGCCCAAATGCCTCTTTGGAGACACTTTGAGCGTCGGCTGGACGCCGAACGTGACCGACACGGCGCGCTGGGCTCCTGCGGACTTGACGACGCGCGTCGTGGTTGCGGGCGCGCTCGGTACAACGCTCGCTCTCCTGCGGGAGACGGAGACGAATCGGTCCTTTGTGGAAACGTTGAACGACGCGTACGTCATCTGCCGCTTGCCGCCTCTTTTCAACGGCACGCCGGGCACGGCGCGCAACATGTCGATTGCCCTCTCACTCAATGGTCAGCAGTTTTCGTACGGCGGCGCGGCGGCGCAGGGTTCCGCGCCCATGCCGCCCAGCATGCCACCGCCCGCCTTTCCGCCTGCCTCGCCGTCGCCCGCCTCGCCGCCGGACGTTCCAGCCGACGCAGCCGGCAGCGGCGATGTCGGCAGCGGCAGCGGCGACGCCCTAGGCAACGTCACAGATGCCCACTTTGATTCGGGCGATGCCGGCGGCGCCACCTGGCTGCCGCCCCTCACCATCGGCCCGCGCTCGAATGTGAGCTTCGTCGTGTACGATCGTCCTATCGTCTCGCAGCTGACACCCTCTGCCGGCTCCGGCGTCGGGCACACGCTCGTGCGACTGCACGGGTACGGCCTCGCGCCCCTCTACATACCCGGCGTCTCCCTCTGCCATTTTGGGCCGCAGTCGACGCCCATTGACGACACAAGGGACGGCTCGCTCTCGTGCCGCTCGCCGCCGGCGGGGGTGAGCCGCGCTGTGGTGGGCATCACCCTCAACGGCCAGGACGACCACACGAGCGAGCCGCCCCTTCACTTCACCTTCTACGCCGACCCTTGGCTCGTGTCAGTCGTCCCCAACGGTGGACCTGTCGAGGGAGGCACAGTGCTCACGATCCGAGGCTACGGGCTCCAGGGCGGTGCCGTTGCGGACAACGAGCTGCTGCCGCGCTGCAAGCTCTGCCATGCGCACGCCTGGAGGTATGCCCCGACGCGCTGCGCCCTAGGCGCAGATGCGGACGGTCGGCCGTTGCCCAGCGGCGAGTATTCGAACGGCACGCGAGCGCTCGCGACGGCGCCTTCCGACGGCGGCGTGCTAGGCGCCCTCGATGATGACCCCGCCATCGAGGCGATCCTCTGCGTCACCCCTCCCGTGCCCAATGGCACCGTGCCACTCGAGCTGGCTCTCAACGGCGTCGACGGCTCGCCGAGCGATCTTCGCTTCACCTTTTTCCCACAGCCCTCGTGCCTTGGCATCTCATCTCATCTCATCTCCCTCGCCGAGATTTCCCTCACCGCCACGCCCCTCGCCACGCCCGCCGCGGGCGGCACCGTAGTCACCCTGCATGGCGCGGGCTTCGATGCGTTTGGGGCCGTGCCGCATGCGAGCGCGTGGAGTGCCGACGGTGGCGCGAGTGCGTCTCACAGGCTCGTGTCGCGCTGCCGCTTTGGGAACATTGACGTACCGGTACTCGACATGACAGCGGAGCGTGCCGTGTGCCGAACCCCCGACCTGCGCCACCTCGTGCCAAGTGCACGCGCACCGCCGGTGAGCGTGCCCGTCTCGATTTCGCTCAACGGCGAGCCAACCAATCATGTGGGGTGCGGCGCCAACCTCACCGTGTACATGGTGCACCTGTCCGCGCTCTCGCCGTACGCCGGTCCCACAGCCGGCGGCACCCGCCTCGTGGTGCTCGGAGAGGGCTTCCACAGCCTTGGCACGGACGGCGACGCGCCCGCGCCCCTGTACGGGCGGCGCGCCCTGTGCCGCTTTGCGACGGGCATCGTGAACGCCACCCTCGAGAGCGATGGACTCCTCCGATGCATCTCGCCACCCTCGATGGGAGGCCGACGTACCGCTGCCCTCTCCGTCACCATCAACGGTAAAGACTTCGTCGGTGGCGAGGACTTTCTCTTCGACCCTCGCGTGGCTGCCATCGGTCCTCGGCGGGAGGGACTTCTCGGGCGCGGCGCCGCTCTCGACGCGGCCACCTTGGCCATCCTCGAGCCACGCCCCACCGTTGCCCTCGGCGCGGGGGAGTATGTGCCTGGCGCTCCGACCCTTTCGTTTGTGTACTTCGAGCATCCGGAGCTTCTGGGCCTGAGCCCTGTCGGTGGTCCGATCGACGGGCTGACTGTAGTCGCGCTGACGGTACGCGCGCCGCTGACAGTACGCGACCTGATGGTTCTCCGCTGTCGTTTTGGCGATGCCGAGACGCGCGTCGCAGCCACGCTCGAGGCTCATCCCTCGGCTATCGCCCAACGCGCTGGCAACGCCACCGGCAACGGCACCGGCGACGGCACCGACGACCTGCTGCTGAGCGCGGGCAACGCCACGACTATCCTCTGCCTCGCACAGCCCACGACGGCGCCTGCCGACGTCGAGGTGACCCTGAGCCTCAACGGACAGCAGTACGTGGGAAGCGCCGCTCTCATGTTTTCGGCCCTGCCGTCCGCCGCGCTGCTCGGCCCGGACGGCGCGCGCGCCGAGGCACTGCCAGGGCTACGCTATCGCTTCTACGCGCGGCCAGAGGTGCATGCAGTTGCACCGCGCCAGGGGCCCGCAGCGGGCGGCACACTGCTGACCGTCTTCGGGCGGGGCTTCCTCGGAAACCACCTGCACGGCGGCAACCACTCGTGCTGCTGCCGCGTTGGCATCGAGCCGGGCGCGCTCGTGCCCGCGACCGCGCGCAGCGACACCCAGATCGTGTGCGTGGCGCCGCCGTACGCCCCCAAGTCAACGGCGACGCTCCCGTCCGCGCACACGATCGTCGTGTCGCTCAATGGCGGCGCGCAGTGGCATGCCAATTCGAGCTCGATCGACCCCGCGATCACTCTCGCGCAGGCTGGGGAAGTGGCCTTCCGTTACACTTGCGACGTCACTTCCTTGGCCACGTGCCTTCGCTATGCGGGCTGCGGCTGGTGCTACGACGGCACCGACGGAGAGAGCAGCTCGCAGCGCGACTACGACCGTTACATTGAGGGTCCTGGGGATGGGAGCGGCGGCTTCCCGAGCGCGTCGGGTCAGTGCATGCCGTGCGCCGCAGATGAGGGTAGCGGCGGCGTGGGCGGCGGCGGCGGCGAAGGCGGCGGCGGCGAGGGCGGAGGCAACGGCACTGCGCGAGCTCAGAGCCCCCATCCAGCCTCGTGTGCGCGCGGCCCGGCGATCGGCTTCCGTTGTGCCGCACGTGACTGGACGTACGTGCACGATCTGCGCATCGCACGCGACGTCGGCATGCAATCGGCGCCGCTCGTGAACGCCAGCGCCGTGGCGGGCCGCATGGCCTATCTGCGCGTTCGGCTGCCGCATGCTCACAGCGTGCTGCGGCTTCTCGTGCTAGGCGCCGACCCTCTGGGCATGTACGTCCAGCGCGGAGCGGCGCCCGAGGCGACTCGTGCGCTCGAGGTGCCTCGTACCTCAAAGTGGCGCGAGATCGAGCTCTCGAACGCACGCGAGTACCGCGAGCCGCGCCCTCGGGGACCTCCCACCCTCTCCGAACGTGTGATTGCCGAGCACCGAGCGGCGCAAGGGCTCCCACCTGATCGTTCCGATGAGGAGCCAGGCGCCGCGCCCGAGCCGTGGTATGTGGGACTTCAGGGGCGCCACTTTTTCCTGCGCCAGGTGACGAATCCCGACCAGGGGGATTTCACACCCGTGTGGGACGGCCCTCACCTCCTCACGGTGCCACCCGTCGTGGGCAACTTTATGGTGCGGGCGAACGAGTCGAGCCAGTTCTCCGCCTACTTGGCGAGCGACTTTGAGATTCGTCACTTCGGCACCGCTGGCTGCGGCGCCCAGCCAGCACGCTGCGGGCTGCGCACCGTTGGCGCGGCCGCGGCGGGTGGCGTACACCATGGTGGCGCGCAACGGAACGCGACGTTGCTGCGCGGCCGGCCGATGGATGCGGGCGCACTTTGGCAGCGCGAGCCGCTGCCGCTCAGCCGAGGCTTTGAGACGAGCTTCAGCTTCCGCATCGCCGACCGCACGCTGTGCACAGCTGGGCCGCGCGCCAACGAGAGCGGGTGCATTGAGGATGCGGTCGTGGGGGGCGGCGGCTTCGCGTTTGTGATCCAGACTGCGCTCGACGGTGCGGACGCGCTCGGCTGCGCAGGGAGTGGCCTCGGCCTCGGGCGGCGCCTCCCCAACTGCACAGCATGCGTGGGGCCCGCGCTGGCCATCCAGTTGGTGACCCATTCGCACCTCCGGTACGGATTGCATGGGGAGCCCATTTGGAACGGTCGGAATGAGCTCAAACTGCTCAGCGACAGGTGCCACGAGCGCAGCGTGCCGCCGCCGCCGCCGCCCACGGGGCCTCGGCTACCAGTGCCGCGTAACATGAGCGAGGCCGCGTGGGCGGAGGCGCTCGCGACGGCGGCGAGGCCGACGGTCTGGGATCAGGAGGACTATGAGCCCACCGAGACGATGACGACGCTGCAGGCGACCATCCTGAGCCCACTCGTGTACATTGACGATGGCGCGTTCCATCAGGTGCGTCTCAACTACTTCCCTGGAGAGCTGGTCGTCACCATTGACGACCATCGCGTGATGACCGCCGCCATCGAGCTCCGACGCCGCGCAGATGACGCCCCGCGCCACGCCGGCACACCGCCGCCTCCACCGACGGCATCGCGTCCGCTCTCGGAGCTCGAGGCGGTGGCGCGCGCCAACACGTCGCACCCGCTGCACGCTGTGACCCTCAACCCTACGACCGTCGTGCAAGCCGCCGTCCTCGACCGACGCGGCGCCGCCTTCCTCGGGCTCGTCGGCGCGAGTGGTCCTATCGGACCCGAGCAGTACCACATTGGCGCGTGGCGCTTCCGCCGCGTCTTCAAACAGACGACGGGGCCGCCCCTGACCGAGGACGAGGCCGCCGCCCTCGACGAGGCCGCCGAGGCCGCGGCACGCGCCGCGTCGCCGCCGTCGCCGCTGTCGACGCCGCCGCTGGTCGACGATTATGGCGACCTTGACGGCGATCTCGGCAGCGGCAGCGGAGAGAGTTGATAGAAGTTGGTTTCTTAGGTCTTACATGTAGCTCTGTAGGTGTCTTTTCCAGCTTCAAAGGTACTTCAAAGGCTCGTCAAAGCCGTACGAAGAGCGTCTCGCCCTCCGGCCGTATGTCGCTTCTTTCAAAGAGCTGCGTACGTACATACCTACGATATTCTCTACAGTTAAGTGTCCATAACCGTGACTGTCCACTAGTCACTCTGAACGTAGAGCGGCTCCGCGCGCTCAGTAGATACTGTACCAACCCAACGAATAACAGCCAGCCGCCTGCCGCCGTGCCCCGCATTGTGACGTCACAGGGTGCCCAGCAAGTCACAGATCGCTGTATGGCCACTATCACGAGCGAGTGAAAGCGCGGTCTTGCCCGTGGCGGTCTGCACTTCCTTGCGCGCGCCAGCGCTGAGCAACATGTGGACGCAGTGCTGCTGGCCCGCCTCCGCCGCATACATGAGCGCAGTGTAGCATGCCTCTGTAGCATGCGAGGGGATGACGGCAGCGTCGATGTCCGATTGCGGGAGCACACGCTCGAGCACCGTTGTCAGGCCACCGAGGCTGGCCGCCATGAGCATCGTAAAGTTGTCGATGCTCACCACCTTGAGCGAGGCACCCGCCTCGAGCAGGACGAGAGCGACCTGCTCGTGGCCATTTGACGCAGCCCACATCAAGGCGGTGACGCCGTCGGGCTGTGCCTTATTTGGGTCCGCCTTTGCCTCGAGCAGGGCGAGAGCAACCTGCTCGTGGCCATTTTCGGCAGCAAACATGAGCGCCGTCCAACCGTCTTCCATGGTTTGGTCAACGGCTGCCCCCGCCTTGAGCAGGACGTGAGCAACCTGCTCGTGGCCCTTTTGGGCAGCGAGCATCAAGGCGGTCACGCCGTCGGAGGCTGCCTTATTTGGGTCTGCCTTCGCCTCGAGCAGGACGAGAACAACCTGCTCGTGGCCATATTGGGCAGCGATCATCAAGGCGGCGAACCCGTCGTTGTCCTGAGCGTTCACGGCTGCGCCCGACTCGAGCAGGACGAGAGCAACCTGCTCGTGGCCATCTTGGGCAGCAAACATGAGCGCTGTCCAACCGTCTTCCATGGTTTGGTCAACGGCTGCCCCCGCCTCGAGCAGGACGAGAGCAACCTGATTGTGGCCATCTTGGGCAGCTACCATCAAGGCGGTTCTGCCGTCATTGTTCTGAGCGTTCACGGCGGCGCCCGCCTCGAGCAGGACGTGAGCAACCTGCTCGTGGCCATCTTGGGCAGCCCACATCAAGGCGGTCCAGCCGGCGTTGTCCTGAGCGCTCACGACGGCGCCCGCCTCGAGTAGGACGCGAAGGCAGGGCTCGTGGCCGTTTTGGGCAGCGAGCATCAAGGCTGTCCAGCCATC
>ENA-UOXP01000612-UOXP01000612.1-mixed-culture-metagenome-genome-assembly--contig:-NODE-612-length-27732-cov-34.781913_pt1 | contig 27732 bp, 22 predicted proteins | sample MGYA00238161_ERZ761639 | MGnify/ENA primary metagenome ERZ761639 (study PRJEB28913, sample SAMN08776760) | mixed culture metagenome | isolation source: Freshwater growth medium | place: USA...
GCCGCAGCGGCAAGCTCGGCTGCCCGCTCGGCTGCCGCACGCTCCGCAATCGACATCGGAGCGACCGCAGCGATGACCGAAGGTGCGCGGCGACTGCTGGAGTAGAGACGCAGGAAGCTACGCAGGAATCTTGCAATGACGGTGTGCCCTCGTGCCTCGGCGAGTTCGAGGGCCGTGCCCGAAACGGATCGCAAGTCGGTCCGTGCGCCCGCATGTACAAGCAGCTTGACTATGTCGATCGAGCCCGCGAAACAAGCGGAGATCAGAGGCGTCATGCCGTTGCTGTCTGCTCGGTCGATGGCGGCGTGGGCGGCGAGCAGCAGCTGCGCGCAGTCGCCGTGGTCTTTGATGCAGGCGACGTTTAGAGACGTGATGCCGTGGCCTTCCGCCTGGTCGACCGCAGCGCGGGCGGCGAGCAGCAGCTGCGCGCAGCCGTCGTGGCCTTCGACGCAAGCGGCGAACAGAGGCGTGTAGCCAATCTTCTCTGCCTGGTCGAGGGCGGCGTGGGCGCCGAGCAGCAGCTGCACGATGTCGCAGTGACCATGGAGGCAGGCGACGTACAGAGGCGTGCAGCCGTCGCTGTCTGCCTGGTCGACGGCGGCGTGGGCGGCGAGCAGCACCTGCGCGCAGTCGCCGTGGCCTTTGTCGCAGGCGGCGATCAGAGGCGTGCGGCCGTTGCTGTCTGCTGCGTCGACGGCGGCCTGGGAAAAGAGAAGCAGCTGCGCGCAGACGCCGTGGCCTTTGTCGCAGGCCGCGTACAGAGGCGTTTCGCGGTCGCTGTTTGCCTGGTCGACGGCGGCGTGGGCGCCGAGCAGCAGCTGCACGCAGTCGCCGTGGCCTTTGATGCAGGCGGCGATTAGAGGCGTAGCGCCGTCGCGGTCTGCCTGGTCGACGGCGGCGTGGGCGGCGAGCAGCAGCTGCGCGCACTTAAGGTGACCAGTTTCACATGCAGTCAGTAGGCACATGCCGAGGTGGGCCACTTCTTTCACGCTAATGATGAGGCCCACGGCCTTGGCCTCTTCGCCCCGCCGAAGCGCGTCGAGGAGCGTGTCCATGACCCGACGGGCCAGATACTATGTATTCCTGTGACCCCCCCCCCCGGTTTTTAGCCCCCCCCCCCCGAGAAGAGTGCTACCGCGGCTTCCCCGTTAAATTGCCATCTTGCAAGACGCACGACCGTCCCGGGAGACACAACGTGGAGGGCGCAGACAAAAACAGACACAGATCGGACAGAAGGGAAGCTGCGGAAGAGCGGAACAGCGTAATCCCTAGCCGGCTGCGCATGAGACGCCCTCGCAGACCCCCCCCTTCGCCCGCTCGCGCTTGGCCGGCTGCGCATGTGACGCCCTCGCTCAGTCCGGACCCCTCCGCCCTCTTGTGCTTGGCCGGCTGCCCATGGGACGCTTTCTCAGCCCCCCACCGCCCTCGCACTTGGCCGGCTGCGCAAGGCACGCCCTCTTAGACTCCCTCCATCCTCATGCTTGGCAAGGCACGCCCTCTTAGACCCCCTCCGTCCTCATGCTTGGCCGGCTGCGCCCTCACAGGACTACCGCATAACGAGGAGGAGTAGAAGGAAGTGGAGCGTCACTCTGACAGGTGACTCCACCCGACCTTCACCGCCGGAACGCAGGGCCCTTCCCGTGGCTTATGCCTCGGAGCTCGACTCGGAGCTCACGACAGCCTTCTTCATCTTCGCGAGCTTCTCGGCCTCGGTCATGGAATCCGCCTCGGTGATCTTGGCGGTCCCCAGCACGTGCGCCGACTGATGCAGGTTCACACCGTTGTCCATGACGGGGGGCGGCATGCAGCCGCAGCGCTGCATGATGGCGTGAATGATGCAGATGCCGAAGACGGTCGCGTAGCCAACCGCAAAGCGCCATCCCTCGTTCATGCCCGCCGCTGGGAAGCCATCGGCCATCATCTGGTTGACACGAAACTCGGGAGGAGCAGTGCACAACGCGCTCACCTTTTCTCCCCAAGGGAACGTCTCCTTTCCAGTGATACCCGGCTTCGAGTCCGCGATCGATATGGTCAACTGGCCCTTGACCTTCATAATTCCACCCTCGCCGTACACGTTGTTCCACGGAAAGCCGGCTCCGGTGACCTTGCCGTGCACGTCGACCGGGTTCATGCCGTGCATGAGGCCGATGACCGAAAAGAAGATGGCGACCAGACAGAAGAAGGCAGCGCGCTCGTAACGATTATCGGTCAGGTCGCACAGGATTTGAGGCAGGATGATCGCCGCGAGGATGCCACTGCCGGCGCCCAAGTTGTGCATGCCGACGTGGGTGGAGTTTGCGTTGAGCGTAGCCCAGTCGCAGATGAGCATCATGATGCCGATGAAGAAAGCGGGGTAGTGCCGAGGGGCAGCCTCTTCCATTGCCTGCTGACAAACCATGAGGCCGACAATGAGGAGGATGATACCGATCGAGACGGCGTCCAAAATTTGGAAGATCACGGGGAAGACACCCGCGTTCAGAATGATGAAGTAGATGAGGGCGTTCCCGATCGAGAAGCCCGAACGCGCGCCGATGATCTTGTGGCGCTTGTGGCCGATGTACACAGTGGTCGGAATGGGCGAGCCCCAGAAGGCGCCGACGCAGGTGCCCAAGCCGTCGACAATCATCGCCTCGCGCAGATTGTACACGTCGCCAGCGGCGCCGGCGGTTTCGACGAGCTCCATGGTCTCCACGAAGGAAGCGACCGCCACCGGGAAGACGACCGCAATGAAGCCGTCGACACCTTCCCAGTGGCCGAGCGGGAAAGCCTTCGAGAACATGTTCTTGCCGGAGTAGTTGTCCCACGCGTCGTTCACCTGCTTGGCCATGAAGGCGTTGTCGCCCGTGTACTTGCCGGCATGGACCCACTTGAAGAACATGCCGGCCAACGCGATGAGCAGCGCGCCACCTCCCGAGAGCTTGGGGTACACACCCTTGCCGGCCTCTGCGAAGAAGGCTGTGAAGGCAAGGGCGAGCGGCGCGAGGCCGATGATTGGCTCCTTGGCCACTTCCGTTAGCGGCACGAGGGCGAGCCAGACGAAGCCGACCGCCGCCACCGGCGCGTACAGGGCCGCCTTGGCGAAGTGCGGGCGAACGTCATAGACCGAGCCAGCGATCTCAAAGAGGCCGCCGACGAAGTTGCAGGCGCAGGCGATCTGCCAGGTCTTGATGGCGAAGTCGTCGGCTCCCATGCTCGGGTTGGCAGCGAGCAGGGCCGTGCCGATCGGGAGCATCACGTTCCAACACGTAATGAAGCCGGCCGGGGTATTGATGCCATAGGGAAGTGCTGTCACATCTTGGCGGTTCTCGAAGGTGGCGAGCTTAGCCGCCATCCATCCGTACCAGAGGTTGCCGAAGGCGAGCGCCCAGGCGATGCCCGGGCAGGCACGGGTCCAGACGATGGCCGTCATAGCCGTCTTGTGGGCTTCGTGATCGGTCGAGCCGAACGGGACCATGAGGGGTGGGATGGCGAACGCCATGACGCCGAGGATGCCAATGAGCGACGACATGTTGTCCAAGAAAAGCATGAGCATCGAGTCGAAGTCACGCATCACGAACCACTTGTACTTGAAATCGATCTTCATGAATATGGGCGGCGGCATGATGTTGCTTTTGCGGGGTACTAGCTGCACGACAAGGACGTGATGTACCCCCCAGCAACGCCCAAAATCTTGCGAAAGTTTGTGCCGAAACATTCCATGTTTGTGCCGAAACCGGATTATTTGGTACTGTTTGAGTTAATGACAATCTTCTGTTCTCTGACAACAGATGACTCGGGAGTGCTTGAGGAATGGAATCAACGCCGCCCCGCGACGGAGGTGCACTCCATCTTCGAAAGGACGGCTCCGCGCTACAGGCTACACACCCTTGGTCAACACAAGAACTGAAATACTGAGTATCCAACTGAGTATGAATTTATATTCGAATGCGCGCCGCAAAGAGTGAACGATGCTGATTATGATTTTATGCACTTAAGCTATACAAGGCACATAATCCACAAAATCGCGCATTTCGTCACGTCGGAGTCCGTCCGGTCTAAGAACTCAGAGTGAGACTGAGAGTCGATCGAAACTAACACTGAGGGTAGTACCGTGCGTTACGGTCTAGGCCTCCGATCTCGCGGTCAAACTAGAGCACCGGTCCACAGTTAACAGTAAACATATCACGCGGCAGATCTCAAGACACAACACGCTCAAAAAGATGCGTCAGATCTCGCGCGCGGATCAGGGAACTTGAATGTATACAGAGTTACAGACAGTGGCACTCAACCGATGGCAGCATTCTGCGGCCGGGTGGTTCCACTGGGTGATTCATTCGCGCAACGTTCATTCCCGCCGCTTCCAACGCCGCCACCGCCACTACCCCCGGCGCCCTTCGGTGGTTTCAACCCGCCACAACCATCGATTCCACCGCCGTTTCCAAGGCAGCCGCCGACACCCAGACCACCGCGACTCCCCCAGACCACCACGACACCCAGACCACCGCCCCTTATCAGCCGTCTCCCCCATTCCCACCGCGACTCACCCCTCCAAGCCGCCCTCCAACGTGCTCACCTAGTCATGAATCCGTTCCGCAGGTTGGGTGTGGGAGCGTCGCGTGCATTCAAATATGGAGGGTCGCGTGCATCCGCGGATCGGAAAATCACACAGTGGCTGGGTATCCGACCAGCGCAAGATGCACATCGCACAGCATCCCATTGACTTCATGCATCCACTTCCAGGCCAGCCGCAAGGAGTTGGGCAGCTTCCTCGAAGGGCGCGAGCGGTGCGCGCGAAACACCCGTGCCAATCTGCCCGACGCCCGGTTCCTTGTGAGCGATCCCAGTGTTGATGGCAGGGCGGATCGAGCATGCAACGACCAGCGCCGTATCGAGCATCATGGGTACGCCGCAGAAGTCGAGGCTCGGGATTTGAAGCTCGGGCCACAGACCTTTGTGCGCGTAGATGGCGCACGCCTCTCTCGTGTACTCGATCGCGTCGGCCGCGCTGCCTCCGACAAAGGCCATGATCGCGGGGGCACATGCCATGGCAGGCGCACCTAGTCCGAGCGCCTCCGTGATCGCAGAGTCTCCAAGGTCGCGGCAGGCATCCCCCGGCCCGTAGCCGGCGAACCAGACTGCGGAGGGCACCGTCGGAGAGGGCGCCACCTGCCATCGGCCGCCGAGACCAGCCACGCGCACGCCAAACTGTACGCCGTTTCGCGCCAAAGCCGAGACGTACGTGCAGTGGGGCACCCCACTAATGGCGTCGAGCGCGAGCTTGCTCGCTCCCATCGCCACGTTGAGACCGAAGTGCGCATTGCCCGCCATGAAGGCCGCCACGCGCGCCGGCGCGTCAACAGCGACCAGCTGACTCGCTGGCAACGCCATGAGCGTGGGCAGGAGTGCCTGCAGCAGCAGCGCGGTCAGCGCCTTACACCGATTGTGCCCCTCATCTCCCATCTGCAAGGCATGGCCGAGGGTAGAGCGTATGTCGATACCGCCCTCTGGCATGGCCTTCAGCGCCGCATCGAGCGTTGGCCCGAGATCGCTGACCATCCAGCGAAGCCGTTTGAGAACATCTTCCGAGTACGCACCGAAGCGGAGCACCTTGCCGAGCCCCTCGTTCAGCGAGCAGTACGCCGCCGCGCCGCCGGCAGTGCCGCCGCCATTACTGATGACGAGCACTGGCATCGAGGGGCACACAACACCTGACATGGGCCCCACAGCACCAGCCTCGTGGCACGGCATCAACTCGATCGAGCCGCTTGCCGCGAGCCTTTCCGCTTCGTCGGCGCTCTCTGCCCAGCCCTCGAGCAAAATGGCGCCGATGACTGCGCCGCGCATCGGACCGCACATGCCGTTGAAGCCGGTAGCAATCGGAGGGCCCGCGTGCAAGATCGTCCGTCTACCCCCTAGGGCTGCGATCACCTCGCGGGCGGGACGGACGCGTACGAGCTTGGGCCGCACGGCTGCCACGAGCGAGCGCGCGCGCTCGTTGGCCGCCGCAACCTTTGGGGACGCGAGGAGGAGAGCCGCCGCTTGGCGGGCAGCGGGGCTGGCCTTGAGCGATTCGGGCTGCAGCCTTCCAGACGGCTTCACGGCAGCCGCCGAAGAGGCCTTGACGCACTGCTCGCCGGCCTCGTCCAGCTCCATCACCCCATGCCCAGCACCATCAACTCCGTCCCCAACGTCGACATCGGCGATATCGACGGCGGGCAAAGCAGCAGCCGAGGCGGACTTCACAGCAGCCGGGGCGGACGCATCGTGAATGGAAGGGTGATCGTCAGAGAGCGCAGCGAGCTCCACGCCATAAGCGCCGGTGCCAAAGCCGGCTGCGCGCGCGTAACGCCGAAGCGTCACCTCGTCCCACAAGGCGGCAAGGCGCGGCCACCACTCCCCATCACCTTGGGAGCTTCGGGCCATCGATGGATCAAGTGGCCCCGTGCCCAGCAGCGCGCGTGCGGCGTGCGTCCTGGCCGCATCGAGAGAGCTCAGCTCCGCCTCTCGAAGTGCAGCCTCCGCGATCCCGGGCGTGCGCACGTCGCTCAGAGCCACCTTAGCGTAGGCGGCGAGGCCTTCTGGAAAGCTTGTCAGCCCAGAAAGCTCCGACGCTGCGGCCGCGGGGTCGTGATCGGCGGCGTCCGGGCGACCTCGTCCAACGGCCGCACCCGCCATCTTTGGTAGAGGTACGAAGCTCGGCGCATGGTACGTTGCGAGCACCGTGAGGATGGCCGCTTCCTTTGGGGGCGAAGCGTTCGTGGAGAGGTCCTTCGCCGCCGACCACAGCAGCGCGCGCACAGCGGGAGAAGTGTGCGGTGCCATCAGGTCGATGCGCACGGCGTCAGGCGCGATGGCGAGATAGCGAGGCTCGCCGAGAAGCGCCTTCAGCACGACGGCCTCGTGCACGAGGTACACTGCGTACAAGTTCGCATCGTCGCGGTCGCCGGTGACTACGTTGGCAGGGTTAACGCGCGCCTTCTCGGGCGCCGGGCGGTGCTCACGGCACCCAGCCTCCTTAACATCGAGGTAAGCTCTCACCCCACGCACGACTGCAGAGCCCACAAGTACGGCAGGCTGATCGGGATGGTCCATGTTGGCGCGTAGCTCAAAGCCGCACTGGAGCGTCCCGGAGACGGCGAGCAGCGTACGCCGCGGTGCCGGCGGTGTCGGGACGCTCTTTTCGCCGATCGGGAAGTTGGACGACAGCGACGCAATCATGGCTGGAGATGGGGTAGGTGGAAGGCGGTACCCAGACAGGGCGGCGACGACGGCTTCCGAGCGGGCGGCCCAGCCAACGATGGCGCCTTGGGCCACGACCATCTCAAGCGTGGCCTTCTTGAAGTGCGCAAAATACGATTCGGTCGCATCGGACACGACGAGGCAGTCGTAGCCGCGGTCGTTGGCCTCGCGAAGCGTTGTTTGGACGCAGACTTCAGTGGTCACGCCGGTGACGAGGAGGTGCGTTATGCCGCGGGCACGCAGCTCGGTGTGCAGCGTCGTGCTGTAGAACGCGCCCTTGCCCGGTTTGTGCAGAATCAGCTCGCCCGGGACGGGAGCCACTTCAGGCACAATTGCATTGCCAGGTTCTCCAGCAATCAGGAGTCGGCCACGCTCGACCTGTCCATCGAGCACCTCACCGATAGCCGGGCAACGGCGCTTCTTGGCAGAGACCAGGTCCGAGAGGTCTGGTCTGTGCGCTTCCAGCGTATGCACCACGAACAAGCCTGCGCGCCGAGCAGCATGCAGCACCGCAGCAGCGGCTGGAAGTGCTGCTCGCAGCGGCGCAACCTTGTTCCCGAGGGAGTGGCCGAAGCCACCCACGTCCAAAAAGTCGCGCTGCCAGTCAATCATGAGCAGGGCCACACGTCCCTCCAGAGGGACGGCGAATGGGTAGGGCTCAGCCTCCTCGATGCGCATGGTGTGGTAGGAAACTATGCCCGAAGGGCGAAATAGCCGACGAGTTTGCCGACGCTCGCTTTTCGCTCGCATGAGTCTCGCTCATTTTAAGTTATGTCATGAAACACCTCCCGAGTTATCCGAGGAGGCTCTCCGCTCACCTCCGGCCCCTCGGTGTGGTACGACGCCAGATTCAACTTGAACTTGAACCCGGTGTCTTTTCACCGTCTCGAGACTTGAACTTCATACAGTACAAGACACGATATTAATGCGCGACTTTTTGGAAACGAGACCGACGCGGGTACCGGACGGTTTTGGTCGGCTGCGTGCATGGTCGCAGCAACTGAGGCAGCGCTAGAAGAAATGCAGCGCAAGCGCATGTGGAAGCGGGTCAGACTGAGCACCCTTGCGTCGTTTTCGTTTTTCTGCTACACGCTCAGCAAGATGAATCCCGACGACCGAGATGCGATGTGGGAACGAACTGTGGCATGGGCAGAAAACATTACCTTGAGTGCCACAACAGCGCATTGTGTCGATTTGATCACTCCATCCTGCATCATTACATCACTGGTTGACACAGTATATGCTATATTCGGGAACGAGAATATCTTGAAGGGCCTCTTCGGAGCGCTGGCGTGCAAGCTGGGGGCCAGATTCTTTCGCCGACGCATCGAAAAGAGGCAGAAAGAAGAGGAGGAGGAACAAGCGAAAACAGCCGCAACGAAAGGCAACAAAAAGAGCAAGAAGACGAATTGAGAGAGCACTCTCCTGGGTAGAGCTTGAGCGGTTATGTCGTGGAAACGCTCCCAACTTCTCTGAGGAATGCTCTCCGCTCCCCTTGGTGTGGTGAACAGAAATACGACGCTACTCTTTGCTCGGGTGACTCACGTGTGATACGTAGTGGGTATAGGCTCTCCCCCCGGGCGGGATGTGGCATGTGCTCAAGTCGTGCGTACAAGTAAGTTGGATAAACCCGCGGATCCCGCGAAACGGTTCTCGAGTCTACCGATGCCTTGACTTGACTTGACTTACATGCGCCTGGTGCGAGAAGATTGATAGATACGCGTCAAAGCGCGCCGGCACGAGCTCCGCGGTTGTGCGTGTTGTGTTTCACATGGCCAACACGCCCCGCGCGGCGTTCGCGCGGAAGGTCCCTGTGCTACGGTTTAATCTAGCGGTACACACGTTAGACAGCCGGCCGCGGATTCGGTCGTCGCGCGGTCGTGCGTGTGGGTGCGCTGGTGGTTTGGGATGGCTGTGAGGTTCGTCTGTGTGATCCGTGTGCCCGTGCGTGTGTGTCCCCGTGTGTCCCGTGTATGTGCCGGCTCTACAAGCAACGGGGAGAACAAGCAAGTTTCCATGCCCGTGTCCCGCCGTGTCACCATGCCGTCCCATTTTCCCATGTCGCATGCCGCCATACTCTCACGCCGTCATCCCCTTCAAATTCCCCCACCGCAATTCAGGGGGTCCTGCCAATGTGTACGGTAGGTAGCTTGGTAAGTTACAAATCTCTCTCTGTCCCGGCTCCTCCCAGTGTCTTTTTACCGTGTGGGGTTGGTTTTGAGGTGGTTCGTGAGGTTCGTGTGTCTGTCTCGTGTGTCCGGCTCCCCCCCAAGTCGCTCCCCCCGGTACAGTCTTTTTGCCGTCTTTTTACCGGTACCGGTACCAAAACAAACGAGGGAGCGCGCCGGCCGTGCCCCACCACTTCGTGCGGGTGGGCTCGCGGAGCACCGGTTGCTCTAACTCTCACCGCTTTAGCTCCTGAGTTTCCAGATTTAGGTTTCACGGCTTTTCGGCGCGAGTTTCCAGTGCAAGCCTCCTTGCGCGCGTCGGTGGACGCCGGAGCCACGCATTGAAAGTTAGCGCCGGATCATGCAACCTGCGCACCCGAACCAGTCCACTCATCCGGCCGCACTCGTTCAGTCAACATCAGCACCGGTCTCCGCTCTTCTTATATCGGCTGTGCACGATGCGCGCGCCAACCCCGCAAATGGAGCCACCTTTCAGGTGGGCGCTGCTGCTGGGATGCCTCCTCGGCCAAAGGCGCTTCATGCTCGGAGCGACCCGCCAGCGCCCGATGGAGCCGCGGCCGTTCCAGCCGCTCCCGCGCGAGGGTCGACGGGAACCCTGCAAGGCGGAACCCTTGTCAACCCTTTCTCAATGGGCGCAGCAAATGGTGCACCTGGCGGTCCGCAACAACAGCCCTTTGCTTTCGGCGGCGGCACACAGCGCGTCATTTTCGGTCAAGCGGCACCACCGGCACCCGCTCGCACGGCGACCAATGCAGCCGTGCAAGGCAACGGGACCCAAGCTGCGCCGACGCGGACAGGGCCAGATATTACCGCTACGAACATGGACCTCTTCGGCGAATCGGCCGCGCCTACCGTCATACCCCCAGGCTTCGGGCCACCTTTGGCGCCCGAGTGCGCCCAAGCGCTCCCGCACGTCGCGCGCGCGCTAAGCGACAAACACGAAGCGGAACAAGCCATCCGCGGCCGCATCCCGGGCGGGCTCGGAGACGGGCACACCTTCGAATCATCGGCCGTCATCGCGAGGGACATCAACCGGCTCACCTTGGACACGTTCAAATCTATGGACCCTCTCCATCAGCCAGCCCCCGTGTCCTCGGTCATGTTCATCACCCCCGTCACCAACCGGGCTGCTCCACACGAGGTCAACCCGTTCATCATCGCCGGCGGTGCGAAAATGCCGGCTGCCCTCAGACTGAGAGACAGGCTTGCCGACCTCCTACTCCGTGCCGACTTCAGTTTCCTGACCCAGGACGGCGCGACCAGACCCGTTGAAGCCAAGGACGTGTTTGAGGATGGACTCAACAGCATTAACCTTCTCATCGACGACAACAGGATCACAGGAATGTTCACACTCACTGTCTTCCCCGAGTTCGTCGATCAGCTGTCGACCGCCTTCCGTGGTGGCCGCTTTGGTCATTTCTTCTGCCCAGCCCGCCCTCGAGAGGAGCCCAATGACGCGCTCCACGTCGCCATCGCCGTCGAGAAGATGCGTGGCAGCACCTACTGCCAGGCGTCCGAGGTGATCTATGAGCTCTGGCATCAGTACAAGGCCAAGGCTGTCTACTTCATCACGGACAATCGTGCCTTCAAGGGGCAGTTTATCTACATGGTCACGTGCCTCAACGAAGACCACCGCGATTGGTGCCTGCGCAACCCAATCACTCTCCTCGGCGACGAACAATTTGACGCCTTCCGCCACAAGCCGGTCAAAGGGCTCAACTATTTCTTCGTTCATGGTGCGCAGAGTGTCACGGATGCCGACCTGCGCCTCAAGTCGGACCTCGCGGGCTTCTTCCACCTCCCGGCATCAGAGATCAAATTCGTCCAGGTCAAAGACCTCGTATCGCCCAACGTCGTGATCCTCCGCGGGCAAACGCCTGATGATGCGGGATCGGTGGCACTATGCTCTGCTCTTATGTCGCGCGGGGTCATCCTATCGACTGCCAAGCCCAAAACCACGATCGCGTACTCCAAGTCGCACGTCGGCGCCGCAGCTCGGGGTCGATGGAATCGTGTCCGACTGGGGATTGCGTGGGGCCCACTCCCTGGGCGCCCGGCTGAGCCGTCTGAATGGCCGGGTCAACCTGTGGGTGAGGCGACGCCTCAGACGAAGAGGGTCCAGCTCCAGGGTGCTCGAGAATTTCCACGAGCTGACCGTCCGCGGCTAGCTCAAACCATTTACCGGTGCCGACGGAGAGAAGCTGCCCAGTTTGGCTCTGAAGGAGCGGGACTCTCGTGACTGGGCAGGAGTTAGCGATGAGGAGGAATCCTTCTGCCAGCTTTGCAGCAACGAGCGCCGAGTAAGTCGCCTGCCTCTGAGCTGCCGAGGTAACGGTGGCAGGCGCACCGGGAGCGGCGGTGGCGGGCGAGCGGGTCACCGGGCCAGTTGCGGTGGCCGGCGGCTGAGCGCCTGGGCCGGGGTGAGCTTGGCTAATCTGCACCACCGGCCCGGCAGTTGGGGCTTGCCCGTAGGTGTTTGGGGCAGTGGAGTTGACCTTGCGGCGGCGAGTGTGGGGGATCGTGCTCGGCAGGCTGGGGGGGGCGGCGGCTAGGATCCCGTCAAGCTCCGCGCCACCCTTCAGCTCCGAGCCCGGCGAAGCGCGCACTTGTTCGATCTCGTCGCCGACCTCGGGGTCAGGAAACACCGTTGCGCGCATGAACTGGTGCCCGACGATTTTTTGAAGTTCGTCCAGCGATGCACCGACCTTGAAGGGTCCAACAGGCTGAGGATGCGCACCTCCAGGAGGGCGAGGAGGCTGCTCCGGCTGCTGAGCACCAGCCTCTCGCGCTATGCGAACGTATGCCCTGTTGCCCGTACTGCCCAAATGCGAGATGCCATGAGGTCCCGGCGTCGCAAGTGCGCAGCGCGGCCGATGCCTCCTCGAACACGGCCGCCGGCAGCTGAATACCCACACGCGCATACCGGGGTGGGGCTGAGTGATCGCCCCCCTGCTGAGGACTAAGCATGTCCGCGCAGCCCCCATCGCGAGATAACACGCCGTCCCGTCGCTCGTACTGTGCAGCCGCGGGGGGCACTCGAGTCCCATAATCGCGGCCGAGCAGCGAGGCCGAGTCACACACGCTCTCGGCCCCCATCGAGTGTGTACCCTTCCGACCTACACGGCGCGATGCGGGCACAGACGCGGGTAGTTCCCGGTGGCCCAGACCATCGCGCGCGCGTGCACACTTCCCCTCTCGCCCTAGCAGCCCAGACTGGGCGTCACCGGGGGCCTCCAACCTCGAGGAGGTGACCGCGCGCGGCTCGCAAGTTGGTGCCTTGAAGCCGCGAGTCCCTTCAGGGGCCGTTGTCGGCGCAGAGGTCTGAGAGCAGGAGGCGGTTGGGGTGCCCGGAGGTAAGAGAGAGTGAGTCGGCGTGATGATGGGCGAGGCAGTGGCTTGCAGCGCGCGGCGCCTGCGCCATTGCCGGACAGCCCTTTTGAAGGCAAAGTAGTGTTCGACGATGAATAGCATACCATCTTGAGCCTGTTCTTCGCCTTCGGATAATACCCTCCTTAACTCCCTTTCATGGACGCGAGCCACTCAATGGCACGGTTTCCGCGGACGCCGATTCGCGAGCACCCACTGCCCACGGCGACGCCAATTGCTTGCGGGGGTGCCCCCTTATGAGTGCTGGGAGATCGCCGTCCGACGCGCCACTCAGCCTTCACAGCACACCGGACGCACAGCCTCGGGGTACCCTTACCTCGCGACTTTGATGGCCTCCCTTGAACTCGCGCCGTGCTGCAATAGCGCCGTGGTGGCAACGCGGAAGTTTGCGAGTGGTCAGGCGGGTCATGGCGGCTCACTGCCTTGCCATTCGGCTGCCCCTGATGCTATCCGTGGTTCCGCACAACGCACTCCTCAGACTGTCGGCACACTTGCGGCGATCCTCGATCAAGGGTTCGGAGGCGTCGGCGTGTGCAAAGCAGCGCTTACCTTGTCGCCTTACGGATGGCTCGGCAGCGATGTCCGCACCTTGGCAGCCCCCGCCTTCACAGCTGCTGCCCTTGTCGCCACTGCCCCTTGTGGGTCTATGGTTTTGCCGGTCACCCTTCCTCGGGACGAAGCCGACGAGCTTTCAATGCGGAACTACGAACGGCTTCAGCACTCGCCAGCTCCAGCGTGCCTCTCTACATCACACCCGCTTTCGCCGCCTCTGCTCCGGCGCACTATTCGATTACGTGGCGCGGGCGACGAGGGTTCCCAACAGGTGCCGGCCGCGATGGATACTCAGCTGCCCCGAGCCGGCGAGAGCGGCTTCCAGCTCATGTCACTCAATATGAAAGGATCGGCGCTCTCTGAACGGCAGGTCGCTGGACTCGACAGCTGGGACTGTCGCATGAGGGCCCTATTCTCGACCCTATTCTCGACCCTACAACTGTGGGGCAAGCCTACATTACTGGCCCTTCAAGAGCTGGGAGGGGGGCAAGCTAGTCTGGATAGACTCGTGGCGGAACTACACCGTTTGGGCTACGAGGCGGTGTGCCGAGCGGGGGAGGAGTCGAGCTCTCGTAAGGATGCCCATCGACGAGGGGGCGTGCTCCTCGCTTGGCACAAAAGCCAGTTTCGATGCGCGCGGCAGGCCAACGAGGGGACTCAAAGCTACAAAAGCCTCGCGCTCTTACATTCGGCCGATATTTCTGAAGCACAGGAGGGGGGGCAATTGACGACTGCCGTTTCGGAGGGACTTCAAAAGTACGCGGGCCGACGAGCGTTGGCGGTCCGCCTCACCCGCACGCGCGGGCCCTTGGCCAATGATGAACTTCTTTTCGCCGTCGTGTACACCCCGGCCTCGGCGAGTCATGCTGTTCGCGCTGCTTTTTTCGAACTCATCGCTGACAAGCTGGCGGATCTCACCGTTGACGCTGTCTCAGGCGAGGTCCATACACCTTTCGTGGTCGCTGGCGACTGGAATGCATCGCCCGGGCCGGAGTATCGTCGTAATCGAGCCCCCAATGAGATCCATGACGAGGCTTTACGGCGGCGGTGGTTCAGCATGTCCGACTCCGTTGGGATCGCCGTGCCAATCCCCTCCGGTCTCGGCACAGACCAATTCACCTTTCGGGCGTCGACGGGGCCTCAACACGACCGCACTATCGATTTCGTATTTGTTGATTGCAATCAAAGCCCCTGGTGGCGCGCATCCGAGAGGGCGGCGTCTTTTTGGGAGAATGGGGGGAAGAAGGAGACGTGTTCGATCATCGCGTCGGGCTGTTCTTCCGCAACGAGGGCGCCTTGGACCGTCTGGGTGACGGTCGGGAAACCACTTACCGTATCAGCAAGGCACCTGCTAGCTGGCCTAAGTACCGCGCGCTTGCGGCCCAATTTGTCGCACCGCCGGAAGCCACTGCAGACACCGCGCTGGCGTTGTTGGAGGCGCATCTCGCTCGGTGCGCCAGGGAGGCGATGGGCGCAGATCAATGGGAAGGGCGACCTCCGAGGGCCACCCCCCCGGATGACCCCGAAGTGAGGCTCAAATGGTTACAAGGCATGTATGCGGTAGTCAATGCGTCCTACGGGTGGGAATCAGATTGTGAAGATAGATCGAGCGAGCTCTTTCTTTAGCGACCCGTCGAATGAGAAACTTTACAAGGCTGTCATCCTCCGGCGTGTGCGGGACCGTGAACTACAAAGGGCGGCTCAACGAGGAAAAGTGCTTTGCTGGAGTCAGCTGCGCAATGCGTGCGACAAGCGCCTCAGAGACGCCATTGCGCGACTGCAGCCTGAAGTGGACGTGCGGCGACGTGCCTTGCGCAACGCGGTTAACCTCGGCATCGATGAGCCTTGCTCTGCACATGAGTTCACAGAGAGACTTCACCAGCGCTTGCGAGAGATCCGGATGCGCAAACGTACAGGCAGGTTCCAACTCGCGGCTCTCGCTAACGAGGATGGGGGCATCGAAAGGAGCGCGGAGGCAGTCCACGCCATCGCCCATCGTTATGGAGTCATACAAAACAGGCTCAGCGCATCAGATGACGAGGCTTTTGGAGAGTGGCTTTCTTCACTTGTCCCTTCGTCGCCCACCCTTACGCTCCCCGGCGGTGACGCATGGACAGTCCGCAAGGCTCTCCCTGTGGAGGTCATCAGGCGGGAGGTGCGCAAGCAGCGCAAAGGCAAGGCTCGGGCGCTGCACCCATTCATTGTCGAGATGCTGCACTGCCTTCCGGATAATCACCCGGCGGAGCTTGCGTACTACGAGCTTCTCCTTCGATTTCTTCGATGTATGGAAGAAGCTGTGTTCCCCTCACACTACTTGCAAAACATCGGCGTTCTGATCCCCAAAAAAGCGGCCGGCCTGCTACACATGTCAACGCTCCGGGATATATGGCTCATTAATCACGGAGCCAAGCTGGCTGAGCGGTGTTTGCTCCACTCCGCGCTCACCGCCGTAGGATCCCGCGTGCTGCCCAACCATGCGGGCGGGTGCAAGGGACGAGGATTAAGGCCTGGATCCGGATAGACGGATATCCGGATATCTGTTGATCAGTGACCTTTTGGGCAGTATCTTACCCTACCAGATAGCACTTGGACACTATCTAGTTCTGTCCGGATTGGATCGAGCCACTATCCGAACATACTAGGAGATATCCGGCTCGAAACCCCACTCACACCCGTCACCCCACGCGCTGCCTCTCTTGCTCCGCTCGTGCGTGCTCTCTCATCCCTACTCGGTGTTGGCGGAGGCAAAGAGGCAGTGCTCGAGGGTCCCATCCTCTTGGGACGCCTTGTCTGCGCCACGGAGCTTGCCCGCCTTCGAGAACATACGCTCAACGCCCGCAGACGAGGCCGGGCGCTAAAAGGGCTGGGCAGGCTTCGATGGCGGATTCTGCGCCGACCACACAATTGAGCTCTCTGTCAAGAACTACACTGGCGCGGCCGTCATCGTGGACACCTTCTCGCGCTGCAAGGGCACATCGTCGGCTACTTCCATCGGTCCACTTCTGGCATCCAGGATCTCACTGGGCTCCAAAATGACCTCAGACTTCCAGGATCCAGGTGCTCGTCCGGCCCGTGGAGCTGCCAGTCGATGATTTGCTCGCGCGCTAGTGCCCTGGCGCGCTCGAGCAGCTGGTCCTTGTACGGGTGTTGTCAGAAAGCCTCTGCGTCCTCGGGGGTCTCCTTGGCGCGCTTGGCGAGGAGCTCCTTGATACCTTGAAGCGGTCGATGCGCTCGACCTCCTTTGACAAGGCGGCGCGCCTTAATGCAATCGACTTCGTAAAACTCCTCCACCACAGTGCCCTTTTTCCGCTTTGTGCCCCCACACTCCGCCGCCTCCGGCTGGACAAGTGCAGCAAGCAGCGAGCCAGCAGCGAGCATGCGCAACACATAGTTGGCTGGCTCCCGATTGGTAGTGCTGACCACCAGTAGAGACGCGACGCTCAAAATACGCTCAATGCTGGAAGCTGGTTGCGGGCGAGCACTGGCAGCGCCCGCGTCGCGAAGAAGCGTGGCGGCGAGCACAGCCGACGGCAGCGAAGCGCGAAAGCCTGCCAGCATCGCGCGGTGAAGCGGTGCGCACGTGTACCGGTACAGTACTGTACCGGTATCCGGATATCTGACTATCCGAAATATCCGAAGACTTTTTTACGGTATCTGGATCTACCTGGACCACCCACACCAGCTATCTGTATCTACCAGATGGCAAAATAGCCACTATCCGGTTAACCCGGATGGCGCTGGAGCCAGCCGGATCCACGCCTTAACGAGGATGCACTGAGCAAGCATTCGCCCTACATCTGTGCATCGACGACGCCCTCGCACGGCGCAAACCTCTTTATGTCCTTTATGTCGACCTCACGAAGTGCTTCATGTCATTCTCCCGCACGGCCGCCGCTATGGCAATGCGTCACATTGGTGTTCCTGAGGCTGCGCTACGGGCTCTTCGAGGGCTCGTGGATAACTGGAAGCACGGCGTGGCGCAAGGGCGGTATGAGACGGCGTTTGGTGCGACCGACCCATTCCCAATCTTGCGCGGCTTCCTCCAGGGTGCGCAAGGGTCGCCCGAAGCGTGTAAAATCATGATGGACACTATCGCTCAGGCACTTGAGCTTAAGGTCTCCGGCTACTCGGCCTTCGCACCGGACGGAGCTGGACTAGAATTAGGCATGTTGGTTTTCGTGGACGACGCGGCAAACGCTACGGGGGACGCTGACTTCCTTCAGAGAGTTACGGTTTTCTGGTCCATCTGGAGCCGCATAACTGACTGTCAGCTCAACATCAAGGGCAAGGACAAGACGGTGGTGCAGGCGCTCGAGTACAAGCGAGCACGCAACGGAACCCTTGTCCCCACTGAAACGCAAAAGGACTTCTTCATTGCGGGGCTTCGGCCGAATGACCCCCCTCGCCTCATCCCCAACCTTCTCATCAGCGAACACTATCTGTACTGCGGTATGGCGACGCGCATGGATGGAAACCACAACAATATTGGCCTCGCCACCCTCAAAACAAAGATCTCGGCATGTGGAGCTCAAGCTACGACTTCTCACACGAGCAGGAGAATAGCCACCGGGTGTGCTGGTCTGGGCGTGTACGGGAATGCTTTCTTCTACGGCACCTGCTTCGGGGGATCTTTTGAAGATATCGAGGGAAGGTTGGGACCTGCGAGCCGAAAATGTTTTCAAGGCGCGGGAGTCAAGGGCCCGCGGCGCTCGTACTCATCGCCACGCATCCAACTCCACGCCCAACCGGGAGGGATTACTGCGCCGGCCAACGACGACCTGGCGCATTTCTTTGTCAACGTCGCAGGCCCCGCTGCCTTCGTCTCCGGCTACGGCACTGCCCACGTATGGCCGGCCTTGATGGCGGCAGCGGCCATGACTCTTGTCAACGCACTGGCATCGCCCGTCCATACACCAGCCGCCGATCGTGCCCACCATGCCGTCGCTCGAGTTCTGTGGACCTACGGCCTTCGCCAGCTTACCTTCGGGCCTCAAGGCATCCTCCTTGGCCCCGTCTCTGAATTCCTCCGTCTGGACAACGTCATCGAGCGCCCTATGTGGATCCTTTGTCAGCTTGGTGCTGGTTATCTCCCGCTGGTTGATTGTCACTTCGCGGAATGGTCCCCCCTCCGCGCAGAGCGCTGGCCGGGATACCCTGAGGACTGGGTCGGACTTTGGCACGGGCCCCTCTACTCGCGGCTACGCGCCAAGGGCGTCACTTTCTGCCCCATACTCGCCGCTGGCGGCATAGCTGAACTCGCTAACCTGTGCGACGAGACTCATGGGGATTTCTTAGGCGTCGATGACATCCTTTCAGCGCACCCACGGGCAGTCGAGCTCGGGGCGAGTGAGGCTCGGCGTGAACTCGCAGTCCTCCTTGGGGCTATCATTGCGTGCCATGTAGCGCCTGTGCCAGGGCGACGGGGGTGGGCAATGGCGGATGCTGCCGATGGGATCATCCCTCCTTACGCCCCTGCAGAGTATGGGCTCGTCCGACAATTGCCACTCGCCGATCTTGCCCAGCGAAAGCGTAGTGGAGACGGCGGTCATAAGCTTGCAGCGCTCCTCCGGGTGACCGTCGACGTCAATACCCTGCGGGCAGCCATCCAGCTATTGCCCGATAGCGCCTTTATCAACTTTACGGACGACCAGCATGGTCTTTCCTTTCACAGGATGATAGACCGGGCTCTGTTGAAGTACCACCTTCGAAAGTACGGGGAGCTTGCGCCTGCAGTGCTCAAGAACCTTCCCAGCGGATCAACCTGCACGGCGGTCGACAACTTCTGGTCCGCTTGCCTCTACGCCAAAGCGATTACAGCCATCCTCGTCGGCGATAGCTCAGACACCCCGTCCGCTGCAATGGAGCGTGGATCCATTTACGCGACCGCCAGAACCGCCTTCACGATTGGTCCGCGTGGCTTGAACGCCGCCGTGGGCCCGTCACCACCACCATCGAATGCGTCATTCACGCCACCGCCCTCCGCGCTCTCCTACTATCCCCAAATGCCGGAGTGCCTGGCCGTCACCCCGGCACCACTGTAGCTTCCGAAGTGCGAGGGCTTCTCGCGGCTAGCAAGGAACACCCGTCGAGCTCGCACCTTCGCAGTCTACCCATATCCTACGTGCATTCTGAGCGCGGCGCGAGGCTCGTCGCCGCCGGATTCGTTCGATACAGCCGTGAGTACGCCCTCGGCCCCGACCCTTTCACTTGTTCTCGCCTAGTACGTGACGCTGCTCTCCAGGAGGTCAGTCACGACTTGGATGACGCCATCAGTTTTCCGACAGCTCAGCAGGCAGTCAAGAGTCACAGAAGGGGTGAACACTGTAGGGGGGCGCTGAGGGGTGGCGGGAGGTAGGATTGAAGGTTGAAGGCGATCGAGCAGCGAGTTGCCCTTAGGTGATTGTTTAACGCAGACTACCTGCTTGTACCCAAGAGCAGCCGAGCACGCGTCCGAAATCCGTAGAAGTGCCGTCTCAAGGTGCAAGTCGAAGGGGAAGCGCATGCGCACGCCGTCGTGCTGCAAGTTGATGACTTGCGCCTGCGTGCGTCGAGCCCATTCCACCTTGGCCCGCCTCGAAGCACCTTCGTAGTCTTGCAGTACGTACGACTTGGCCGTGAGTTCGGCGTCGCGATCCCCTTCCTGCATGAGGCCGTTTAAGGTCTCGACGAAGGAGATGAGGTGGGGCTGAGCGCCAGCGAGCCACCTCGCTCGAGCCACTTGCTCGCGCGCAAACGCCGCCAAATTGAAGGTAGTAGAAGGCGAGATCCAGATGTTCGTGAGTAAGGATGAGTTGCGCACCTGACCTGGGGGCTGCTGTCGAAGCCAAGACTCACACGACGCGCCATTCTCAATCGCACTTAGGAGCACCTTGGCTCGAGCGTAGATGTCATCATGACTGAGAGCGTCCGCCCTGAAGAGATGGTTTCCGACCGCAGACCGAACCTCTTTGGGGTAAGCAATGAGGATTGCGCTCTGAGTCATAGAGATGGGCACACCGCGATAGAGAAGTCGGGACGGGAACTCGACGGAGCGCGCGCCGGAGAGCTGCAGGAGGCCTTCTCCGCCCTTCTCGGCACCTCAGCACCACCTGCTCCCCTTCCTCACGGCACTGCGGGACCAACTCAACTCGACCTCGACGGGTCTACGCGCCGAGTCATTTTCTCGTACGACTCCAAGCTGAAGCCGGACGAACGGGAGTGGAGGCAACGGACCCAAGGGGGCTACCATCAAGTGTGGATCGGAAGGGGGGAGGCGTGGCTATGTCGGGTCCGCCTTGCTTACACTTTCGACGACTCCGGCCGGCTTCGCGGTAACCCGTTTCACCCTGATTGCCCCTTAGCCGCGCGCTTCTGGTGGGAATGTCACGAGATTTGCGCACGCGCCCACAAGGAGCTCAAGGCCAAGGAGTGCCGATTCGTCTTTGACAAGCTTCTGGTTCTCGAATCCGAGTACCCAGTCACCCACTTTGTCCCGACGGACGGGTCCAAAGCAGTCGACCCTGACTCGGGCAACAAAGTGGTTAGTCGGGCTTGCGTCTCAGTAGCTGCCGAGGTCCTAGGGCGTACTGTCGTGGGAGGGCAGCTCGACGTCTTCGCCGACACCTTTGAGCGCCACTCGTACGAGGCCGAACTTGCCGCCTTTCACGACCAACTTGCCACCACCGTCGGTACGGTCACTGTTTTTGTGACCGACTGCCTTAGCGGAATGCAAGCAGGCCACGCGTTCCCCGGGCGCACGGTGTCGTCCAAAACGGCACGCTACCGAGACAACGAGCTGGGCAACATATCCCGCCTCGAGCAACGTCACCGCGCCGTGCTCTACGTCCACGTCCACAGCCACGACGGCATCACCCCCAACGAGGCGGCCGACGGCTCAATCCATGCTTAGTGCATCTATCCGACCAATCGACCTCATGCCCTCCTTACACGCACTCTGCCGCATAGCGGGGGTCAAACGGGGGGTTGGAAGGGCTGTCTTCGATCTGTGTGCGGCGATCATGGCTCGTAAGCTTGCGGGCGCATCCTCTTTCACCCTTCTCGAGACCGCGGAGACGTGGCCAATGTTCTGTCGATCACCAGTGCGGGCGAGACTCCTCACCGAAGCTACGCGCGACTGTATACTGGATGCCCGAGCAGATCGCTGTGGACTACTCGCTGACAGGCTCGGGGACGACGTACGCGAACGCGTTCTGATTGGTCCCCCGCAGCGCGAGCGCGAGCGCGCTTATCACGCTCAGAAAGGCAGCTGGGAATGGTGGTGTCAGACGCATGCGCCGTGTCCGTGCACGGGATGCTTCCTCGCGCGTGATGTGATTGTGGCGGGCATATGGCGTCCGCTGCCGGCACGAGCGCCTCAATCCCGATGGCACGCATTAACTACTTGCTGCGTCGGCGAGGCCGCTGATTACCGAGCGCGTGCTGCAGGATGGCTCAGTCAACGTCTGAGTGACTTTGGTACGAGACAAGCACAATATGCTCTCGCAGCCCTATCAGGCAACGCGGCGCAGCTCGGGCCGCTTGAGCGCCACGCGGCACTACGATTCATGCTCGGGCTTCCTGACTCTCCTAGGGCGCAAATTGTCGTTGAGTCCAAAGAGGCAGCAAGGACACTCGCGCTCGCCTACGGGCGAGGATTCCTCAAGTGGATCGTGGGCATACTCAATGAAGGGCGCAAAGCCGCCTGCGTGGCTCGATCAGGGCCAAGGGTTAAACCCAACGCGGTTCACACAACGGTCATCAGCTACCGCGATCGCATCGTAGTCCTCGATCGACCTGCCCCCCGATCGGTGTGGACTACGTCTCGGGGGCTGCGCGAGGTGTGGAGTGGGGCATGCTTGGTCCGGCGGGCCTTCCGTGCTCTCCGGCTGTGGACAATCATGGCAGGCCCCGAGGTGCTCGACAAGATGCCGCGCCCACGTGGAGTGCCGGCTGCGGAACCTGACAGGCAGGGGGGACATGAGGCGGGATGCCTCGCGTATGACCAGTGGTCAGACTTCATCCACCTTACCACGGCCCTCGCGGAGAAGCTCCACACTATCGCGGACAAACTTCTCGCTATTGCGGGCAAGCACCGACGGAAACTTGTCTAGCTACGCAACGCGGGATTTGACCCCACGATTGAACGCCGCAAACAAGCGCTTAAGGACGCCCGGGAACAAGCGGCACGCGACGCTCGGCCGACCGCACGGGGGGAAGAGGCCCCGCGACGCGCCCGCTCCGGCGGACAACGCCGCAACCTATTTGTTGACGCATCGGACGACGGGTCGACTTCAGGGGACGATGCGCCGCAGGATGCCCAAGGGAGGGCGTGTGGTCGGGGCGACAAGCGGCCAAGGGAACAGGACGCAACTGGCCCCCACCCAGGGGAGCCTCTGCGACAAAATTATGGTGAGGGTCCCGGGCGCAAGCGCAGCGGCCCAACGTCTATACATTCGCGCGGGCAAGGTCCGTGAACGTGAGTTTCGCCCCCTCCGGGCGGCCTCTTTCACCACCTTGACACTCCCGCCCCCTTCTGATCGATCGATCCGGTGTTTGTGCTTGTCTGCGGCGTTGTGTTTCTGTGTGTGTGCGCGCCGCACTCTGCGCCTCCCACGTTGTGTCTCCACGGGACCTGTGGCTGTGCGTCTTGCCGAGATGGCAAATTAACGTGAACGTGAACGAGAACGTGATTTAGGTTTCACTGTTAAAACAAGAAAGCCCAACGAAAGACATGCATCGCCTCCTCATCCGCCAGAGTGGCCCTCTAGTGGCCGCCGTGGCCGGCGGGGTGGCGGCCGCTATTAGCTGCAACAAAGGTGCTGCAGCCGAAAGCGAGTCGGCAGCGACCCGTCGTCCGCGGGTGCTTATCACAGGCTTCCACGACTGGCGAGAGCTTGACGGCAATATCTGGAGGTGCCGAGACAACCCGAGCTGCAGACTCATCCTCGGCGAGTGCTGCGCATCGCCCCCGATTTCGCGCAACGGCCCGCTGCCTCAGGCACTGCGTGCGACTGTCGACGCTGATTTCACGTTCGTGACCCTGCCGGTGCTGTGGGGCGCCTCGGCCGGCCTTGACTTGCTCTCGTATGACTTGGTCATTCACATGGGGCTCGGCGTCTACGATCGGCACGACACCATCCTCGTCGAGAACGATGCGTACAACTTGCGCCAGGGGCAGGACGCGCTGGCGCACAGCCCGCCAGGGCACACGATCGACATGGGCGCGCCGCAAGTGCTCGTGCAGGGCTCTGCCATGCAGGGGCGTTACGCGGCGCTCGCCGCGAACGCGTCGGCCGCCTTGCCGGGTGGCTTTGTGCTCTCGCTCGCGCCCGCCCGCGTCTCCAACTCGTACATTTGCAACGAGACACATTGGAGAGCTCTCAAGGCACGGGAGTGGGCCGAGGTGGAGGCGACCTCGCTCTCGCCCTCGTCTCATGGCACCGTTTTGGGCGCGAGCTACTTTGTGCACCTGCCGTACGCACGCGACGACGAGAAGGACCACCGTCAGCTCGCCGCGGCCGTCGCCGAGGTGATCCGTCGCATCGTGCAGCTTGAGGCCCGTGCCTGAAAAGGGAATGAATATTCACGGAATGCACAGTCACGTGAACATGCCCCCGCCGGCACCCACGCCACGGCCGGGGGGGGTGACGTGTGGGAAAGTTCAGAGCTCTTCAGACTACAAATTATGTGCAAAGTACCAGGGGGCTTCTCAGGCTCTTACATCTGTCTATCTGTCTGTCTGTCTGTCTGTCTCCCCGTCAGATTGTTATTGCTCAGACGCCATCGGTCAGCCGGCCTTGCCTTGGCTCGGCATGCGGCGAGTCGCTTCCTTGTGGCATCTGGTGCATCTGGTGCATCGCTATCGCTCCTGGAGCGTCTGCACCGGCGGTATTGGGCTAGTAAGCTCGGCCCGCTTACACGGCCTGAGGGGGCGCAGCCGCGGTTGGCGATTGCCCGCCCATCAGCGGGGAGTCCTCGCCATCAGCTCCCTTACGGGTTGCGCCATTGAGGTAGTTCCCCACCCGCAGCACGATCGGCTCCGACGGTTCCGAGCTCTCACCATCGCGGGTACCGCCGAGCTCGTTGAGGAACGTGCCGAGCCGCAGAGCAAGAGGGTCTTTCGGCTTCTCGTTGGCAATAATCGTCCACGGCGCTGGCCTGCGCTCCTCCAGGTATGTGCCGAGCTTCACAGCCCACGGCGTCTCATCTTTTGGCGTGTCCTTTTTCTTGGTTAGAAAATTTCCGAGCCGCAGCACCCACGGCTCACCCTCCACGTCAGGAGTCTCGCCGGGTTGCGCTGCCATCTCCTCGGCAGACTCGGGCGCCGCAACCGAGGGTCTGTACCCTCACCGCAAAGCGCAAGCATGTTCTTGGCGAAGTTAGAAGTTTCCGGTGCCACTTCCCCTCATCCTCGGTAAAAAGACACCGGGGGGAGCCGGGACACACACGGGACACACGGACAGACGAACCTCACAACCATCCCAACCCACCAACGCACCTCGGTACACGTTCATCACTCCAACACGTACGAACGCAATCGGCATTCAATCGCGCGCACACCGCACTCGTGAAGAACCTTGGCCAGCTCACGGGGCTGTTTAATATATAATATATAATATTCATAACCATCCCTTTAAGTGTGATGCACAGAGAAGACTGAAGAGACACACCACATACACGTTCACACTCGGATCATTCTCATGCTCCGTCCCGCGGACCGCGCTCACAGACACGATTCAGAGTCGCCATACCCCGGGTCAACCCCGGGTCTGAAGCCTCTGAACCCGTGCAACCACCTCGCCTGACTGGCGTGTGGACCGTGGCGGACACACAAACAACACACATCTGTTAAGAGCATCCTCCTCGGTAGAGGAAAGGTCGTCGTCGAGCTGGGGGTGGAAGCGGGGGCGGGGAGGGCGGGGGCAGCGGCGGCGGCGGCGGCGGCGGCCACGAATGGGGGTGACGGTCCCGGTGCCTTCTTCCTCAAGCTGGCTCACGCCGACCATGGCGAGCGGGCGGATGCGCGAGAATCGGGCATCCAAGACCGAGTTCAGGGAGCTACGAGTTCCGTTTCCGACGGAATAACCTTGGTGACCTTGCTCTTGCCATGCACATGCCAGACGAGCTCGCCGTTGTATTTCTTGCTTGTCACCTTCGGAGAGCAGCAGCACTTGGCCACGCAGCACGTGACACACGAGGAGTAGAGCCCGTAGATGGCCGCGAAGACGCACGAGAGCGCCGGGGCGAAGAGGGCCGGCAAATGGTCAAAGAGAGAGTACAGTGTGCCGCACAGGTCGTTCATAATAGCTGCCGGCTCCGCAGCGTTCGCCATCTGCTGTGCGGCAGTGTCGAGATCTGCTGAGGCGACGCCGGGCGTGGCCCGTGCGCGCTCGAGTGCCAAGCTCGAGTCCTGAAGAGTCTGCTGGAGCATGGGCAAGGTCGTCCCGCAGATACCGGTGACCATCGAGAGCTGCGATCTCACTATGGGCAGCGAGATGGCGATCCCAAGCGCAGCGAAGATGATGTAGAAGACGATGCAGATGATCAGGAAGATATACGTGAGCATCAGGAAGAGCTTGGCGCAGCACATGGTGCCAGAGGCGCGGCACGAGCACAACGAAGAGATCAAGAGGAAGATGGCGGCGACGGCGGCAGGCACGATGACCGCGATGGTGAGCAGAGGGAGTTGCGGACGGATCGGATCGATCATGCCGAGGATGCTACTGAACCCTGCGACAGCGTCACGGACTTCTTCCATGCTCACAGTCTGCATGGCGAAGACGGCGTCGATGATGCCGATGATCCCCATCGTCACAGCATGCATTCGGTGAAAGAGCACGCCTGCGGCGACGAGCAGGAAGACGATGGCGATCATGTTGTTCCAGGCCCACCCCTTGAGCGCGAAGGCCGAGCAGCAGCCCGCGCGGCAGCTGCCGCAGCAGCCCACCGCCTTCGGTGCAGTCTCGAACTTCTTGCGCATCTTTTCGGAGCAGAACTTGGCGACGCAGCAAGCGACGAAGAAGAGGACGACCATCAAGCCGGCGATGATCGCCGCCGGGACGATCTCCATTGCGCCAGAGCCCGGCGGCTTGCTGATCGACACCGTGGGGGTCGAGGTGACGGGCACGCCCAGATATGTAGTCGCGGCGGCAGGAGAACTCATGACGGACTGCATGTTGGCCGAGCCCGCAGAGGCCGCGGCATCGCTGGGGAAGTAGGCGGTGATGGTCACGGTCGACGAGGTGGCCACCGACAGCCGTCGTCCGCTCGCGTCGCCCGACAAGATAGTCATGACCGTGTCAGTGAAGATCTCTTGATATCTGGTCGGGGTCTCGTTGGGATAGAGCAGCTTGATGCAATTCATCAAGATCATGTCTTTCTCGCCCGGGAAGAGCGTGTCAGGCGCGACTCCGAGCGTGAAGGACACGGTGACGACCGCTTCTGCAGCTGACTGCGAAGAGGAGACCTGGCCGATTCCGGACAGCAATCCAACCGCCGCCTCCGGATCGGGCACACCCGTGAGCCTCATGATGAGCTGGTTTCCCAGCTCTTGGTCCGCAGCGATTGCGCTGCTCTCACGGCTGACGACCCAATTAGTGAGCTCCGTCATGCTGATACCATTCGTCACGTTGTTGGCATTGGCGGCTTGGAACTGGGCCGGCACATCCGCGATGCAGTAGCGCCCGTCATGGCGTGTCGAGGACGTCGCGTCGCAGTTGAGGGCGAGGAGGCGCACGAGGTGCTGGAACTCGAAAAGATCGACGAGAGCCTACGAGCAAGCGGTGGGAGGGAGGGAGGAGAGGGCGGACGGGGGTTGGACGCGCGCCGTCGGCACAAGGACAGGGCCGAGCAGAGAACTCGTGATGGTAGCTTCGTGTTCGTGATGGGGGTGGTCGAACAAGAGCTGGGTTCGGCGGGAAAGAGGATCGGGGTAGGCGCTCTCTGGCCGACTCACATTATTGTTACCGCCCGGGAAATTCATGGATGGCAAGGCGGGCGCCGTATCAGTCTTCTCGTAGAGCCGATCGATGTAGAACTGGAACGGCTGCACCTCTTGGAGGCGGCGCCTCATGAGCTTGTTCACGGAGAGTACCTTCTCGCTGGCGAGCGCAACACCCGAGAGAGCGTTAGCACTGGAGAGCGCGACGTCCGAGAGAACGTTTCCGCTTGCGAGCGCGAGGGCTGAGAGAGCAACGAGAGCGACGGTTGCCATTTCAAGGTACAACTGAGCGCCCCGCAACGGTTTTGAAAGGAAAACCGTTCGTTGCCGTCGGCCGCCGCCGCCGCGCTTCCGTTCGCACTCATCATTAGGGTCATTTTGGAAAGCTGCCCCACATACAATCAATGAGTGCCAAATGTTTAGAGTGCTACCGCCGGCTTCCCCACCCCCGTTTGTCGTTTCGTCGTT